>JAABUS010000695.1_pt1 | contig 83137 bp, 43 predicted proteins | sample 5560161 | NCBI WGS metagenome assembly JAABUS01 (sample SAMN10711885, study PRJNA513376) | rock metagenome | isolation source: Antarctica rocks | place: Antarctica: Victoria Land, Trio Nunatak nord | collected 2016-01-04
CGATGTAGAAGCCTCACCTCGGGGGGTGACGGTTGACCTCTGCTCGTTGGAGCGGCAGAGAGTGTCCTCGGCCGTCGTCGATCGATCGTGCGACTCATTCTGTTACTCATTCCAGGAGGCCATCGTATCAAGGGAGGAAATTCAGTCTTCAACACACAGTAACTTGGATGAAGGTTCTTCGCTAACGTTGATGCAGATTCGTGGAAATCAAATCTAGCGAACGTGAACCCTTTATCAAAGCCCTGCAGAGACTTCGACCAAATTTACAGAAGACTGTTTCTGAGCTAGAAGATCAGCTTGAGATTCTCAAAGACGACATCGCAGACTTACTAGGACGGCTTCAGTATACGGGTATACCTCAGGAGTGAAAGCTCCATGTCGCGGAAAGAGCGCGCCTCGTTGTTGTACGAATTGACGATGCCGTCGAGGAGTTGCCAGGAGCTTTTGGCATCCCATGGTGGTCAGCATCATAACATCCTTCGACTTTCGAGCAAGACGGCATGGCTGACCTGGTGGGTACACCAAAAAAAATATTGTCCTGAGGACGGGTCGTCTCGAGACGTATCCAGTCGTTAGACATCTTTTGTCTAGAGACTAATGTTTAAAGACATGCTAGGTCTGGCGACATATTGTGTCTGGAGACACAATTTGTCGTAAGAAATACTAGGTCTGGAGACAGCTGTCTTAAGACGTAATTAGTCTTGAGACTAGTGTCTGGACAACAAGTGTCGTAAGACACGTGAGGTCTGGAAACACTGGTCTCAAGACACATAATGTCTTGAGACCCTAAGTCTACCCAAAACCTGAGGGGAGTACTAGCCGGGGGAGTGCTCGCCAGGGGAGTGCTCGCCAGGGGAGTACTTGCCACAGGTAAATCCTTCAAAACCTGAGGGGAGTACTAGCCGGGGAGTGCTCCCCTGGTGAGTACTCCCTCTAGTTTTTGTGGGATTTTCCCTTGGTAGTACTCCCCCTTACGAGTACTTCCCTGGCGAGTACTTCCTTAAATTTTGTGGGATTTATCCTTAAAGAGCACTCACTTTGGTAGTACTCCCCCGACGAGTACTTGAGCCATGAAAGCACTCATTCAATGGCTAATGTCATACAATTATCTAAACTGAATGGCCGAGTTTGCTGAAATTGAATTATCGACCAAATCGACAATACTTTGCGTTAGCTTCTATATAGCAAGATCTTTTGGATGGTCAATGAGTCGGCACTATCGTAATTAGCCAACAACTTCCGGTGAGTATGCTGATGGTGTGAACAACTTTTGGTGTGAATCACGCCTTGTGGGGTAGACCAGTTGAGGTGTACACCACTGCTGGTGGTGTGGACCACGCCTCGTGGTGTATACCACTTTGGGTGTACACCACGGCTGGTGGTGTGGACCATTTTTGGTGTGCACCGCAGCCCGCTATTAGTCACGTGATGAAAGCTCCTTGTTCTCGAAGCTTGTTGGTGCGCCTCATCCTTCTTCAGCATTCACTTCTTGCTCTCAGTATTCACTTCTTGCTCTCAGCACTCACTTCTTGCTCTCAGCATTCACTTCTGGCATCCCCAAAATACGTTAACTCAGAAGGTACTCTGAAAATGGCACGTGATTGGGCAGGTTAGGTGGTGCATGTATTAGGCCTCCTGGGAAAATGGGCTCAGGAGACCTCTCCTGGGAAAACCGAAAACCAGCAGCGTGGGCGTATTTAGTACGTAGAATCAGAAGCTTCTAGAAGCATGTGACACCCGCTAGTAGCTGAATCCAGTTGACCAGGCATTTTAGCCAGGTACATTATACTCTCCAATTAAACCACGCAGTTTTCTTCTCACTCAAGGCTGAACACGTTCAACAAACAAAGATGCCCCCTTCTATGGGGCTCTGGTATACAATCCTCCACTCTCGAGGTGAGGAAATAGAATGCCCCGTATCTCTCTACACAAAGGCTTAACGCAATTGAGTGCCTGTGTAAATTCCCCCAAAATGTGTTTGAACTCATCACCATGCATAGTAATCTAACACCTACCCGCCAAGGACTGTCCTATTGAGTTTCGATGTTCTTTACTGAGCACTTTTTGGCTGAAGCTCAAGCAAAAAAGTGGTTCGCTTGAGGTTGCTATCTAATTTTAGATTAGGCCGGCGGGAAGAGGATCATAAATGAATAATCTCTTCTATTTATGATTGAACCTCATCATACAGCCAATAGAGTACGATTTAGGCCAGCGAATCTTGTATTCTATCAAGTCATACGTCCCTTGAAGAAGGTCTGTGATCTATTCCTGGCAGCCGGGACGGTGATAGCGCGTAGGAAATTGTTGATGTGTGCTATCTTAAAACGCCAAAGTTATTTCAAGCCAGTGAGCACACCCATTACCATCACATGGTTATATTGCTCGCAAGGTTCACGCTCGTCGATTTACTCTGGTTTGGTAGATAAAGGACATAGGTAAGACTTGAACTGACAACGCCTTGGACGAGAATATACCAGCTATGCTTTCATGAATGGTGCGAGGCTATCTAAATTGAGAAATCGGGCTTGTAAAGAATGCCCTGAGGTAAGGAAGGCCCTGGGGGGGAAAAACCCTGGGACAAGAAATCCCGTGGGGGAACAAACACCCTAGATTAGAAAAGGCCCTGGGGCGAGTCAGACCCTGGGGCATTTATTCCCCTACTCCATCTAATCCCCTACTCCGTCTAATCCCTTACTCCATCTAATCCCTTACTCCATCTAATCCCCTACTCCATCTAGTCCCCTACTCCATCTAATCCCCTACTCCATCTAATCCCTTACTCCATCTAATCCCCTACTCCATCTAGTCCCCTGGGGCATGTATTCCCCTACTCTATTATCGACTACACTGGAAAAGTGTAGCATATCATTGGCTTGAACAGCTTTTGATTTATAAGGAATCTTTCAATTACAGTAATTCATACAGATCAACGGATAAGAGACCGAGGTTTAGATTCGGGTTCAGGAACGAAATTCAGAGGTCAGGTGGTCATGAAAGTAGGTTCAATTACCGAAGTGACTTCTGCGACGGCGACATATAGAGGGGACAGTAAAAAGACACATCATAGCTAAGAAAATTCTGCTCCAGTTCTACAAAGTGCAGAGATATATAATAATGCGACGATGGCCACGTGATATAGAGATATTACAATCAACTCATGCACTCAACTGAGCGAGATGAAGCAACGACTTATCAAACATCTCTCGCCGGAACAAGTGACATCTTCTCGGACATGTAAATTCCGTGAACCTTGGCGGCATGATTCTTGAAATGCATCATGCTGTTGAGCGTAATGGCAGCACATTCGGGATGGGGAAAAGGACAGGGCTCACCTGGCCGAAAGGTATGACAGCGGTCGAAGTGTCGTTGCAACGAAAATTTACTACCAAGGTTATGGAGTCGCTCGTTCAAAGGTAGACTGCGATTTCCAAGACAATGAAGGCATTGGTACTGATTGCACCTCAGTGGAAAGAGATGGCAGATCTGAGACTCTGACTCAGATGGCTTGGACGGTACAGCGTTCGAGGTAGATTCCGCATCAGCGTCATCCGAATAGCTTTCGATGACCCGGGTTTTTCGTCTTCGGCTGGCTTTGCGGAACCGGCCCTCTTGCAGAGTACAAAGCGACACCAGATCATCCACAACCGAGACCCGCCAACCCACGTCGCCCTCTTCACCGGGCGTTGACGGCGGATGGAAGAAGGCCTGAGCGATGCGAGATCTTTCCACGAAGGCGTACCGAATAGGCCCTGAGGTGAGAACCGTTCGATCGACCGACTCCGCATTCCCTTCGAGTTGCGCTTGAATATCGTTCACCGGAGCGATGGCGTCGTACTCTGCTTGGACCTGCTTCTTGAGCGCCCGCTCTCGTGCTTTAATGAGTCGTTCCACGGCGCGTTTGGCTTCCCGATACTCGTCGTGAATCGGTTCTCCTTCTGCTCGGTACAGAAACTTGAACTTTGATGATCGAATGCGGTGGTAGAGTTGGTCTCGACGGTAGCACAGCGCCTGGGTTTCTGCCTCCTGACGGAGAGACTCTCTCTGCCCGTCGGTCAGCCCCTTGGGTCGTCGCGGGTCGATTAGTCGGCTCATGCGGTTGGCCGCTTGAATCAGCTCCGTACGAGGCTCCGTGCCCCGGTATGCGGCTTGGGTGTGGTACCGGATCATGCGGGACAAGTAGTTACGGTGGAAAACGGTCGAGTTGGTTTGGTCCATGACCAGGTTGCGGACAGCCTCGTTGGAATTAGGGTCGTCTGATGAATGATCGTGTCATCATTGCTGTCTTGAACCAGAAGTCTAAAGACTCACCGTTGATGGCATTCCCCGTCGCCCGCCGAATACAATAGGTCGTGAAGACTTGCACGAAGCCTGTCTCTTCTCCTAACCGTTTTACCCAGTCGTGATACTTATCGTAGGGGAGCGCCGTGTCGGGCGAGATTTGGAATCCTTGTGTTGTTTGCACAGGCAAACGAAACACTGGAACGTCTAGCACGTCCTCTTTCCACGGGATGGGTTGGCAGTTCAATCCCTTTCGAACGCCCAGCATCAGAACTTTCTCGGGGGTCAGATCGGGAGCAAGGTATGCATCGTCGTCGCAGGCGAGGCTGATGATGTGGGATATCGCACAGAAAAAAGGATTCGTATCGATGAAGAATGTGTAGGTTTTACTGTACGCTAGTCAGATTGATGGACTCGGTTTCCTGGCTGTCACTCACGGTCTCTTGCGCTTCTTACGGGACTTGGTTCTGGTGAGTTTCAGCTGCAATGTGAGCGCCACTTCCCCGGTGGTCTTATCGCGCTGAACGAACAAATTCAGGTCCCGATAGGTGATTCCGAGAAGGGCTCCTGGTCGGGATCCAGTGAACGCAGCGACCAGCAAGATCGTCGCAAGTTGAACCCGTTGCCGTTCATGGGGAAAGGTATTTGTGTCCGTCACCCAATGGCAGCGCAAAACCTCCAGGAAATCTTCCGCGTCCAAGAGAGGCTTGTCGGTTTCGCTGTCGTCCAGGCCGTGTTCTTCGGCCAGTGAACCGTTGATGAACTATTCCTCTGTCAACCATGTCGAAGCATCGACATTTCCTGCCACTTACATCGAAGATTTGTTTCAAGATCAACGGGTTGATTCGTCGACCCTTCCATTTGATATATAGCTGACTCAGTTGATGCCAGTAGGTTTCGACCGAACTGATTTTCTTGACAGAGTAATTGTTACACAACCAATGAAAAAAGTTCTTGATCCGGCCCTCTGTAGACTTCTTGAGTGTGTAGTAGGGATCGATATCGACGACCTTGCAATACCTAGAAGATCCATGACGTGAGCATAATCACCACAGAACGAACATTGGAAGTGACTGACCCTCTCCACAATCCCTCAAGACGATCGATGTGAAGATTGGTCGTATCAGCGTAGAGGGTGGTCGATCGATGGTTTCTATCGACCTTCTCAAATCGTTGATTGTAATATTCTCGAGCGGAGAGCTTGGTTTCAGTGGACGCGTCGTGAGACGAGTTTGGGTGCCGGTTCTGGGCTTGGAGCGGTGCTTTTCGACGAACCATCTCAGATGATTCTGAGAGCAGTCAAAGTAGAGACTGAACAGAAGAAGATTCTCAAGTACATCAATGCAAAGAGCGAAGTCAGTTGGAGAGGAAGGAAAGAGAAGGCCGGTCTTTATAGGCGTGAAAGTGCTCCAGAAACGAATGCGGCGCTTAGCGTGACCCTGTCTCCTCTTCTCCTCTCTTCTCTCTTGCACTCCTCTTCCTTTTCATCCTTCGCGCTTCACGCCGCAGCGTCCGTGAACGATTCGAGCCCACATAAGACATGGAAGGTCGAGCTTCGGATGTTGAACAGGTGGGTTGGAGACACAAGTGAAATTAACTGCAGGGACGGCGTGGCGTTGCGGGGATTAAAAAACCGCAGGCATTGAACCTCGGGCGCATGAGAAATATAAGGCGGCATGGGCACGGCCGGGGGGCCGGTGCAGAGGGAGCGTAAAAACAGCGTCCAGGTCCCCCGGAAACGGTTACCTTTTCACCCAGATCCAGTTTAAGTAAATAATTTTTAATAAATTTTTTGTTGTAGTTTATAAAATTTAAAAAGAATTATATTTTTTTAATATTTATTAATAGTTTTTATTCTTTAATTGCTTGTAGCTTTTTAAAATTTATATATACTTTATATTGTTTAACAACAAATTTAAGAAAGTTAATTTTCTTTTAATAAAATTTGTATTTCTTTAACTTAAAATATAAGTTTTTTATATCTAAATATTTTAATATTTTAAAAATATAACTAATATATTTTTTTAAAATTTTTAAATAAATTATAATATTGTTTAAGTATATTATAACAAATTAATTTAAATATTGTTATAATATATTATTAATTATTTCTTAATATATTGTTAAAATATTTATAAATTCGAACAATATTATTGTATATTTATATAGTTTATATTGTATACAAAAAACTATTTTTTATTTTTTTTTGTCTTTATTCTAATTTAATTGTATATTTTTTGTAAATTCAATTTAATAAAATACTTTGTTTCGAATAGTTAATTCTAAAATTTGCTAATATTAAATAATAAATATTAATTCTTAATTGTAATATTATTTAGCTTCTAGTAATTAATATATAGATAAAGAATTTTATTTTATTTTAATAAATTTTTTTTTTGTTTTTTGTTAAGTATTTGCGAAGTACTTTAAGCTTGTTTTTAAATAAAATATATATAAGTTTAAATATAAATTGTTTGTTTAATTTAAATTTAATTTTGTAATTTTACAATTAATATTTAGAAAAAGTCTTTATTGTTTTTTTTTCTTAAAATAAATACTTTTAATTGTTGTATATTTGTAATATATATTTTAGCAATTTTTTTTTATTTATTTTAACTTTGTAATTCGATTAATTTTTGTTAATATTTATTAAATTAAACTTTGTTAAATTATTTTTTTGCAAAAATACAAATTTGTTGTTTGCAATTAATTTTCGATTTAATTTTTTATCTATTATTAAATATTATTAATACGTAGATTAAATATAAATTATATAATTATATTATACAAATCTAAGTATTTATATATTTTAATTAATTTCTAAATTATATTGCTTTAATTAAGATATTTTTAAAACAATATTATAAATAATTATTTTTACTATATTAAAGATTAGTTTTTTGTAATATTGTTAAATAGCTATTAATAATAATTTTGTTTCTTTATTTACTTTTTTATTCTTATTAAATAATAGATTTTTATCTACAATTATTAGATTATATATATTAGATTTTCTTTAAATAAAGTATTTTTCTCTTTTAACAAAAGTTTTAATTATAAAATTACTTATTGTATTAAAATTAATTATTACAATAAGTTAACAATTGTTTATTTTAATTAATATAATAAAATAATATATATATATTATTAAGTTTAGTTGTTATTATTAAGCTAATATATTGCATTTCTTTAATATACTTTTTATTAAAAAATTTGAACTTTTTTTTACTTTAATACTAAGACTTTTGCTTTAAATATCTTTTTATATTAAGCTTTTTTTCTATACTAAATTAATAATATTAACTTTCTAAAAAATTAATTAATTTTTTCTTTGTTTTTTAGATAAGTTTAGTATAAATTGTTATAATATTTTGTTTAACTAAGTATTATATATTTCTTTGCTTTTTTTATTTTTTTTTTAAAATAAATTTATATTACTTAGTTATTGTTTAATTTTATTAGAAATTTCTTTTTTTATAGTAGTATTGTAAGTTTAACTTAAACTAATATTAAACTCTTTCTTTAAAAAATATTAATACAAAAATTGTCTTTTAATTTGTTAAAATAAAATAGAAGATAAAATAAATATTTATTTATATAAGTTAGTTTTTTAGATTAATACAATTTTTATAATAGATATTAAATTTGTTAATTTTAATTTTGTTATCTCTTATAATTAATAATTGATATAATATTAATAAGCTAGTACTTAGAATAAAAACGCGTTAATTTAATATAGATATTCTTAAAGTATTTAAAATATTACGCTAGTACTTTCTTTAAAAATATTAGAATAAATTGTATTATTAAAAAGATTTGTAAATATCTTTAGATAATGCAAGCAATTACTTAATAACAAGAATTTGCAACTATAGATAATTCTTATATTTAATAAATCTTAGAAGAGATTCGATAAATTAGAGTAACAATAAGTAAAAATCTATAATAAGTTAAACACAATTTATAAGAGAGTTGTATCTTAAGTTTTTTATATATTAAAAAAATATTATTTGTTTGTTTTGTTTGTTTATCGAATATAGTAAATATAATTGTTTGCAATAATTGTTTATTAAATATATTAAATATTATACTTAGATTGCTTGCTTCTTAAGTATATCGAATATAATAGTAGATTTGCTTCTAAGATATAGAATCTAAATTACTAGTATAGCTTTAATAAGCTTGTAATATTATATTGCGTTTAAGCAAAGTTCTTAATTATATATCGAGTTTTATACTAAATATTATAAATATTGCTCTTGTATTAAGCAAAGCAATTTTAATTCTAATTTAAGTCTATTTAACTTTCTATTGCAATTTCGTCCGTATTATTAAGTTTTGCTCTTAGACTCTATAGAATATTTTTGTTCTCTCTTATCTTAGTATTTAGATTATATAGAAAGATTATTGTAGCAATGCAACGCTTAACAATATAATGTTCGATTTAATATATTGCAATATTAAGTATTGTATCTTTCTATATATTGCGATATAAATATTGTATTATTAAGTATTGTACTTGTACAACAATCTTTCTATAGAATCTAAGAATAACATCTCGAAAATCTATTAAGATTAAAAAATAAATTTTAATATTATATTTGCTATACAATAGAGTCTTAATTACTATATTTTATATTAATTAGATAGTTTAGACTACGTTCGTCGCTAGATTTAAATAAGTTTTAATTTTTCTTAATTAAGTTATATATTAATAGTGTGTTTTTTACGTATACTAGTATTAAAGCAAAAAAGTTTTTTTTATTTTTTTATTCTAACAGGTTTTCGAGGTTTTGCTCTTAGATCTTATGCGAAAAAAAAAGTTCTGCTATCTTATTGTATACAATTAGTATCTTGCTAGATTTAACAATTGCACATAATACAATATATAGTTATGCGAAATAATAAGTAAGTATAAGATCTAATTACTAAGACAACATTTCCTTATTATCTAAAAAAACGAAAATTCTTCTTATAGATCTAAGAACTAAGGCAATCGATTATCTAGAGTAAAATTATATAATAAGTATTTTAAACAATAAGATAAATATTAAATAACGTAATTTATAATTTATACAAAAGCAGTTTAATATTATATCTTCTATATATTAAGCGAAGAATATATAATTAATCTTCTATATGCTTTGCACATAAGTAGAAGATATCTTCAAAAACAATTCTATTAATATATAAGTATATATAGACACAGCAATTATGCAATTATTAGAACTTTCTAAACTTGCTAAAACGCATAGACGCAAGCTAATTTTATATAATTAATAGATATAATCTAATTTAAGTAATTGTCTTCAAGCTAAGAATATATTTAATATAGATAACTTTTAGTATGCGCTTGTTTATAATATATTACTATTCTAATACAAATAATAATATATTATAAATAGTACTATCTATGTCTTGTTATTTTGCAAATTATTCTTCTTTATCTTGTTATTGTTGTTATTGTTTCTATTATTAATGTTGTTGTTGCTATTGTTGCTATTGCTATTGTTGTTATTGTTATTGTTGTTTATTAAAGTATTTCTTATCTATTGTTTCTAACAATCTAGTAGAACAATATTAGATTATTAAGAGAAATTTTGCGATATTTGTATAATTTTAGACTGTAATTACTCTTATTGCAATTAAAACAATTCTAAGTAGAATTTGCTTATACAAAATTGTATTGTTTTTCCATAAATTCTTAAACTTTGTTGTCTTCTATTGCTTAATCTTAGTGTAATTATTGGTTTAGATTTCAATTCAAACGAATTAGCTTGTCCAATCTTGATCCTGGGGTCAGGCAATTTTCCTAGCCTAACAGGATAGGACGAGCGAAGAATGCGCGTCGAGCGTTCGACCCAACCCGTTCGATTACGTGACGTTACGTAATTGCGCTAACTATATTAGATTAGTAGAGACCCTAAATTAACCCTATATAGTTAGCGCGATTACGTAATTGAGCTCTAATCTAACTCGATAGAGACTAGCGTTAGATTAGATAAGATTAGATTAGATTAGATAAATAAAATCTAACGCAACAAGATTAGTATAGACGCTTAATACTAACTTAACAAAACTCTAATCCTGGAACCAAGTTCGCAACTTAATCTTGACTTAATTCTACAAGATTTAGAAGAATAAATTAGATTGAAAAAAAAGTGTTCGATTCGACGTAATAGTTATACTACTTAATCTACTATTTGCTCTTTTTTATATATACTTTTAACAATAATAAGATTGTATCGAATATTAAATTATTAATTTAAACAAATCTAATAGATCGTTTATATACTAATTGTTACATTGTATATATTTAAAGAAAGAAAATATATTACTAGTAATTGCAACAAGTTGCGTTTATTAAAAATAAACTATAAGTATATAATAATTGTATATCTTACTATTGTTTGCAATAACAATAATTTAATTAAAAATTCTATAAATTAAAGAAACAAATATAGATTCTTCGATTATTGCTATCTCTTTGCAAGTTAAAAACTTATTTCTCTATTTAAAGCTTGCAATTAATTATTAATTTGCAATTATATTAACAAACAAATATTTAATTATTAGTTAATATTTGTTTTGTAAAAACAGTATATAGACTCTTAATATTGCTATTGTAACAAGATAGGAATAGGATTCTAATTAGTAGACAACTATAACAACAGAGACTTATCGCGATACATATATAAATTGCACTATATAATCTAATAATATATTAAGTAGCTAAGATTCTAAGATCTAAATAAGAGAGATCGCATATATATTGCAAATAGATCGCTAATACTAATAGCAAATATCTCTAAATCTATAGTCTAATATTATTTAATTATTCGACTACATACAATTTCCTTTCTTTTAGTAATTGTTTCTTAATTACTAAATTAAAAAACTTTTGTTTCTATTTGTGCAAAAGTTGTAGTAAGAAAATAAGAAAATTGCTCTTATTTTTTTAAGATTGTTAGACTAGATCTCTTGTTTCTCTTGTTACTCGAGTCAATTGTATAAAGAATATAATAGATTAGTTTGTATCAAACTTTTCTTAGAATCAAAAAAATTATTTGATCGAAACTAAGTATTTAATAAAATTAATTATCGTAAATCTTGCTTATCTTCTAAAGACAATAACAATAGTAGTAAGCTTTCTTAATATAAATTTGAAAGATTAGTCTAAAAGAAAAATGACAATAATAGAGTAAGTTGTTGTTGTTATATTTGCATTAAACTCTTCGAGATAAAAGATAAATATATAATTTTAGAAGTTATTTCTAGTCTTAAAATATTTAATTTAGATTGCTAACTTAGTTCTAATTTATAACATTTCTTTTTAATTTCGAATTAAAATAGTAGAATCTTCTCTTCTTTATTAAAACAAATAGTCGAAAACTCAAATTTTATTATCTCTCTATAGTTAGTCAAATAAGAATCTAAATTGTTTTAAATATTAAATTAATAAATATTAAATATCTTAAAATTCTTAGATATTATAAATTGTATTTACAAATATAATTTAAATACTTTATTCTTTATTTCTTAAATCTTTCTTTATATTGATTCTACATAATATATTGTATATTCTCGAATTTGCTCTACTAGACAATTAAATTTTTTTGCATCTTCGAATAGTATTTTTAATTTCTTTATTATTTTTGTCGAGTTTTAGAACGCATATTCTATAATAGCATTTTTAATATTAAATATAAAAAAGAAATTAATAATAGCTTTATAACAATAAGATATATTAGTTAAAAATAAATTTAACAAAAATAAATTTTAATAAGTTGCAATAATATTGCTTCTTGTATTTATTTAAAAATTCTTTAAAGTTTCTTTATTTTTTAATAGAGTTATATAGATAGAAAATATTTTAATTTTTGTATTAATTTCGATTTTTAGTTTGCAATAAAAGATTTAAAATTGCCCAATTCGCATATCTTTAAATTAACAAGATATACTTGTTTAACGCAATTTCTATTCTAGCAAATTCTTCTTTGTTAATTTAGTTTTTAGTATTTTTTTATTTTGCTATTCTTTTTTTATTGCTTTTTGCAACTATATATTAATCTAAATATAAAAATTATTTAGCAAATACTTCTTGCAAAATAGATTATTTTGTATAACAAAAAAAACAATTAATTGCAATTGCTAAAACTCTTAATAAATATTTTAATTTATATTAAAATTAAAGTAATATTTCGACGTTTAATTTTTATATTTTAAAAATTAACAAATACAATATTATTAACAATCTATACTTGTAATTGTCTTATAAAAATATATATATTATATAAGAATCTAAATTTATTTGTATTATTATTTGCAATATAGAGAACAAACAATTAAAAAGTTATTTTTCTTGTCAATTATTGTTTCTTTGCTAATAATATAATAGTATTTGCAATTTGTTTTAAACTTGCAACTATATCTAATACTTTAAGTTAACAATTAGATAAACAAATTAATTTTAACAAACAATTATTCTATACTAATTTTATTCTACTAAATTAGTATTGTCTATTACTTAAAGTTAAATATTAGTTTACTAAAAATTGTTAGATAAGAAAATTAGTTCTTTTTTCTTATAAATATACTATCTTAAGAGATCTTCGAAAACAAATAAATAAACACTAAGTTTAAAATTTAATCTATTTTGTTTTACAAATGCTAAGAAATTGTTTTGTTTCTTGTAATACTAAATTATTTGTCTCTTAATTTAATTATTCGAAACTCAATTTATTCTTAATAGAAATTCTAGCTTTCTTTAATAAACTATATAGACAATCGATTTTAATATAATTGTAATTAGATTTTTTTCTTGCTTCTTAATTAATATAGCTAATTTAATTAGTTAAAAAACTTTAATTAATATTGTCAAACAATAGTTAATTTAATATTGCAAATCTATATTTACTTCTATATATAAATAGTTCTTTGTATTATTCTTCTTGTTTATTAAAATAAAAATAGCTGTTATTTCTAAAAAGATTCTTGCAATTTTAGTAATTAAAATACGTAATCTTGTTGTATTAACAACTTCAAATAATCTAAAATCTAATAGAAACAATCTTAATATCAAATCTTGCAATTGTAATAGCAAAAAAGAAATTTCTTCAAAAAACTTTAAATTTTTGTCTTTTTTCTTGTTTTGTTTCTTATAAGTCTTGTTATCTTTAGACTTTAATTTTAATTTTAATTAAAAAGTTAACAATTTAGATTCTTTCTATTTGTTATCTTAAATTTGCGCTTTTTTTGCAAAAAAAAACAAAATTGTTTAAATTTTTGTTTGACAAGTCTTCTTTAGCTTTGTATTTAAAAATTTTATTAAATTAAACTCTTAAGAATAATCTTTTATTTTAACTTTTAAAAGTTTTTGTTTAATAGATACTATTGTATTCTTAAATTTTTCGATATTTATTTTATTGTAGTTGTCGATTATATAGTTAGCAATATATTTCGATTCTATAATATAAGATTTAAGTCGACTATATATAGCTTAATTTAATTCTTTTAAAATTCTTTGCAAATTTTAATACTTCTTTGCTATTTATAATATTGCTTCGATAGTTAACTAATCTATATTTTTAGACAATATATTTGCAATCTTTAATAATTATAGTCTACAAAATTAAATTAAATTATTTTGAATTTGTAGCTTCTTGTTTTAATTAATTTTTTGTATTGTATTTTTCAATTTTTGTTATAATAAATTATCTATTAGTATTTAAGTATTTTTATTAATAGTTTGTTACAAATTTTGCGTTTAATTCTTAACTATTTTTAAGATATTTAGAATTGTATTTTGAAGATTTTTTAAACGTTCTCTTCTTTTATTGTTAGTAGTTTTATTATATTAAAGCAGAATATTAACTACTTAAGTATAGACGCAATTTTTAATAATCAAATTGTCTCTTATAGATCAAATAATTGTTTTTTGTAGTTCGATTTAAATTTAAGTCTAAAAAATTTGATATTACAATATTTGTAATTGCTAAAGTAGTATTTGCTAATCTTATACTTAAAATAATTTAGTTAAAAAAATCGATCTTTAATTATAAAAAGAATATATTGATATTATCGAAACTTAACTTGTGTCTTGTTTAGCAAATACAAATTGCTATTCTCTACAAAATCTTTTTGTTAATATAAATAATAATTCTTGTTTTTAATCATAATTTTTTAATAGAGATTAAGAAGTTTCTTTTGCAAAAGATTGTCTACATTTAGTATCTTATAATTGTTGTTCTAAATTTGTTATAATACAAACTTAATAAAAAAAGATTTATACAAAAATAATAGATTAAAAAAGAGAATTTTGTAGATAAAAATTTAGATTATTAAGTTGTTGTATCTTAATAAATAAAGCAATAACTTATTTTAAATATTTAACAAATATAGAGTTTTAAATATAGAGAATCTTTACTTATAGACTTAATTGTTGTTTGCAATATTTATATTATTAATTATATAAAGAAATTGTGCTAATATTTATTTGTATATTAATTTGCAAACAAGTATAAAGTTAATATAACTAATATATAATCTTGCTATCTTTATTGTTAAGAAATATTGCGTAAAAAATAATTAAAACTTGTTCTCTATAATTTGAAAAAAAATTTAAAATTCTAGAATTTTAAGTTAAGACTTACTATTAATGCTTTTAGATTGCTTTCTAATTGTTAATTTTAATTAATTAGAATAGATAAACAAATACTAGTACTATTTGTTTGTGTCTAATTAATCGAAATTGTTAGTATCTTAACTTTTTAATTTTTTTGTCTTTTTATTTGTTTTTTTTAAATATTTAAAACTATAATATCTTGTAAATTACTTTATATAATTAAATTTCTTTCTAATATTTGTAAATTAATAAGCTTTATATTAAAATTCTTACAAGTGAAACAAATATAAAGATTGCAATTTTTCTTTTTTTAAAAAAAATTTCTTATATTTTTGTGTAATTCAAATAATTGTAATAAAGTAGCAATAATATAATAATTGCAAACAATCTTCTATTGCTCTAATTAAATTAATTTTTTATCTTTTGTATAAAATTATTTTTTATCTTTTTATTTTTGTCTTTTAACTTTGCAAAAATCTAAAAATTTTAATTTCTCTTTATATATTTTTTTAATTAATTTTCTAAATAGATATTTTTGAGTTTTGTGCTATTAACTTCTTTCAAAACATAAAAGTCTTTAATTTTGTTTTTTTCTTTTATTTTAAAAAAATCTAATTATTGAAAAAATGGTTTTATATTGTATTTTTTATCGAGCTTAATATTATATAATAAAATTAAATCTTTAGTTTAAAATAGATATATTTGCAATTAATAATTATTATTAAAGAAATTCTTATTTTTTTCTCGAAGACAACAAAAATGCAAAGCTATTTTCTAAATATTCTTATTTCTTCTTTTTAATTGTCTTATTTGCAATATTAGTAAATCTATTGTTAAACAAGCTTTTCTTTAGTTTATAATATACTAGATCGAATATTTTATCTTAATTAACAATATAGCTTTGTATTTAAACTTAAAACAAAACAATATTTTTTTAATAAATTTTCGAATTGTTATTCTATTTGTTTACAAAATTGTATACAAATATTATAATTAATTTGTAGAAACTCTTTTTGTTAGTTTAAACAAAATATTAACAATAGATTTATACTCTCTTTTTACTATTTTATTTGTTTGTAGATAATAAATTAACGTTGTTACTTTTTTAATACTATATTTTTTTAGAAATTTAATTGTTATATTAACTTTATTTTCGAATTTGTTGTCTATAACTATCTTTTTAACATATTTATATTAATAGAAAATATTCTTTTATAGAAACTTTACTATAGCAAATACTTTAAGATTTGAAATTGTCTTAATTTCTATCTATTTTGTCAAATTATTTCGAGCAACTATTAAACTTACTTTAACAAATATTTTTGCAATTAATATATAAATACAGTTTACAACAATCTTTTTCTACAAATCGAAAATATAAGTCAAGTATATAATTTTTTCTTATTTGTTAGAAATTCTTTGCTAATATTTATTGCAACTTGCAATATATTTTTTGCAAAAATTAAATAGATTTTGTTATTAATATCGATTTGCAACGCGTCGATAAATACTTTTTTTTTCTTTATAATTATTCTTGTTATGCAAGCTTTTTACAATTTGATTTTTGTCTTTTGTCTAATTTACTATTTTGCGTAGAGATATATTTTTGTCTATTTTTCGAAACAAACGCTCTTCTCTTATTAGAAAATAGAAAGTATAATTCTTAAATTTGCAAAAATTCTTTTAACTTATATTTAATCTTTGTAGCAAAATTAAATATCGAGCAATTTGCTCAAATTTATTAAAATATTTGTTTTCGAAAATATTTTTGTTTTTCTTTAATATTGTTATTTATACAAGATAAACACAAATACAATTCAATTAACTATCGATAAAATTATTAATATCTTTCTTATTAATTTTGTCAATATTGTCGAACAACTCTCTTAATCTTTTTAAAAGTTTGTTAGTTATTATATATTTTTAATCAAATATATATTGTATATTAAAGTCGAAAAAATAAATTCAAATTAACTAGCAAGTTATTAAAGTATTAGATAGATTTATCGCAAAACAATTAAGTTAAATTATTAAAATATTTGTATCAATTTTAATTGTAAATCAAATTTTATACAATTAAAATTATACTTTCTTTAAAATCTTTATAAGCTTTCGATATTCTTGCTTTTTAATATTGTATTAAAATTCTTATTTGTTTTAAAGCTTACTTTTATATTGTAAAAAATATCTTTTCTTTGTTATTATATTAATTTGTATTAATACAACTTTTTAATTTTTTAGACTAAAATCTACAATTAAAATAATCTTGTTAATTAAAATAGAATAGTTTAAAATATATATTATTAATATATTTGTTAAAACAATCTTTAATTTGTTTATAACATTTTGTTGCTTAAAGTTTTATACAAAGATATATTTTATCTTAAACAAACAATAGATTGACTTTGCAACAATTATAAATTTCAATATTTAAATTTAATAATAAATATATATTTCTATAAAGACTCTAACTTCAAAAATATTTCTATACAATAACTACTTAATAATCTTAATAATCTTAATATTATTAAAAAATTGTCTATTAAAATTATATACAAAATCGACAATTTTAATTTTTAATTTATAGAATTAAGATTTTTTGTCGAATATAATATATTTAAACAATTTTATATTTATTAATATTATATTTAATTACTAAATATATTTTAGAACAAACAATCTAATTTCTAAGACTATTTTCTTGTTATTGTAATTTAATTTAAATTTTTTTATATTTATATTGTTTACAAATAAGCAATATTTGTTAAGAAAATTTTTAAGAATACGTATTATAATTCTTATAAATTAAGCAATCGAATTAGTAGTACTCTATAATAGATAAATTATTCTAAGTAGTTTAAAAGAAATTATAAAGACAATAAAATTGCAACTCTTTAATACAAGATTTATTTAATTATATTCTAAAAAAAAATTAATCAATAATACAATTACTATTTCGACAAACTTTTTCGCAAACTCTTCGACATTAAAAGATATATTAGTATTTCGAATAATTATTTTGTTTATCTTTATAGTTGTATTAATTATATAATACTTGTTTTTCTTCTTTTTATCTATTAGAAATTAAGAATTTTAATAGAAACTATAATAGTATTTTAGCAAATTTGTTTAAAAATACTTCTTTAATATTTTAATTACAATAAAATTTAATATTTAAAAAATTAAAAATCTCAAAACTTGCTATATTTTGTACTTTATAATACAAATTTTCTAATTAGATACAATCTCTAATCTAATTTTGTCTATTTTAGCAAAGCTCTATATTAAGACAATCTTACAATTAAAAAATATTATAATTAAGAGTTCTTGTTCTTGCAAAAAGAGTTCGAATTTTATAATTAATTTTTGAATATATTTCTTAATAAGATAAAAATTGTACTTAATGTTTAAAAACTTAAGTATTAGAAAGAAGTTATATTTTTTGTTAAATTTTTTTTAAAAATTCTTTGTAATTAATAGCTTTAGCATTTCTTTTTAATTTAGATATATGTTTAAAATAGAACTATTTAAATTATTTGTATTTATTAAATTTGTTTTTTAAATTTTTTGCTTATATATTGTATTTACTCGAACAAATAAACGCAATATAGTAAAAGATTAACAAAGAATATCGAACTTTCTAAACAATTAAATAGTAAAAGTCTCTTTTATAATATATAGTCGAAAAGTTCGAATTATTAATAATCTCTAAAATATTCGAAATATAATATTAATTCGAATATTTACTCGATTTTAATTAACTATATTAATAGACAAATAAATACTAGTATTGTTTATTTACTCTAATTAATTAGAACTTTGTTAATTCTTTCTTTTAATTTTATTTTGCAATACTATTATTCTAATAACTTTAATTTTTATTTTCGAAGATTCTTTGCAATTAGATTTGCAAAATTAAGCAATTATACTAATTAAACAATTATCTAGAGATTTAAAGATTTCTCTAAGAATACAATATTCTTATTTTTGTTACTAAAATAATTAATAAATATTCTTAAAATATTAATACGTTTTGCTTTGTTTTTAAAATAAATTGTTAATTTTAGAAAGCTGTTATCTATATTTACAAAGCTTATTCGAATACTTTGTTAAAAAAATTAATCTAATAAGATTTTATAATCGAGTTAAAAAACAACAAAAATAAAGATATAAATTACTATTCTTTTAATTAATATCTTTATATTTTCTACTATTTCTTTAAAACAAATACGTGCTCTTATAATTTCTATTAATAAGATAAAAATATTTTATTGAATAGCTAAATTAGTTTTGTTTGCAAAACTCTTACTAATATAGTTAATTTTTATATTACTATTAAATATTGTTTTAATTTTTATATCTTTTAATTGCACTTACATAGTTAAACAAGCAACAAAATATAGAATTCTAAGAAATCTTACTTTTGCAATAATATTTTTAAAATAAACAATTTTAATAGATTTAACGTTAATTAATTTTACAATAACAATTATTTCTTTCTCTTTTCTTGTAAGCTTTTAAGATTTTCTTTTTGTTACTATAGTATTAAACTTATTATTAAAAAGAGAACAAAAGAAAGAGCAACTTAAATTAGAATAAAAATCTAGAAAATCTATTAATTTTATCTCTATTTTCGAGATAAAAATACTTTGAGTTAGAGTTTTAAAATTAACTTAATTTTTTACAATTTATAGTATTTTTTTTGAATATTTTGTTTGTTATATATAGTTTATAGAAGTCTTTTGCTTCTTTCTAGATTTGCTTTTCTAATATTTAATAATTCTTAAATTAGAATTAATTATTGCAAAAATATTTTTTATTATAATATTTTTTACTCTTGTTTTTATTACTTTTTTTTTTATATATATTTTTTTGTCTAAGACTTCTATTATTTTTAAATAATTCTTAGATCTAACATTCTTAATCTTCGAAAATCTCTCTTTCTTTTTAATTTTTTTTTTAATTATTTTAATTAATTGCTCTATTAAAAGCTTTTAGAGCGTTTGTTGCTTAGAAAAATTTTGTTTTAATTAAGTTTTTCGAATCTCTACTATTGCTTAATTCGATTTACTATCTTTTTTATTTTTTAATAAAAAATTAGTATTTAATCTTATTGTTACTATTGTAATTATAAAATTTCAAATACAATTTTGCGCTCTCTATTAAAGACAAATTCTTATAGTCTTTTTCTTAATCTTTGCATTATCAAGAGACAACTTTATTTCTTTATTCTTAGAATTATTAAATCTATAGCAAATTTTGTTATTTTTATTTATATAAATTTTCTTATTTGCTATTAAGACTATTAACTTTGAATAAATTTATTATCTATATAAACTATAACAAAACAAATACTTATTTAGTTTTAATTAAAATTGATTGTACTTAGAAACAAAAACAAATTCTTAATAGATATAAATTGTTTTTTAAGATAGATTCTAAATTGTTATTTAAGTTTAAGAAAATACAATATACGAAATTTTTTATAATTGTATTGTTATTGTTTGTTAAATTATTTAATAAATTTTATTTTTTATTATTTTACAAATATTGTTAATCTTAAGATCTTTAAAAGCTTGTATTAAAATATTTAGTATTTTATTAATTTTTGTATTTTTAATTGTAATTGCTAACAATATTAAGAAAGCAAAAGCTATCTTTAATATAATTTTTTTCTTAACAGAATCTTGCTTTTTGCTTACTATATTTATTAATTTACTTATATTAATATTTGCAACTTGTTAAGCAATCTAATTGCTATTAATATTTATTTCTTATATAACTATTTTATTTTCGATTAGTTTTATAATTATCTTATATAATAATTCAAATATTATAATAATTGTATTGTTTGAATTAATTTTATACTTTTGTATTATCTTAGTACAAATATTGCAAAAAAAATTCTTTAAATATTACAAAAATTTAATATATTTATCGACTTAATTAAATTTAATAAGTTTCGAGAAAATAATTCTAAATTGTCGACTATATTTATAGATATTATTTAACTTTGCTTTTAATATGTCTTTTAAAAACTTTAGAAAAATACAAAAGTTAATTTTCTAATTTTTATTTTTATTTTTATATTTCTTTTTTAACTTACTTATTATTTTAAATTACTTTTTATCTACTTAGACAACAATAAATTCAATAAAGTTTTCTATAAGCTTGTCGCAATATTAAGACAACTTAATAATCTTATACTAAGAAATAACTTTATACTTATTATAAAAATTTAAGAATTAATTTAGAAAGTCGATAATATTAAGTTTATTAAAATACAGTATTTTTGACATTTCTAAAAAAGATATAGAAATTATATAGTAATAGAATTTTACAATTTTTATAAAATTATTAAGTAAACTTGTTGTTAATATAGATATATCGAGAAAAAGTTTTGCAATTTTTCTATTGTTTTAAGATATTATATCTAAGAGAATAGTTTAACAATAAATACTAAAAGTAACAACTACTAAATTAAAAAGATTAATAATAATAGTTAATTTAAATAATAATACTTTTGATTTGCAAATCTCTTTCTTTTTCTTGCAAAAATATTGAGAAAAAAAATTCTTTTTTCTTCTTAACTTTGCGTTGTTTTTTTGTTTATTGTTTCTTTATCTTTTTAATTATTTATAAATAGATATTTTTAATCTACTATTTCTCTTAGTTAGTTGTCGATTTATTGTTAACAAATATTTTTATATTAAAAATTTATTTTAGTCTCTATTAAGAAAAGAGTTTAAATAGCATTTTTGTTTTTAAGCAAATAAATTAATTATATTGTTAAAAAGCTTCTTTTAATAATATTACTATAGTTAGTAAGTAATTTATTGTTTTAACAATAGATACTAGTTGCAATTTTAATAAGATATCTTAATTTTCGAATTTACAACTCTTATTGCTATTTTTAATACTTTAATTTTGTTTTTTCTTTTCTTGCTTTTTACTTTGATAATATTTTAATTTCTAAATTGTTAATTTTGTGTTTCTAATTTTTAAAGTTTTTGATTCTAATAGTTTGTTAAAATTAATTTGTCTCTTATACTCTTTTTCTTGTATTTCTAAGTTTTTGAATTTCTAAATTTCTAAGATTGTTTTTAAAAATACGTCGATAGTTTGTTGTCTTAATATTTGTTGTTGTAACTAAATTCTTGCGTTAAACTTCAATATAATAAGATAAAAATAGAATTCTAATTAGTAGACAACTATAACAACAAAGACTTATCGCAATATATATATAAATTGTACTATACAATCTAATAGTATATTAAGTAGCTAAGATTCTAAGATTTAAGTAGAAGAGATTGCATATATATTGTAGATAGATTGCTAGTACTAATAGCAAACATTCTCAAGTCTATAGTCTAATATTATCTGATTATCCGACTACACTATCTATACTAAAATTACTATATATTTTCGCTCTTTGTTTGCAATATTGCTTAGCTACTATATATTATATATTATTTAATATATATATTACGCTAGTACTTTCTTCGAAGATATTAAAATAGATTATATTATTAAAAAGATTTATAGATATCTTTAGACAATATAAGCAATTATTTAGTAATCAAAATTTGCAACTATAAGCAATTCTTATATTTAATAAATTTTAGAAGAAATTCGATAAATTAAAGTAATAATAAGTAAAAATCTATAATAAGTTAAATACAATTTATAAAGAAGTTGTATCTTAAGTTTTCTATATACTAAAAAAATACTGTTTGTTTATCTTGCTTACTTATTAAATATAGCAAATATAATTATTTGCAATATTTGTTTATTAAATATATCGAATATTATACTTAGATTGTTTGCTTCTTAAGTATATTAAATATAATAATAGATTTATCTCTAAAATATAGAACTTAAATTATTAATATAACTTTAATAAGTTTGTAATATTATTTTTTTTCTTTAGAGTTTTTATTTCGAAATTTAATATTTTCTTATTATATCTTTAAGAAAGATTAATACTAGAAATTTCTTCTTTTAAAAAAAAGATTTTTTTAATACTTTAAATTTAATATTTTTAGCAATATATTCTTGTTATAACTATACAATATTTAGTAAGATTTGTTGTATAAGTAATAATTTTAAGAAATATATAAAGTATATACAATCTAATTGTAATTATAATTTAACAATTTCTTTTATATTAATTAAATAAATTTATAAAAAGCAAATATACTTAAAGAAAGAAGTATATAATACGTGTACTAAATTAAATCGACTAAAAAAATAACTAAATTTTTAAAAAAAAAAAAAAAAAATTAATTGTAACAAAATAAAAGAATATTAATAATTTAAAAATAAATAAAATATATTTTGTTAAATCTTTTACAAAAATTTTCGAATTGCTATTTAATATATTGTTTAAACAATTTTAACTTTTAATTAATTAAAATTAAAATACTATTTTTATATCTTATTTTAATAAAACTTCTTTAAAAAATTTTAATAACAATTAAATTTTTTTTTACAATTTTTATATATTTTTTAAAATAAAGTATTTTTTTTATTTAATAAAATACTTTTAATTTTTTTGTTATAGAATTTTTTTAATCTTAAATTAATTCTTTTTTTGCAAATAAAAATAAAATATATTTTATAAAAATATAATTAAGTTTGCTAACTTTAACAATAAAATATAAAATATTAGAAATATTTTAGCGTTTTTAAGTAAGTTAAGTTTGTAATTAATTAATCTTTTAATTTTTTTAACAAAAAATTATTTAACTTTAATATAATTTAATTTCTTGTTTAGCTTCTTTGTTTTAAGATTTTTTGTAAAAAAATATATTTTATTTTTTTCTTTTAATTAAGATACTATTTTTTGCTTTTTATTTTAATATTTAATCGGTTTTTTTTGTATTTATAAAATATTGTTGTATATCTTTTTTAGTATTGCTATTCTTTTAATAGCTAATTGCACAAATAAATATATATACTCTTTTTTAAAAAGATTTGATTTTTTGTTATAATTAACAAAAAATAAAGTTATTTTAGTAATATTTAAAATCTTTGTATTAAGTATTAATTATATTATAAATAAAAATAATACTTAATTATTATAAGTATTGTTATTATAAGTATTGTTAATATAATATCTTAAATATTGCTTAAAACTTTAATTTGTTTTTTTTATTTAATTATTTGTAATTAAGTAATAGATAATAGATATTTAAAATCTTATATTTAATATTAAGACAAATATCTTTTAATAATTAGACGTAAAAAGCTTGTCTCTATTACTAGTTAATTTCTTGAGTATATTATAATATTATATAAGTTGATTTAATATAATATATTTTAGTTATTTTGCAATAAACTTTTCTTTGTATACAATAATATATAAGTATTTAATAAACTTATTAATTATTACTAGTATTAAATTATATTTGTTTTTAATTGCTAAATTTATCGATTTAAGCAACTTAATAATAAAGTTTATTGTAACTTTATTCTATAACAATTTAAATAATTTCTAATATTAAATTTTGCTATAGCTTGTACATATATTATATTTGTTTTGTTAATAATTAAAATATTGTTTAATATATATTTTAACAACTTGTTTTATTTATAAAAACTAATAATATTAATATAAAAGCTAAAGAGTTTTAGTTACTTTTAAATATTTTTGCAATAATTTATTATAATACTCTTTTATATATTTGTTAATTTTGTTAATAAATATTTGAAGTTTTTCTTTCTTTATAGAAAACTTTTCTATATTATTTTAAAATTTTTATAATATAGTATTTAGTTTGTATTTGTTTGCTAATAATAATTTGTTTTTGTTAATTTTAAGTATATTGTAATTAAACAATTTCTTTGTTTTTATATAATTACTTCTTCTATTAAGTGCGTCTACTTTATTATTATTTTTGTTTAAAATATACTATATTTTAAACTTGTATTATTCTAGTCTCTTTAATTATTATATTTGTCTTTTGTTTAGCTACTTAATAATAATAAAGTATATAAAATTCTTATAATTTGTAAAAATTGTAAATTTTAATAATTTTTCTATATATATTTTTTATAACTTTAAGAAAATTACTATAGCAAGTAGTTTTTTATTGTAAATATTATTGTTTTGTTTAACTAATAAAAGTTTTTTCGAAAGATATATTATTAAATATTATATATTTTTATATCTTTAATTAAAATATATATTAAAAGCTAGATCTAATATATTAATTTTAATTTTATTTAACAATCGCAAATTATATATCTTTAATATTAATTTCTTTAAATATTTTAATTTAAGATTTTAAAATAATTTCTCTTTTGTAAGTCTTTATAATTATAGCGTATTTTTCTTTGTAAAATTTGTTAATAATATTGTATTTACTAAGTAATTTTTAATAAGCTTTTTATTGTAGTTTATAAAATTGAAAAAAAAATATACTTTTTTAATATTTGTTAATAATTTTTATTCTTTAATTGTTTATAGTTTTTTAAAATTTATATATATTCTATATTGTTTAACAACAAATTCGAAAAAATTAACTTTCTTTTAATAAAATTTGTATTTCTTTAACTTAAAATATAAGTTTTTTATATTTAAATATTTTAATATTTTGAAAATATAATTAATATATTCTTTTAAAACTTTTAAATAAATTATAATATTATTTAAGTATACTATAACAAATTAATTTAAATATTTTTATAATATATTTTTAATTATTTTTTAATATATTGTTGAAAAATTTGTAAATTTAAACAATATTATTGTATATTTGTATAGTTTATATTGTATACAAAAAACTATTTTCTACTTTTTTTTGTTTTTATTTTAATTTAGTTGTATACTTTTTGTAAATTTAATTTAATAAAATATTTTGTTTTAAATAATAAATTTTAAAGTTTGTTAATATTAAATAATAAATATTAATTTTTAATTGTAATAATATTTAGCTTTTAATAATTAATATATAGATAAAAAAAATTATTTTTTTTAATACAAAGAAAATCGAGTATTTTGTCTATAATTAGAATTTTTTAATAAATTTTTTTTTTGTTTTTTGTTAAATATTTGCAAAGTACTTTAAGCTTTTTCTTAAATAAAGTATATATAAGTTTAAATATAAATTGCTTGTTTAATTTAAATTTAATTGTAAAGCGTATCTCGCAATACTAGACCTGCTTCGCAATAGCGTGCTTAACGTACGTCAATATATGTTTGACAAAGAGTCGCGCGAACTAGATCTACGCAAAACTAGTATTAGATTAACAAATACTATTTGCGTATTGTCTCTCTTAATAGCAAGCGAGAAAGCGTCTTATAGAGAGCGAAATTTTTCTTGTACTTGCGTTTCTTAGCAATTAGTTTTACTACAAATACTACTATTACTATTACTTGTATTATCTAACTTAACTTGCTTAACTACGCAACTCTATTCTAAAAAGATAGTAACTACTTTATAGTTTTAATTGTTTTGTCTAAACAAAGTTGCTTAGTTAGAAGCAATAATTAACAAATTATTAGTAACTTGCTTTCGCAAACGTACTTAAAGATCGATTAATTTTTAAGATATTATTAATAATTAGTTGCGTAAAGAAATCTACGCAAATAATATGTCTCAAAAATTAGACAAAGATAATTATTCTAATACTAGTACAACTATTAATTAGAATAAAGAAGATATCGAAACATTTAATTTTAAAGACAAATCTATATTGTCTATCTTAATAAATATTATTATATAGTATATTAATAATATAAATATATTGCAATTTCTAAGACTCGAAGTCGAGCTTGCAATTGTAAAGCTTTAACTTGTACAATATATCAATAATTATTGTTGCAAATATAGCAACAATTACTATTGTTTCGATCGACGCAAAAAGATTAGTCGCGTTAAGAAGTTGTTAATACAAAAATATATTAATTATACAAATTTAGAAATTTAATTCAAGAATTGCAAAAATTATATCTAGAATAATCTCGCAAACTATTTTGATAAAAAGTCGAAAATACTTTGAATTGCGTTATATTTTACAAAAAAACAATATAATTAATAATATAAATACGCACGAAAAATATATAATAAAAATAAAAAAATTATCTAAAACTATTTTTTTTGATATATTAAAAAATTTCTTAATATATTCGAAGTTTGCAACATAAAAATTGAGCTTAAATTTAAAAATATAAAGCAACAATCTTATTAAGAGATTAAGAAATTTACTATCTATCTAAATAATTTATATTTGCAACTAGAGAAGCTAGTTATTAACAACAAAAAAACATAAAATCTAAAAAACAAATGCGTTAACAAAATTTGTTAAAAAATGCTTTGTTAACAATATAGCTATATTAGTATTACGCAAATGCGTAACAAATTTATTGAAATTAAACAATATCTACAATTAATTAAGAAGCTATTAAGATTAAATAGTATCTCTTATATTGCAAAAAACTCTAAAAAATATAATAGAGAAAATTGATTTTTGTGCAAACAAGATAACTTGTTTAGCGCAATTAATAATACAAACAACTCTATTACGTTAATTATTAAAATTACTATAATTATATAAACTAAAAATAGTATTAACAATAACTAATAAGACAAAGACAATTGCTAAATATTTGTTAAAAAGAAATATATTGTATCTATTAATTACAAATACTATATATATAATTAAATAAATTATAAATTAAGTAACTCTATATATTTGCAATATTAAAAGTAAATAAAAAAGCAAAACAAAAGTAACGCATTTTTAAGAAAAGCTAAAATCTAATATTTGTTGCTACAATATTAAACGTAAAAAGTTAAAAACAACAAATTAAAGTATTAATTTAAATAATATTTGTTAATATATTGCGTAATATACGCGAAGTTAAATATCTTATTAACTTAGAAATTAAAGAGAACTTTATCTTGCAATTCTTTATTAAAAACGCGCAACTACTTAAAGATATCTCTTTGTTATTGTAGATATAAGTTGTTAATAATTGTATTGTTTTCTTATATAAAATACAAAAGCTTTTTATTGCTATTATTGATAACAAAGAAATACGCAAAAGCAATTGCTCTAAATTTTATATTATTAATATACAAAGTTATAAAATAATTTTTAAATTATCTTAACTTAAGAAAGTTAACTTAAATATACAATAATCAAATTGTATTTAAATTTATTAAAATGACTTTGCTAAACAATTGAAGAAAAATATTTAAATAATTAATCTTAAGAAATTTGCACAACTTGCTATATTTGCTTTTAAGAATTATAGCAAAATTTATATTGTACTCTTGTATTAAATACTATCTTCGAAAAAACTTTCGAAATATATAAGAAAAAAAATTACAAAATACAATATATTTTAAATTGAAGAATTAATTGTTTCGAATTAAATTAAGAAGATTATAAAGATATTTTCGAAAAAGCTTTTAAATATACTTAATATATATAATTAAATAAAGTATTTAATTGATTTTGTAGAAAGCAAAATATTATGCACAAAGTATATATATAATATATTGCAAAATAAATTAATTGCAATACAAAAATATCTCGCAAATATATTAAAGAAAAACTAGATATATTTTTTAAATAATTCTATTAAATTCTTAGTATTGTTTGTAAAAAAATTAAATAATAGTTTGTGTTTTTGCGTAAACTATTGTAGACTTAATAAAATTACTATTAAAAATAAGTATTTTTTTTTCTTTTCTTTTAGAGATACTTAAGCGCTTTGCAAATACAAAGCGTTTTATTAAAATTAATATATACAATATATATTATTGCATTCAAATTTATTAAAGCAATAAATAAAAAACAATTTTTTGTATTTAATACAAGCAATTCAAGTATTAAGTTATATTCTTTAATTTTGTTAACGCTTTTGCTACTTTTTAATCTTATATAAATTGTGTATTAAAATTGTATATTAACGTTTGTTGCGTAATATATTTAAATAATATATTTATTTATTTAAACTTAAAAAAGCAATATTACGAGAATATTTGCAAGATACTTTGCGTATTGTTCGAATATTAATTGTATATAAAGCTATTAAAATATATATTTAATTGCGACAAAATAATCTTTCTAAACTTTGTAATTAAAAAGCAAGATATTTAAATAAAACAAATTTATATTAAGATTATTCAAAAATAATTTAAACTAAAGTTAGCAAAAAATATTTTTGTATTTCTTAAATTTGCAAAATTTTATTAATACTTTATTTGTAAATTCTTTTAAATTGTAATATTTTTAATTAATTTAATAACAAATACAAAGAAAAGCAAAGTACGTTTGTAATTTATATATATCAAAAAAGCAAAAAAAGCTTTCGAGATACTTAAAATTGTCTTTACTATTGCTTCTATTTTAGAATATTACAATTAAAGTATTTTTTTTTGCGTAAAAATTAATGCGTCGAATTGTAAAACAAAAGATATGCTTAGCTAGCTTAATAAAGATATGCAATAATATTTTATTGTATTTATTAGCTACAAGTTTAAAGAATCTAAAGTTTGTTAAAATATATATAACAAAAAACTCTATATTATTGTATTAACTTTTAAGCTTTAAAGATATTATTTACAAAATAGCAAATATATTATTTGTATAATTATAAATTATAACAATTTTTGCTACTTTATAATTATAAAGAAGCTTTCGATTAAACAAGTTTGCTAAACTAAGAAATTAACTATATTTAACTTTAATATAAAATATCGCAAAAGAAAGCTTAATTTCGCAAATATGTTATTAAGAAAATCTAATACTATAAAACTTAATAATAGCAAGAATAATAATAACAATTTTTTATCTATTTTGCGAAATAAGCTTTGCAATCTAAAATATTAATTAAAATTGCAAAAAGACAAAAATATTTCTACTATAATTAAACTCGCAACTTTAATAATGCAATTAAATAATACTATTATTGCAAATATTTAGATTATAAATTTAGATAAGAAAGTTTTTAAAAGACTATATAATATTTTAGATTTTATATTGTTTTAACTTTTAATATAATAAATTGTAGAGTCAAAGAAGTTCTTTGTTAATTTAAAAAAATTAATAACAATATAATTGCAAAAACTACAATAAAAAAACTAGACTAACTGTTTTTCGAACCGAAACCCGAATTCTTGGCGTTAAGAGTCGGGTCGATTCCAAAAGTTGGAACCGAAACCCGAAAAACGATCAGTCTAAAAAAAACGCTTTTGTTGTAAAGAAGCAATAGCGTTAAAGATTCGCAAATAAGCAAAATAAACTTTCGAAATAAAATATTAAAAAGAATAGATTGTTATATTAAGATTTTGCAATCTATATTTCGAAAAACGCAATAACAAAAAATAAAATTCTTTGTACGCATTATAATAATTTTATATTTAAGTATTTTATATATCGACAAATCGAAGATGCAATACAATAAAAGTATTACTAATCTAATATAATTAAAAAAATTAATAAGTATATTTGTATCTATCTTAATTATTAACGCACGCGTATTTATTATTATAAATTGTATAAGAAACTTAGTTTAATATTTTCTAAAAATTTGCAACTCTTCGAAACAATAACAATAAACTTTATTACAAATATATTGTCTACAAGAAATTTATATATTAAAAAGATTAATAATGCAATTTTAATATTAGTTAACAAGTTAATTAAATACGCAATCTATATCGCAACTACTAAAAAACTTAATACAAAAAACTTTGCAAAGCTTTTATAAAAAGAGTTTGTATACTATTATAAAATAATACATAATATTATTTTCGATAAAGATTTGCTTTTTACAAGCTATTTTTAATTAATATTGTGCTAGTATTTAGATGTAAAGCGTTAGCTTAGTATTGTATTTTATTTGCAAATTAATAATTAAACAAAAAGATAAAATTAAATTTTAAAATATTATCTATATATTTATTGTAATTATAGACAAAATAATTAATTAAAGCTACTATCTATAATTGCGTTTGCATATAATAATAGGATTTACTTAAGTACTAGAAAAGCTTTTTACAAACTATTAATAAGCTATATTGCAAACTTTGCAAATACGCTTGTAAGCAAGCTTTTAACAAGAGAGACATCTTTAACTACAAAACAAACAAAATAATTACAAAATACTAGAGAGTATTTAAGAAAGTTATAGATAGCAATTTCAAAGCAACAAGCAAGAAGCTACAACAAAAATTACAAATTAATAAACTTTTAAATAGACAACAAAGTACTATTGCAAAGTATTAATATATATATATTGCAATTTAAGAAAAAGATTAATTATTATTAACTAAAATTCTTTACTATTTTAATTAAAAAAAAAAAAATATTAATTAAATTTATTTGCAAAGTATAAAGCAATTTATGCTATCTTTTATATTTTGTTATTTGAATCTTAATATTTGCGAAATAAAGATTTAAAGTCAAAATTAATTTTTATCGAAAATAAAAAAAAATAGAACGTAAACAAAGTACTAGACAAACAAATTAAAAATAATATACTTAAGTATTTGATTAAATAACTTAATACAATTTTGTAAAAAAATATATAAAAGTCTTTAAAGTATCTCGAAAATATAATAGACAAAATTTAAAAATTTAAGAAAAAACAAAAGAAATACAATATAATTGCAAAGATATTAAAGAAAAAAAGACAAAAGAAACAAGTAGCTAGCAAATCAAAAAAACAAAAACAATTATACAAAAACAAATAAAGCAAAAAGTTAAATTAAAGTTCAAAGATTACGTTTCTAAAAACTACAAAAACTCTTATAATAATACAAAGATCTAAAAATAAATTTAAATATACAAAAATATAATTATATATATATATTTATATAAGCTAGTTTTTGCTATTTTAAAGATAGCAAACAAAATATATCTTAATTGCAATTGTTACAAACAAAACAATTATTATTATAAATAAAACTAATATATATTAGCTTTATATATTATAAGCTTTGCAATACAACTTATTATAACAAAATAATTTGCAAATCTTAATATAAAAATCTTTATTAAAAAATAGACAACTAAAATTAGAAATTACAATATAATAACAAATAATTTAAAAAAAGCAAAAGAAATTGTTAATAATAACAATTGCAATTATATAAATTAATTTAATATTTTTTTTGAAGTTTGTGCGTTATATTTATTATATTATATACAATAGTTTACTTTTAATTAAAAAGTATTAATAACAATAAAAAAAATTACTATAATAACAACAACAAAGCAAATATACAAAACAAAAAAAAAATACAATAGCAACAATAAAATTTAATTTGCAAAGATACTTTGCTATAAAGTAACAAAAATACTTAATAGTACAACTTGCTATTAAGAAATACACAATAAAGAAGTTTTGCTTAAAGATAAATACGCAACAATAATATTAAACAATTATTATATATTGTTAGCTTTGTTTTTATTTTTTTTAATTTATAAGTACGTTCTATATTGCAATTAAAAAACAAATTAAAAAGAGCAAAAGACGCAAACAAAATTACAATAAACAAAAAAGAAATTAAAAAAACAAAAAAAATTAAAGTCGAAGCAAAAAAGATAAAAGTTATAACAAAAATAACAAAAAAGAATATAAAAGCAAATATAAGAGCAAATATAAAAACAACAATAGCAATAACAACAATAACAACAAACAAGAAATATTTGTTAAAATTGCGCAAATAATTTGTCTATATATATATTAGTTTTGTTCTCAAAACAATGTCGATACTATTAAGCTACTTATTATTGTTTAATAACTTGTAAAAATACTAATAATATTCTATATAATTAAAAATTAATTAAACTTTCGAATTAATCTTGCAATTATTTTTGTTGCAATTAGAATTAAAACAAAGTTGTTTCTTGCGTAATATATAAACAATCTTAATACTTATATATTAATTGCAATAAACAAAATAAAATACTAAAGAATAAATATTTACAATTGTGTCTACAAAGTTGCGATATTCGTTTATAAAAAAAGATAAAAATTATTATTATTATTGCGAAATAAGCTTAAAGATTGCAATATTAATTGCGTTAATTTAAATTAAGTATTGCAATAATTAAATATCTTTATAGCTTGCAAACAAATACAAAAATTGAAGCAATTATATTTATAGAATTATTTTGCGAAGTAATATAAAAAGCAAGAAAGCAAAATAATAATAATAATATCTATATTACTATATTGCGTTTAAAGACAATAGCAATATATCTACGCATTACAAGAAGAAATAAATTATTGCTATCTATTTAATATTTGTTAAAAGCAATTCTTCTAAAAAGATAAATCTACAATTATTAAAATAGATAAAAGTAATAATTGTAAATATATTATTGCAAATATTTATTGCTTTCTTACTATTTACAAGATGCAAAAAATTACTCTAAATATTTACTTTTATCTATTGTTATTAAAAGTAATTGCGAAGTAGAATTTTGTATATCTACAAAATTATATATTACTTTTGTAGATATATTATTGCAAATATTTATTGCTTTTTTACTATCTATAGAGTGCGAGAAATTACTCTAAATATTCGCTTCTATTTATTGCTATTAAAGAGCGAATAATTGCGAAGTAAAACTTTGCGTGTCTACGTCGCAATACACGCAATTTCGTAACTATTATTACAATAACAATTTAAAAATTATATTGCAACTAGAATTAATAATATAGATTTTAAGAGCTAAAATTCTAAGAGAGAATATAACTATAAAGTGTATTTTGCAATGCTAGACTTGCTTTGCAATAGTATATTTAGTATATATTAATATATGTTTGACAAAGAGTTGCGCAAACTAAATCTATACAAAATTAATATTAAGTTAATAAATATTGTTTGCGCATTGTTTCTTTTAATAGCAAGCAAGAAAGCGTCTTATAGAAAATAAGATTTTTCTTGCATTTGCGTTTCTTAGCAATTAGTTCTACTACAAATACTATTATTACTATTACTTGTACTATCTAACTTAACTTGCTTAACTACGTAGCTTTATCCTAAAGAGATAGTAACTACTTTATATTAATTTTGTAATTTTATAATTAATATTTAAGAAAAATCTTTGTTGTTTTCTCTTTTTAAAATAGATACTTTTAATTGTTATATATTTGTAATATATACTTTAGCAATTTTTTTATTATATTAGATAATTTAAGATTTCTAAAAAATTTGTAATTTTTTTACTTATTTTAATTTTGTAATTTAATTAATTTTTACTAGTACTTGTTAAGTTAAACTTTGTTAAATTATTTTTTTGCAAAAATATAAGTTTGTTGCTTGCAATTAATTTTTAATTTAATTTTTTATTTATTATTAAATATTGTTAATATATAGATTAAATATAAATTATATATAGATTAAATATAAATTATATAATTATATTGCGCAAATCTAAGTACTTGTATATTTTAATTAATTTCTAAATTGTATTATTTTAATTAAAATATTTTTAAAACAATATTATAAATAATTAGTTTTACTATATTAAAGATTAGTTTTTTGTAATATTGTTAAATAGCTATTAATAGTAATTTTGTTTTTTTAATTACTTTTTTATTTCTATTAGGTAATAAGTTTTTATCTACAATTACTAGATTATATATATTAGATTTTCTTTAAATAAAGTACTTTTCTCTTTTAACAAAAGTTTTAATTATAAAACTATCTATTATACTAGAATCGATTATTGCAATAAATCGACAATTATTTATCTTAATTAATATAATAAAATATTATATATATATTGTTAAGTTTAGTTGTTGTTGTTAAACTAATATATTGTATTTTTTTAATATACTCTTTATTAAAAAATTTAAACTTTTTTTTGTTTTAATATTAAGATTTTTGTTTTAAATATCTTTTTGTATTAAGCTTTCTTTTTATACTAAATTAATAATATTTATTTTTTAAAAAATTAATTAATTTATTTTTTATTTTTTAGATAAGTTTAGTATAAGTTGTTATAGTATTTTGTTTAATTAAGTATTGTATATTTCTTTGCTTTCTTTATTTTCTTTTAAAATAAATTTATATTACTTAGTTATTGTTTAATTTTATTAAAAATTTCTCTTTTTATAGTAATATTGTTTTCTAGTACTTTTTTGCATTTATTTACAATTTAATTTATTTGTTGTTTCTTTAATAAACTAGTTAAAATTTCGAGATATTTTGTAATATTGTTTAGATATTTATAAAAGTTTTTCTAGTTATATTTGTTATCTAAGTTTTTTGTTAAATAAAAATATAATATTTTTAATTATTTTGTTTTTATAATTTTATTAAGTATTTAATTAACTTCTTGCGTAGATACAAATATCTTGCTTAATAATATTTTATCTAGAATTTTCTATAATTAATTTAGATTCTTTACTAAATAGTAGTTGTTATTTAATCTAGTTTTAAAAGTGTTTGCTTTTATATTGATTTGCTTCTTAATATTGTTCTAGCTATTAAATATCTCTCTTAATATAATATTAATTTGTTAACAATTTATTAAATTTTATAATTAATAATTTTTTGCAAAATAATTTAATTTGTTATATAAATAGTATATTTTTTAAAATTTATTATTTTGTTTTTTTTTTAAATTCTTTTTTTTATATTGTTAAATAAAATTTAGTTTTATAGATACAAACTTACAATAATTAAGATTACTATACTTTTAATTAGAATAAAATTCTCTTTATTAATATTTAATTACTAATTTAAAGAAAATTCTTGTTTTTTTTAAAAATTAATTGTATTTTTTTTATAGCTTTTTTATATAGTTTGTTGTTGAAATCGATAACTACTTCGATAAAATCAAATATATTGTTAAAAATTCTTTTATTATATATAATTTTGTTTTTTAAATTGTTTTTAAAATTTTGTCGAAATATTATTATAAGTACAATATTGTTTTACTTAATTAAACTAATATATTTTTAGAATTTAACAATATAGTTTGTTGCAAAGATTTGTTAAGTTAAATATTAAATTATTTTTTTTACAATTTGTTTTTTGTTAAATATTTTAAACATTTTTCGAAGTTTTTTTTTAAAATTATTGAAGTTTGTAAATATTGTACAAAGTTTTTTGCTATTATTCTTTAAATACTTTTGTAAATTTGATTTAAATTAATATTAAACTCTTTTTTTAAAAAATATTAATACAAAAATTGTCTTTTAATTTGCTAAAACAAAATAGAAGATAAAATAGATATTTATTTGTATAAATTAGTTCTTTAAGTTAATACAATCTTTATAATAAATATTAAGTTTGTTAATTTTAATCTTGTTGTCTCTTATAATTAATAATTAATATAATATTAATAAGTTAGTATTTAAAATAGAGACGTGTTAATCTAATATAAATATTCTTAAAGTATTTAAAGTATTATACTAGTACTTTTTTCGAAAATATTAAAGTAAGTTATGCTATTAAAGAGATTTATAGATATTTTTAAACAATGCAAGCAATTATTTAATAATAAGAATTTGCAATTATAGACAATTTTTATATTTAATAAATCTTAAAAGAGATTTAATAAATTAAAGTAATAATAAGTAAAAATCTATAATAAGTTAAATACAATTTATAAAAAAGTTGTATCTTAAGTTTTCTATATATTAAGAAAATATTGTTTGCTTGCTTTGTTTGCTTATTAAATATAGTAAATATAGTTGTTTGCAATATTTGTTTGTCGAATATATTAAATATTATACTTAAGTTACTCGCTTCTTAAGTATATCGAATATAATAATAGATTTGCTTCTAAGATATAGAATCTAAACTACTAGTATAGCTTTAGTAAGCTCGTAACAATATAGATAACAAAGTTGACTCTAACTTTAACAAACTAGATATTGTTTAATTTTGCAATACTAGAAAAGATATAATTGTATTAACAATTTAAAAGATCTTGTTTAACAAATTTATTAAATAAAAAAATATTTAGATAGACAAAAGCAATCTAATTTAAGAAACTATATATTAGTAAATATAGTTATTTGCAAAATGCAATCGATAAAACAAGAAAACAAATAATTATAAATTAAAAGTAATAAAGAAAATATACAAAAAGTAATAGTTTTTGCAAAAAATATAAAAAATCGAAAGTAAACAAAGACTTGTTTATAAAATAAATATTAACTAATTCTTAACTTGCATATTGTAACGTAGATCGAGATTATATAATAATAAAAAACAAATTTTTAATAGCAAATTACGCAATACTATTATCAAAAATCTTTCTTTAAACAATGCTAAAAAGAAATAGCAATTTCTATATAGAAAGATAAAATTTATTTAGAAAAGATATCAATTTACGAAATTACTCTTCTTAAGTATCTCTTTTATATCTTTATTTATTGTTGTATTATTATTTGTATATTTTAAATACTTTACTACTTTAACGCAATTTTTGTTAAAAATCTTTTTTATATTTCTTGCAAAATACTAGATACAAAAAACACAATAAGTTTTTGCAAAAATATTGTTAACAACTTTGCATTCTTTATTTCGATCTAAAATAATAGTTAACTCGCAATAATTAATATATATATCTATATTGTTTAGATTTAAATAAGTTTTATTTAACAATTGTAAGAATTATTGTTAGATATTCTTTGTTTTCAATTTTATTAAAAATTAAGCAAACAAAAAATATTTTTTGTTATTGTTTTGTTTAATTGTTATAAATATAGTTATAGTAAAGCAATTTTTAATATAAATTTTGTTAATAGCAATAAACAAAAGAATACAATTGTTATTATAGTTGCTAATATTAAAACTAATAAATATACAATAAAAGTATCTATCGATATTATTCTCGAAATAAACAATTTTTGTTATTGTACAATTTAGATTGTCCAATAAAGCGTACTTTAAAACGCAACAACAATAGTTTAAAATCTTTCTAAAATTGTTATCTATTTATCTAGTCTAACAATCGATTAGTTTAGTTTTTGCTCTAAATATTGTCTAATAGAAAGAATATATATTAAAGTATTATCTTAATTAATTTTGAATAATAATAATACTAATAAAAATATAAATATTTATAATATGCGAAATAATATTAATTAACTAGATTTGCAAAAAAATAATCTATCTCTATTAAGAATTGTTTTCGAAATATATATATCGATTAATTATATACGTAATTGTAATCTCTTGCTAATAACTATTTCAATAAATATTTATTGTAAATAAACACGTTAATACGTCTCTACAATCTATATAGATTTTCTAACAAAAAATATTTTCAATCTTTAGAATTTATTTTTCGCAAATAGATAAATCGATAATAGTGTTCTTAAAATTACAAAACAAAAAAAACTTCTAATTTATTTAAATAAAAAACAAAAAAATATAGTTATTAATAATAGATTTAAATAATATAAATATAGTACAAAAAACAATAAATTAAAAACAAAAAAAATAGATTTTTTAAGAAATTTTTTAAAAACTTCTTCGATAAGTTTTAAATATTTAAATAATAAGATTATAAAATACTAATTATTTTGCAAACAAGATTTCGATAACAACTTATATAATATATAATTTAATTTAAAAAAGAGATCGAAGAAAAGTTTATATTAATAATTGTTTTTATCGACTTTATATCAATTTATTATCTTATAATAGATTTAGAATCTTGCGTAAATATTTGATTATACTATTATAGTATTAGATTAGCAGTTTGCCAACTACGTTTGTCGATTAAACAATTCTTTGTCTTAATCTCGCTTAATTTTCTAAGTTCGATCTTAATTAGATCTAAGTTAGACTAGATTAAATCTAAGTTAATTTTTGTTAGATATAAAGTTTGCAATCTTATATAGTTAGTATTGTTCTATTTTTTTCTTTTCTTTTTTTTCTTTTGTTTTATATATTAAATCTAGTATAGATTTGAGTTTTATCTAGTTATTAATTTAGATATCTCTTTAATAAAGATTTCGAGTCTAGTTTCTAATATTATAAAAGATCTATACTTTCTGCAATACTTTTACGCGTTAAATCTAGTCTTCTTAAATATATTAATATTTATTTAACTACTAACTTAATAAAGTATTTTAAACTCTTATTAGAGATTGAGCTTATTGTCGAGAAGTTTGCTTAACAAGTTATTTAAAATTTAGTCGAAACTTTATATTAATTTTAAGAGTTTTAAAATTAAATACAATTTAATATTAATATTATTTCTATCTTATTTGCTTTAAGTTTTTTTTTTATAGAATTAAACTTAATATTTATAGTTGCAATTGCACAAATTGTCGCTTAAGCTATAAACAATTAATCTATTCTTATTATATAACTTCTATTGTTTTCTATAAATATTACTAATTTTGTTATTTTTAGATTTAAGAAGCTTCTTAATATATTATAATACAAAAGAGACAAGAATTAGTTAAATATATAGAAACAAAATCTTATACAATATATAGATATAAATTATAATTAATATTTTATTAATTAAATTAAGATTGTCTATACAAAGTTACAACTTACTATAAATAAATAAATTTATAATTTTATAAATTAATATCGAATTAATAGTCTTTGTATTATTGTTTTTTTTAACAAATAACATCGAAATCTATATTATTATTGTAACAATTTCTTCGAATCGAAAGATATATACTTGTATTTTCGCAAAACTCTAAAATAAGACTTTATTAACTTTGTCGAATATTACAATTTTTTCTATTAGAAAAAAGAATATTTTTAAATAGAGAATACTTTATTAATTAATTATATAAAGCGCAATATTAATTATTTTATTTAAATTGTTGCTATATTTTGACAAACTCTTAATAGCAAACAGCTATTTATTTTTTAATAATAAATTTAAGCTTTTATTAAGATTAACAAGAAGTTTTAGCAATATAAATATTGTTAGTTTTGTATTATTACAATTGTTGTTGCTCTTGTTAAATTAAAAAATAATTCTATTTTAATTAGCAACTTATTGAGATCTTGTATTATTTTCTTTGTTTTTATTATTCTATTTGTATCGACAATTTTTGTAATATTTGACAAGTTAATAAATTTAAACTTTGTTATTGTTATTGTTTAAGACAAATTCTTAGTTGTTTTAGAAATTAAAGAAATCTACAATAAATAAAAGCTATACTATTATTGCAAATTGCAATATTTAAACAAAATTGCAAAAAAATATTTTAATAAAAAATCTTTTTCTCTTTGTTTTGTCGATCTAGATAATATTTTTAATATCGATAAAAATATTTTGTTGTTAGTAAAAAAAATCTAGTTTTTAAGCAAAGTTGCGTTCGAAAATTAATTTATATATTTTTTTGTCTTTTAGTTTCTTTATTTTTATTTTCTCTTTAATTTTATAAGAGATTTTTAATTAGAATAACTTTAAAACTCTTTAAATTTGATTCTATATTTAAAAATAATTATATAATAGTTTTCTTTATTTTATGTTAAGTTTAATTTTAAATTTTTGTTATAATTTTAATTAATAGTAAAGTCTTAGCTTATACTTTTATTAATAAATCTTTTGCACAACAATATAATTTTTTTTTTATTAATTAATCTATTTTTGTAGATTTTGAGATTTTAATAATTAAGCAGTCTTAACAAGCAATATTATTTATATTGTCGAAATTACTATAATTCTCGACAATTATATCGAGAGACTATTCTTTTATATTACTAAACTTAATTAGTATTTTATTATTATAAATTTACTATAACTTTGTTGTTATTTTATTAATACAAACTTTAATTATAATACTTTTACTATATATTTTTTTCTTTTGTTTTAAATATTGTTGTTAATTGCTTATTAAAATCTATAATATTATTTAAGAAAAAAAAAAATTTCTATCTTCTAAGAAATCTCAAAGTATATAGAAATTTTAAGATTAAAATATTCTTATTATTACTTTTAACAATTAAATTTCTTTGCTCAATTTAAATTTGTTTTATTAGAAGATATCTAATATTTTAGTCTCTTACAAAAAACAACTTGCTTGCAAAAAGCAACTTAGTTCTACTCTTTAAAAGTAATTTAGTCTTGCTCTTAAAAAGCAATTTGCTTGTAAAAAGCAATTTAGTTTTATTCTTTAGAAACAATTTAGTTTTGTTTATAAAGAATAATCTATTTATTTTAATTCTAAATTTTGTCTTGTTTTGTCTAGTCTAAAGCAAGAAATTTCTAGTTATATTCTTTAAACTATTTAGAAGAAATATTTTTCGAAAATTAAATATTAAAGTTTCTTGTTCTTTAGAACTTCTATCGAACAATATACAAAACAAATTAAGCAATTTTCTATACAATTTAACGTAGTTAAATTAAGAGTTTGTAAATTTAATTGTATTGTTTGCGCAAAAAATATTAAAATTTTTAATATTATTTTTTAAGAGATAGATATTTTTCTAAAACTAGTTAAGAACTTGCTCAAATCTAAGTTAGATCTTGCTTAGATTTCTAATTTATTAAAACTCTTAAAACTATTATTGTTCTATAAAGATATTATAAATTAATATTTATAATTAAGATTATTGTTTAGCACTTTATTAGATAAAAAAGAAACTCTATTTAGCAACTTTTACTATTTAAGAAGATCTAGAATATTATCGATAAAGCAAGAATATTAATTTAATTATAATTTTGTCTTTTAGATATTTTAAGTTTCTTAATATCTTTTCTAAAAAAGAGACAAATATTTTATTCTTTTATTGTTTTTACAATTACGTTATTTATTTTAAAGAAAATACTTAGTTTTTAGTTTTTGCTTTGTACAATATAAATTGTAATAAAGTTCTAAAACTTTGTTGCTATTTAGATAAAAATCTTAGTAAAGAATTTATTCGAGTTAGTTGCTTTTAAACAATAGCCTTTGTTCTCTTTATTAAGAAATTCGAAAATAGATTTAAATTTTGTATAAATTATAGAAATCTAAACGCTATTATAGTTAAAAACAAATATTTTTTGTTTTTAATTTTTAAAACGCTAAATTATCTTAGTCGAATTAAGATTTTTATTAAACTAAATATTATTTTAGCATTTAATCGACTATATATTCGAAAAGAAAATAAAGCTCTTATTATCTTTTATATTTGTTTTAAATTTTTCGAATATCTTATTATATTTTTTAATCTATATAATAGATCTATTTTGTTTTAAAAATATATTAACAAAACTCTTTGAAAGTTTCTAGATAAATTTTGTATTACTTATCTAAATAACATTCTAATCTATAGTAATAATAAATTAAAATATAAAGTTTATATTAAATTTATTCTTTGAAAGCTGCGCAAAGCAAACTTATAAATAGATATAATTAAATACAAGTTTTATGTTACTTAAGTCTTGTATCTAGAATTAATAATTATTATTAAAAAAATTAAGATAAACTTAGCAAAGATAGATATTATTGTTAATTAATTTATTCTAATTAACGTTAAAAATATTTAAAGTTTTCTAGAATTTACAAATTTCTATAGAAAATTTATCTACAATTATAATAAAATAGTTGTTTTATTAATTTATCTAATTAGAAAAAATTAATTCTTTGTTTAATTTAAAAAATGTTAATTAGTATTTACTATTTTGAAAAAAGTTTTTATCTTCGATATAGTATTTTGTTACTACAATTTAGATTACAAAATTGTAATAGAAATTAATACTTTAAATTATATATTTAAAAATATTCTTTCTTAATACAATAAAGAAAAAGTTTTTTATGTAGTTGTTTACTTTTTTAAGAAGCACAACTTAGTTAAGTATAATTATAAAATTTATAATAAGAAACTTATAATTATTATTTGCATATTTAAAGAATAGCATCTTAAGTTTAAAAACTTAATCTATTTAATTAAAATAATTACAAATTATAAAAATTTTAAGTATTTTATATTAATTAAGCAACTAAATTGTTATTAAGTTTAATAAAGTAAGTTTCTATTTTAATTTAACTATTAAATTATATATTGCTCTAACAAAATCGACAGAAAATTAGACACTCTTATATGTTGCTCAGAAAATTTTTCTAAAAAAGAAAATACTTTCGACTCTTAATATTTATATTAATATTAGACAATTTTAAAAACTTATATTCTAGATTTTAAGATTGTTAAAGATTTTTAATATTAAATTATTACTTTAGATTCTATTTAATTATATTTTTTTTCAGTTTTTTTAGCTTTTTTTATTATATTAATTTCGATAGAGCTAGATATAGAAAATTTTAATATTAATAATATTAAATTTTAGTTAAATTAAGAAATCTTAGATTTTAACAAAAATTTAAAAGATACTCTTTTTTAAATTTTGTAAAATTAAATCGAAGTTAATAATTAGTTTGTATTTTAAATACTTAAAGCACTTTGCAATAAAACACGTTATTACAATAGAATTTCTCTAATTAAGTATAAAGAACATTTTAACTTTTTGTATTTTAAAAAAAAAAAAAAAATTTAATTCGAATTGTCTTTGTCTTTGTGTAATTTAATTTGTTTATAATAGTATTGTCAATAGTTATTTAGAAAGAACAAAATGCTACAAACTAATTAGTCGAGCTTACTAATAATCTAATATTTATAAATATATTTAGCGCTTTATATAAAACTGTTATATATATATTTGTTTTAAATCTTCTAGACAAAAGACGCAAAAATAGTTGTATTTTTTTTCTGTTTTTAAACATTATTAATGTAATATCTCTATAGACTATATAGATTGTTTATTGTCTAGTATTTTTATAAATATTATATATAGATATATCTTTATTTTTGTTAATTGTTTTATTAAGATAAGATATCTAGTTTCGATTATTTCTATAGAAATAGAAAAAGCAATTAATTGCTTTTATGTTTATATTTGAAAATATTACAAACTATTTGAGTTTTTTATGTCTAATCGAGATATACAATTTATCTCTAATATTTAAAAATATCTTTGTTAAATACTAAAGATTAATGTTAAGTTATCTATTATATATTATTTCGAGACTAACAATTAGATCGAACAAGTTAATACTATTATAAAATATTATTTTTGTATTTTTGTTAACTATATATAGAACAACTAAATTAAATAGCTTTCAAATATTAAGTTTGTTGTTAATAATATTTTTTTGTTTATAACTCTTGTTTTGTTTTTTCTAATCAATTTAGATCAGAATTTATATTTAAATTTTCAATTTTCAAAATTTTTGTTGCTCGATCTTATAACTTAGATTCGAATTTAGTTAATTAATATCGAAAGTTTTATTTAAAAAATAAAAAAACTTACTTAGTATTTACGCAATAAGATACTTGTTGCTTAAGTTATTTATAAATTTAATATTAATTGCTTTTATTGTTTTTGTTCTAAATACTTTGTAGATAACAAAGTCTAACTTAATATTAAAAATCTTAATATTGCTTATTTTGCAGTCAAACTAAACAATTATTATATTGATTTTTTTAAAATAAAGTATATCTTTAAAAGAAATTCTTTAGTTGTCGAGCTTAAATTATTTATATCTATAAAAGTTTATTTTGTCTTCTATACTGTTTTTGTCAATTATATTGTTATCGATTTTCTGTCTAAATAGTATTAGAAATCTTGTAAATCTATTGTTGTCAAAAATAGCAAAAAATCTTAATATGTTAATAGTATTCTAAACTTCAAATATAATAAATATTTTAGTTTTGCTTTATTTAAGTACTATATTAATTGAAAAAATTATTTTTCTATCTAAGAATCTTTTAATCTTTTGAACAATTGTTAACAAACTTTTAATAAGTATTATCTAGTTAATTTTATTATCGAGAAATTATATATAATACTTTGCGTTGTTTCTAACTGTTAATATTAAGAAAAATAAATAGTATTTTTAATTTTATTCAAATCTTGTCTTGATTTTGTTTAGATAACAAAGATCTTTTTGTTTTGTCTCGATAGTACTTTGTTATTTTAAACGCATTAAACTCTAACTAAGTTAATTAAATTTTGGTTAAATTTTGTTTAGATCTTGCTTAAATAATAAAGATTTTCTTTTCTTGTTTTAATAGTATTTTGTTACTTCAAATGCGCTTAGTCTTAACTAAAATAGTCTAATTTTGCTTAAATCTTACTTAGATAGCAGAGATCTTCTTGCTTTATCTTATTTGATTTAATAAATCTAGATATTAAGTCTTGCTTAGATTTTGTTTAGATAGCAAAAATCTTTTTGTTCTGTCTCGATAGTACTTTGTTACTTCAAACGCGTTAAATTTTGACTAAGTTAGTTAAATCTTGCTTAGATCTTACTTAGATCTTACTTAGATAATAGAGATTTTCTTTTTTTGTCTTAATAGTATCTTGTTACTTTAAATGCGTTTAGTTTTAATTAAGATAGTCTAATCTTGTTTAAATCTTGCGTAGATAATAGAGATTTTTTTTTTTTTTTTTTGATTTATTAAATCTAGATATTTTGTCTTGTCTTTGTTGTTTTTTGTTTTAACTTAATTTAATAAATCTAGTTATTTTGTCTTGTTTTATTTTGCTTCTCGAAATCTTCTCAATTTTCGATTCTTCGATTTTTCGATAGTTTATTATATTGTTTTGATTGTTTTGCAGAAGCTTTGTCTTGTAGAGAAAAACTACTGTTATAGTATTAGATTAGCAGTTTGTTAACTACGTTTGTTAATTAAACAATTCTTTGTTTTAATTTTGTTTAATTTTCTAAGCTCGATCTTAATTAGATTTGAATTAGACTAGATTAGATCTAAATTAACTCTTGCTAGATATAAAATTTGCAATCTTATATAATTAGCGTTGTTTTATTTTTTTTCTTTTCTTTTTTGTCTTTTGTTCTGTATATTAAATCTAGTATAGATCTGAGTTTTATCTAGTTATTAATTCAGATATCTCTTTGATAGAGGTTCCGAGCCTAGTTTCTAACATATACTATCGAAAGTCTTTGTAAGCTATTATATATTAAAAACAATAAATAAAGACTAATATAAATTTTGCAATTAATACAACTATCTTATTTTTGTACAACTTTGTTAGCGCAATAATTTACAAATACTATATTTTCTTTAACAAATATATTATTAGATTTAAAATCGAAAATCGATTAAAGTACAATTAGATAATATATATATGCAATTAAAGCTAGCAATAGAACTATTGTATAAAACTTGCAAACAATAAGATCTAGAACAATCGAATTGCTTTGCAATCAACAAAAACAATAAACTATCTTAAAAATAGTATCAATATTTATATAGATAAGCAAGTGAGATACAATATTCTGCGAGATAAGTAACGTTAGATAGTGCTGTTTACAATATATTACTATCTGTATTAGGATGGTGATGCATTATAAACAAGCGCATACTAAAAGTCACTTATGTTAAACATATCCTCCTCCAAGCTTGACGCCAAAATTGGTCGCAGACGCTAGTAGCGCCACTAGTACGTTCAGCTGAAGCTCCCCCGAGCCCCTGGGAATTACCCGTTGCCCGCCAATAAACAGCCCAAGCATTTCACCGTTTCACAATTAAGGGAACCGCGCGGATAATGTCCCGTAAGTGCACTGATCCAAAAAAGAGCGGCACTGAGCGCTGCTATGACGTCACTCACGCCTCCAGCCTCGGTGATCGTGTAATCCTAACGACTAAGGAAATAAGGCTACCGCGCGTATGCCACACTATGACGAGCTTCAAGAGCAATAATTGGTCACTGCGCGCAGCGTTACGCACTCATTACTAGATTGCCGGCCATATACTGCAGACAACATTGACGACATGGTTGCCTTGACACTAAAGGCGAGCAAGACCTTTCTTGATCCTGATCATTGGGACCTCGATAACGGAAATTTGCATGCGGCACCAATTAGCCAGGGTGATGGCGTACCCTCTTCTGAGTTTGGTGTCACATTGCAAGATTCGCAACTGTCACCAAGATTGGGGCAACCCTTTCATGCATGCATTGCGTTTGGGTACCCAGCAAAGTGAACAGAAAAGGATGTCTGTATCCTTTCAAGAAGGAGAGAGAATAAGGTATTGGAAGTGATTGTCCGCTGACGCCTTTCGCGTCGATACGATCACTGATTTACACAGCACCTCGGCTCCGCGAGCTTGTGAACTACCCGGCTCACATGGGAGGATCTGCCGATGCAGATCAGCATGATCCATATGCGTTGCCAAGGATGTTGCAGTACGGGTTGCGAGCTTGCATATGTGGCCTCATGGCTCAGCAGTCCAGCACAGGGTACAGGATGTACAGCCTACTCGACATAACTCAGTGCCGATGGATCGTGCGCCGAGTGTCATCATCTAATCACTACGGGGTTTGCTCTCGTCGGTTCATAACTTGGCTGAGCAGCGCTTTTTCAGATCATACTTGAGAGTCTCTTGTTTTCTCTGCCTCAATATTTGCTAGTATTCTCCTCTGCTACTTCGAAGCGCCCACATCCAAGATAACAGGAATGGCAGAGGCTGCTGGCTTACCTCCTGCAGGAGGTGATGAGACCAGGGCACCGACAATCATTGGCGTCTACTGTACATGGACGACCATCTCGATACCCTGTGTAGCTGCTAGACTTTATACACGCTTCCGCTTGTTGCGTAGTCCCGGGCCAGATGATGCAGTGATTGTAGTTTCGATGGTGAGCATTTCTGACATTCGCCTTCATGTCAATCACCACGTTCACACTTCTAGGTGATTGTCTTTCTCAGCTTCGTCTTGGAATGCTACGATACCAAATAGGGATCCGGAAGACACGCCTACTATCTGTCCAAAGAGAAGATCTTACAGGCGACCAGATGGAATTATGCTGCCGCTCCGTTCGGCATTATGGGTCTCGCTGTCCCGAAGGTAGCCATTGCACTCTTCTTAAAGAGGATTGTGGGAAAAGCCAAGCGTGTCCGGATGATGTTCTATACTTCATCACTTACGCGAGCATCGTACTCTCCGGTATAGATGTCGTGATACTCTTCCTACAGTGTAAGCCTCCTCACGCGGCGTGGGATCGGAGCATCCCTCATATCTGTTGGAGTCCCAATGTGTTGGCAGACTTCAGTTTCTTCGTTGGAGGTACAAGCCTCCTCATTAGCACGCATGCCAAGTTATCTGACTCTGTAAAGGATGGACCGCGTTAAACGATCTGCTGCTTGTAACTTTTCCGGCCACCATAATCTACGAGTTGAAAATGTCGAAGACGAACAAGATCGCTTTATCCGTGGTTCTGGGGCTTGGTGTCTTGTAAGTTGAATCATGTGTTGTCAAACCAGACTAACGCTTGAAACTTCCGCTTGAAACAGCTCTTGTATCTGTGCCATAGTCCGCACAACAAAATTAGCAGCCTACCAAAGTAGCCTCGATTAAACCTGTAAGCCGATCTCTGATGGATGAAGCATTGATCTGAAGTTCAATGTTCAGGGACATCGGCGGAGTCTATACTATGGTCAGGGTGAGTCAAATCTCCAGTGCCGAGCCGGTCGGTGCACCAACCTCCGCCCTTCATCTAGTGCCGAGATGAATGTTATAATCATATGCGCCTGTGTCCCCACTTTCCTGCCCTTGATCCAGCAGCTCAGAGGTCAGAAAGACTACCTCGCCAAGAAGCTTCCCGATCCGACGGCGTACAAGAACGCTTCGCGGCGTCCGCTACAGAAAGGCATTGGCCTACAGCCCCTGGGCTCGTACACCACAGTCGAAAGAGCAGAGGTGGAGGGAAGCCAGAAGAGCCTTCCCGATAGCGACATAAGGGCAACGACGATGGTGGAGTCGCAATGGGAGGCGGGTCAGCTGCCGCACGACAAGACCTTGTGGGTTTGGAGATATGTCAAGTGGGATTGCGACTAAGAGGGACCGGATGCTAGAAGAAGTGGTGGCACTTCAGAAAGCGGACAGTTTCCTCATATTCACGCGTCTCGTCTGGAGAATTCAACCAGCATAGGCCGGGACTCTACATAAGGTCTTTTCGATCGATTCGGCACTATCTCCGAGGTGTGATCCTGGCAAGATCGAGGGAATGGGGCACCTTCATATTACAAAAATTGAACACACTGCCTCGCATCCACGGGATCATATACCACGCATACAAAGCGCAACCAAGTGATGTCCACCAAACCCATCGTGTAACCTCTCCCCAACCTCTATCGCAGAAGATATCCATTTACAAGATAGATGGGATTCTGATGGTAAGATCGTCCGGTTCATGGTGACGACGTCGATATCTCACCCCAGTCGCTATCACGTACTGGTGCAATTCGCTCTCAGACGTACACCATGCTGGCAAGTGGGATAGTATTATACCAAGATTGAGGAAAACCGCTGTGGGATGTTGTAGTGTTCAGGTAGGTTTAGTCATAGCGATTCGTGGAAAAGGGGGTTTCTGGATTTGATGTCCATGAGGTTGGACATAATGGAATGACGGAAATTAAGGAACCCATCCCCAAAATCATCATCCCTAGTCCAAATCAAAGGAGAGACGGATACACATCGAGTACGCACAAAAAGCGGCTATCTACACAACTCACACATCATCCCCCTCCAAGACCGCTTCTATCAACCTCTCCACGGCCGCGTCCGTCGTCCAGAACCCCACGACCTTCAACCCCGCCGACCGGAGCAGCTCGGTCCACTCGGTCTCTGTGCGCTCCGCCGATGCAACCAAGGCCATCATGAACCAGTCGAGGGAGGTGATCTTCCAATCGGCGCCGCGGTCCGGGACGATGTTTTCGTTGATGAGAAGCTTGGAATAGCCCTTCTCCATGGCCTTCGCGATCTGCTGCAAGATGCGTCGGCAATCGAGGTCAGGCCAGTCGTGGAGGACGGAATGCAGAAAATAGGCTCGTGCTCCTGAGATCAATCAGCAGTTCGTACACACGGGCGGTTTTGGGGGGGTTTTGAATATGTCTTTGATGGGTTGTTCGGTAAAGAAATCGTAGGGCATGGCCTCGAAGCCTTCATCTGTGTCTGCTACCTTTGCGATGATGTCGAGTCGATCTTGAAGCACAAGTCGTCCGGGTAGGTTCGGATGTTTGCTTTTCAACTCTTTGAGGTGGTACCCGACGTTCCCACCTACATCCACCAGTACAACCTCTTCTTTACCTGCCTTGATACCTGGCGCCAATCTCTCATTCACGGGATAGAATCCTTCGTCCATCCAGCTAGGACGCCCCTGGTGATAACCAGCCATGTGGTTGTTGAAGGCCTGCTCAAGCCGGGGCCGATCCTTTCTCCATTGCCAGACCGTCAACTTGGTGTCTTGGCCATATTGGAAAGGCCCGGCCGCGATATCGGAGGGTGACGCATACTTGGTCTCGGCAAAGAAAGCCGGAAGCTTTTGGAAGACTGGCCCCGCGGTTTTGGCGCTGCAGTTGCTCAGTAACGTATAATGTCATATGAAAAGCAAGCCTTGTGCCAAAAGGGGATTGCGTCTCGATACTTTGGTATAGTAAGGACCTCTGCGATTCTGGTAGGCTTATAGCAGTCCGCGTCTACTTCCCTGATCACCTCCGTAGAAGCAAGATGCTTTAAGATGCGTGCTATGGGAGTTTTACTTAATTAATCCCTCCGACATTTTCGCAGTTGGGGTATTCACCTAGTAATTTTGGGTCTCCACCAACCTCAGCCGCAAGGCTGTCTTTCGTCTTCGCGCTCCCGTTGCCTTTCATGAGGTGCTCGAACAGGCCGAGATCAATGGCCATGCGCAGCGCAGCTTGTCTCGTGGGCTAAAAGAGGGATGAGATTCCCATACAGAAGTACTTTACTAACGTTCAATGGCGGTTTGGGTACCTCTGCCCAGGCTATCCATGTGACCATCTCTGCAGGAGACTCCAAAGCCGCAATCAAGGAACGTGCTTTGCCAATCAACGTGGTACGTGCGGCATCTTGGCCGCGAATGAGCTTGGCCATCAGCAGCCATTTCTTGCAGTAGACTTTCTACCCCATCAAGCCGAACGGCGGAGCAAACTTGAGCGTCACTCATGCTGAAGCTGAATGTATAGTAGCTTCAGCCAGATAGCAGTGTGGTGTAAGCGGGGGGGTCAGGAGCCAGCAATTCACCAAGGTGAGTGCAACTATCTATCGGTGAAGGTGTTGCGAAACATAGAGAAACCGGAAGACGTGTTTGCCAATGCCGCTGCTACGTAGCAGCTTTCTATTCGGTACCGTGGCGAACCTTACATCCGATTCCTCAAAGTCCAAAGTGAAAGAGAGGCACTGAAAGTAGAAACTTCGCTACCAAAGCACAGCAAGCGCAAGCAAGCACGCGTTGTGGCTCTGATTGTGGAGGGGAGACGACAACAGCAGTATTCGTTAATAGAATCAGAACAATGGTGTTCTCAAGTTCTGCAGCTACGAGAAACGGTCTTAAGCACTGCATGCTGTATAGACAGCTCTGCGCTAGACTAGTTTAGGTCGGACAACAGTTTGCCCCTGGTACAAGTCTCACTCCCTGATGTCTGGCTCTGGGCTTGCTTTCGCCATTATCGCATTGGCATCCTGATTTGTCGTGCGACTATAGCGCTAAGAATGACTGGACGTTAGATAAAGGATCAAGCATAGCCTTGATTAAACACGTGTGGAAGTCAATCCACAGTTATAAGCTTCGCTCGATTATTAGAAAGCGATTGTTCTACAATACAATGATTTGTAACTTTTTGAGTAAAGCTCTTGAGTAGCTACCGTAGATACTAATGTTAGGGGAGAGTTCAAGAAGAGAGCGCTAAAGACTTAGTAATCGACGTCTTGGATTACTACTAGAATGGACTTAATCGAGAGCTATCTAAATAAAAGAATATCTTGATCTTTTCATGAAGTAAAGAGAACAACATAGCTTGAAGTATTTTCAAGAATTGTCTGAAGGATGAAGAATAGATATTATCTAAGTAGTATAAGTTGATATTCAGTACCAGTTGCACTCGATTCTCTTCATTCTCCCAACGATTATATAAATCATACAAAACTTTTCGAAATACTAAATCCAATATCTAGAATTATGGAAAGAGTTTCATAAGCCAGAAATATGGGATCTGTATTTTGATATGCGGCTTGGAATAATAATGTAGGTCTAAGATAGAACTTAAGGAATCTACGATATGCGAGTCGTGTAGATGTGGTAGGCACACCCGTCATAGACTTGATGAGCGCCGGATCAGTAAGGATGAGGATTGGATGTGTGTGCTGGTTGTTTGCGCCCCGTTGTTGATATTAATTACACAACCCTAAGTCGATGGAATATATACAGAAAGCCAGCGCTCATATCGTCCATAATGAGAAGGCTTGAATCAACACCTTCTTGTAACAACCTCGGCCTCGCGATAACAGCATAATTCGAACGTCCTTCTCCCTAATCCGAAGACATAGCCTCGAGGAGCACGAAGGATCAGAACCCGAACGGATTTTGCGGCGCTGATTGGATATCAGTCACAAGACTTGCGTATGGAAGGTAGAAGAAGTACTTACTAGCCTGACTCAGATTCGCTCTCCTCCCCGTCGGCTGCGCCATCAATTTCTTCGCTGGTGTCTGAGTCCCAAAACTCACCGGCGGCGCCGGGCCGGTCTTCTGCGGCTGCAATGGTGCCGCTATTGGCATTGCTGGAATCGGTGGTGGGGCTGGGGGTTGGCTGTTGAAAGGTGTGCCGTTCAGGCCTGTAGGTTGTGGTTGCAGAGCGGGTTGAAGGAGGGCGTTGATGGAGCCGGTCTGCTGCGGTTGGAATTGAGGTTGAAAGCCTGTTGGCTGGGGCGGTAGAGGCTGGAAGGCGGGTGTCTGCAGTTGAGAGCGTGGGTCGGCGAAGGGGCTACCGCCCTGTTGGCCGTTGATGTAGGGCTGCTGGTTCTGGAAGGAGGTCGGTTGCGGGGCGATCTGGAATTGCTGGCCGAAGCCTGTCTGCTGGGGCTGGATGCCGCTGCTGAACTGCCCAAAGGCTTGGTTTTGTTGTCCATAATCAGTAGGTTGAGGGTACAGCTGCTGTTGGCTGCTTTGCTGCTGCTGCTGCTGTTGCCTCATTTGGCTCAATTGAACTAAGTCATTCAGAGTTTGGCCAGGAGGTGCAAGCTGGGGCTGGATGTTACTTAGATGAAAACCGGTGAGTTGTGGCTGTAACGGAGGAGGACCGAAAGTATTGTTCTGTGGTACATTCTGGGGCGCTGAGAGCGGTCTAGGCGGCGGTGACAAGAACGAACTATGCGGTGGTGCTGAGGGAGCTTGTGGTCTTTGTCGCGGTGGCATGTTCAGCTGCGGCTGTTGCTGCTGGAAAGATGGTTGAGCATTGTACGCAGGCATGGGTTGGGCCTGCGGGGCTTGCTGCTGCTGCATTGATGGCCCCGCCGGTTGCTGGACACGTTGCAAGAAGAACGACGGATTGGCACCTGTGGGCTGCGGCTGCATGCCCGTAGGCTGTTGAGCTTGTATTGGCTGCTGAGGAGGCAGTGAGGGCTGGGTCTGTTGCGGTTGCAGAGGGGGTTGCGATGCTTGCTGGGGGGCTTTGATTGGCTCCAGAGGAGCTGACAACAGTGATAGCTCTGCCATTGAACCACTCAGAGCGGGCTGAGATGGAACACTGACTGTAGGTATCTGCCGCGGAGGAGGTTGAGATGCCGGCGCAGCGCTGGGCTGCTGTTTCGACGGTCGGACGTCCCAAGCATCATCGTCGAAACCACCACGTGTTTTGCTCGGTGGTGGAGGGGCTGAGGCGAGCGGCGTCGATACAGACTCCGGATTCTCTCCTGCCTTTCTATCATTGTTTCTCTGTTTGAAGCTCTCTGCGTCCACGACATCGTTATTTTGAATCGCAGGGGCAGGCCGCCCTTTTCGAGTGTTGTTTTTCAAGGTACCACCTGGACCTGAGAACAGTCCTCCTCCAGTCTCGGTAGGAGACAAAGGTCTTTCAGTCTCTGCAGAACTTCCCTTTCTGCGGTTGAGTTTGTTGTCCAGATACTTCATCACGCGCAATATGTCGCCCTCTTTGAGGCCAAGAGTCCGTAGAACCTCGGGAGTGATATCCGGGAGGTTGCTTTCTTCCATAGAATCCTTCTTGAAGTTGAAGGTATACCTCTCGCATTGGTAAGGGCTAACGCCCGCATTCAGGAAAAAGTCGAACCAATCATACCTTGATGGATCAGCAGGTTTCGGCGATGGACGCTTGTTGTGTTCCATAGTTGCTCCAGTCTGCGCTACAGAGGTCGAAGGCTTTTCACGTTTGGAAGCTTCTGGCTTGGCTTTTTGAGTACTTCTTCGGCGTATCTCCGACAGAGGCTTCTCGTCGTCTAAAGACCGGCCTGTTACCTTTTCAACGTACTCGATATCCTCAATGGCCATCTTCGCGACAGGAACGGCAATTTTCACTCCATTGCTTTTGTGCAGATGAATCTTCCCGTCTTTCAGTCCAAGAAATTGCGCCTCAACCTTGAAAGAGCCGGAACGATCTGTCCACGTACGGATCTTCTTCATGTCAGGTTCTATTCCCCTTTGTCAGCGTCTTCGTGCATTCAACATTCATTGATGCTCAACGTACTGGTTTTCGATGCTGATTTGCTTTCGGCTTTGCTGTCTCTTTTGCTTCGCTGTGAAGGGGCAGTGTTACCATCATTACCACTCGTGAGGCTGCTACCCCTTACGGGTAGCTTCAGGCCGGGGCCTACCTCTGAGTGCTTTGGGTCACTTCCTCCACGTTTCCGCGAAGACTTCGAGCTTTCCTTAGCTAGCTTCTCCTCCTCAAGCCTGTTCTGCTCAACAACCGATCGTGCAGGGTTCAACGCGCTAGCGCCAGACGCAGGTGCTGTCTTTGTTACCTCCACGTAGCTACTGGGCACTACGCCCTCTTCGCCATCCTTGATCCTCCGAACCATCCACCACTCTTCACTCCTGGTATCGTCAAGTACAATTACTTGATCGCCAACAGCCACCGTGACCTCGTCATCACCCTGTGCTACAAAGTCATACAGTATTTGACCCTTCTTTTGGCCGCTTTCGGAGATCTCCAATATCTCCCTAAGCCCCTCAGCCCTTGCGGCCCCAGCGATTTCGCCTAGCCCTGCCACAATCTCTTGGGCTGTGTCCTTGGCGCCAGCGTGGAGATCAACGCTCTTGCTAGGTCTGACTAACTCCATGAAGACATGTTTCCCTTCAATTGAGTAATGGGTGAGCTTCTCCGCCGTCCACTCTTGTTGGGGTCCGTCTCTTGACTTTTCCGGAGCGATCATGATGGTGCCAGTGGCGAGGTTGAGGCCTAGCGTTGTCGGGAGCTTCTTCTTCTTCCCAATCGCCGAGACCATTTCATTGATGTTATATAGGTGGAAGCCACCCGGTGAACGCTGACTCTTCTCCTCGCCGTAGCTTTGGCTTATGACACGGTTGTACGGAGGCGAAGCGACGACACCATCGGAGTCTGGACTCCTTGGCGAGGCGTATTGGATTGGAGGTGGAGATAATTGCGGAGACGCTGGGCGCTGTGGCCGAGACGGAACGGATGGCAAAGGTTGGTCTTCGTCCGAGTCTTCAGGGGTCAATTGCTGACGGCGTGGGGAAAGATTGATATTGGGTGGTGGAGAGTCAACCGAGCGCTGTGTCGCCGAAGCCTGGGCAGTCGCCGGCGGTCTCATAACACCGGCAAGGGCAGCTGCTGGGCCGGCTGACAATGGCCCAGCAGATGCTGGACTTACCGGCTGTTCTAGCTCATCGTGTCTTTCCGGCAGTTGTGGTGACAAAGCGAATTCAGGAGACTGAGCCTTAGCTTCCCCTGTGATCTCAATGTAGTTCGCAGGCACAAATCCATACTCCCCATTGAGCCCCACTAGCGTCCAGTCCGGATCTGAGATGTCATAGACGGCAAGCTGCGCATCCTCGGAAAAGGAGAGTTCCTCATCGGTCTGGCGCGTGTAGTCGTACAGAGATTTGGCACGGTGACTTGGGGCAGCCTTTGCAATTGTAGTCAGCATCTACTGCTCTGGTCCAAGCACTCCGAGGGCACTCTGGTAACGATATGTTGGCCACTTGTACAGACCAGCAGTGCTGAGCTCGTAGTCTTGCTACAAGTTGCGAAACTCCCTAGTGAAATGGCAACTTACCTCTTGGACATAGTTGTTTGGAATCAGGCCGATGGGCTCCTCTTCATCCTCGCCTACCGCTCTTTTCTTGGCTTTCCACCAGTCATCGTCGCTGCTCTTGTCCACAACATATACAAGCTCCCCCTCCTGAATGGCCAGCTCACCCTCACTTTGCGGGTGGTAATCGTACAGCGCGGTGCATAGAGAGATGAAGGTCATTTTCTGCTGCGGAGATTGAGGGTCTTGGGCGGCGAGTCGTCAGAAGGATTTCGGGGGCCCTGGACTTTTCGGAGCACACATATCACATTCCACTGATGCCAAGGTCAGCTGCTCACCACACTGAGCATTGGAGTAGCGACCGAGATCGTATTCAGTGATGATCGAATTAGCCAAGTCGAGAAGCAGCAAGAGCCGCGCCAACCTCGCTGATTGGCTAGCGACTCATGACCCCGGTCTGTTCCTAAAACGGGCTACTGTCATTAAAGTACGCTGGGCTCTATGATTCTTCACGTGCTTTACTAAGGTATAGATAGAGGCGCACACCATTTACACAACTACGAGATCTGTTTCCCCTGCTTCTCCGAGCAAGACTTGATACGTTGGCTGGTATAGGGGCACATCGAGATCTTAGAGAAGCCCTCCATCGAAGAAGGGTAACTGGTACATGACACACCAGCCTAACTCGTGAAGGTATCGTATCAAGCACAATGATTCTGCTGTTTACCGTTTCGCCCAGTCCAATTCGTTACGCATGCAAAGGCGACCTAGTATTGAGTAAAACATTACTTTACGACCCTTGATGCAAGCAAGATCTGTGGGGTCTGAGGCTCTGAGTGTCAATGACTGGCCTAGGCTCAAGATGATTTAAACACTGTCGCTGCACAAATGTATTTTATAGCATAGCGCAGGTACCAGTTTCCGCCATTCTGAATTGTCTCCATCGCACGGCCTTAGTCTGATGAGTTCTCTGAACAGCTTGTACTACGAGGAATCGTGATCAGTAATAGCTTACTCATTACAACCTGCTCCAGGCTCAGGATCTCCCTCCAACGTTGCCAAAGTGAGGTGTGCTGGACACTTAATATGTGTACCTGAAGCCCTCCTGATCCTGACTTAGCGCGGTCCAGTCATCATCGGATGCAATCATATGAACTTACCGTCCCTTCGAGCAGTTGCTTGCCTTTGCCTTGTTTCCGGTTCGCTTGAAGAAAGTAAACGGTGAAGGCAAGGATGATGGCAATGATCATTACATGGGATCTAATCAGCCTTTCAGCAGCTGCCCAGTAAACCTTGAGTAGGAGAGGCCAACCCGATAGACACCCAGACCGCTGTCAAGTAGCGCGGAGCCTCTTGTTGGCGGACGATGAAGGCCCCGGCAACGCCTCCCAGGCCATTGCACGCTGTAACAGCAGCCTAAAAGACCCATTGCTTAGAAACTAGTTGTTGATGGAAGGATCAGGCTCCTACCGCTGTCACGGCTCGCTTCCATTGGCTGTAAGACATGTCAGCTCATTCTTGCACGATCCCAGTGCTTACCAACCCTGTTATATTGTTCGCTTGGTAGCTGTTCAGAGCCGCCCAATTTGAGATATAGGCCCCGGTTGCTAAATAGCAGCCTATGTAGCGGACGGTGACCTGGTCTGCAAACCCAAGCATAGCGAAGCCTGCAATAAGGCACAAGGAGTTGAAGGAGATCACAGGTCCGCGAAGGCGGTACCCTCCCAACGATTAGCTTCATATCAGTACCCTGACGAGCTGACATTGCAACTTACTGTCGCCAATGCGAGACGATAGGAGGACTGGAATGACGGCGTAGTAGTAGGGCTGACATAATATAAGGCAAAATCCACTCTAGATGTACCTCAAACCACTCACCGGTGCCGACAACAGTATAGCCTGGTTTTCCGAAAACCCCATGCCACTCTGCAGACTAGCATCCCGTTGATCAGTAATTGCGAACTTTCCAGGGGGCGGTGAAATGACGAACATGATAGGCAAGAAGTAGGACAAGGCCGTCGAGACCAGATTCTATGCAAATGTCAACCTCATTCAATCTCATTAGGAAGCAGAACCTACAAGCAGAAAGAAGGTAGCCGCGAAGCCGTAAATCTTTAGGTCGAGAAAATACTTCAGGATTTCCCTCCACTTGAAGGGTGTAGGCTCCCCGTCGCCACGATCCTCTTGAATCCGACGTACAGCGATCTCGCTTTCAGCTTTTGTGCAGAAGTGGAAGCTCTTATGCGCTTTCTCAGGGAACTCGAGAATCCAGAAATAGGTGGCAATACCAATGACGCATGCTGCCTGCGTTTCATCAGTGATTTGTTGGTTCGTCACGGCACATCACGAAAAGCTACGTACGAGACCCTGCACGAGGAACATCCATTGCCATCCCTTGAGTCCTCGGCGACCATCCAGATGGTTGAGCTGTTTATTTCAGCCGCTGCACTTTGGTTGCACTTCTTTATCTATACTCCATAGTTGACGATACCGCCTGTTGCCAGCACAGTGATTTCACCGGTCTGAAGGTAAGCGAATCGTAGTTGCTGCTCCTCTGAATCCAAATCAGTTAGGTGAGGTCCACGTGCTCTTTGCCAAGCCGCACCTCGTTTATACCAAGTAGAGATCAACAAAGCCAGTCCTGGATATATGCCGGACTGAGTGGCTGTCAAACGGACTACTCATGGACCCTTAGAGTCGAGATTGAATACCATGGATATACCGAGTAACACTCGCATTAGGATCATTTCCTTCCATGTGTGGATGAAAGCAGTACACTAACGCACATTTAGCGTATTGTTCAACGCCGAATTACGTCCACGCGGGTGGATCAAGCACCCGTGACGACAGGATCCCGGGCTAACGAATACATGTATCAACATGGTATCACCTACCAGGGTAATCAAACCAAAGCAGACTGTTAAGGACGAAAAGAAGATACGAGGCCCCACAAGACGGACGGCGATAGTAGCGGGCAATTGGAAGCAGATACTAGCCACGGTGAAAATGAGAATAGAAAATGAATAGCGGTTGCCCTGGTCCAAGCCAAGGTCTGAGAGCATGCTGGTCACCGAGGCGCTCGAGATGATGCCGCTATCAAGGAGATTAAGTGAACAAAGCAGGCCTGCAATAGTGCACAATCGAACGTCGACTCTCGTTCGGAGGGTTTTCTCCCTCTTTTGGAGCTCCGCTTCGTCCTGCTGGTCAGCTTCCGCCACCAGTTTTGTTCTAGGACTTCCATCTTCGCGATTCTGGGCATCTCCGAACAGCGATGACTCTGATGATATGGTCTGCGCCATCACATGCAATGGAGACGAATACAAAGAAAGCGGACAGATTGCGAACAATGTCTACTCATAAAAGCTATTGCTCCTGGTGGTTTTTACATCGTCATTGTGCGTGCGATGCCACTGCGGGGATCTGCAGGTTCCCTTGATTGAAAATAACTGGTCGTTGTTCCATCACGAGGATTCTTTCAAACCCATGCTAATCCTTGAGTAGTTAGCTCCGGCTACGGCCGACAAGCGAAGATTCATATGACATCGTCCGCGCGTCTGCGTCGATCTTAAATTAAACAAGTCCCAGGGGATATCTCATCTTCTGCATGTTTGTTCAGTCGCTCGTTCGTGGGCGCTAGGGGCGTCTGCAAAGCTGCCTAAGCTCTGGTGACTGCTCTCGAATTCAGTCATGGGGGTGACTACCTCCTAGTGACCCTTTTACTAGCGGTTTAGGTTTGACGTCGGATGAATGGAGTGGTGGGGAAAGTCCTTCCCTCGAAGCTTCAAAGTTTCACCGAATCTCGTTTTCGAAAAGCCTGTTGACCATGAAGTATTATAACCACATTGAGTGACCAAATCCGACTTCCTGTCAGAATGGCCACCCTTGTCCCACCACCGGATGTCCGGCTTCTTCTCCCACCACTGCTCGCTTGCCTACCAACTGCCTTTGCCTCATCTCAGCCCCCGCCAGCACTTTTACCGCTACTATCGCCTATCCTCCAGCAGCGAGTACGACTGCTCTCTGCAACAGCAGCTACACCCACGGAGTCATGGCTTCCGCTGCTTTGTTGGGAGCCTGGCGCGGCAGAGAAACTAACTAGCGTGGTGCAAAGCGAGGCTTTTGAATCGCATCCCGTCTCTGGAGAGATCGAGTTTGGCGAAGCGGGTCCAATAGAGTACCGGCGACTAGACGAAGAAACCTTGCAAGCCAAGGTGGACATTAAGGATATTGACTTGATTATCGTGTACACATGGTGTCAGGGAAATGAAGAGGAAAATCGTAATAGTTGGCGGGTTGCAGAAGTAAGCCCTCTCGACACGAGGAGCGAATACGCCACTCTGGACTGGTGCCCTTCGATTTCGATAGCTGAGACAAAGGCGAAGGAGGTTAAAGCGATCGTGCATGAGGTGCAAGGCACTGGAGGACCTAGGGGTATGGTACGCGAGGCGTCTGATCGGGAAGAGGTCGAGATTAAGAGGGATCACGGAGCCGAAGAGGAAGCCAACAACGAAGACGAAGACGACTACTGGGCACAGTATGACAAAACGCCAGGGAGGACGCCAGCCACTCACTCGCCTATGCCAGATTTAGCTTCCAGGACTGAAAATCGTGGACGGAGCGCTTCTGAAGCTGCATATTTCGAGCAGTACTCTCAAGTGCAGCCAGAGATGGACAATGACGACCCTTCTGAATATCGGACCGCGACAGGCAAATCGTCACTCAATGGCCATGTTATGGCCGATGCAATGAAACCACATCTCGGAGATCACTCAAATGGCACAGTGCGAGAATCAACCGACAGCCATGGTCAATCTCACAAGCCTGCGCCGTTCATCCCTCTGGAACTTGTGTCTCGCCCAGAGAACTCAGCAACAGCGCCATCAGCTTCCGAAACAGCTATCAAACAGCATGTCAGTACGAGCATCAAGAGTCTCTTCCGACTTTGTCGGAACGCTGGCATCGAACGGACGGATTTCGATGAGCTGGTTCACACAGAGCTCGAAACCCTGAGCATGATGGCCGAGGACGACTGAGCATTTCAAAACACGAACATTCAAGACCTTATCTCTGCGGCCGACGCTCTCCCCTCAGATTCTGTCTACCTATATTGCAGGTATGCTGCTTCTTAGGCCGACGGTCACTGTCATCTATCGGCTGGGCCGACTCGACGGGGTTCTCATGGTTTCATGCCTTTTGAGCGTTGTGTGAGACCTGATCGAAATTCGGACCCGGACGACATGAGGTCTATTAGACCCATGCTCTACGGTAGTCCAAGGTTTACATGTTGCGCTAGCGCTGTACTCACGTCGAGCATAGATCAATTGATTGAACATTTGCATTTGCTTGACGCACATCACTAAGAGACAAGCTTGTGTAATCAACGACTAGTGATGATCCTTGTTTCACTTCAAGAACATGCTGCAGGTTGGCAGCATAAGGTCAGGTTAGAACCCTGGACGTAACCCTGACAGCGTTGGTGAAACGTGGCACCTCGAACGCAGTGCACGGGCCATCAAGGATTATAGACGCGCCGACTCATCAAAAACCACTTTGGCGTAAAGTAGGATTCAGATATCCAGGTTACAGGTTATCAAGTCAATTGCGGACAGCGTTGCGCAGCTGGCTTTTGGGGGAGTCAGACCCTCCTGCACAGCGGCCGCCGAAATATTCTCCCTCTTCGAGCGCCATCGTTACACTTCCAGTCGGTTTTCGCCCAAACCATCTGCCCTACCAGCCAAGGAGGTGGGCGATATATAAGATGTCCGCCCCTGGAGTGCGGCAAAGAGGTGGGCAAACGTCTAAAAAACAATCGACAGCCACTCCACAACCCAGAAGTGACGAGGTGATTGAAAGCCTGAGGCAAACAGTCACCTCGCAATGGGACTACAAGGCAGCGTTGACTGTCATAACGGTCCTCGCTTTCATTACAAGATTCTGGGGGATAGGACATCCTAATGAAGTCGTCTTTGATGAGGTGCATTTTGGAAAGGTGAGAGATCCTAGACCCATGTACAGGGTCATCTCAATACCACCTCTAGTAGAGGGCTCCTCTCAAGGAATGACTATTTTCTAACCATGGATGTTTCTAGTTCGCCTCGTACTATTTACAGCGGACCTACTTCTTCGATGTCCACCCGCCTTTCGGGAAACTTCTCTTCGCGCTCATGGGATGGTTCGTTGGATACGATGGGCACTTCCACTTCGACAACATTGGCGACTCCTACATCTCAAATAACGTACCCTACGTTGCTTTCCGCGCATTGCCAGCCCTTCTCGGAGCTTTGACCATCCCAGTGGTATTCCTCATCATGTGGGAGTCCGGCTACTCACTGCCTGCATGCATCATCGCAGCATCCCTTGTGCTCTTCGATAACGCACACATTGGACAAACTCGACTTATCCTACTCGATGCAACCCTCGTATTTGCTATGTCGGTCAGTGTGCTATGCTACGTGCGCTTTTATAAGATGCGGCACGATCCTTTTTCGCGCAAGTGGTGGAAATGGCTTCTTCTGACTGGGGTGGCCATGAGCTGCGTCATCTCCACGAAATACGTCGGGGTCTTCACCTTCTTCACGATCGGATCGGCCGTGGCAATCGACCTTTGGGGCTTGCTTGATGTCAACCGGAAAGAAGGGGCTCTAAATCTCCCGACGTTCGCGAAACACTTCGGTGCAAGGCTGTTCGGTCTGATAGTGGTGCCGTTCTTTTTCTACCTTTTCTGGTTCCAAGTTCATTTCGCGATCCTGTCTCGATCCGGTCCAGGAGACGACTTCATGTCTCCAGAATTTCAGTCCACCTTGAGCGACAACATCATGGCTTCTTCTGCTGTCGGTATCGAGTACTATGATACCATAGCCATGAAGCACAAGGAGACAAAGACTTATCTCCACAGCCACCCAGACAAGTATCCGCTCCGTTACGACGACGGTCGAGTGTCAAGCCAAGGACAGCAGGTTACGGGATACCCGTTCAGTGACGAGAACAACCATTGGCAGATCCTCCCTATGAATCTCTTCCCCGAAGATGATCAAGCTGGGCATCCCGTCAAGAATGGAGAATTGATTAGGCTGCGTCATCTCATTACCGATACATATCTTCTTACGCACGATGTGGCCTCCCCTTACTATCCCACAAACCAGGAGTACACAGCTGTAGGCGCTGAAGAAGCATACGGCGAGCGGGCGAACGATACCCTTTTCGAGATCAAGATCGAGAATGGTAAGGCAGGCCAGCAGTTCAAGAGTATGTCGGGTCACTTCAAGCTCATTCATTTCCCAACGCGCGTGGCTATGTGGACGCATACAACGCCACTACCAGACTGGGCCTACAAGCAGGCGGAGATCAACGGCAACAAGAACATCCAGCAGTCCAGCAATGTATGGTTCGTGGACGAGATCCCTTCGATACCGAAGGACAGTCCACGGTTGATCATGGAGGAGAGGAAAGTCAAATACGTCCCCTTCTTGAAGAAGTACTTCGAACTCCAACGAGCTATCTTCTTCCACAACAATGCCTTGACAAGCAGTCATCCTTACTCTAGTCAGCCCATTCAATGGCCCTTCTTACTCCGTGGAGTCAGCTTTTGGACGCAGAACGATACCAAGCAGCAAATCTACTTCCTGGGCAACCCGATCGGATGGTGGATAGCAAGCAGCCTCCTGGCTGTCTTCGCTGGCATCATCGGCGCAGACCAACTATCCCTACGCCGTGGTGTCGATAGCCTTGGCGCGCGTAAGCCATTTCAACGTCCATACCCCAAACAAACGCTGACCACTCCCCTCCCTAACACAGGCGATCGCTCCCGTCTCTACAACTCAACAGGCTTCTTCTTCCTCTGCTGGGCCGCTCACTACCTTCCCTTCTACCTCATGGGCCGCCAACTCTTCCTCCACCATTACCTACCCGCCCACCTCGCCTCCGCGCTCGTCACCGGCGCCCTCCTAGAATTCATCTGCAACCTCGATCCCCTCGCTCTCGAAGAGGTCGCCACCAACAACACCCTCACCAACGGCGCCAAATCCCCCAAAAGCATCGACTCCGCAACAAAGAAAGATGGCGTCGCTCCCGGATTCGGGAAGAGACACCTCACAGCGAAGGAGAGGATGGGGCACGGCCACCTGTTGGCACTGTGGGGCATGACGGGTCTGGTCTTGGCGCTGGTCATTGGAGGCTGGTGGTTCTTTTTGCCATTGACGTACGGGAAGCCAGGCTTGGAGCCCGAGCAGGTTAACGCTAGGAAGTGGTTGGGGTATGACCTGCATTTTGCAAAGTAGCGGCACTGTAATGGGGCGGAGGCGATCACGGGCCGGAGGGTTCGCACCGGATGGAGAAGGTCGTTAAGAGACCAAAACTAATGAGGGGAGCCGGTAGATGACAGTTGGAATATTTCTGTCAGGGTAAAAGTTAGGTGTAAGATTTACTGAGGCAATCGAATGATGCGATGTACTCTCAGATCCTCCCATAGCTGGGATCGCAAAGGCTTCGGCGCTTTTGTGGTTGCAAGGTGTATGGGAACCTGAGACAGCGTGTATAGGTATGCAGCTGTGCAGTCTGTTGATCAGTTTTTGGACATGGGTAATGTATCGCAAATCAATGACTCTGAAGAAATAGTAGCCCGGCATTTATGCAACTTTTATGCACAATATACAAGCGTTGCTGTGCCGCACAAAGTAAGCGCACTACGCGCTTATGACTTCATCCACAATTTCAACCCGAGTATCTTACCCTGTCGTAGAAATCTCAACCGCTCCTACTCGTTCCCTTGCCAATCACCATGCACGCAGGTTACTCTTTTTCGCATAAGCATAATTCTCATTGTCGCAGGCTAATCTCTAGGGCTATTGTACAGAGTAAGAATAGTAGAGCAAGCATTCAGAACTAGTCGCCCCAAAGGCTTTGTCGCACCCCTCATTGCTTTTCGGCAGCTGCATCGTGCTCCCTTCATGTCATGGATCCTTTGACAGATGAATGAGTACGCCTCCATAGTCCAGACTTACAAGCCGGCCTTCTCGCCCAGTCCCTTTCCTAAGAGATGGAGATCGGTTGCAGAAATTCTGGCGCGCTTAAGTCCACTCAACCCAGCGGCAGAGTTCTCTCGCAGAGTCTCGTAACCGGAGGATATTAGAGCCCCGACGCCGCTCTTCTCGTATGCGGAAACAATACCTGCACGTCCACCACCCCAAGTTGTCTGTCACTTTTGTCAGCCACGTTTTAAGTTGATATAGAAGTCATGGGGAAGCTTACCTTATGCAGGGTGAGGAGTGTGTATATGGTAATGAGGCTCTGGAAGTAGCCGAAGACATACAATACCGGAAGCATCTTCAGGTCTCCTGGATAGCGGTAAAAGTAGGGCACGAGCTTGATAGTCTTGGTGAAGATCAACCAAAGGAAGAAGAACACGAAAGTTGTGAACATGCTAGGGAAGGATGACTCTGACCCAGCTGCTTTGACTGCGTGGTAGAGGAGGTAGCCGAGGAGTGGGTCCATGATCAGGGCCGGCGGGTTGAAGCTTGAAAGGTGAAGCGCATAGGTGCAGAATGGCTGCTGACTGTGATGGCCCGTCAGCTAATGTTTAAGCCATGGTAGAGGGAACACTTACCGCCAGATGACGCGTTCGAGGAACAGCGACGTGAAGTTGCTACGCCAGGTTGTGCGACGCCATCGAATGCATTGTTGCACGAACTTCCAGTTGTTCTCGAGCGTGGTCGTGAGTTCTGCCCCTTTGGCGAATTGGACTGCGATCTTCCATCCGTTATTGACCAGGAATCGGGTCACAAAGTTGTCATCGTCTGCTGCGACCAAGGATAGGCCAAAGAGCCAAGTCTCATCTCTAAACTCCTCGATGAACCGCTGGTCCTGAACAATTCCGGTACGAATGGCAAACGTTCGTCCTGAAAGGCAAGAGACTCCGCCGTCGATATGTGCAGTAGCCGCTACCTCAAAGCTTCGACGCTCAAGATAGATGGCGCTAAGGAAGTCCCACATGTTTGGCTCCGACGGCCGCTCGAGAGTTTGAAGACCACCTATCTATGTCAGCAAGACCTATTTGAGGGGTGAGGATGTTGCTTACCGACAGCCCCAACCTTGGGATCTTCGAACGGAGCGAGGTTGTAGCTCAGGTATGTCGGTACCCAGAAGACATCATCGTCAGCGAAGAATGTGATCGAAGTGCGAACCTCTTTGAGCCCTCGGATCATCTGAAGGCGCTTGTTGGCTTTGTTGGCTCCGAGGATCTGGACATGAGGGAGACCGAGCTCGTTGCAGATTGTTCGAACATGGTCGACGCGCCCTTTTGGGGTGACTACGATAATGGCGGCCGGGTGACAAGCATTGATGGTAAGAAGGCAACGGCGGAAATCATCGCTGTCGGCAAGAGTTGGAATGACCACAGTAACATTCCTATTGGAATAGCTTGGTGTACCTGGAAGTGGGATTGGCTTGAAGGTCCATGAGGCGAACATTTCGACGATCAGGCGTGTATAACGCCAAAGGCTGTTGAACGAATTAGTAGCCGTCCATTGAGTAAGGCCAAGGAGATCAGAGATGGGACTTACAATAGGCTGATGAATGCTGTGATGTACTGCATCGTGAAGTGCCGTGCTTAGAGCAGCGTATTGATAACGGGCCCTTGGGCAAGGTAGGAGAAGTATTGCATACGCCGATGCGTATATGCAGGAGACTGTAGGTTCAAGACACGGCTTGCTCTGTTGTTGCTGTGTGTGTGGGAAGAATAGAGACCCAAGCCTGAGTTGGGTATACTGATGATGTGGTGTGTGGAGGAAGAAGGACGATGCACGGCGATCTCCTTATGTACTTGTTTGTTTTGGAACGAGTGAAGTAGGTGCGGCACAAGGTAAGAGCGTCTCCTACGGAACACCTTCCGTGCAAGTGTTAAAAAACTGCATTCACCAGGCGCGTGAAGCTGCGCACAGAAATCAACAAAGGAGGTAAAACAAGCCAATACAACATGTTCTGGAAGAGCTGTCCTTGTGTTTCTGATATCACTCAGTCACCCCCAGTGGCATGGAGATCTCAGACAAAGCAGCACTGGCGGATACTAACGTCATTGTGTCTGAACATTGCCATTCTCTGTTCCGGATTTCACAATCGTGCACATCATGCTCCGGCGCTAGGCTTATCGAGATCTCTTGTGACATCAAATTCGTTTACACCCAGCTTACAGCATTGGGAGCTCTAAGCTATAGTGGATACGCTCAGGCGCACAAACATGGTTTCTTCGTTCGCTAAGGCAGTCATGGTGCATTCTCTTGCCAGCAACAGCAGGAGCATTGGCCACTGGTATAGTCTTTGGTCGACGGTACCATAGGAGGTGGACTTGGTCTTACCGAGAGTAATCCCTGCACAATATCAAGCGGAAGTGTGTCCGAGGTGACTGGGACCTACGACAAAGCTGAAATAGAAGAAATTCAAGAAGCTCTGTTGGCTTACGTCCCGAATACCCATTATTTACAATGGCTTAGTGCTATCAACGCCCATCATGGCTCGCACAACTATTCGGGCACTCCCCTCTGTCTCCTCGCTAGCAATGCTTGACTCCACAATTGGGGAACTTTCCTCTCAGACGCTCCATCATTCGCGGGCCAACTCTGCGGTGCCAGTCCACTTCTTATCACGTGTGGGTCAGAGCGGACTTGTGCCTGCAAGCTCCTGGCATAGTCTGCGAGATTTATCAGCCGATCTGAGAAGTTTGGTACAGAGCGACACCAGGTGATCATCCGAGCAAACGGCGCTGCTTTGATAGCGCCGAAACGAATACGGATTTCACCATCAGACAAAAAGGAGAGGAGAGAGAGTTGGTACGAACCCTTTTATGCAAACTTCAAAGAGCACATCTCCGCAATGAATGACATACTGGGCCGCAGCAGGAATGTCGACACCTGGAGTTCTATGAGAATCGGGATGGTCTTCCAACGCCGCACTCAATATAAACAGCGCGTCATCTAAACCTGCGATCCCGGTCTTCTCGACTCTTTCTTCTCCAAGCACGTGCGATTAATCGATTAAGGTTAATGAGATCGTGGATAAGCTCCTTGGTCTCCTGATCCTCTTTGAACAAACGCCCACCATCCGATTTCATTGCATCACCCAGGGCCGTTACCAGCTCTCGTGTTTTCGCATCGATAGAAAGTTCCAGGAAGCTGAGAACTCCTTTGACGAGATCCACAATTTGGAGCTATAGGAACGAATATCCAGAGGCAAGAAAACCGATCTGCAAGCTCAGGCTTTCGAGATAGACATCCGAACTTTTGGCGGTAGCGGCCCAGACTACTTCCTCGGCGGCGAGCGTGGTGCTCAGGTTCCCGTACATGACGTCGTGGAAGAGAGTCGCTGCTGAGCGGTCGTCGATGGCTTCGAGGATGACTTGGTGGAGGTTGTTGTTGATGCTCCAGCGGAGTACATACCCGCTTGCAAGGCTGTGATGCGCCTTTTCTCGTGTCAGAAATCGGGGATTTCGAGATATACTTACGTCTCGTTTCCATATTTCGCTTCCGCAAAGAACTCCTGCGCTCATCAAAGCTAGTGCATAGCTCTATCTTCCAGATCCTACCGACGTATCCCTATCATCGCCGCAGTATCCGTACCTCATGCCCGTAGTGGACGATCAAACGTGGACCGCACGTTGGACCCTGGTGCAGATCAGAATGAAACAAAGCTTCACCTACCTCACAACTCCACCACCCCAAACTTAACCCGCCCATCCAAAACCTACATGATCTCCTCCAGCCAGGAGCTGTACTACTCCCCAACCATTCAACCTTATACCATCCTAGCTGGGTATCCACGTCTGCCAGCACAGTCATCATCCCTCATCCTCCCTCACTGCGTCATGGGTCTCCAGCCGGCTGCTACGAGCCAGCGTACGAATTACATACTCTGGCCCTGATCGGGAATTGCTATACCCAAGATCTATACGCGATCAGTTCGATGGCACTCTAGCACCTGGAAAGCCCTCCAAGGCACAAAAACCGCCCCCCCTACCCTCTTCCTCACTCCAATGCAGAGGACCCCCTTGAAGACTGTCCAAGTGATGGTTCTACGGTTCCACGTCTCTCAACAATCGAGAGTCGAGAAGATTGTGCATCTCGCGACATGACCTGCGGATCTCTCCGTGGGCGTGGCCCTCTCGAGAGCGAGCATGTCTTTTAGCTATGCTGATGGGGCTGTGTAGGGCATACCTTATGGAACCTCGCATTCGGTGGGTAATGGGGTTTGTAAGAGAAGGACTGCCTGGCGTATTGCTTGATGTGGGTAAGGGAGGTGCATGAGCTTGCTTTATGAGGAGATGATGTTCGAGTGCACGGTTTTTGCTGGGTATTCAGCGCACTAAATCGAGGCCCAGGAGTACTCATTCTTTTCGCAGAAGAGTGTCGGCAGCGTGTCAGAAAGTTGGCTGATGTTATTGGAATGAGTGGTTGGAGTTGGGATTTGGTATAGAGGCTACTATGGGTTTTTGTCGTTGCCTTGAGGTCTCACAGTTCTTCGAGAAGGCCGTTGCGTGGGATGGCTGTAGTGATGAGGTGAGGCCGGGGCGGTTGCTACGCTAATCGAATGGTTTGGGGTCCTGGTATGGATAGTCCACTCCATGAAATTCTTCAATCCATTGTTTTGAAGAGGTCGGACTCCAGGCAATGGATCCAATTCGCAATTAATTGTAGTCTCTTCTGTCAAGATGTGCTTCTCTGACGGTCTCTTAGATTGCAGCCCCACGATTGCTAAGTAACTCTCTTTTCTCCCGCCATTCTTGTGTGTACAGGTCTTGGATCAGCTTCACCGATCCCAAGTTACGCTCAACAGCGTCAAGACCTACACTGAAGTCTTGTGGCTTTGCATCAGTGTAAAACCGCGGGAAAGCGAGTACGTTGAAAAGAGAGAGATCTATTGCCTGGATGCGTGACTCTACATTTGCGAGAGATTTGTACTCTAGACTCTGAGCTTTGTTGACCAAAATACTTGGGTGTTGACCAAAATACTTGGGAGACCAAATTTACCACCTCTGAGCGGGTTGCGTCTCTTTGTTGGTATCAACAGGGAGAAGTCTCGTGGGAATGGTGGGTTTCGAGGCATGATGAAGGTTTAGGAAGCGTGCCAAGGGAGGACTGGATGAGTTGCTATGCTGTATTTGTGCTGTGGACTGGAGACTGGAACTGCAAAAGCTGTTTACTGGACAAGTGTCAGGGGCTACTCCATTTGAAGATGATGTATGCTGCATGCTGATGTCGATGCTCTGCACATGGAATCTGCTCCTATCTGGCGCTGCTTATGGAAAGGGTACGGTACTGGCAGGTGTGACGTGTGACTAACATTGTACTAAGTCTTGAAGTCTCATGCAAATTAGTAGATCTCCCCCTCAAGAATCGCTGTGCTTATAACCTGTGCGGATTAAGCACACCTCTCCCAACCGGTCAACCCTGCTCACTTTTACATGGCTGTAATGAAGCTCACTATGCTTCTTTGAAGGCCACGCTTCGAAGACCCTAAACAGAGGTGAGTGGTATTCATTCATGACAAGCGAGAGGAGCTTACTCAGGAGAAACAAGTCCTTGTGAAGAGGATTTTGTTCATGGCCCTATATACTGCAATTATGCGAGGGTCTTGGGGGACGGGGAACAGGTGCCGTTTTTGCTGCTGTTGAAGTCCGGCTTCTTGACAAGACGGGAAATGGGAGGGCAACTGCTTAGGATGATCATGGCGATATTGCTACCACTTGACGGTATGGAGAGGGGGGCGAATAGAGAGAGACTTGGTCTGGAGATGCTATTATGTGCGGTGGCCCATTCTTGAAGCGGCAGACCGTTGACATATACCGCTGACATCGTTGGCATATCTTAAGAAAGTAAAAGCTTTCGACAAGCGGATTAGCACCCACGAGTGGTAGTGCGAAGACAACCTCAGAGGGGTTCCTAGGCTGTCATTCCTATCGCACAATTTAAAGCCTCCTGGCTGCTGCAGAATAGATAGCAAACACAGCACTCAGCGCCGAAGGTTTGTCCTGTCGGTAGGTAGCTTGATAATCGGCAAATATCGGTTACTACTTTATTCAGTCAGTATCCCATAAAAAGGTACGGTGCCCTTTCCAGTAGTTCAAGCAATTATAATGTATGTTTCTAGATTGTGTCCTGCTATTCTCTTTGTCTTTCGCCTCGTACTCCAGAACCTTCTACTCCCTGCCATCGCTGAATTCGTGATGGTTTTTCGCCTAGGCTACGGAGGATGAGCGTATTCCTCTATCTACGTGTTGCTTGTGATGAAAGTTGCCCGAACAGGAGACTCGGGAAGCTTGGTGTTCGTACCCGTGTTCTTGAAACAAAGCCCGACCGGGTCATTGATTGTGTCGTCTCCATGACAAATCCCAACACAATGGCATTTTCCTCGTTCGTCACCAAGCAGCGTCTGGCTGTGTTCTCCAGCTAGTGTTCCCTGAGTGATGAGACTTGCCAGATGTCAGCGATGGCGTCGTCCTCTCCATTATAAAAACCTTCGCCGGTTCTTCTTCCTCGAATCCTTACAAGTTCTCCAAGCTTCCAAACCACAAGGAAATCATCTTCCCAAACCAGCAATCCACATCTCGACGAACATTGCCTCTTCAAACTACCAAACCAGATCTTCAATCAAATCTTTGAAATGGCTCCACCAGCAAAGCGTCGCGACAATTGGATGGCATCAATGCCCGGTCGTTCCTGCAAATGGCCCCGCTCAATGCTCAAGCGCCTCGTCGAGTTAGACAACCTAGGCGTGGAGGTACACACTATCACTACAACCCTGCAGGAGGAGTTTGACGGGCTCCCAGAAAACCATGGAGAGACCGTAGCGGAATTGAGGATGTTGAAGACCGGTATGTAGCGCTACCTCAATCCACTGTCTTTGCGACTGTGGTAGAGGCAGAAACAGCTAACACGATCATAGGTCCAAAGGCAGGGCAGTGGACCAAGGCGATGGAAGCGCGCCTCAAAGGATACTATGCAGAGGGCATGGACGTTAACGACATCACCAATGAGCTCTTCCATGAGTTCGCCAAGCCACAATCTGGCTTTTGGCAGGAAGTATACAAGAAGATCCAGGCGATGAAGCTGACAGGCGAGCTTTGAAGTACGGCGCAGGGGAGCCGTGATGGAAAAGCATCGAGCTGATAGTGCGAAATGAGGTTGTTACTTGTATGACTGCTGTTGCTTTCGATGTAGCCTAGACTAGGAGTCAGCTACAGGTTCATCAGCTACCATGTCTTGCCCAATTCAAAGCCTCCGAATGGCTTGTCCCACGAGTAAACGTGAAACATACCCTCTGTAATGAACAAAGAAGTTTTCTGTACCCTCAACGATAGTAGAGAGTACAGAGCCCTGGTTATCGTTGAAAGCATAAGATAACGAGGTAACTCTTGGTTAATCCGAGTCCAGATCAACAATGATCCAGCCCGAGGAATATTTCCTACAGGAAGCCATCTGCTCCTTTGGTTGATATTCCATGAGACAGAGTCCTTGCATTAACATAGATGAAGCCGGAACGCAGTGTCCGACCGAAGACAATAACCACGTCATCCATCGTGACGAAGGGGTTTTGAAAGTGATGCCCTCGCCTTCTAAACGCTGAGCGTAGCATGTATGAACAAGATGGATCAGATGCAGGATCTAGCGCCGACTATTGATCCCTTGCGCAATGGTAGTGCTTTGTGTTACAGAAAAAGGGCCACAAAGTCCTCCCTCAACATCTGGGCAACAAAAGAGCACGCGATTGAGGAAAACATAGGGGTGAGACGTGTAGAGTAACGATAATACAGGGACAAAGGATTGTCTCGTGGCTGGAGCAGCTTACAAAACAAGCGAATCGAACCTTTGCAAACGCTGACGCGCATAAATATCTTCCGTCTCTGAAGACGTTGACAACACGTCTCGCGAACAATGTCGTTTTTTCATCTGTCGGAAGAATTGATACAGTACCTGCACAGCCACTGCTTAACGGACTTTGGGTTGAATGCATGCTATGCCACAAAACCGATAATTGACAGCGCCTGCAAAATCTTTGTCCACGCCAAGTCAATCCTCGATATCCGGAACACTATTCAGGAGCGAGAGCAGCGTCCGAGCGTCTTATGTGCTTTAGATCGTACAGCTCTACTTTATTCGCTGGTATAGTTTGGTGGTGGAAAGTCCTCAACCAGCGCGGCTCTATGATAAAATAATCGCGATAGTAGCAGTTTCTACTGATCAGCATATGGATTACTAATTTATCATATGCCGCAGACCATTAGTCAGTGTAATACCACTGTCATCCTGGGAAACTCGGTCATGGTTGTTCGGTAAACGGGCGTGGAGACCTTCGGAAACTTCAGTGTAAAGAGTTCGTTGGCCCTGGATCAAGACGTAAAGTAAGAAATCCCTCGCCATCCCAAAGAGGAACTTCATACTACATACTTTTATCAAAGGTTTGCGACTTGGTTTGGCTTGCCGCCGGTAATCGGCCCGTTTCCGGCCGCTGCGAGCCATGATATGTTTGACGTCATCATGTAACCTCTGGCCTGTTCCTTTATCGATCACCGCTTCGTTCGTCGATCATGCTTTCACAGAAACATTCAATCCCCTCCAACGCTACCGGAACTACTAACAGGCAATCAAGCCTGTCCGATCATTATCGCATTCCAGGCTGAAAGCACGATTGATTACCCTATGTAGCACAATATAAGAGCATCGACGAACATCCTGTCCGTAATATACTGACTTCACTGCCGTGGCATGTTTTTAACTTTAGTCAGCCCAGCATCTACAATCTAGTATGGATTTCTCCTGGCCAGACTACGTGGATTCGCCTTCGCCGCCTGATAAAATTGCTTTCGTACTAAGACAATTCGCGGAATAGCTCAACCATAATATTCTGCGCTGGCAAAGTCCCTGTTGCACCGGCTTGCGACCTCTTGGCATTATCTGACAAAATGAATCAACGAGTTGCTGATGCGCTGACTAGCCAATTGCTCCCGGAGTAAGAGACACATCGTCAAAGCATATCATCTGGTCCATCAGAATGTTTCAGAGGAGGGACTCGTGGCACTACTGTTTTCTATGATATGTTCTCGCTTAGGGCTATCTAGGTCACGTGATCATTCAGGCCAGTCACCGGGCTTATCCCACAACACAGCCCGAATCACAAGCGCCCCTCTCCAAAATTCGAGTCAAGCTCTCCACCCTGAACAATCTATAATAAGTAATTAGGTCAAGGGCTCAGTAATCCAGACAGAAAACAAAAGATTATGAAATTAAAAAAGGGTGAACCCGCTACGGTTCGAACACCCAACCTTCGAAAAAGAGAACCAGCCCGCGCTTCGGTGCAGGGTACATACTCTGACCGACCGAAATATTCCAGAAGATAGGGAGCAGCCACCAACACGGCCACCGATTCTCTTCGAGAAGCATGGCTCTGAATAAGCACCATATTGTTTGAGAGTGAGTCAGCATCCTCGTGTTGCTCTTCTCAAATTCACTCTATGGGTTGTTCACGCGGGTGCACGAGTAGCTGCCCGTCAACCTGCGGGAGACCTCTGAGTTGTGTCTCTATGTTCTGGATGTGTCTCGGTAGGTTGTCCAGCAAACGCAAGCACATCAACACTTAATGTTTACAATGTGAAGGTGAACAATGAATCGTTGTGCTCTATCCGATTTTCTGCGCCCAAGCCTAATTAGACAGCAATCCTGATGCCCTATAATCTTGTGGACAGCTTTTCGGAGACAACATCTCGAGCCCTCGCCATCTTAGGTCAGCAAAAAGCCACCGTGTGTACCTCGAATTCGACGAACCCATGTGAAGTGCATCCTGACACCGCAAAGCAATCTCTGTAAGCACTGGGCAAGCCGTTGCTGTTTGCCCTAAGCCCACTATGCCGAATTACAACATGATCTCACACCGTCAACGGCAAATCCACGAACAGCCACACACGGTGGTGCTGATAGTCCAAGAGCGTATTTGCTCGAGATGCTGGTTCAGGCCTGAAAAAGTACCCAATCCATTTCCACTAAATCGACAAAAGCCCAAAAAATCAAACAGCAGACTCTGCAAGCCAACTCCTCCAACACCCTCTCTCCTAAACTCCCTCACACTCCCACCTCCGCTTCTCCTCCTGGCCCCTCCCCATCCTCCCCATCTCCACCTCCAGCCCCGAGAGGCGCATCGCCCTCTCCCTCGCTTCCCGCTCCTTTCCCAGACTCTCCTCCTTCCTCGCCCGGAAGATCCTAGGTCCCACGAATGCTTTGATTCCTGAAAAAACCGTGAAGCCCACGAATGCGGAAACAATGATGCAGCCCAGTGGCGCGAAGATCCACAGGAAGACGGCGGTGGAATTGGAGATGCCGGCGTGGGAGATGTAGGCGTTGCAGGAGGCGGCGCATTGCTCCATGTTGAGGGTGTCGGCCATTTAGATGGGGGGTTGGGTTGTGTGTGGGGGGTTTGATTTAAAGGGAGGGGGGTTGTGGTGTGGTGCTCGCTCGTTGGGAATGCTTTTCTTGCTTAGGGAGATGTGTGGAGGGTGGATTGGAGGGGGTTGAGCTCATGGTAGTGGGAAGGAAAGGAGATATATAGAGACGCTGTGCTCATGAAAGGGAGATCGGGACTCTTACCATGATTCTGCTGCTGACATGCTTGAGGTGATGATGGTTTGGTAGTGACGCATATACATAGTCGGAGTTTCAGGTCCGTTTTCCTAATGACCATTGCTGACTCACTGTGATCATGAGTGCTCGTATCAGGATATTCGAACCGATTCCTACCGCATCAGCTTTTCCATGTTGATGGCAGATTCTTTGTCATATATCTCTACGGCTTTGTCAGCTCAAAGAGTGCTCGCAGCGGTGAATCTTGCTGTTATGCCAACCGGTGGGAGGTTGCACTTTTCGCATGGTCCGTTGGTTCCCATGTGCACACGATGTGTCTTCTTGTTTAGGCATTTTGATCGAGCAAAAGCAGATGCTATTATGCGTTTCCCTTCAAGCTATTGATCTCCAACGGTGGTGCACCAGTTCTTGTCCTCGCATGGGATACCACTTCCCCGAACCAAACGAAATCCACTCCACTTCACCCCGAGTCCCCTTCGCCAGTACCCCCATAACCCCTAAGCATAGCACAAGGAACATCATTATTCTCCAAGAACGCTTCCGTGGCTCGAACACCCTTCACACCGCTCCATACCGTCTCCTCTCCCACCAAAGGCGGACTCAACCTCACAACCCCCAGCACATTTTCTGGCTCATTCAGACCCGCAGTGACGCTCGTATTCCAGAAGCGTATCAGATTATCGCACACCGCGGTGTTATTGCCGAAGGTTGGTTGGTTCGTCACATTCCGGTAGAACGCCAGAGGAAGGGCGTGAGCGGCTGAGGTCTGCTGGAAGCAAACGCTGGCTGCTGGCTGTAGTCCAGGCGTTTGGAAGGTATTGGGATAAACGCTGAATACATAGTCTTCCCTGCCAGGCGACGAACGGGCGTAAGACGCGTCGGCCGGATCGAATGTAGCTAGTAAGACGGTGATACCGTATGTCTCTGCGCCCGCGGTAGCGAGCGGTACTGTGGGAGGGAGATAGATGTAGCTTGTGTACTTGAAGCAAGTGGAGTTGTCGTTGAGAAGATCGATGAATGGGAAGGTGAGACGGAGAGAGGAGAAATCGGCGACTGCGTTGGCACCTTCGTAGCGGATGTCGTGCTCAATGGTGGTTTCTAGCACGAGAGGATAATGAGTCGAAGGGATGGAGAAGCGTGCGTAGGCATGGGGCAGAGGTACGAGGCGAGAGGGTAGTAGTGAGCTGAGTAGGTTTCGGAGTCAGTATTCCTCCTTTGGGTCAATGCAATGAATAAAGAGGCATTCGTTGGGAGCGGATACTGCTGCGACATGTTTCAAGCTTCCTGAAGATCCCAGAAAGGGTAATAGATGGTCAGAAATCTACTCACCGGGCGTAGGTAAGTGGAACAATGATTACTAAGGTCGTAGCGTTGATGGTACCCGTGATATTGCTAGGGTAGGTGCTAGCAATAGGATTCGGAGCACATGTACCGCAGTTGGACTGAGGAGCTCGAGGCTGGAGAGTGGTCGGGGATGTTATTGAGAGGAGTAGAAAGACAAAGAACAAAAGCGTTGTTTTAGAAGTCATCGTGACTGGCGCTTGATGTTTAGAGGATTCTTGTTGATGATACAATCGTTGTTTTAAAGCGAAGGAAGATTGATCTGGAGCTTGCAGTGACCATCTGGGTGGTACAGGGGGGCAGCTCTGTGTAACGTAGAACTTCAATGAAATTTTCAAGCCTTTGTGGTCGTAAGAGAGGACCTTCCCCGATCTACGCCCCTTCGCCATCGTCCCTCCCCCAAAGCTTCACCGTCCGATCATGCCCACAACTCGCCACCCACTTCCCACTCCTATCCGCATCCACGCCTAACACATTCCCCGAATGCCCACTCAGCGTCTTCACCTTCGCCCAATCATCCGCGCTGAAAACATTGACCTCCTTGTCAAAGCCTCCACTCACGAAGAACGTCCCCGCCTTCTTCGGCCGGATTTGATCAGGCCTTGCATCCTTCTGCGACTGCATGAATGAGTTGCTGTTCTCAAAGGAGGCGTCAAGTCCCCTGAACCAGCGCAGATCGGAAACCACGGACTTGTGCGCCCCGAAGCTGGACACGCAGCGCACCATCCGCACGTCCCAGCATTTGATCCAGCCATCTGCGCTGCCTGAAAGGACGCGATGACCATCGGTACCCCAGTCGAGGGCGTGGATGGGGCGGATGTGTCCTTCGAGGATCATGACAGTGCGGCCTGTGCGCAGATCCCAGACACGCCCAATAGAGTCCAATCCTGCGGAAGCGAGTAGCGAGCCGTCGGTGTTGAACGAGAGGGCATAGACTTCGCGGGAGTGGCCTTCCTGCAGTAGCAATTCAGTAGTAGTTGCGATGTCCCAGAGGCGCCATGTTGTGTCTGACGAAGCGGAGGCGAGGTACGTGCCTGAAGGATGGAATTCAACACGCGCGACGCGGTCGGTGTGGCCTGTAAGGGTGGAGATAGGGGTGTCTTGCTCGAGTGACCAGAGGTGGACTTTGCCTTCGCCGCCGCCGGTGGCAAGATTAATAGAAGAGGGGGGAACGGTGGTATCGGGTAGGGTGGAATTAGGAAACCAGGAAATGCCGCCTACGCGGTCGGTGTGACCACGGAGTGTCATCTTCTCGTTGAGCGTCGGAACGTCGAGTAATTTGACGCCGCCGCCCCAATTACCGGCCGCGATGATCTCACCGTTGGGAGAAAAACGCACAAGGCTGACAGGACGCTCGCCTGCGATTTGTGTGCCGAAAAGATCAAAGTTCTGTAGCCGTTCCTTAATGGCTTTGCGATGCTTAATGTGGTTACGGAGCGGGATGGCAGACTCGATTCTCTGGGAAGAGACGCGCGCTTTCGCTCGTGGGAGGGAATAGCGAGCTATCGCTCTTCGAGCCTCGAGGAGCTCAGGTAGGCCCTCTGTATAGAATTCCTCCTCCTGCTCGCCTTGTGCGGTTCCACCTGCAGCTTCGCCCATCTGAATATCACGTTCCTCATCCTCACCAGCGTCGATTTCCGCTTGTATTGTGAGAAGCGCTCGCAGCCGATCTCGTCGGTCTCCTGGTCCCTCGCCAAAAAGCGTGATGGGCTCGCCCATCTCTCGTAGTTTCGCGCGTACCCGGCCATCGTCGGTAGGAACGGCTATTGCTGCAGCGCGTCGTTTGCGTTCGAACTGATTCAATATGGCGGATGCCTTCTCAGGTGCTATGCCAGCGCCGGCAGCAGGAAGAAGGTAGTCACGGTCGAGAGCTAGAGAACTAAGATCAATGCGTGGACTCGTCGCTGAATTTGAACGAAGGCCTACGAATGTTTGCGAGGTCCACCCCCATGTCCGTATCCTATTGCCTCGAGCCATCCCATCAGCCGGCGTCCTTTGTAAGCACTCCGCTCCAGCTAAGTCCACGGCCTCCACATGCGATCCTCTGAATGCATCGTATGAACATTGCTGTGTCACAGACGGGGTGGGCTGATAATGTTCACTTACATTTCGCTCCTCCTCCACATACGCTTGCCGTGATGGATGCATCATCTTTGCGATCGCTTTGGTACTGACGTTGCACGTTAATTCTGAAGAATTTGATACTTGACTTGCGACGGTGGTTGAGCTGCGATCTTTATGCAAAGTTCCATTAGCGCAAGGGAGCTTGGGCCACTTGCATAAGGCTGCATTATCATCTATACCAGCTGCATAAGCGGCAGGTGAGCCGGAGGGATCTTTTTTCATATGATTGGAGTAGAGTTCGTCAGTTCCTGCGCCATCGCATCAGATTTTAATTCCTCCAGCGCAATCTCCTTTCGTTTCCCTATACGAGTATCTTCTTTTCAGCGTTCCAATTTGGCGTTAGTCGGACTCCTCCCTTCCAACCCCTTGTTCCCTGCAAGCAATGGCTTCGCCGTCTTCCCAGCATCCATAAGTTTTCTCCCAGCAGCATGATGCTTCCACTTAGAAGTCTTGGCTTTCTAGGACTATCGCCCATTATTCACTGCTCAGCCTGTCGATTTGCTCCACTGTTCTCACAACAAGATCTGCGGCCACAGTGTTTCCCTGGGTATTCCTCTTCGGCCCAAGCAGCAGGAGAGGCCAGATTTCCCCACCACACTGCTTCATCTAGCGCATCCAGGTTATACTCGACGACAACAGCATCGCACGGTTTCAGCTATCGCATCGGAGCCTCGTTCTCCGCCAAGGGTCGGCGTTTCAATCCCAAGACCGATCATTACTTCTACGACCCTATCAACAAGACACGGGAAATTTACGATACAGGAAAACCTACAAGTGGGCAGGATGCTTTCTTCGTTAGTCGGCTCGGCAATGGAGGGAGCATGGCATTTGGCGTGGCTGATGGTGTGGGTGGGTGGTCAGATTCAGGCATCGATTCGGCACACTTTTCGCATGGGCTTTGTCAACGCATGATCGAGGTGGCAGAGAGCGCGAATACATCGACTGAGAGCCCCTTAGGTGCGCAGAAGCTGCTACAAAACGGTTACGATGCTGTTGTGGCGGACGAAACCATAGCAGGAGGAGGTAGTACGGCATGTATTGCTGTTAGCAGGGACAACGGCAATCTTGAGGTTGCAAAGTATGTCTCTTCTTAATCATCACACCTTGGAGCCTGCAGTCTCTGATGAAAGTTCTAGTCTAGGTGACTCTGGTTTCATACAACTGCGATCCAATGCCGTCCACCATTATTCGGACCCTCAGACGCATGCTTTCAACACACCATACCAGCTCTCCATCATACCACCCAAAGTCCTGGCCAGGGCAAAGATTTTCGGTGGATCACCGTTAAGCGACTACCCTCGTGACGCCAGCGTCACACGCCATCAACTTCGCCATGGCGATGTACTTGTCTTCGCCACCGACGGCGTCTGGGATAATTTAAGTTCTTCCGACGTCCTTCAAATCGTAAGTCGACATATGACAGGTTTTCAGGTCTGGACCGTTGGGCCGAAAGGAACCGAAGTGTCAGACAGCATCCGCAATTTAACGTTGAGAGGTGGGATCCCCAAAGAGCACGAGGACCATCTGCAGACACTCCTTGCGATTGCCATTGCAGGTGAGGCCAAGATGGCAAGTATGAACACCAGAAGAGATGGGCCTTTCGCAAAAGAAGTCAAGAAGTTTTACCCAGATGAGGATTTTCATGGTGGGAAAGTTGACGACATCTGCGTGGTTGTTGCTATCGTGGTCAAGGACTGATCCAAAACTGATGATGCTGTACGTGATAAGTCACGAGGTACTCGTCTTGAGATCCACTGTTCGGTAATCATTTTACAGTCTAGGAGCTGGGAATATGCCACTGCAAAGACTTTGCGAAACACGATCTCAAAATCTGCGTAGACCGTCAAGGTCTGACGCAAATAGGATCGTAGGCCACTGGCGATTGCGGTTGGCGATCACATCAAATTACTTGGCCAACCTATAGCCATAACGTCATTCTGGATCGAGTACGATACGTGCTGAGCCTTACGGTGGCCGCAGAAAAAGCTTGATATAACCGCAATCACCGACGCTGTCATACCTGATATGGTATGCGGAGAGAATGACTCCAGTAAGCCCTTGGCATCCTACTATCCAGGTCAGGGTGTCCATTGTGCGTACAGGCCTCTTCGGTCGAAAGTCTGACTGACGAGATAGCAATGTGGTGACTTCTTCCTATATTCACATACAAATGACCCACACATATCTCGTTATCAAGACGTTCGCCACGCTTCGGCGGTACGCTCCGTTACCGGCGGTGTGCAATGGTTCGAGTCGATCTCGGAGACGGGCATGATCCACTAAGCATGTCTGTACAACGTACGTTGGTACGTCATCGATAAATCCTAGGCCATTCCATTACTCGCGGACCTCTCTTTTTTTGGCATCTTATTCCTGGTTGATTATCTATAAATCGACATCCCAATCATGTTTCATCGGGATCTACTTCTATCCCCGGTGTGGCTGATGTTGCGATCATGTATCTGGTTCGGTAAATCCAGTTTCTTTCATCAGCAGCACAAAGACAGAGGCTTCGACGAATAACCGAAAAAAGTGTTATAACCTGCCGTGAGCCGCAGAGTCAACTTCCATCTTTCAGCATCCACAACTACATAGCTTTCAATGCTGTGCCTCTGTAAATCTCGGTCTTTGCACTCATCCTTGACTTTGAGCGGGTCTCCGCCCCCATAATGGCGTGTGAAAGCACTCATGCTACTCACATAGTGGATGCTCTTGGCTTTATGTTCTCTTGCCGGGGCTAAGGTCGGGGCGTAAACTAGAGAAATCTTGAATAGCCTTTCGTACCTGTCACTGTTCTCATGAAGAAGTCAAGGCCACGGACGAAGCCTGCTATTGCAGTGCAACGCCAGTGATGTAAGCATTGGTCAGACAAAGAATTCTCTTTATGTTTCTCCCGTGTCTGGCCTACCTCGTGACCCGCCTCTTCAGTTGCTCGAGTATCATGCCCCACTACAATATGTCTGTATTCTGTAAGGCCGTTCCCATTTGGACTTCTCGTCTTGCGATAATATATGAAGGAATGATCTAGCCACTACTTGACATATTGTACAATTGTTCATGGTTGCCCTTTCGTAATGGCTAGCTTTCAGATTATAGAGCACGTTATACCGTGCCAGCATATTCGAGATTACCATCATGCGACAAGGAACAGCCAAGAGGCGGTGCTGAGCCTTGCTATCAAGCAATACATCCCCTTGAACAACTTATCGCCTCAAGAAGGCGATGTCACTATTATCGCCGCTGGCAGTAGTGGCATGCCCAAGGTACCTCACCTGCATCTAATGACTAGACGTCGGCTAATCAGATACTGCTTTCGTATAGGAAGTGTATGAGCCAATGTGGGACCAGATCCTCAGCCTCTCCGACAAGAATGGCTTCCGCATTCGAGGTATATGGATAGCAGATATGGCTAGTCAAGGTGCGAGCGGAGTGCTGAACGAGTACGACGTTGGAGACGATCGTACGACTCCACCACCTACCAATATATTTTCCTTCACACAAGACTGACAAAGTCCCAGCATCGTGGGCCGACCACTCCCGAGATCTCCTGCACATGATCAACCACTTCCGAGCGCGAATGCCTCGTCCCCTCATCGGCATAGGTCACAGCATCGGCCCCGCACAATTGTCCGCAAGTCCCAATGAACACAAACCTTAACCATCACAGCCAGCTAACACCCATCCCCAGAGTCCACCTCTCAGCAATGCATCCTCGTCTCCTCTCCACACTCATCTTCATCGAGCCCGTCATGGCCCTCGAGCACCCCCCCGGCCCAAGCATCGCCCTTCCCTCAACCTTCCGTCGCGACCTCTGGCCCTCCCGCGAAGCCGCTGAGGCGTCCTTCCGCGAGAGCAGCTTCTTCAAGAACTGGGACCCCGAAACCCTGCAGCTCTACACGAAATACGGTCTCCGCCCTCTCCCCACAGCGCTCTACCCCTCCATCTCCCAAGCTCTCGAAACCTCTCAGCACACACAGGAGACATACCAAGACACCACGCACCTCCAAGCGCCTCCCCCCAACTCGCGCCCCACCACTACTCTCCCCCCAACCCCCACACCCGTCACCCTAACAACCTCAAAGCACCAAGCCGCCTGGATGACCCTCCGCTCCAATTTCCACCCTTACCCCTCGCCCTTCGACCCCCTCCTCAGCGCAGA
>JAABUS010000696.1_pt1 | contig 82957 bp, 74 predicted proteins | sample 5560161 | NCBI WGS metagenome assembly JAABUS01 (sample SAMN10711885, study PRJNA513376) | rock metagenome | isolation source: Antarctica rocks | place: Antarctica: Victoria Land, Trio Nunatak nord | collected 2016-01-04
AGGATGAAAGGGCTGAGGTGCCATCGGTTGGGCGCGTCGAGCGCTCCCGCACGTCCGGTCAGTCGTCGGAGAGCCGCACGACGGTCATCCGGTGTGCCGCTCGGGTCAGGGTCACGTAGAGCAACCGCACTCCACCCGGCGACTCGCGCACGATCTCCGCCGGGTCGACGACCACCGTGGCGTCGTACTCCAGGCCCTTGGTCGACATCGGGTCGACCGTGACCACGCGCCCACCGCCCCAGGTAACGTGGGGCCACAGGGGGGCCCAGCGAGCCGGCGCGATCACCGCGATCGATCCCTCGACCTGCGCCAGCAGCTCGTCCACCGAATCGACGACGGCGCCGGTCAGTGCCTCCGCGTCCACGGTGAGCTCGCGAGGCAGCACCCCGGTCTCGCGGACGGCGTCGGGGATGTCGGCATCGGGGACCTGGGCCAGGATGACCGCGGCCGCATAGTCGAAGATCTCCCTGGCGTTGCGGTAGTTGGTGCTCAGGTGGAACACGGCGCGGGGCAGCGTGCCGAACGCCTCGTCCCTGGCGGCGGCGGACTCCTGCGGGTCGGCCCAGGAGCTCTGCGCCGCGTCGCCGACGACGGTCCACGACGCCCAGCGGCCGCGCCGGCCGACCATCCGCCACTGCATCGGCGAGAGGTCCTGCGCCTCGTCCACCAGGATGTGGGCGTATTCCTCGGGCTCCTGCAACGGCCCGCGCAGTAGGTGTTCGCGCGGGGTGGTCGCCGCCCGTTCGGTCTGCGCGGGCACCGCCTCCGGGACAGCCTGCCCGCTCCTGACCTCGGCCACTCCGAGCTGTGAGGGGTCGTCGAGGTCCTCGATCTCGTAGAAACCGCGTTCCTCGCGTGGCTGCACCTGCACCGGACCGAGCCGTGCGGCCAGCTCGTCGACCAGTGCCACGTCAGCAACGGACCACCTGCCGGTCCGCTCCGCCTCCTGCATCGACTCGACCAGCTGCTCGCGCTCCTGCTCGGAGAGCACGTCCTGCGCGTAGCGCGCGGCCCGCTCGGGGTCGGCAAGCCAAAGCAACGCCTCGCGGGCATCGACCGGTGGCCACCACTGTTCGAGGAAGGCTTCCACCGCCAGATGGTCGGCGAACTTGTCCACGAACTCGGTGCGGTCGCCCTCGCGCAGGGTCTCCCACGCCGCCTCCGCCAGTGCCTGTGCCGCTGCCGCCGAGGCGGTGTTGCGCTGGTGGTGGCGCAGCACCTGCCGGCGTACGCGGCGCAGCGCAGCGGCGTCGAGGCGGATGGGGCTCCCCGCGACGAACGCGCGGAACTCCGTCGGCGCTCCGGGGACGTCGTCCTGCGCAAGCCGGCTCAGCACCGCCCGAACGCGCAGGGAGCCCTTGACCGCCGCGATGGCCACCGGATCTTGGCGCGCCGCGGTCACGCCGTCGAGGACGTCTCCGAGGGAGCGCAGGGTCACCGTCTCCTCTCCGAGCGAGGGAAGCACGCGCTCGATGTATGCGGTGTAGGCGGCAGAGGGACCGACAACCAGGATGCCTCCGGCCTCGAAGCGGCGCCGCTCGGAATACAGCAGGTATGCCGCCCGGTGCAGCGCGACCACTGTCTTGCCGGTGCCGGGCCCGCCGGTGATCTCGGTGACCCCGCGGGCAGGGGAGCGGATCGCCTCGTCCTGGTGCCGCTGGATGGTCGCGACGATGTCGCGCATCCGGCTGCCGCGGCTGCGGGTGAGCGCGGCCATCAAGGCCCCGTCACCGACCACCACGAGATCGTCCGGCGCATCGGCCACCATCAGGTCGTCCTCGATGCCGACGACCTCGGCTCCCTTGCAACGCAACACCCTTCGGCGCAGCACCCCCATCGGTTCCACGGGCGTCGCCCGGTAGAACGGCGCCGCTGCGGGAGCCCGCCAGTCGATCACGAGAGGCTCGTATTCGTCGTCGCGGACGCCCAGCCGCCCGACGTGCCGGACCTCGCGACCGGTCGCCCGGGGACGACGGCCATTCGGCGGGCTGGGCTCCTTGAAGTCGGCCGGCCGGGCCTCGCCGGGTGCGACGTCGGCATCGGCGTCCCCGCCTGGGTCGGCGGCCACAGCTGGGTCGGCGGAGTCGTGGTCGATGTCCAGCCGGCCGAAGACCAGTCCCTCGTGCTGGGTCTCCAGCGTGCTGCGCCGCTTGGTTGCGTTGAACACCAGGGCGTCGCGTTCGAACAGGCCGGTGATCTCCTCGTCGCGGACGTCTCCGACCCGATCGGTCCGCCCGCGCGCGAGTCCCTCCTGCTCGATCAGCGTGGCCCGGTCACTGGCCTTGGTCAGCTCGGCGTAGACGCGGTCGACGTGCGCCTGCTCCGCCGCGATCTCGGTGGCCAGCTGCACGGGCGTCAGGCCGGTCGCGGGCCGCGGCTCAGCGCTGCTGTCGTTCGGGTCGGTCACGGATCCGCCTGCCGTCGGGGCCTGGGGGGCAAACAGGAAAGTCTAATCTGTCGGCGTGACCGCGCCGACAGATGCCTGCCCATCGGCCTGCGCTCCGTACGCCACCTCCTTGGTCGGCGCTGCCGTCCGTCTGGACGCGATGGCTCCGCAGGACGCCGGCGGACTCTTCGCGGCGCTGGACGACGAGCGCGTGTGGGCTGCCGGCTACGGCGGGGGACCGGCCGGCCGGCCGACGGACCTGGCGGCGATGCGTGCGTGGGTCGCGGCCGGGGTGGCGGCGCGCGGAGTCGGGCGGACGGCGTACACCGTGCGGCTGCGCGAGGACGGCGCGCTGGGGCCGGCGGGGACGGTCGTGGGCACCTCCAGTTTCGGCGACGTGGACCTGGTCAACGAGCGGGTGCACCTGGGCTGGACGGCATACGGGGTCCGCTGGTGGGGCACCGTGGTGAACCCGGAGGCGAAGCTCCTGCTTTTGCGCCACGCGTTCGAGGACTGCCACCTCGGCCGGGTGAAGATTCAGACCGACGCGATCAACGCGCGGTCGCAGGCGGCCATCCTGGGGCTGGGCGCGACCCGTGAAGGCGTGCTGCGGCGGCATATGCGGCGGGCCGACAGATCGTTCCGGGACACCGTGGTCTTCAGCGTGCTGATTACCGAGTGGCCGCAGGTCAAGGAAGGGCTGACGGCGCGGGTCCGCGATGCCATGGCGCGAGGACCGGAGCACGGGGAGCAGGCGGAGCGGCCCCAGCCCTGAGCTGCTCGGCTTCGCACGCCCCGCGGGGCCTAGTCTCTGGCTCGTGAACGTTCTGGTCGTCGGCACCGGTGCCCGCGAGCATGCCCTCGTGCGCGCCCTGGCAGCCGACCCCGATGTCGATGCCCTGGTCGCCGCACCGGGCAACCCCGGTATCTCGCGGGCAGCCCTGTGCCGGGACCTTCCCGGGGGCATGAGCGACGGCGACGGTATCGCCGACCTCGCCGACGAGCTCGCGTGCGACCTCGTCGTCGTCGGACCCGAGGCGCCGTTGGTGGCCGGAGTGGCCGACGTGCTCCGGGCGCGTGGTGTCGCGTGCTTCGGGCCCAGCGCAGCCGCGGCACAGCTCGAGGGCAGCAAGGCGTTCGCCAAGCAGATCATGGCGGCGGCGGGAGTCCCGACCGCCCGGGCACACGTCTGCAGCACCGTCGACGAGGTGAGCTCGGCGCTGGACGCGCTCGGCGCGCCGTACGTGGTGAAGGACGACGGACTGGCTGCGGGCAAGGGGGTCGTCGTCACCGAGGACCGGGACGAAGCCCTGGCGCACGCGCAGCGCTGCCTCGACCGACTGGCCGCTCCAGACGGCGATCCGCCAAGGGTGGTCGTCGAGGAGTTCCTCGACGGACCCGAGGTCTCGCTCTTCTGTATCACCGACGGCACGGCAGTCATGCCCCTCGCCCTCGCCCAGGACTTCAAGCGCGCCGCCGACGGTGACCGGGGGCCGAATACCGGTGGTATGGGCGCGTATTCGCCGCTCGACTGGGTCCCTGAGGGGGTGGTGCAGGGCATCCTCGACCGAGTCGCCCGGCCCACGGTCGAGGAGATGAGACGGCACGGCATGCCCTTCGTCGGGGTGCTCTACGTGGGCCTCGCGCTCACCGCCAGAGGTCCGCGGGTGATCGAGTTCAACGTCCGGTTCGGCGACCCCGAGGCGCAGGTGCTGCTCGCGCGGCTGGCGACGCCGCTCGGCCGGGTGCTCCTCGCCGCAGCGACCGGCCGGCTCGACGAGGTCGGTCCGCTGCGCTGGAGGCGCGAGCACGCCGTCGCCGTGGTGGTCGCCTCGGCCGGTTACCCCGACGCGCCGCGCACCGGTGACCAGATCGAGGGGCTCGACGACGTCGCCGAGGTGCCGGGCGCGTACGTCCTCCACGCCGGGACCGCCGGCGGGCCGGACGGTTCCGTGGTCTCGGCCGGGGGTCGCGTCCTGAACGTCGTCGCCCTGGGCGCGGACCTGCGGGCGGCGCGCGCGGCGGCGTACCAGGGAGTCAACCGGATCCGGCTCGCCGGAGGCCACCACCGCACCGACATCGCCCTCGCCGCCGAGCGCGGGCAGCTCGCCGTCACCAACGCGAGAGCCTGAGCCGGGTGCCCCCCGCCGACGCGTCCCCGGCGTACCCCGCCCCGTCCGCGCCCTCGCTCCCCGGCCATTCCCTGGTCTACTCCGGCAAGGTCCGGGACCTGTATGCCCCCCTGGACTCCGACGGCCGGCCCTCCGAGGACCGGCTGCTGCTCGTCGCCTCCGACCGGATCTCGGCGTTCGACCACGTCTTGGCGACGACCATCCCGGACAAGGGCAGCGTGCTGACCCAGCTGTCGCTGTGGTGGTTCGACCGGCTGGCGGACCTGCTGCCGAACCACGTCCTGGCTGCGTCCGGTGCAGGCGTGCCCGCAGCCGTCGCCGGCCGTGCCGTGCTGGTACGTCGCCTCGACATGGTTCCGGTCGAGTGCATCTGTCGCGCCTACCTGACCGGAAGCGGCCTCAGCGACTACCGGCGTAGCGGCGCGATCTGCGGCGTGCTGCTGCCGCCGGGGCTGCAGGACGGGTCGGCCCTGCCGGAGCCGATCTTCACACCGACGACCAAGGCGCCGTTGGGCGAGCACGATCAGCCGATGACCTTCGAGGCGGTGACCGCCCTCGTCGGCGCACCGCTGGCCGGCCGGCTGCGGGACCTCACGACCGCGGTCCTGCGCCGTGGCAACGAGATCGCCGCCGAGCGCGGCATCCTGCTCGCAGACACCAAGGTGGAGTTCGGCCTGGACCCGTCCACCGACGGGGGCGACGGGCGCGGGCCGGCAGTCGTGCTCGCCGACGAGGTGCTCACGCCGGACTCGTCGCGCTTCTGGCCGGCGCAGGACTGGCAGCCCGGCCGGGCGCAGGTCTCCTACGACAAGCAGTTCGTGCGCGACTGGCTGACCTCGCCGGACAGCGGCTGGGACCGTGCGTCGGGGGCACCGCCGCCGCCGCTGCCGGATGCGGTGGTCGAGCGCACCCGGTCGAAGTACGTCGAGGCCTACGAGCGGTTGACCGGCCGGACGTTCGTCCCCTGAGCCCCGCTCGACGTGGCGGCCGGGGGTGTGGGTGTCGCGACAGGGACGTTCACGGGCGCGCGGGGCGGTCGAGCCACGCCAGCAGGTCGGGCGGCGCCAGTTGCGCTGCCCGAGCGCGATAGTGCGCCAGCTCCGCCTCGCTCAGCAGCGCCCGCCCTGAACCCGACGTGCCGTGCCGGAAGAAGGCCCTGCTGCTCTTGAGGACTCCGGACGGGTCGGGGGCGAGCCGGCCGGCCCCGGCACGCATCTGCTCGAAGGAGGCGGCTCGGACCAGCTCCGGCCACAGCGGCTTTGGGACACTGACGTCCAGCAGCGTTGCCAGCCGGGCCATCTCGCCCGCCAGGTCGCGAGACAGGTCGTCGTAGTGGACCAGCACGACGTTCGGCTGCTCCCGACGGGCCCACGCGTCGGAAAGGTGCCACAACACTCCGGGCAGGGAGTCCAGCTGCTCAGGGGGCTCCACCCGCGCGTCGATCCAGGAGCGCAGCCACTCGTGCAGCGGCTGGCGTGCGGGTGCAGGGATAGCCGGCTCCGGCTGGCCGGTGAGGCGGCGGATGCGGGCGCGATCGAGGTTGTCGCCCTGGTGATACAGCGAGACCGCCATGTCCAGCGGGTCCCGGGCGGCCACGAGGTAAGTCGCCCGCCGGTCCAACGGAAGGCCGTCCAGCGGAGTGTGCGTCTTGATGAAGCGCCGGTGCTCCTGGGCGGCGAGCCGCGCATACACCTCGCCCCGGTCGACGACGAGCCAGTCCAGCCACGGCGACAGCTCCGACAAGGGCGCGGGAAGATCCGCGGTCTGGAGCACCAGCAGCGCGCAGATCATCTGCAGCCACGTGGTCCCGCTCTTGGACCGCGTGCTGATCACGATGTCGCCCTGCCGGAAGGGGAAGCCGGTCCACCTGCCGCTGTCCTCCTCCGGCGAGCGGTAACGGACCGGGACCGGCATCCGGAGAGCGTACGCGCGCGGTGGACAAACCGCCGTTGCCTGTGCCGGTGTTGTTCAGCCACTCGCTGGTCGGCGTTCACGCGGCGTACACCCCTGGCCAAGAGGGTCGCTGCGTCGCGTGGACCCCCTCGAAAGGAACGCTCATGACCGTCAGTCGTCGTCAGCTCATCGGCAGCTCGGCAGCGGTGGGTGCCGGTATGGCGCTCGGAAGCGCCGCGGGGGCGTCCTCCGCCGAAGCCGCACCGGCGGCTTCGCCCACCGGAACCGGCCTCAAGCCGGGCACGGGGCGGCTGTTCCCGCCGCTGCAGCACGCCCCGGGAGACCTGCTGGCCCTGCCAGCGGGATTCAGCTACCGCGTCCTCGGGGCCAGCGGCCGAACCGACCTCGACGGAGGCTTGGGCAAGACTCCCGATCGCCCGGACGGCACCGGCTGCTTCGCGTCAGGCAGCGGATTGCGGCTGGTGCAGAACCATGAGATCAGCCCGACCAGGGGGGCCGAGTACCCGGTTCCCTTGGTGAAGGGGACCGTCTACGACCCCGCATTCACGGCCGGCAGTGGCGGCTGCACCGTCATCGAGACATCCGCCAGCGGGCGCCGCCGCGGGGAGTGGGTCGGCCTCTCGGGCACGGCCAACAACTGCGCTGGTGGGGTCACCCCGTGGGGCTCGTGGCTGAGCTGCGAGGAGACCGAGGACAAGGCCGGCACGTCCGGCAACGGCATCACCTACGAAAAGGACCACGGCTACGTCTTCGAGGTCCTCCCGAGCGGCCCGGGCACGCAGGTTCCCCGCCCGATCAAGGCCTGGGGGCGGTTCGCGCACGAGGCCGTCGTCGTGGCACCGGACCGACGCACGGTCTACCTCACCGAGGACTCCAGCACCCCTAACGGGCTGTTCTACCGGTGGTCCGCGCCGGAAGGCATGCGGCTCGGTGCCGGACTCGCCGACCGGCTCGGCGCGTCGTCGGGCCGGCTGCAGGCGATGGTGGTGCTCGCCTCGGACGGCAGCGTCCTGCCGGACCTGTCCTACGTCACTTCGGCGCAGATCGGCCGGCCGTGGAAGGTCCGGTGGGCGCACGTCCCCGACCGGTCTGCCGCGACGGCGTCGGTGCGTACGCAGTTCGCCGACGGCACCGTCACCCGGAGCAAGAAGCTCGAGGGCGCCTGGGGCAACCGGCAGGGCGTCTTCTTCGCGGCCAGCTTCGCAATCGGTCTGGGCACCGACGTCCCGGCCGGAGCGGTGCAGCACGACGGTCAGATCTGGTTCTACGACTACGCCGCGGAGACGCTGACCCTGCTCGCCTACTTCCCGTACGACGCGGCGCAGCACGACGGGTCCGGTACCGGCAGTGTCCGGTATCCCGACCTGGTCTTCGACGGCCCGGACAACGTGCACGTCTCCCCCTACGGCACCTTGGTTCTCGCCGAGGACGGGGAGAACTATCAGCACCTGCTGAGCTTTACCCCGCGGACCGGCACGCAGGCGATCGTCCGGAACCTGATCCCCTTCGAAGGGGGTTTCGCCGAGATGACCGGCCCGACGTTCTCCCCGGACGGGTCGGTGCTCTTCGGCAACGTCCAGGAGCCGGGGCACACCTTCGCGATCCACGGCCCCTGGGCGCGATACCTGGGCTGAGCCGGATCGCCGGATCGCCGGATCGCCGGATCTCGGGGTCCCGGGGTTCTCGGACGCCTAGCGGTCGCCTCGTCGGCCGCGCCTCGGCAGGCGGATACGCTTGGGCCTGCGCGCGGTCCGACGAGGCCGTGGCGTGTGCGCGTCACCGCTAGCGAGGAGCAGCCCGCGATGGGACACGTCGTCATCGACGTCATGCCGAAGCCGGAGATACTCGACCCGCAGGGCCAGGCGGTAGTGGGCGCCCTGCCGCGGCTGGGCTTCCGGCAGTTCACGGACGTGCGCCAGGGGAAGCGGTTCGTCCTCGCCGTCGACGGCGACGTGACGCCTGACATCCTCGACGCCGCCCGGACTGCCGCCGCCACGTTGCTGTCCAACCCGGTGATCGAGGACGTCGTCCGGGTCGCCGAGCTCGATGGCAGCTCGTGAGCAGGATCGGTGTCGTCACCTTCCCAGGCTCGCTGGACGACCGTGACGCGCTGCGCGCCATCGGTATTGCCGGGGGCCAGGCGGTGCCGCTCTGGCACGCCGATGCCGACCTGCACGGCGTCGACGCGGTCGTCCTGCCGGGCGGCTTCTCCTACGGCGATTACCTGCGTTGCGGCGCCATCGCGCGGTTCGCCCCGGTCATGGAGGTCCTCGTGCCGGCAGCCCAGGGCGGGATGCCGGTGCTGGGCATCTGCAACGGGTTCCAGGTGCTGTGCGAGTCGCACCTGCTCCCGGGCGCGCTCATCCGCAATGACCACCGCAAGTTCGGCTGCCTCGACGTGCCGCTCCGGGTCGAGAACGCCGCTACCGCCTGGACGTCCGAGCTGGAGCAGGGTTCGCAGATCACGCTGGTGCTGAAGAACGGCGAGGGCGGTTACGTCGCCGACCAGCGCACCCTCGACGCGCTCGAGGACCGCGGCCAGGTGGCTCTGCGCTATGTGGTCGCCGAGGGTGGCCGCAATCCCAACGGTTCCTACCGCGACATCGCTGGCGTCACCAACGAGCGGGGCAACGTCGTCGGCCTGATGCCGCACCCGGAGCACTGCGTCGAGCCCGGCTACGGGCCCTCGACCGACGGGCTGGGGTTCTTCGGATCCGTCCTGACCTCGCTGGTGAATGCATGACGACGACCGTAACCGGCCCGCCGAATGCCGCATCCGGGACGCCATCCACGGTACTGGACACCGTTGCTGTCGCGCAGGGCTCCCCCGGCGTCGATCAGCCGTGGGCCGCCCTCGGGCTCACCAGCGAGGAATACCAACGGGTTCGCGAGATCCTCGGGCGCCGTCCGACCAGCAGCGAGCTCGCCATGTACTCCGTGATGTGGTCCGAGCACTGTTCGTACAAGTCGTCCAAGGTGCACCTGCGCCAATTCGGCGAGAAGACCACCCAGGCCATGCGCGAGCGCCTGCTCGTCGGTATCGGCGAGAACGCCGGCGTCGTCGACATCGGCGACGGCTGGGCGGTCACGTTCAAGATCGAGAGCCACAACCACCCGTCGTACGTCGAGCCGCACCAGGGCGCGGCGACGGGCGTCGGCGGAATCGTTCGCGACATCATGTCGATGGGTGCGCGGCCGATCGCCGTGATGGACTCCCTGCGTTTCGGCGCCCTCGCCCATCCCGACACCGGCCGCGTCCTGCCGGGAGTCGTCGCCGGTGTAGGGGGTTACGGCAATTGCCTAGGCTTGCCCAACATCGGCGGCGAGGTGGTGTTCGATGAGTGTTACCAAGGCAACCCGCTCGTCAACGCCCTGTGTGTCGGGTCGATGCGGATCGAGGACATCCACCTGGCGAAGGCGTCCGGCGCGGGCAATCTGGTGGTCCTCTTCGGCGCCAAGACCGGCGGCGACGGCATCGGCGGCGCGTCGGTCCTGGCCTCCGAGACGTTCGACGCCGCGACGGGGAGCGCCCCGCGGAAGCGGCCGGCGGTCCAGGTGGGCGATCCCTTCGCCGAGAAGGTCCTGATCGAGTGCTGCCTCGACCTGTACGCCGCGCGCGTGGTGGACGGCATACAGGATCTCGGTGCTGCCGGATTGTCTTGTGCCTTCAGCGAACTCGCGTCTAACGGTGACGGCGGTATGCGCGTCGTGCTGGACCGGGCCCCCCTGCGCGACGCGACGCTGCGTCCGGAGGAGATCCTGATGAGCGAGTCGCAGGAGCGGATGATGGCGGTCGTCCGGCCGGATCGGCTCGACGCGTTCCTCGCCATCACCAACCGCTGGGACGTCGAGGCGACCGTCGTCGGCGAGGTCACCGACGGCTCGCGACTCGAGGTGCTCTGGCATGGCGAGCTCGTGGTCGACGTGCCGCCACGATCGGTCGCCCACGACGGCCCGGTCTACGAGCGCCCGATCGAGCGACCGGCCTACCTCGACGGGTTGCAGGCGAGCGGGGTCGCCGGCCTCCCCCGCCCCTGCAGCGGCGACGCGCTGCGCGACACCCTGATCCGCATGGTCGGCTCACCTAACCTCGCCGACGTTTCCTGGGTCACCGACCAGTACGACCGCTACGTGATGGGCAACACCGCGTTGGCTCAGCCCGACGACGCGGGTGTCGTGCGCGTGGACGAAACGACCGGGCGGGGGGTGGCGCTCGCCACCGACGGCAACAGCCGCTTCGCCAAGCTCGACCCGTATGCCGGCGCGCAGCTGGCGCTCGCTGAGGCCTACCGCAACGTGGCCACCGCCGGAGCGATGCCCATCGCGGTCACCGACTGCCTGAACTTCGGCTCGCCGGAGGACCCCGGCGTGATGTGGCAGTTCGAGCAGGCCGTGCGCGGCATCGCCGATGGCTGCCGGCAGCTCGGGATACCCGTGACCGGCGGCAACGTGTCGTTCTACAACCAGACCGGCGACGTGGCGATCCACCCCACGCCGGTGGTCGGGGTGCTCGGACTGATGGACGACGTGTCGCGTCGCACGCCGTCCGGCTGGCGCTCGCCGGGCCAGGTCGTCTACCTGCTCGGGACCACCCGCGACGAGCTGGCGGGATCCACGTGGGCCCTGGTCGAGCACGGGCATCTGGGCGGCCTGCCGCCCGTGGTCGACCTCGACGTCGAGCGGCAGCTCGGCGAGATCCTGGTCAACTGCTCGCGCGACGGCCTCGTCGACTCGGCCCACGACCTGTCCGACGGCGGCCTGGCGATCGCGCTCGCGGAGGCCGCGCTGCGCCACGGCGTCGGCGCCCGCGTGTGGCTCGACGAGGTCTGCGAGCGCGACGGGGTGGACGCGTTCACCCTGCTGTTCAGCGAGTCTGCGGGCCGCGCGATCGTCGCCGTGCCGCGCTCGGAGGAGGTGCGCTTTACCGACATGTGCTCGGCCCGAGGCTTCCCGCATGCGCGGATCGGCGTGGTCGACGACGAGTCGGAGGCGCTCGACATACAGGGGCAGTTCCGCGTCGACCTCGCCGAACTGGCCGATGCCCACCGCGCCACCCTGCCGGCCGCCTTCGGTCGCTGAAGGCCCCGCTCGGCGACCGCGACGCCGTTGCCCGCTGGGGTGCTACCGGACTCGCCATGTGCCGTCCAGGGGCGGCGGCTGCGGCGAGGGCGAGTTGTCCGCGTCGGTCCACGGTCTCCGCGATCGCGTGAGCGCGCCGACTTCCGGCCCGCCGCGGACACCGGCCGGGAACGGCGCACGAGCGACCTGCCGTCGTATGCCGTCCGCGTCCATGGGCGAGCGCGAGGCCACGACCACCGTGTTCCCGAACCGGCGGCCCTTGAGGACCTCCGAGGGCGCGATCAGCAGGACGTTGCCGAAGACGGCCTCCGCACCGGCGACGGCCCGCCTCAGGTAGCCGCGGTCCTTCTCGTCGGCGAGGTTAGCCAGGAACACACCGTCGCCCACGGCACGCGCCACGTCGGTGAGCAGTTCCACCGTCGTCAGCTCTGGTGGCACCCGGCCTCCGGCGTACGCGTCGAGCACCACGACATCGGCACTGGCATCGGCCAGCGCAGCGACCCCAGTGCGACCGTCGACGGGGCGCACGCGCACCCGGGCACCTCGCGGTAAGGGCAGCCGCTCACGCACCAGGGCAGTGAGCTCCGCATCCGGTTCGAGCACGATCTGCGGTGAGCCGGGTCGCGTGGCGTGCACGTAGCGGGCCAGCGTCAGGCCGCCACCGCCGATGTGCGTCACTCGCAACGGCCCCGGTGCAAGGGCGTCGAGGACGCAGCCGAACAGGCGCACGTACTCGAAAGCGAGATGGCTCGGGTCGGCCAGATCGACGTACGACTGCGGCATCCCGTCGAGCAGCACGTTCATCCCACCCCGCCCTTCCGGGTCGGGGACGAGGGCGGCGCTCACCGACCCAGCCTGGCAGAACGCACCAGTTAGGTTGTGCGGGTGCCTCATCCAGCGGATCTCGCGAAGGACCGGCTGGTGATCTTCGACTGTGACGGCGTTCTGGTCGACAGCGAGCGGTTGGCGGTCGACGTCGACGTCGCGGCGATCACGGCCGCCGGATGGGCGATCACCCGGGAGGAGGTGATCGAGCGGTTCGTCGGCAAGAGCGAGGCGGACGCGATCGCCGAGATCGAGCGCGTCCTGGGACGGGCACTCCCGCCGGGCTGGGATGAGGCGTGGGCCCATGACTACCAGCGGGTCTTCGACGAATTGCTGGAGCCCGTGCCGGGAGTGAGCGACGCGGTGCGCGAGCTGCAACGACTCGGATACCGGATGTGCGTGGCCTCGAGTGGTTCGTCGGCGAAGATCGAGCGCAGCCTGAGAAGGACCGGCCTCTGGGCGCCTTCAACGGGTCAGTGTTCAGCGCTCTGCAGGTGTCGCGCGGCAAACCCGCCCCGGACCTGTTCCGGTATGCCGCGGCGCAACTCGGGGTGCCGGCACGTCGATGTGTCGTGGTCGAGGACAGCCAGTACGGCGTGGCGGCGGCCCGGGCCGCGCAGATGCCGGTCATCGGCTTCGCCGGGGGCATCACCCCAGCGCACCAGCTGGCCGGCGCCAGCCAGGTCATCGTCGACATGGCGGACCTGGTCGACACCGTCGGTCGGCTGCTCGGTCCCGATGGTGGCGGCGGTGACGGTGACGGTGACGGTGAGGAGAACGACGTGGCCGGGCGTCCGGTGAGCCCCGCCTCGCGAGACGATGTCGGTATGCCCGCGCGACGCCGAGTGCCCGCCTCGGATGGTGCCGCCGCACTCCGGCAATGGGCCGCCGACCCGGCCGGCACGCCACGGCCGGTGCTGGCCACGGCAGTCCGCTACACCCTGGAGGAGCTCGGCGCCCGCGCACCGGGGCGGACGCTGGAGGTCCGGGTGCCGCCATACGGCGCGGTGCAGTGCATCGAGGGACCGCGGCACACCCGCGGCACACCGCCCAATGTGGTGGAGACCGACCCGCAGACCTGGCTGTCCCTGGTGACGGGGCGTCTGACGTGGCACGCGGCGCGACTCGATGGAACGGTTCGCGCCAGCGGTGAGCGGTCCGACCTAGGGGACCGGCTGCCGCTGTGGCCGGGCGCCGCCCGTCCGGAGTAACGCTTTTGCTGCGCCGGGAGAGAACCAGGCGGTACGGAATGGGGGCGGGGAAGCCGGGGGTCAGGCGAAGGAGAATGTGGCGATCGGTGGGGATGTCGGCTGCTCGGAGCCACCGGCCGGCTCCACCGTGATCCCGGCGGCGCTGGCGGTCGACGCGTCGCCGTTGAGGACCAGGTTGACCTGAGTCTGGTCTCCCGGCGGTAGTAGACCCGCCTTGCGGGCGTTGCCGCGGCTGTCGAACAGCCACAGCTCGTAGACCTTGCCGGCCGGCGCCGCGGGGATGTCGGTGACGGCGATGACGGCCCTGCCCAAGCTCGCGGATCTGATCACCTTGGCCGTGCCGCCGTGGATCTTGCGGACGACGGTCTGGGCATCGGGCGCACGGACCACCCGCGAGATCGCGTCCACCGGCGGCGGAGGCGAGGAGTGCTGCCACGGGTGCCAGACCAGGCCCCCGGCGACCAGTAGCACCGCCGCAGCCGCGGAGGTCAGCCACCGGAGCGGAGACGCGTGGCTGCGGTGCTGGGGCTCGACGTGGGCAACCACGGGGGCGACGATGGGGGGCATCGGGCGAATTGCCCGTATCTCGCGCAGCACGTTCGTTCGCACGGCCGGCGAGGGTCCGGTGGCCTGAGCCGAGCCCATCATGGCTCCGACCTCGCGCAGGCTGTCGGCCTCGTCGCGGCACTCGGCGCAGTTGCGCATGTGTGCCTCGAACCTGCTCCGCTCGAGGTCGTCGACGGCGTCCAGCGCATAGGCCCCGGACAGGCTGTGGATGTCGTCGTTCATCGCTCGAGTCCCATGGCGTCGCGCATCCGGATCAGGCCGTCACGGATCCGGGTCTTGGCCGTGCCTACGGGAACGTCCAGCATGACTGCCACCTCCCGGTGTGTGTAGCCGCCGAAGTACGCGAGCTCGAGCGCCCCACGCTGGGTATCGGTCAGCGTCTGCAACGCCTTCCGAACACGCTGGGCGTCGATGTTTCGGTGGGCGTCCTCCGCCGTGGCGTCGTATTCCCGACCGGTCTTCCGAAGCTCGTATGCCGAGTCCCGGCGGACCTGAGCCTCCGCGGAGCGGACCCGGTCGACCGCCTTGCGGTGGGCGATCGTCATCATCCACGAGAGGGCACTTCCGCGTTCCTCGTCGAATCGGGCGGACTGTCGCCAGATGTCGAGAAACGCATCCTGCAGGACTTCCTCGGCCTGGGCCCGATCGCGGATGACCCGCAGGACCAAGCCGAACAATCGGTCGGCGCTCGCGTCGTACACGCGGGCGAAGGCATCCTCGTCACCGCGGGAACACGCCTTGAGCAGCGCGCTGAGTGGCGCGGGCTGCTCGCCGGCGGGTGACCCCGTCGTCCCTCCGGGCGACGGTTCGCCCGGAGGGACCACTGACATGGTGTCCATTGTGCGTGATACAACCGTCCGTTGCGCCGAGAACGGGTGGAGCGGTCTTACGGGACCAGGACGCCGTCGACGATGTAGACGGTGGCGTTGGCCGTGGGGACGTTGCCGCAGATGATGTTGCCGCTGCCCTTCTTGGACTTCACGGTGAACTTCTCGCCGGAGCCGGAGACCTTGATCGTCTCGCCGCTCAGCGTCTTGTGCGTGCCGGCCAGCTTGTCCGGGCCGATCTTTCCGGCAACGACGTGGTTGGTCAGCACGGTGGTCAGGAGCTTCTTGTTGGCCAGCACGGCGCCAACGGTCTTCTTGCCCAGTTTGTCGAACGCGCCGTTGTAGGGGGCGAAGACGGTGATCGCCGGCGCCGAGTTCAGCGTGTCGACCAGGCCGGCCTTCTTGACTGCCACGACCAGGGTGCTCAGCAGCGGGTTGTTGCTCGCGGCGGTGGCGACCGTGTCGGAGGCCATGCCGTTGAAGCTGCCCTTACCGTCGTTCGGGACCTTGGCGCAGCCGGCGCCGAAGGTGCCCTTCGAGGCGTCCACGGCGGAGCTGCTCGAGCTCGAGCTCGACGGAGCCGAGGACGAGGACGAGGCCGAGGGAGCGGACGCGGAGGACGACGAGTCGCCGGCCGCGCCGGAGGTGCTGGAGCCGCACGCGCTCAGCGAGAGCGGGACGGTGAGTGCCACTGCGGCGATGACGCCGCGGCTACGGAAGTTCATGAGATTCTCCTGAGCGCATTAGGTGCTTTGGGTGCCGCTGGTGTTACTTGGTTCTGGTATATCTGTCGTGCCGTACCGAGCGGCCTTACAACAGTCATTCGGAGGCCTCGCGCAAACGGATGGCTCTCCATGGGCGCAATGACGAGCCTGAGACAATATCCGGGAGATGGAGAAATGGACCGGCCGAGGCGGCTGGTCCATTCATCTGCGCGTTTTCGTAGGGTGCGGTTCGACAGATCGACGATGGTAGAAGCATCAGCCCACGAACACGGCAACGCTCTGAATACCGCTGGAACCGCTGGGAAAGGGTTTCGCCCGCATGGTGCTCTGCAGCTCGCCCTTGCCGTTGGTGGCTCGGACGCTCAACGTGTGTTGCCCGGTCTTGGCATTCCAGGGGAGATACCACTGACGCCAATAGTCAATGCCGACGTTGGGCCCGAGCATCGCGTCGGTCCATGAGCCGCCGTCGATCCTGACTTCGACCTTCTTGACGCCGAAGTGTTGAGCCCAGGCCATCCCGCCGATTGCGGTCTTTCCGGCCTTTATCGTGCTGAGCGGACGCGGCGTGTCGATGCGAGAGGAGGTCCTGATCGGCGCGTCGGTCGCCCATTTGCGCTTTGTCCAGTAGGACTGGTCTTTGGCATAAGTCGTCGCGGTCAGCTTGATCAGCCACTTGGTGGCGCTGACGAAGCCGTAGAGGCCGGGGATGACGAGCCGCGCGGGATATCCGTGCACGGCAGGCAGCGGCTGGCCGTTCATGCCCACGGCGATGAGCGCGTCGCGCCCGTCCGTGAGCACCTTCATCGGAGTGCCGATCGTGAAGCCGTCGACCGCCGTGCTGAGCAGCTGGTCTGCCCCCGGCCGGACGCCCGCGCGCTCGAGGACATCCCGCAGCCGGACCCCGAGCCAGCGCGCGCCACCGACGTAGTGGCCGCCGACCTCGTTGCTGACACAGGTCAGCGTGATGTCGCGCTCGATCATCGGCATCTTCAGCAGCTGCGCGTAGGACAGCGTGAACGGGTGGTCCACCTGCCCGTCGATCTGCAGCTCCCAGCTGCCGGCGTCCACGCGAGGCACCGTGAGGTTGGTGTCCACGCGGTAGAAGGCAGAGTTGGCGATGCGCAGCGGGGATACGCCGCGGACCGTCCGCTCGATGCCCTGGGGCAACGGTCGCGCTGCCACGGCGGGACCCGGAAGCGTCGTGCTCCCGGGTCCGCTCGCGTTCGCGACACGTTGACCCAGTGCTGCCGCGCCGACCGCGGCAGCACTGGCTCCTGCGGCGCCCAGCAAGAACTGGCGCCGTCCGTTGGGGGAAGTCGGGTATGCCGTCCCGGCCGACACCGGGTCTTCGGGCGCATCATCGATCGTGCGGGATGCGGGCAGGGTGCCGCTGGCCGCTTGCCGCGCCAGTCGCAGGCGACGAAGCCCGAGCAACGCGACGACGCCGGCTACTGCTGCGGCGAGGCCGGGAAGCGCGTCCAGCGCGGTGGCCACGGGGCGGATCAGCGCTGCAACGGTCGCCAGTCCAGTGAGCAGCAGGATGAAACCGACGCCGAATGACACGCGGCGCGCGGCAAGGATGCCGGCGAGCGCTGCAGCGAGCAGGGTCACGAGGGTGACGCTGGCCAGCAGGATGGGCTTGTCGTTGGTCCCGAACTGGGCGACCGCGAACTCCTTGACCGGCGTCGGCGTCGCGTCGATCACGGTGGACCCGACAGCCAGCACGGGGGAAGCGGCGGGGTTGGTGAAGCCGGCGACGAGGTGGCCGAACGCAATACCGACGACCGCAGCAAGCACGCCCAGGAGGGCGTCCGGCGCGTAGGCCAGCAGCCCGCGCAGCCGTCGGAGGGTCGTCACTTCGGGAATTCGGAGTGCCTGCCGCAACGGATTGGGTCGATGAGCAGCGTCGGCCTGCGGATCGGCCCGGATACGGTGGGGAAGTGAGTGAGCAGCCGGAGGGGAACGATGGGCCGACCAATGCACCGGAGGGCCACTCCCCGGCGACGCCCCCCGAGCGCGCTCGGGACCAGGCTCCAGCACAGCCGGCGCAGCCCCCCGGTCAGCCCCAGTACGGGAGACCTTATCGGCGGCCCAAATTCGGGCCGTTCCTGCTGACCGGTGCGATCGTCGGGCTCCTCGTCGCGATGGTGATCGACCTGCTCGGCCCCCAGGTGCCGGGCTACAGCGCCGGCAGCGTGCTCGGGTTCATCGGGCTCTCGTTCGCCGCGCTGGGCGCTCTCCTGGGCGGTGTCGTCGCAGCGCTCCTGGACCGCAAATCCTGAGCTGCATTCCATGTAGCGCACGGCATGTCGGCAGGGGCGGTTATGGGAGACTGGGGCAGTGGCAGGCGGAGATGGGCGACTGGGTCATGATCTGCTCCCCGGCGAGAAGGGCCCGCAGGACGCGTGCGGCGTCTTCGGCGTCTGGGCCCCGGGCGAAGAGGTGGCCAAGCTCGCCTACTTCGGGCTGTACGCGCTGCAGCACCGTGGGCAGGAGTCGGCCGGCATCGCCACCAGCGACGGCCGCAGCATCCTGGTCTATAAGGACATGGGCCTGGTCTCCCAGGTGTTCGACGAGACCAGCCTGGCCTCGCTCAAGGGCCACCTGGCCATCGGGCACACGCGCTATTCCACGACCGGCGGGAGCACCTGGGAGAACGCTCAGCCCACGCTCGGCGGCAACGACCACAGCTCGTTGGCTCTGGCCCACAACGGCAACCTGACCAATTCCGCCGAGCTGCGTGAGCGGTTGCGCGCCAAGCACGGCCACGGCTACGACGTCGCCCTCGGGGGCGAGCTGTCCCGGGGCAACACCACGGACACGGCGCTCGTGACCGCCCTGCTCTGCGAGGACCCGGACACCACGGTCGAAGCGAAGGCGCTGGAGATCCTGCCGACGCTCAAGGGCGCCTACTGCTTCGTGTTCATGGACGAGCAGACCCTGTATGCCGCCCGCGACCCCCACGGCGTCCGTCCCCTGGTCCTCGGCCGGCTGGACCGGGGCTGGGTGGTGGCGAGCGAGTCGGCCGCCCTGGCCACCGTGGGTGCCAGTGTCATCCGGGAGGTCGAGCCGGGCGAGCTCATCGCGATCGACGGCAACGGCCTGCGCTCCACCAGGTTCGCGCCGGCCGAGCCCAAGGGGTGCGCTTTCGAGTACGTCTACCTGGCTCGCCCCGACACCACCATCGCCGGGCGGGTGGTCCACGAGGCACGGATGGCGATGGGCCGGCAGCTCGCGAAGGAGCATCCGGTCGAGGCCGACCTGGTCATCGGGGTGCCCGAGTCCGGCACTCCGGCGGCAGTGGGGTACGCCGAGGCCAGCGGCATCCCGTTCGGCCAGGGTTTCGTCAAGAACGCCTACGTCGGGCGCACGTTCATCCAGCCGAGCCAGACCCTGCGCCAGTTGGGCATCCGGCTCAAGCTCAACCCCCTGGTCAACGTGATCAAGGGCAAGCGCCTCGTCGTGGTCGACGACTCGATCGTGCGCGGCAATACCCAGCGTGCGCAGGTGCGGATGTTGCGTGAGGCAGGTGCCGCCGAGGTGCACGTGCGCATCTCCTCGCCGCCGGTGCGGTGGCCGTGCTTCTACGGGATCGACTTCGCCACCCGGGCGGAGCTGATCGCGACGGGCCTCGGGGTGGAGGAGGTCAGGGCCAGTATCGGCGCCGACAGCCTCGGCTACATCAGCGAAGATGGCATGATCCAGGCCACGGGTCAGCCGGGCGAAAAGCTGTGTACGGCGTGTTTCACCGGTCTGTACCCCATCGCCCTGCCCGAGTCCTCGTTGCTGGGCAAGCACTTCCTGGAGTCGGCGCTGCCTGGTCTGGAGCATCCCCTGCCGGACTCGGGTGGGCAGCGCGCCTCGCGCGACGCGGAAGGGGTCGCCACCGGCCTGGCCGGTGGCGCAGCCGACGCGCTGTCCCGACCCTGATGCAGCCGGGTCAGCCGGGTCAGCCGGGTCGGCCGGTCACGTACGCCGGCGCCGGGGTCGACGTCGAGGCGGGCGACAAGGCGGTCGAGCTGATCAAGTCCGCCGTGTCCCGCGCCCAGCGGCCGGAGGTGCTGGGCGCGTTGGGGGGTTTTGCCGGGATGTTCGACGCGTCGGCGCTCGCGCGGATGACGCGACCGGTTCTCGCCACCAGCACCGACGGCGTCGGCACCAAGGTCGCGATCGCCCAGGCTCTCGACCGGCACGACACCATCGGCTTCGATTTGGTCGGGATGGTGGTCGACGACCTCGTCGTCTGCGGCGCCGAGCCGCTGTACCTGACCGACTACATCGCGACCGGCAAGGTGGTGCCGGAGCAGATCGCGTCGCTGGTCGGCGGCATCGCGGCGGCCTGCGAGCGGGCCGGAGCGGCCCTGATCGGCGGCGAGACCGCCGAACACCCCGGGCTGCTCGAGCCCGGCGCCTACGACGTCGCGGGTGCAGCCACCGGAGTCGTGGAGCATGCCGACATCCTCGGTGCCCACCGGGTCGAGCCGGGTGACGCGATCGTGGCGCTCGGATCCTCCGGGCTGCATTCCAACGGCTACTCCCTGGTGCGCGCCGTGCTGGCTTCGGTGGGATGGACCCTGGACCGGCAGGTGGAAGAGCTCGGTCGTACCGTCGGCGAGGAGCTACTGGAACCCACCCGGGTCTATGCACGAGACCTGCTGGAGCTGGTGCGCCTGCCGGGGCTCGACGTGCACGCGCTGAGCCACGTGACCGGTGGTGGCCTGGCGGCGAACCTCGCGCGGGTGCTGCCCCGGGGGGCGCTGGCCACCCTCGACCGCTCGACGTGGACGCCGGCGCCGGTATTCACCCTCGTTCAGGACCTCGGCCGGGTACCGACCTCTGACCTGGAGCGGACGCTCAACATGGGCGTCGGATTCGTCGCGCTGCTACCAGCGGAGCAGGCCGACGTAGCGGTCCGGGCCATCGAGGCGCGCGGCATACCGGCATGGGTCGTCGGCGCGGTTCAGGATCGGTCGACGGCTGACCTCGACGGCGAAGCGGAGCTGACCCGGGGCGCCAAGGGCGTCAGCGGTGGAGCCGTACGGCTCCTCGGCCGGCATCCGGGCTGATCTGCGCGCTTCGCCGTTGATCCGCACGAGTCCTCGCTAGTCCGCAGATCCCGAGTGACGGCCCGATGGTGCACGGAGGGGTCAGCGACCCCCGGCAGCCCAGGTGTCCTCGTCGTCCTCATCTACCGGCGCGACTACGCGACCGGGAGGGGGATAGGACAAGCCCGTCCCCGGTGCTCCATGGAGTTCCCGCTCCAGCTCGGTCAGGTCGGTATCAGGAGAGAAGTACTTCAGCTCCCGAGCGACTTTGGTCTGCTTGGCTTTGGCCCGGCCGCGCCCCATGACGTCGACCCCCTCACCTGTGCGTCTGCCGGCGCGGCATCGCTGCTCACGACCCGTGGGAGCCAGGTCTCGAGCCCGCGGAGCGGCTCCGGGAATCTCTTATGTTCGTATGGTCAACGCTACAGGGTCGCCACAACTTTGCGATCATCGGGCATCGGTGCCCGGGACGTGTCGGAGTCGAGTGCCGAGGGACGGCCGGACCGCGTCCTGCCCTGCTCACGGCAGCCAAATCCGCCCCGCCCGCGGGCCGGCTGCCATCCGTGCCTCGGCGATCCGGTCGGCAGCCAACGCGGGCGAGATGCCGTGCTCGCTGGCGTGGACCAGCACCTTGGCGGTGGCGTCGTAGATGCCGTCGGTCCGCTTCTTGGCCCGCTCGAAGTCGAAGCCCTGCCGCTCGTCGCTCACTTGGATGACACCACCGGCGTTGACGAGGTAGTCCGGCGCGTACGTAATCCCCCGGGCCGTCAGCTGATCCGCCGTGCCACCGGGGCCCTCCTGCGTCAGCTGGTTGTTGGCCCCGCCGCAGACGACCCGTGCGGTCAGGACCGCCACGGTCGCCGCGTCCAACGCGCCGCCGAGCGCGCACGGCGCATAGACGTCGAGGTCCTCCCGCACGAGCGCGTCGGTGTCCGGCACCGCGTCCAGCTGAGGGCGCGCCTCGCGCAGCGCGGACACCGCGTCCCGGTCGATGTCGGCTACGACGACGGACGCGCCGTCCTCCAGTAAGTGGCCGGCCAGCAGCCTGCCCACCTTGCCGACTCCGGCGATGCCGACCCTGCGTCCCTGGAGCGACGGCGAGCCCCATACGTGCGCAGCGCAGGCCCGCATCCCCTGGTAGACGCCGTATGCCGTGAGCACCGACGAATCACCGGCGCCACCGATCGACACGCTGCGCCCCGTTGCATGCCGGGTCTGGCTGCCGACGACGTCCATGTCGGCGACGTAGGTGCCGACATCGCAGGCAGTCACGTAGCGTCCGCCGAGGCTCTCGACGAACCGCCCGTAGGCCCGCAGCAGTTCGGGGGTCTTGTCCCGCGACGGGTCGCCGATGATGACGGCCTTGCCGCCGCCGTGGTCCAGGCCGGCAACGGCGTTCTTGTAGGCCATCGCGCGGGACAGGCGCAGGGCGTCGTCGATGGCGGCCTGCTGCGACGCATACGGATAGAACCGGGTGCCGCCGAGCGCCGGACCCAGAGCCGTGCTGTAGATACCGACCAGGGCGCGCAGCCCCGTTGCGGCGTCGTGGCAGAAGACGACCTGCTCGTGCCCACCCCAGGGACCAGTGCTCTCGTCGGCCGGCATCCCGACACGCTAGCCCTCAGGTGACCGGCCAGCCGTCCGCCAGGGAGACTGTGACTAGTCAGTTTGGGTGCATATAGATGACACGTCCGGATTGTTCCGCTTGGCACGGCAGTGACGGAGAATGGAAACGTACTCACCCACAAGCAAGGAGCCCCCTGCCATGACCACCCAGCACCTCGACGCCGAAACGCTCTTGACGCCCGCCGAGGTTGCCGCGCTCTTCCGCGTCGACCCTAAGACCGTGACGCGCTGGGCCAAGGCGGGCAAGATCAACTCGATCCGCACGCTGGGCGGCCACCGTCGCTACCGGGCGGTCGAAGTCCACGAACTGCTCGGCAACGGCATGGCCCACCCCGAGGTATAGCCGCACCTTCGAGTCGTCGCCTCCGGCGCCGGTCAGCGGTCGAACGACGCGCGTCGCGCAGCCCTGCGCAACGTCGCCAGGACGGCCGGCCCGAGGGCGGCGATGGCGACGGCGTTGGTGACCGCGCGGCCGGTGTCCCACCCCCCGGTCGAGGTGAGCAGCGTGAATACGGCGAACCGGTGCAGGTTTTCCAGGACGGGCGCGCCGGGTAGGTAGGAGAGTTGACCGCCGGTCGCCGGCGAGCCGCTGCCGGCGCCACCGGTCACGAAGGGCCAGAACCACAGGTTCATCAGTGCACCGAAGAGGTATGCCGCCGCGACGCCGTACGTCATCAGCATCGCGATCTCCGCCTTGCCCGAGACCCGGCGCGGCAGCAGTCCCGCGCCCAGCCCGATCCAGGCCGAGGTGAGCATCTGGAAGGGCAGCCAAGGACCCACGCCGGCGGTGAGCAGAGCCGAGGCGAACAGTGAGGTACAGCCGAGCACGAAACCGAAGCCGGGGCCGAACACCCGCCCGGCCAGGATGAGCAGGAAGAACACCGTCTCGATGCCCGCAGTCCCCGCCCCGAGCGGCCGCAGGGCCGCGTCGACGGCGGAGAGGACTCCCAGCATCGCCAGCGCCTTCGAGTCCAAGCCGCCCTCGGACAGCTGAGCCAGCACCACGGCGACGAGGACAGGGAGCACCGCGACGAACACGAACGGAGCGTCGGCGCCGTGCTGCACCGATCCGCCCGGCACCCGCATCAGCAGCGGCCAGCAGAACATCGCCAGTCCCGCCAGCGACGCCAGCAGCAGGACGGCGATCGAGCGCGGCCCCAGCCCCAGCGCCCGGCTGGTCCTGATCACCGGTCACCGCGTCGATCGAGGGCCGCAGCAACCTCGGCGACGGTGAGCCACGCCTGCGGCGCGAGGATCCGGGCCACCTGCGGCGCGAACGCGGGTGAGGCCTGGACGACCTCGGCGGTGGGACCGTCTGCGACCACCTCGCCCTCCGACAGCACGACGACCCGATCGGCGGACATGGCGACGAACTCCACGTCATGGGTGGCGATCGCGACGGCAGCGCCCTCGTCAGCAAGGGCCCGGACGGTCGCGCCCAGTCGCCGCTTCGCGGCGTAGTCCAAGCCGCGCGTGGGTTCGTCGAGCAGGACGACCTTGGGCGCGCCGGTGAGCTGGACTGCGAGTACCAGGGCGAGGCGCTGGCCTTCTGACAGATCGCGAGGATGAGTGCCGCCCTGGGTGCCGGGCGCGAACCTCTCGAGCAGCTCCCGGCAACTACCGGGGGGCCGATGGGACTCCGCGTCGGCGGCCGAGCACTCCGCGTCGACGGTCTCCAGGTAGAGCAGGTCGGCAGCCGACTGCGGCACCAGCCCGACGAGTTGCCGCGCCTGGCGAGCCGGCACCCGTCCCGGGTCCTCGCCGGACACGCTGACCCGGCCGCTGTGCCGTGGCCCGCTGCCCTGCAGGGCCCACAGCAGCGAGGACTTGCCCGAGCCGTTCCGGCCCATCAGCGCCATCACCTCGCCCTGGTGGAGGGACAGGTCCACCTCGCGTACGGCGACTGCGCCGCCGTAGGTGACGCTCAGCCGCTCGGCGACCAGGCGGGCCGCCCCGGTGGCCGGGTGAGCCCCCGCACCTGGAGTACCCGGCGTACCCGGTCGGTCTGGGTTTTGCGGCCCGGTCGCGAGCCGCGCGCGGAGGGCCACCCCCTGGCGCCGGGCGTCGCGGATGGACAACGGCAGCGGGTCCCATCCAGCCAGCCGGCCGAGCTCCACCACCGGCGGGGCGATGTCCGATCGGGCCAGAACGTCCTGCGGCAACCCCGAGCTGACCCGACCGTCGCCCGTGACGTGGAGGAGGCGGTCGGCATACTGCACGACGCGCTCCATCCGGTGCTCGGCGAGCACGACAGTGGTGCCGAGGTCGTGGACCAGCCGGGTGATCGCCGCCAGCACCTCCTCGGATGCGGTGGGGTCGAGCGCAGAAGTGGGCTCGTCGAGGACCAGCACCGCGGGGTGCGCGGTGAGCACCGAGCCGATGGCGACCCGCTGCTGCTGGCCGCCGGAGAGGGTCCGCAGCGGGCGCCGGCGCAGCTCGGCAATACCGAGGAGGTCCAAGGTCTCCTCGACTCGCTTGCGCATCGTCGCCGGCGGCACCGCGAGCTGTTCCATGCCGTAGGCGAGCTCCTCCTCGACCGTGTCCGTGACGAACCCGGCCAGCGGATCCTGCCCGACGTATCCCACAACGTCGGCCATCTCGCGGGGCGGGTGGTCGCGGGTGTCCCGTCCCGCGACGGTGACCCGCCCGGACAGCCGGCCGCCGGTGAAGTGCGGCACCAGCCCGTTCAGCGCGCCGAGGAGGGTGGACTTGCCGGCGCCCGTGCTGCCGATGACGAGCGTGAGCTCGCCCTCCTCGATGGCGAGGTCGACCTCGCACAGGGTGGGCGCGGGCGCGTCGGCGTAGTGCACGCCGACGTTCTCCAGCCGGATCACCGGGCGCCGAGAAGCGGCGGCGGGGTCAGCCAGGCAGGTAGCACGCCCACGGCTCCGGCCAACAGGGGCAGCGTGCTGAGCACCGGCCACCTCAGCGGCTGCAGCGGGGGGTTGAGGGCTTCGGGCTGCTGTCGGGCGGCGAGCAGGAGGAGAGCGGCTGCGGCAATACCGCAGGCGGCCGTGAGCGTGGCGGACAGGTCCCAGCGGTCCGGCCGGTAGCGCGTGGTGCGGGCGCGCAGGGCGGCGAGCAGGAACCCGGCGCCGGCGATGCCGAGTCCCAGCATCAGCGCGGGGTAGGCGAGGTAGCGCGGAGCGGAGCCGTCGAGGGTGCCGTAGACCCCGATGCAAACGCCGAGCAGGCCGGCGATGCTGAGCGCCCCGGTGAGACGACGGTCCGCCGCGGTCGACCGGCCGTGCCGCCCGTAGCCGCGCGAGTCCATCGCGGCAGCGAGCAGCAAGGAGCGGTCGAGCGCGTCGGCGAGTACCGGTACGGCGACCGCCCGGATCGCGGTGGCGCCGGCTCCCCGGCGGCCGGCGCCCCCGCGGAGGTGCCGGGCGCGGCGTACCCGCTGGACGCTGTCGGCGAGCTGGGGGAACACCGACACGGCGACTACGACGGAGGTGCCGATGTCGTAGAGCGCCGTGGGGACCGAGCGGAGCAGGCGCTTGGGGTTGGCGAGCGCGTTGGCGGCGCCGACGCAGATCACCATGGTCGCGAGCCGCAGCCCGTCGTACAGGCCGCCGAGCAGGGATTCGGCTGTGACGTCGCCGAGCAGGCGGATGCCCGCGGCCCACGGCGGGAGAGGGATGGACGGCAGCCGGAGCAGGACCGTGGTGCCGTCGTCGCCGCCGAGGACGATCCGGAAGGCCACCCGTAGAGCGACGATCACCGCGCCGAGGACGAGGTAGAGCCGGAACGCCTTGGCCCAGGGCGCGTCGGTACGACGGCATATGACCACGTAGCCGGCGACCGCGATGAGCAGCAGGAGCAGCAGCGGATTGGTCGTCCGCGTGGCCGCCGAGGCCAGGCCGAGCGCCCATGCCCACCAGGCGAGGGGATGGACCAACCCCGGTAGCCGGCTGCGCCGCCCCGATCGTCGGCCTGGGGCGGTTTGCGAGGCCGCTCCCTGGGCGAACCTTGGGGCGGACGCGTGCCGCTGCGGCTGCCCCGTGGAGGCCAGCGGGGGTGGGTTCACGGGGTGCGTCGACGTCGCCACGCTGTCCCGATGCCCGCGACGACGAGGAAGCTGAACATGCCGGCGCCGATCAGCGTCGCCGGTGAGTCGGCCGGGCCCTCGGTAGGGGTCAGCCGGGCGGCCGCGGCGACCATCGAGGTGTCGGAACTGCCGCCAGGCGTGCTGGGCTGCGTGGCCGGGGTGGAGCGGCCAGCGCTGCTCGCGGAGCTTGCCGCCAGGGCGGCGGCTGGCGAACCGCGGCTGGTGGTGTCGCCCCTGGGCGGGTCGGTGCGGCTGCCGCGCGCCGCCGGGTCCGACGCAGGGGCTACGGCCGGACCGCGCGTGCCTGCGCCTGCCCCCGTGCTCGACGGCGGGCGCCGATGCGGGGCGCTGGAGGGCGGGGCCGCGGAGGGCGGAGCCGTAGAGGGCGGAGACGTCGGCGACGGCTTGGGGGCGGCGCCGGCAGGGCGCGTCGGGCGCAGCCGCGGCGGCGGGAGGGTGGCGGACGTCGCGTTGAGCGCGAACGACCAGCCCTCGAAGCCGCCGCGCAGAGCCGAGCGATTGCGGACGCCGTACTGGCTGTAGATCCACCGGCCTCCGTTGCTGGCGGACCAGTACGACCAGTACGCCGCCGCCGGCGGGGTGTCGATGCACTGCTCGCGGTAGCCGGGGTTTCCCTGCACCGGCAGCGCCACGCTGGCCGAGGGCTTGCCGTAGAGGCGGCAGATGAACGCGTCGCCGTAACGGCGGACCCCCTCGTAGGGGACGCCGGCCGCCCGGAGCGCGTCCAGGCCGGTAGCGCCGCTCGGCAGCGATGCGGCGCAGCGCACCACCACGCCGCCGCCGAGTTGCTGCAGGTCGACGACCACGGTCGTGCCGCTCGCGTCCCGACAGTAGCCGTCGTAGCCGGCGGCGCTCGCCGGTGACCCGGTAGCTGTCACTGCGGTGGCTGTCTCTGCGGTGGCTGTCATTGCGGCGCTCGCCGCCACCGCGAGGAGCCAGGCAAGAAGCGGGCGCGCCGTCGTGGGCCGTCTCATCGGGCGTGCCGTCCGCGTCCCGGCAGCATCCTCGGCCCCGCGACCACGACGGCGCCGAGCAACAGACCCGCCAGGACGGCCCACAGCACCGGCGGCATACCCAGCCATCCCTGGCCCTGCTGGGCAGACCTCCCAGCGCCGGCCGCACGCCCGGCCCGCACCGCGCCGCCTGCCTCCGTCAGCGCGCTTGCGCTGGGTGACTGCGCCGACCTAGTGGACCCGCTGGACGCCGTGCCGTTCTGCCGCCGGGCAATCGGTACGGCGGTGCGGGTGCCGCCCGCCGTGTCTGCTCCCGCGTTCGCCGGCGTGGCGGTCGGAAGGGTGGTGGATGGGGGGCCGTTGGGCGTCGTTGCGTCTGCGGTCGGACCGGCGGAGGGGATGTCGGAACCGCCTGCCGATCCCGACGTGGCGCCGGATGGCCCAGGTGCCAGGCCGGTCGGACCGGCGGAGCTGGTCGAGGTCGACGAGGTCGACGAGGAGAAGCTGGTCGTAGGAGTGGGACCGGTCGTCGAAGGGGAGGGGCTCGTCGTCGTGGAGGAGGTTGGGCTCGGCGGCCCGGTGGGGCCGGGGCCGGGCGCCGGCGGCGAGTCGACCAGTTCGGCGAACGTATGCGGGGACAGGGCGAAGACCGCCTGTGCGGTGGCCCGCCGCCATTGGTCGCCCGCGGCGCCGAGGCCGTGACGCAGCCCGTCGGCCCAGGCATTCGCGTCGTACGCGATGGCGCCGACGTCGCCGCTGAGTCGCGTGCCCGCCGCGACCCCGGCGGTGGCCTGGAGCGAGGCCACCCACGCCAACGCCCGGGCTGCGGAGCTGGGGTCGCCACCTGCCTTCAGCGTCGCGGCGGCCAGGCCGGTGCTGTTGGTGTTGGCGCCCTCGGTGCCCACGCCGCCGCCGAACGACCCGTCCGGCCGCTGTACCGACGCCAGGTAGGCGGCCCCCCGGTCTATCGCTTCCTGCGGGACGTCGGCGCCGTCGGACTTGGCCGCGATGAGTGCCTGCACGCCCAGTGCGGTCCCGTCGTTGTCCGCGGCCGCCTCCGCGGGCGCTGCGCCGTCGCAGGACCCGTTGTCGTTGTTGTACATCCGGAAGTAGCCGCGCGAACACTGTTGCGACAGCAGGTAGTTCACCGTCTGCGCGGGCACGGGTCCGGTGGCGGACAAGCCGATGACGCCGAGCGACTGGCTGATGATGTTGGTGTTGTCCGAGCCGGTGCCGACGTCCCTGATCCGGCCTCTCTGCGGGCCGCTGGCAGCGACGAGGTCCAGCGTCTGCTGCCGCAGATTTCTGCCGCCGACATGGGTGACGTCGGCCCCCATGGTTGCTGCGGCGAGGAGCAGCTTGCCGCTCTGACCCCCGAACCGGGCACCCGGCATACCGATCGAGCTGTAGAAGCCCGGCCCGGTGAAATCCGAGACCGCCTCGGGCGTCGACAACGCTGACCAGGTATGCCCGAGTGCCGCGCTGCTCGCACCGGTCGCCTGAAGCGCCCACAGGGTGTCGACGGTGAGGCCGTAGTCGGCGCCGTCGCCGAACGCGGCAGGCATCGTCCCGGCCGGCTGGAGCTGCCGGATCAGCCAGTCGCGGGCGGCGGCGGGGTCGCCGGCCATACCGGCGGTGGCAGCGGGGTACGACGTCCCGGCCGGGTCGACCCCGCTGGTGGACTTGGTCGTGGGTGTGCTGCTGCCGGCGTGGCTGGTCGCCGCAGCCGCGGTCGCGGTCGCGGCCGGGCTCGGGCTTGTCCTCGCCAGAAGTGGCGCCGTCGTGGCCGTCGCCGCAGGGGGGGGTGTGGTGACGGGCGCCGTGGTGCGGGTCGGCGTGGGCGTCGCGGTTTGGGTCGGCGTGGGCGCCGGAGTGGGCTGCGACGTGTCCGTCGCCCGCCGTCGTGGCGCCACGCGCGGCGGTGAATCGGCCGGCGTGGTGCCGGCGGTCGTGACGTGGGAGAAGGACCAGCCCTCGAACGAGCCTCCGGTCACCTGCCTCGCGGCAGCGCCCTCGGAGCTGCGGGTCCACGGCCCTCCGTCCGCCGAGCGCCACGAGGCCCAGGCGGCGGTATCCGGTGGGGTGTCGGCGCACAGCTCCCGGTAGGCGGGGTCACCGGGGATCGGCAGCGTCTCGTTCGCCGCCGGGCGACCCTGGAGGCGGCATACGACGGCATCTCCTGACCGGGTCGTGCCCGTGACGGCGAAACCGGCGGCCACCAGCGCCTGCAACGCCGTGCCGGTGAACGGCGCGCCGGCGTGCTGTGGTGGTGCGCACCGGACGACCGCCCTGCCGGTGCCGAGGTCCTGGTCGTCGACGACGACGGTGACGCCGAGGGACGTCGGGCAGTACCCGGGGCTCCCGGCGCGAGCAGTCGCCTGGGCCGGGGACGACGGCGCGACCAGTGCACCGGTCAGGAAGGCGGAGGTGAGTCCCGCGCCGAGACCCGCGGCGAGGAAGCGACGCCGTGATCTGGCGGGCATGGAGTGCCTTTCGTCCGGCAGCCCGCGCGAGGCCGGGACGCCGTCCGCCGCGCAATACCGAGGCACGTCAGACGTCTCCCGGTTCCGCCTGCAGACCGCGGCAGGTGCTCTGGAACCAGTAGCGGCAGCGGGTGCTCCGGCTTGCGGCTGTCGGGACCGGCACAGGTGCACCGGTCGCGGGCCGCCTACGGTTGCGGGTCAGCGCCGGACTTGGACCGGCTTCCCCCGCTGCGCGCGTGGCTTTCGGTGCAAGGCACCGAACCCGACAAATGCTACCGCGGCGCCGGGGTCACCCCGCCGTGCCGGCGCGCCTGCAAGGCACTGTCGGTGCCTACTCGCATACTGAATCTCGAAAGTACGTTCGACCGGAGAGCGGGTGTGGCATGAGTGTGGTGGCGCTGGAACCCGTACGTTGCGCGGGGCCGGAGTGTGGCTGCCGATACGCGGCTGACGAGGGCTGGAGCGGTCTGTGCCCGTCGTGTTCTGCGCTCAGCGACGAGCACCTGAGCGGTGCACACGTCGTGGCCGAAGGGTGCCCGCACTGCTCCTGAACGAGGACGCCCTGGCGGGGCGTCAGGTGGATTTCGTTCGCAGGTGCGCGCGTTCGCCCTGCCGCCCGAACAGGACCAGCACCTCGACGGGTGTGGCGTCGGCACTCCCGAACCAGTGCCCAATGCGGGTGTCGAACTCGGCTGCTTCCCCCGGGGAGAGCACGAGGTCCTGATCACCGAGCACCAGGCGCAGCCGGCCGTCGAGGACGTAAAGCCACTCGTAGCCCTCGTGCGTCTTCGGCTCGTCACCGGCCGGGTGTCGGGCCGGGATAAGCATCTTGTATGCCTGGATGCCGCCCGCGCGGCGGGTCAGGGGCACCATGGTGAGCCCGTGCCGGGTGACCGGGCGCAGGTGAACGCGAGGGTCGCCGGTGGGCGGCGCTCCGACGAGATCGTCCATGTGGACCGCATAGACGCGGGCCAGCGGCAGCAGCAGTTCCAGGGTCGGCCGGCGCTGCCCGCTCTCCAACCGGGACAGAGTGCTGACCGAGATGCCGGTCGCTACGGACAGGTCGGCCAGCGTGGTCTCCCGTTGCCTACGCAGCGTTCGTAGGCGCGGCCCGACGGCGCTGATCACGGCATCCAGGGTTTCGCTCATACAACCGAGATTGCCACACCGGCAACCTTGATTGCAGGATCGCTGGCGGCGGCGTTCGGTGCCTTGTGCGCGGGCACGGCGGGTCGGTTACGGAGGGCTTGTCCCAAGATCGCCGTCCCTCCATGGGCACAGGTTTTCGACCGCAGCCTTGTACACGCTGGTGACAAAGTCGCGTTTCGGCCGGCCAGGAAAGGACGGGTCGGCGCTCCGAATCGCGGCCGACAAGTCGTCTTGTACTAGTGCCGTTCTGGCGTTAACGTGGATCAACTTCGGAGGTCGCATGCAGGGCAAGATGTTCTCACGCGTAGGCGCAATCTTCCTTAGCCTCGTCGCGACCACCACCGCCAGCGTCGTCTCCGCAACCCCTGCATCAGCCTGCAGCAGCGAAACCATCGCTTTCGATTCAGGCCAATTTCCCCGCTGGGAAAACTACGACACCAACTTTACGGCAGCACCGGCATGCTGACGAGGAGAAGTGCCATTCTGGCCGTGGTTGCCGCAGTTGCCGTCGCGGGCGCAGGCGCCACCGTGAAAGCTCAGGCCGATGTGGGTGGCGGTCTCACTCCAGATCAGTTGCAATTTGCTAATTCGGTCGCGCGGTTTGAAGCAGCCGGGACAACACCAACAGATCCGGGCATTGTTCGGACTTTGCCGAACGGGGCGTGGCCAACCAATGTGACAAAAGTAACCGCCCTCGTCAGTGATCGCAACCAGACCGCGTCTTGGGTCGGACTGCAAACGACCGAAGACGACCGCCTTGTGGTAGTCGTTCAGCTACAGGGTTCTTTTGGCGTTATGACAACCGGCCCTAAGGGAGCGGCTCCAAGTGTGGGCGGGTCACAAGAGGTAGCGGTCGTCGACGCTGGCACAGGACAGATACTGGATTTCGCGGTCGATGCCTCGTCTTTGCAGTTGCACGGCGGCACGGTTCTCTATTCACGTGGTTGAGCCGGATAAGCCCCGCAAGTTGCTGGGCAGCGCGCATTCAGGCCACGCCCGCTGCGTGGCCGTGAACAACCGGCGTCGAGCAGTTCATGGAAGAGGTCGGCTGCCAGACATCGCCACGCGCGCCTTCGCCGCATAGGGCGCCCTCCCGCAAAAGGGGAGCATCATCGGGGTCCTCCGCGCCGCCTTGTAAGTGACTCGCGGCTGACTCACCGCTAGCGGAGGCGCAATCCGGCAATGACAAGTTCGACCATGCGTCTTGCGTCGTAGCGGGGGTCGTTGTCCGCGCCGATACAGAGATTGCCGACGCCTCGCATCAGGTCGTAGGCATCCACGTCCGAACGGATCTCGCCCGCCGCGGCCGCCGCGCCGACCAGCTCAGCACAGACCGGCAAGAGGCGGTCGATGAAGTAGGCGTGCAGAGTCTCGAAGGCGGCAACGTCGGACTGCAACGCTTCGGCGAGGCCGTGCTTGGTGACCAGGAAGTCGACGAACAGGTTGATCCACTGCGCCAGGGCGGCGAGCGGCGTGCTGCTGTTCGCCAGCAGTGTCGGACCGGCCTGAGCGCAAGCCTCGACCTGGTGCCGGAAGACGGCGACGACGAGATCGGCCCGCGTCGGGAAGTGGCGGTAGAGCGTGCCCACCCCGACGCCGGCCTTGGCGGCGATGTCGCGCACGGGCACATCGACCCCGGAGGTGACGAAGGCCGCGGCGGCCGCCTGCAGCAGCGTCTCCTCGTTACGCCGGGCGTCGGCCCGCTTCCGCGGGGCTGACGACCCTGATCCGCTGTCGATGGCGATGTCAACCACTGTGCCCACACCCCCGTCACTCCCCTTGGCAAACGGAACAATGCTCCGTATGGTTCTGAACGGAACTAGGCTCCGTTTGTCCAGGGTGCCAGAACCGGCGACGCATGGCCACCACGCTTCGCACACCTCGGTCACCTCTAGGAGGAACCAGTCATGCAGTACCGCACCTTGGGCCGCACCGGTGTGCAGGTCAGCACCCTCGTGCTCGGCGCCATGAACTTCGGCGAGATTGGGCGCACCACCCAGGACGAGGCCACCGCTATGGTCGATGCCGCCCTCGAGGCCGGGATCAACCTCATCGACACGGCCGACATGTACAGCCAGGGCCAGTCCGAGGAGATGGTCGGCAAGGCCATCGCCGGGCGCCGCGACGACATCGTGGTGGCCACGAAGGCGAACATGCCCATGGGTGACGAGCGCAACCACGGCGGCAGCTCGCGTCGTTGGCTGGTCACCGAGCTCGACAACAGCCTCCGCCGCCTAGGCGTCGACCATGTCGATCTCTACCAGATCCACCGGTGGGACCCCAGCACCAGCGATGAAGAGACGCTGTCGGCTCTGACCGACCTGCAGCGCACGGGAAAGATCCGCTACTTCGGTTCCTCCACGTTCCCGGCGTACCGCCTGGTGCAGGCCGAATGGGCCGCCCGGGCCAACCACTTCGGTCGTTACGTCACCGAGCAGCCCAGCTACTCGATCCTGCAGCGCGGCATCGAGACCGACGTGCTGCCCGTGACCGAGGAGTACGGCCTCGGGGTGCTGGTGTGGAGCCCGTTGGCCTCGGGCTGGCTGTCGGGTGCCATCCGCGAAGGCCGAGAGATCACCACCAGCCGATCGACGCTCATGCCCGCACGCTTCGACACCGCCGTCCCGTCCAACCGGGCTAAAATGGACGCTGTCGAGAAGCTGGCCACGCTCGCCGACGAGGCCGGCCTGACCATGATCCAGCTCGCGCTCGGCTTCGTCACCGCGCATCCTGCGGTGACCAGCGCGATCATCGGCCCCCGCACCGTGGACCACCTGCATTCTCAGCTCGCCGCCGCCGACACCGTGCTCTCGGCCGACGTGCTCGACGCGATCGACGCGATCGTCCCAGCCGGCGTCGACCTCGCCCCCCAGGAGAAGTTCGACACGCCGCCCGCCCTTCTTGACGCGGCGCTGCGACGTCGCTGATCGCTCCCGAACCGGAGCGTTTCCACCCGCGTTGGAAGGACCGACCCCCTCATGCCGCAAACACCCCGCCCTCGCTTCGGGATCATGACCGCCCCGTCACAGGTCGACTACCACGACGTCCTGCGGGTCTGGCGCGAGGCGGACGCAATCCCGGAGATCGAGCATGCGTGGCTGTTCGATCACCTCATGCCGATCGGCGGCGACCCGAACGGACCGACCTTCGAAGGCTGGACGCTGCTCTCGGCCCTCGCCGCGCAGACCGAACGTCTGCGCCTCGGCCTGCTCGTGACCAGCAACCGCTTCCGACCCCCCGCAATGCTGGCCAAGATCGCCGCGACCGTCGACATCGTCTCCGGGGGACGGCTCGACTTCGGTATCGGCGCAGGCTCACGACCCAGCCCCCCTTCGGCCCGGCGCGAGTATGAAGCGCACGGCCTGCCCTTCCACGGACTCCGCCCACGCAGTAGCGAGCCTTGCCGAAGCGTGCACAGTCATCCGGCGCTTGTGGACCGAGACCGAACCGTTCGACTTCCAGGGAACCTCCCTCCAGCTCACTGGAGCGTTCTGCAACCCCAAGCCTCTCCAGAGCCCCTACCCGCCGATTCTCATCGGCGGACGATCGTCACCGGTGCTCCGCGTGGTCGCCCAGCACGCCGACCTGTGGAACATCCCTGGCGGCGACATCGACGACGTGGTCAGCCGCAGCGCACTGCTGGACCGATACTGCGCCGAGATCGGTCGCGACCCCGCCTCGATCACCCGCTCGATCCACCTAGCCGTCTCCTACGAACAGTGCGATATGACCCGGGACGCAATCGCCGAGGCGATCGGCGCCGGCTTCCAGCACATCGTCCTCGGGCTGCCAGCGCCATACCCCGCCAACGTCGCACGGTGGGTCACCGACGAGCTCATCAACGCATCGACGTAGTACCTCAGTCGTAGAGCCCGTCTCCGCATTGCGTTTCCACGATCGCCCGGCCTGGACTCTGGCGCGGCGGGGGCACAGACTCCGAATAGGCGACATCAGCCGCCGGTTCCCTGATCCGAAGGTCCCATGCCCCTCTCGCACCTGCACCGAGCCGTGCCGTCGGCGGCGGCAGCACTTGCCGTCTCGTGGCTAGCCGCCGCCTGCGCCGCCCCGGTGCCAGGAGCCTCCGGCCGCGTTCCCGCCGGGTCGGTCCAGCTGGCCCATCCCGCTCGGGCCGCGGCGCTGAGCACGCTGGCCGGCCTGACCCTGGAGCAGGAGGTGGGTCAGCTGTTCATGGTGGGCGGACCGGCCACCGGCGTGACCTCCGCGACCACCGACGACATCAGGGACCGGCACATCGGCAACGTCATCCTCACCGGGCGCAGCGACCTCGGCGTCGCCAAGACGGCGTCGATAGCCACCGGCCTGCAGGCGCTGGCCACCTCCTCGGCCACGGGCGGCGTACCGCTGCTCATCTCCGCCGACCAGGAGGGCGGCAACGTGCAGGTTCTGCGGGGGACGGGCTTCTCGACCATCCCCACCGCGCTGACCCAGGGCACCTACACCGCCGAGCGGCTCCGCTCCGATGCCGCCGGATGGGGGCGGGAGCTGGCGGCAGCGGGGATCGATGTCGACCTCGCGCCGGTGCTCGACACCGTGCCGAGTGCGGCGGCCGCCGCGACCAACCCGCCGATCGGCTACTACCAGCGGGAATTCGGCTACACAGCCGCTCACGTGGCCGTCAGCGGCGACGCCTTCCTGCGGGGGTTGGCCGACGCGGACGTGCTCGCCACGGTCAAGCACTTCCCCGGCCTCGGCCGGGTCACCGGCAACACCGACGTCACAGCTGGGGTCACCGACGCGATCACGACCCGCTACGACCCTTACGTCACACCGTTCGGCTCGGCTGTCTTTGCCGGGACGCCGATGCTGATGATCTCGACCGCCTACTACTCCAAGATCGACCCCGCCAACCCCGCGGCGTTCTCGGCGACCGTCATCGGCGCCATGGTCCGCGGCGACCTCGGCTTCACCGGCGTGGTGATCAGCGACGACCTCGCCAACGCCAAGCAGGTGGCCGCCTGGTCACCGGCCGACCGGCGCTGAAGTTCCTGACCGCGGGCGGTGACATGGTGCTGAGCGTCGACCCGGTCCAGACGCGGGCCATGTACGACGCCGTCCTGGCCAGGGCCAAGAGCAGCACGGCGTTCCGGGCCCAGGTCGACGAGGCGGCCCAGCGGGTCCTGACCGCCAAGAACGAGCGGGCGCACCACCAGGGGCCGGCTCGCACGCTCGGCTCCGACTGCCACGGCGGTGCCTCTCTCGCGCCGGGGTCCTTCACCTGCTGGGTGGTCAGCCGGTAGCGAGGCTCAGGGCCGGGCTGCCTCGTACACGACGCGGCCGCGCGCGACCGTCGCGGTCACCCGGGCGTCGGACAGCTCGGCCGCCGGATAGGCGAAGAGATTGCGGTCGAGCACGGCGAGATCGGCTCGACGGCCGACCTCGATCCGTCCTGCGCCGCCCGGTCCGTCGTCGTCGTTGACGTACGCCGAACCCGCCGTGAACGCCGCCAGTGCCACCGGCAGCGGAAGCGCCTGGTCCGGCAGGAACGGCTCGGCGTCGCGGTTCTCCGGGTCGACGCGGGTCACCGCGACCTCGATCTGCTCCAGCGGGTTCGCCGTACTCACGGACCAGTCCGAGCCCATCGCGAGCGTGGCGCCCGACCGCCAGAGGTCCCCGAACGGGTATTGCCGCGCCGCCCGCTCCGGCCCGAGGTAGGGGATCGTCAGCTCGGACATGCGGCACGATGGGCCGGTGCCCCTCGTTTTGGTCGTCCTCCTGCCGGCCGCCGCGTCCCTGGGCCCGAGCCCTGCGGTCGCGACGAGGCCCTTCGGTATGGGTGCGGCCGCGGCCGTGCTGGTCGCCGTGTTCGTCCTGGTGTTCGCCCTGATGGCGTTCGTGGGCAGCCGCCGGGAGGCACGCCGCCGCCGGCGGCGGTGAATTGACATCACCCTGACTGGTGCAACGATGACGCCACGATGGGGCAGACGCGGCAATGGGAAGCGGCGGCAGTGACGGCACTGACGGTGCTGGCGTCGGCCGCGTGCGCCGCGCCCGCGCCTTCTCCGCCTCCCCGGCCCTCCCTGCCTCCCCCGCAGTCGGCATCGACCTCGCCGCCGAGCAGCACGTCCGCAAGCTCGGGAGCAGGCACGCCCCAGAGCCAAGCCGCCGGAACGACCGGCTCCACGGACAGCACCCGCGCGAAGGGGCGATCCGGCACGCGGGCGGCTGGCCCTTCGGTCCCGACGCGGACCAGCGGAACGGCGCCGCCAACGGAGTCGGCCATCAAGGCAGGGTCCGCCACCGGCGAGCTGGTACCTCAGCCGGTGCCGCCGTCGGCGGCGGCGCGGGAGGTCGGGCTGACCCTCGGTGTCGCCGTCGGGGCCCTGAGGTTCCATGACGCCAACGGCGAGAACGTGATCGTCCTCCGCACGGTGGACACCCCGCAGCACGGTCGGTGGGTGATGGCCGACGACGTGGTCGTTCACCGTGGCAAGCAGCAGGTCCTGCGAAGCGTCCGCGACGGGTACCAGGGCTGCGACTTCGACGTGACGGCGGAGTTCGTCGCCGGCACCCTCACCGTGCGCGACGTGGACGGCGACGGGATCGGGGAGGTGAGCTTCGCCTACCGGATCGCGTGCCGCAACGATCCGAGCCCCGCGGAGCAGAAGCTGGTGATGCTGCAGGACGGCCGCAAGTACATCCTGCGCGGGCTGGCCAGGAACCCGTACGTGCCGTACCGGGCGCCGGTGCCCCAACCGGACGCCGCGGATTGGCCTGCTGGCACCTATGACACGGCGATGCACCAGTTCGACGCGATCCCCCGCGAGTTCTGACGCACGCAACCGGGAGGGGACGGCCGAAGGCGTCCGTCACCACCCGTCGGTGAGCACTTCGTCGAGCCGGTCGGCGAAGAAGTCGGCGCTCTCACGCGTGATACACAGCGGTGGCTTGATCTTGAGCACGTTGCGCCGGTCGCCGGTGGGCTGGACGACCACGCCGAGTTCGAGCAGCCGGTCGCAGATGGCGGACGTCTCCTGCGTCGCCGGCTCGAGCGTCGCGTGATCGCGGACCAGCTCCACACCGAGGTACAGGCCCGCTCCGTGTACGGCGCCCACCAGCGGGTGCCGCGTGGCGAGCTGCTCCAGCCGGCGTTTGAGGTGGCTGCCGACCCGGTGGGCGTTGCCCTGCAGGTCCTCCTCCTCCAGCACGTCCAGGACCGTCAGCCCGGCGCGGCAGCTGACCGGGCTGCCGCCGGCCGAGGAGAAGAAGCTGCCCTCGGTCGCCAGACTTTCGGCGATCTCCCGACGGGTGATGACCGCGCCGAGCGGGTGCCCGTTACCCATGGCCTTGGCGACGGTGATCACGTCCGGCACGACGCCCTGCTCCTGCACGCCCCAGAACCACTGTCCGAGCCTGCCGTAGCCCACCTGCACCTCGTCTGCGATGCACAGCCCACCGGCGGCGCGCACGGCGGCATACACGCCCTGCAGGTAGCCGGGCGGGAGCGCGATCCCGCCCGCGTTGCCGTTGAACGGCTCGGCGATGAACGCCGCGGGTTCGATGCCCGCCTTCGCCATCGCAGCGAGGACCTGCTCCACGTCGTGCACGTATGCCGCCCCGGTATCCGGCCCGCGGTGCACCCCGCGGTAGGAGTTGGGCGCCGACACCAGATGCACCCAGTCGGGGCGGGTGCCGAGGGCGTTGGGGTTGTCGGCGATCGACGAGGTGACCGCGTCCGCGCCGAAGGTCCAGCCGTGGTAGCCCTCCTCGACGGCCAGCACCGCCCGGCGCCGGGTGTGGGCCCGCGCGATCCGCAGAGCCAGGTCGACGGCCTCGCTGCCGCTGTTGACCAGCAGGACCGTGTCCAGGCCATCCGGTGCCTTCGCGGCCAGCCGCTCGCTGAGCTCGGGGAGCAGCGAGTAGTGGAACCGCGAGTTGGTGTTGAGCAAGCCCCACTGCCGGGCCAGGTCGCGCACCAGCCGCGGGTGGCCGTGGCCGATCGAGGTGACGTTGTTGAGCATGTCGAGGTACGTCCGCGCGGTCGTGTCGATCAGGTGGTGCCGCCAGCCTCGCTCCACCTGCGGCGGCGCCGGGTAGTAGTGCTCCTGCACGTCGGCGAAGGCGCCGCCGCGCCGCGCCAGCAGGTCCGCCGGGTCCGGCGCCGGCGCGGCACAGTCGAGGCCGAGCAGTGGCGAGGGGTCGGGGCAGAGCCGGGCCCACGCCGCGGCGTCGTCAGCCGTGGCGAATGCCGGGGCGGCGCCTCGGGTAGTCCAGCCGGCCGAACCTCGAGCCAGGCAGACCTGCACTGCCACCGGACGGCCCCGGCGGGCCGAGCCGAGGACGTCACCGACGGCAACCGCGGCCGGGCGCGGGGCATCGGCGCCGACCGGCTGACCAGCTTCGGGACCGACCGACTGGACGTCCAGGCCGCTCACCAGCAGGTCGAACCCGTCGGCGGCGAGCGTCAACCGGCCGTCGCCCGCCGGCTCCGGCCAGGTGACGCCGCCGGGAAGCGGCGCATGCACGGGGGTACCGTCCGGGAGGTACAACTCGGCCGACAGGGCGAACGCGGCCGGCGGCAGCCGCTGGTCGACGCCCGACCGGGTGAGCCGGTATTCCCCCCAGCGAAGCACCGCCGAACCGTCCCGCGCCTGCGCCGCAGCGGCCAGCCGGCTCTCGATGCCGGGATGGAGCCACCGGCCCTCGTGCAGGTCGTCACTGGTCACGGACAGGTCGAGCGGCGCCGCGGTCGCCGCCCTCGCCCCGAGAAGGTCCGGCACCATCGGGTGGACGTCGCGCGCGGGAGGTGGCCACTGTCCGCGGTGGTCGGACGGCATACCGAGGGCGTCGCGGATCGCCTCCTCAGCCAGCTCGAAGGGCACCGAGGCCGCCGCGCGCAGCAGGCGGTCCTCGCGGTCGCGCTGCTCCGAGACGTAATCGTTGCCCGGGTCGACGGCGAGCTGCTGGTATCCGCTCACCGCCAGCACCGCCGCCCGCAAGGAGATCAGGGGCCACAGGGCGGACACCTCGGCCGGCTCGAGCGGTACGACGTCGGCGAAGGCGCGCACGGCGGGCAGCACGGCGAAGGGTCGCTCGACGCTGTGCTGCAGCAGCGAGGCGCAGGTCACCGCCAGTTCCGCCACTAGCCAGCCCCGGTGCAGGTCGCCGAGATCGATCACGCCTGCCGGCCAGGGCCGCCCGTCGGGGGCGGTAGCGCACACGACGTTGTCGTCGGTGACGTCGCCGTGGATGACGGTCGTCCTCAGGTACGGCGTCAGCGGTTCCAGCCGAGCCACTGCGAACGCGGCCAGCGCAGACACGCGCTCGCGGGCCGAGACGTCATCGACGTGGCGCTCCATGTCCCGCACCACGGCGCCGCCATGGCACAGGTCCCACTGGATCGCCCGCTCCGTCCCTGGATGCGCGAACCCCTGCAGGGCCCGCACCACGCCACCGGACAGCTCGCCCATCCGGGCGACGACAACCGGCGCGAGATACGCATGGCCGGCCAGCGGTGCGCCGGCCAGGAACGACAACAGGTATGCCGTCAGCGCCGCCCCGCCGACCCTCACCTCCTGGAGCACCGCACCGTCGGCGCCCGGTACCGGTTCCTGCACGCGTATCCTCCCGGCAGCCAGCGCGCCGAGCGCCCCCAACTGGGCCTCCAGCTCGGCCCGGGTGAAAGCCGGGTTGGCGACCTTGAGCAGGTACCGCCGTCCCGCCGTGGCCAGGAGGAAGTTGCGGTCCTGCTGGCTGCCCAGCTCGCGCAGGTCGAGGTCCTCGTCGGGTGAGACGAGGTGCCCGTACCGCTCGCGCAGGATCCGCGCCGCCTGGTCCAGGGCGACGGGCGGGCGGGGCAGGTCGCGGGAGACGTCGGTCTGCATGGGCTCGAAACTACGGCCGGAGCTAACCCGCGCCGACGCAGGGGCGGACGTCGCAAGCGGCAGGCGCGATCAGTCGGCGGGCGCCGAGCGGGGAACCCGCCGTCCGAGCAGCGACCGCCACGCCGGCGGGCCACCATGCACGAGCGAGGTGACCCGCGCCAGCCGGGCGTCGACCGCGGGCCCCCGGGCGAACGTCGTCAACGCCAGCACGGGCGGGAACCGCTGCTGGGCGACCGACTTGGCATAGGCGAACTCGCGCAGGCCGTCTGCGCCGTGGATGCGCCCGAAGCCCGAGTCGCCGACCCCGCCGAACGGCAGGGAAGCGATGCCGGCGAAGGAGATGACCGAGTTGACGGAGGTCATGCCGGACCGGATCCGGCGAGCGAGCGCGGCACCCCCGGACCGGGCGTACACCGCCGCCCCGAGCCCGTAACGGCCGGCGTTGGTCAGCCGGACCGCCTCGTCCATATCGGCGACCCGGGTCACCGTCAGCGTCGGACCGAACGTTTCCTCGGTGACTGCCGTGCTCTCCTCCGGCACGTCGACCAGCACGGTGGGCTGGACGAAGTGGTCGCCAACACCGGCCAGGCCGCCGACGAGACTCCGGCCGCCGCGGCCGACCGCGTCGGTGATGTGGTCGCGGATGACGTCGACCTGTCTCGGCAGCGTGATCGGTCCCACCTGCTCACCCACGGCGGCGCGCAGGGCGCTGCTCCGCGCGTACACCTCACTGAGGAATGCCTCGAACACGTCGGTGTGGACGTAGGCCCGCTCGATCCCGATGCACGTCTGGCCTGCGTTCGCCATGGCGCCCCATACGGCCGCATCGGCGGCCGCTTCGACGTCCGCGTCGGCGGCCACCAGCAGGGCGTCCTTGCCGCCCGCCTCGACGAGCACCGGCATGAGGCTCTCGGCGCAGGTGGCGCAGACCTTCTTGGCAGTCGCGGTCGAGCCGGTGAAGGACAGCTTGTCGATATCCGACCGGCACAGGGCGGCACCGGTCTCGCCGAACCCGGTGACCACGCGGAATACCGGGTGCTCCGGCACCGCCTCGGCGAAGCTGTCCGCCAGCCACTGCGCCACCCCCGGGGTGAGTTCGCTGGGCTTGAAGACGACCGCGTTGCCGGCGGCGAGCGCGTAGGCGATCGACCCCATGGGCGTGAAGACGGGGTAGTTCCAGGGGCCGATGACGCCGACGACGCCGAGCGGGAGGTACTCCACGGTCGCGGTGAAGTTCGCCGTAAGCAGTCCGGGCGCTACGTACCGGCGACCCAGCACCCGCCTCGCGTGGCCCGCCGCCCAGGCCAGGTGACCGAGCGCCAGGGACACCTCCAGCTGAGCATCGCCGGCAGGCTTTCCGGTCTCGTCGCAGACGACCTGCACGAGTTCGGCCATCCGCTGGACGATCAGCTGCTTCCACCGGGTCAGGTGCGCCCTGCGCTCGCCGAAGCCGAGCGCGGCCCAGCCGGAAGTGGCCGCCCGCGCCTGCGCGACGACCTCGTCCACCTCGGCCGGGGTCAACGCCGGGTAGGTGCCCACCACCCGGTCCGTTGCAGGGTCGAGAGACTCGAAGGTCGTTGCCATGTCAGGCCCGCCGTTCAGCCGAGGGTGTAGTCCACGTTGTCGATGGTGCCGTTGAACTGGTCCGAGGACGTGGCGACGCTGGTGCCGTCGTTGGTCAGTTTGCCGCCTGCCGACATCGGGACGGCGGCGTCCAGCGCCACGACGTTGCCGGGGTCGCCTGCGGTGCGTCGGGATTCCACCAGAACCCAGTTCCCCGTCGCGGGGTCCAGGCGCCGCAGGACCACCGTCACGCCGGCCACCGCACCGTTGCCGCCGATCGAGCGCCGGCATGACGCGCGATACCAGCTGGTGGAGTTCACCGTCGCGGCGGTCGTGGCGCTGACCACGCTCTTGCTGCCGCTGACGAAGCAGCCGGCCCGGCGGTGGTCGAGCTGCAGCTTCCACTGGTTCTGGGTGAGCCCGTGCTGGACGAGGTTGTCGCCGTTGTCGCTGGAGGAGGTCGAGTCGCTGGACACGCTGTCGAGCTGGAAGTCGGCACTCCAGGTGAAGGCCGCCGTCCCGGGCGAGAGATAGTCCGTCGTCCCGGAATTGCGAATCCGCACCACCGCGCGAGGTCCGCTCGTCGAGCCGTCGTACGACGGGAGTCTCGCCGCACGGCCGCTGCCGCTCGCGCCCTGGACCTGGATGGCGTGGCCGCCGCCCGCGGTGGCCACGTCGATCTTGACCTTGCTGCCGAGTGTCCCGGAGTTGGCGATCGTCGTGAACGCGTTGCCGATGCCGGGAAGGGAGGAGTTGAAGGTGAGCCGGACGGCGGGGGCGGTGGCTGCGGACGCCGCCGGGCCACCAAGGGCGGCGCCCCCGAGCGTGGCGGCGGCCAGTCCAACGACGGGCAGCAGCGTGCGGCCGCGGCGTAGGCGGGCAGTTCTCACAGGGGTCTCCTCGGTTGGTGCGACGTCCGAGGGTAGCTGCCGGGACGCACGCCGAGGGCTCTATCCGCGGATCTCGGCGCCCGAGCGCTCGGCGACCTCGGCGGCGGTGACGCCTGGCGCGGTCTCCACCAGGGCGAAATGGTCACCGCGCACATCCAGCACCGCGAGGTCGGTGATCACCCGATGCACCACGCCCCGCCCGGTCAGGGGCAGCGAGCAGGCCTCCAGCAGCTTGGGACTGCCGTCGCGGGCGTTGTGCTCCATCAGCACCAGGACCCGCTTCGCGCCGTGCACCAGGTCCATGGCGCCGCCCATGCCCTTGACCATCTTGCCCGGCACCATCCAGTTGGCCAGGTCGCCGCCCACCGAGACCTCCATGCCGCCGAGTACGGCAGCGTCGACGTGACCGCCGCGGATCATCGCGAAGCTGGTCGCCGAGTCGAAGTACGCCGCTCCCGGCAGCACGGTGACCGTCTCCTTGCCCGCGTTGATCAGGTCGGGGTCGACGTCCTCCTCATGGGGATAGGGCCCGACGCCCAGGATGCCGTTCTCGGAGTGCATCACGACGGTCACGCCGCTCTGCAGGTATCCCGGGATCAGCGTCGGCAGGCCGATGCCCAGGTTGACGTACTGGCCGTCGCTGAGCTCTGCCGCCGCGCGTGCCGCCATCTCCTGCCTCGACCAGGCCATCAGCGCCGCTCCTGCGCGTCGGCCTGCGCAGCTGCGGCGCTGGGCGTGGCTGCCGTGACCGTGCGCTTCTCGATCTGCTTCCGCGCAGCCTGTTCGGGGGTCAGCTCGACGACCGTCTGGACGAAGATACCGGGCAGGTGCACCGAGTCGGGGTCGATGTCGCCGACGTCCACCACGCGCTCCGCCTCCACGACGGTATGCCGCCCCGCCATGGCCACTGGCGGGTTGAAGTTCCGCGCCGCGGCGTGGAAGACGGCGTTGCCGTGCCGGTCGGCGAGGGCGGCGCGGACCAGGGCGAAGTCAGTGGTGATGGCCTCCTCCAGTACCTGCTCGCGGCCGGCGACGACCCGCACCTCCTTGGGAGGGGACGCCAGCGCGATGGACCCGTCCGCCGCGTACCGCCAGGGCAGCCCGCCCTCGGCGACCTGGGTGCCCACGCCGGTCGGGGTGAAGAACGCGCCGATCCCGCTGCCTCCTGCGCGGAGCCGCTCGGCCAGCGTTCCCTGCGGCGTCAGCTCGACCTGGAGTTCACCGCTCAGGTATTGCCGCGCGAACTCCTTGTTCTCCCCGACGTAGGAGGCGACGATCCGGTCGATGCGGTGCCGGTCGAGCAGCACACCGAGCCCGGCGCCGTCCACGCCGCAGTTGTTGGACACCACCGTCAGCCCCGTTGCGCCGAGCTCGACCAGCGCGTCGATCAGGATCCACGGGATGCCGGAGAGGCCGAACCCGCCGACGGCGACGCTGGCACCGTCGCCGATGCCGGCGACCGCCGTAGCCGCGCTCAAGGTCACCTTGTCCACGCTTCTGGCCTCCCTTGTCCTATGGGCTCCACGTCGGCCCAGCGGTCACCGGACGGCCGGTCTCCTCGTGAGCCGGTCGTTCAGCGTCAGCGTAGGAGATGGATGCTCGTACGCTGCTTCGCATGGAGACGCGTCTGCTGGGCAGGACCGGCCGCGAGGTCTCGGTCGTCGGATTGGGCTGCTGGCAGCTCGGTGGCGACTGGGGCCAGGTCAGCGAGGACGACGCCCTGGCGGTCCTCGCCGCAGCAGCAGACAGCGGGGTGAGCTTCCTGGACACCGCCGACGTCTACGGCGACGGCCGCAGCGAGCAGCTGATCGGCCGCTTCCTCGCCCAGCGCGGAGACTCCGCCCCTCTCACGGTCGCCACGAAGATGGGACGTCGCGCCGACCCGCACGAGGCGGCGGCATACACCCTGGACGCCTTCCGCAGGTGGACCGACCGCAGCAGGGACAACCTCGGCGTCGACCGGCTGGACCTCGTGCAGTTGCACTGCCCGCCTACCGCCGTCTACGCCGACGACTGGGTGTTCGACGCCTTGGACACCCTGGTGCAGGAGGACCGGATCTCGGCATACGGCGTCTCTGTCGAGACGGTGGACGAGGCGCTGCGCGCGATCGACCGGCCCGGGGTCGCCACGGTGCAGATCGTCCTCAACGCGTTCCGTCGCAAGCCGCTGGAGCGGGTGCTCCCAGCGGCGCTGGCACACAGCGTGGGCATTGTCGCCCGCGTGCCGCTCGCCAGTGGGCTGTTGTCCGGCAAGTACGACGAGCAGACCATTTTTGCGGAGCAGGACCACCGCACCTACAACAGGTCGGGCGACGCCTTCGATATCGGGGAGACGTTCAGCGGCGTGCCCTTCGAGGTGGGCGTCCGCGCGGCGCGCCGGGTCAGCGCGCTGACGCCGGCAGGAGCGACGACTGCTCAGCTGGCGCTGCGCTGGATCGTGGACCAGCCCGGCGTGAGCAGCGTGATCCCCGGCGCCCGCAATGCCGAGCAGGCTGCCGCCAACGCGGCCGCCGCAGATCTCCGGCCGCTGACCGCCGAGCAGCTGGAGTCGTTGGAGCAGATCTACGACACGGACATCAGCGAGCACGTCCACGACCGCTGGTAGACCGCCCGCCGGAAAGTCCGAAGGCTGCCGTCCGCGCAGCACTCGTCGGTGTCAGGGGAGCGCGTAGCACCGTGCCGCCGGAGACGACGATCTCGTTCACATACGCGTTCCCACCGGTGTAGAGAACCGGGGTGCGCGAACGCCGCGCGCCGGTAACCAGGCGCAGCGCCTCAGTCGCTGCGAACCGTCTGGGGGCCCTGGTGAGCGGGTGCGCCACGGCGCCGCCCCATTTCCTCGTGCCAGGCGGGGGTCAATCCGGCAAATTTAGGCGACAAAGCCGTTTGGTAGCGAGATCGTTAATTTAATCAAGATTGCATAAGTTTGCATGTGATCACCCGCGATGGCCCAACTGAACAGCGTCGGAGACGTCATGCGCCTATCCCGAACCGGTCTTGCCTCCCTTACCGTGGGGGTGGTGCTCACCGCCGCCCTGGCGCTCACCCCGACCTCCCCGGCGTACGCCTGGTCCAACGGTGGCCAGGGCAGCGGCCCTTCCGGTCAAGGGGACGGCTACGGCACCCACGACTGGATCCTTGACCAGGGCGTGCGCATCGCGGGTGCGTCCGGGACCTGGCTGGATGCCGCCATCGCTCGCGTGCACACCGACGACCCGGACTACGCGCGGGTGGTCAACGACCACGTGATGTTCGAGAGCGGTGACGGCCGCGGGGCGGCGCAGGTGACCTCGGATCTCTACGCCAAGGCGGTCGAGGCATACAAGAAGGGCGACCGCGCGACCGCCAGCGTCGACGTCGGCCTGCTGTCCCACTACGTCGGCGACACCTCGCAGCCGTACCACACGGCGTACGCCGCCTTGAACCTCGACTCCCGGCACGCCCTGATCGAGAGCCTCGTCGAGACCCAGCTGTATGCCTCGACCGCCACCGTCGGCGCCGCGAAACGGCACGACTGGACGGTCCCCCGAGCGCCGGTGATGCTCGGCAGCATCCGCAACGCGGTGGTGCGGGAGGCGGCGTACTCGCGGCAGTACTTCCCCGCTCTCGACCTGGAGATGCAGAAGAACCCGACCACGATCAGCTCGACGGTCAACTCCATCGTCGCCAAGGTCCTCGCCGACGACGCCAACCAGATGGCCGACATCATCGCCTCCATCCCCGCCGGGCGCGGTATAGCACCGGACGTGGCGACGCTCACGTCATCGGTCAGCAAGCCGTATGACGGCCCCGGCCAGTACGAGACGGTCTACGCACACGCGACGGGCACGGACGGCAAGCCGATCGACGCGCTCGCGGTCACCATTTCTTTCCCGACGGCCTCCGGCGTGGTGTCCACCGCCCGCAAGTTCACCAACGCCAGCGGGGACGCGTCGTTCTCGGTGGTGATGGGCAACCTCGCGTACAACACGTCGTACGCGACCTCCGCAAAGGCGGTCACCAGCCCGGGAACGACGCACGAGGTGACCAAGACCGCCGCCTCGTCGTTCATCATGACTCCGCAGCTGAAGACGGGGCTGGACGGCTTCTCCTCTACCGTCTCCAACCACAGCCCTGCGGTCGGCTCGACCCTCGGCGTCACGTCGACGACCACCAATGTCGACGGCCTGCCTCAGCGCGGGCTCAAGGTGACCTACACCTGGCCCTTCTCCTCGGGCACGGTCACGACGGTCGCCTACACCGACTCCGCCGGCCACGCCACCTCCTCGGTGACGGTGCCGAGCTCGGCCAGGGGCGTCCTGGTCAGGGTCGCCGCGCTGACCCAGGCGGGCGGCTTCTTTCGCAACTCCAGCAGCACGTTCACCGCGACGTAGGCCGCCGGCAGCCCCGGGGCCGAGGTCTACCGCTGGCCGGGCACCGGGTCTCGTGGTGCGGGCTGTGCCGGCTCCTGGGTGAGCGCCTCCTCCTCCTGCGAGGTGTCGTCCGAGGGCTGGCCGGCCTGCTCGGCGTCCCCGGTCGTGATGTGTTCGCTCAGTGAGGGCGTGTGGTCGGGCTGATCGCTCTTGCCGACCACCGTAGCCAGGGGGCCGCAGGTCATATGCCGTGGCCGTGGGCGCCGACGCCGCGGTCCTAGGGTCGAGCAATGAGCGTCTCGTCGCGAGCAGCGTGGCGCCGTGCCCGGACGATGCTGACGGCGGCGCTGGCCGTGCTGGCCGTGCTGGTCATGCTCGTGGTAAATGCCTCGGCCGCTTCGGCGCACGACTCCTTCGAGTTCAGCGCGCCCCGGTCGGGTGCGACCGTTGCCGTGGTTCCGGCCGAGGTCGTCCTCACGTTCGACGAGCCGGCCCGCGAGCCTGGTACGTCGGTGGTCGTCACCGGGCCGGGCGGTCAGGTCCAGCGCGGCTCGTCCCGACTGGTGGGCACGACCGTGCACCAGCCGCTGGCCGACGGAGCGCCGGCGGGACGCTACGCCGTCGCATGGCGGGTGACCTCGGCCGACGGGCACGCGGTGTCCGGCAGTTTCTCCTTCACGGCGACGACGGCGCGGCCCGGCAGGTTCACGCCTACATGGACTGGCTCGGCAACCGCCCGCGGGCACGCGACCTCGACGGTGGGCCTGCGCCAGGTGGGGGCGTTCGTGGTGCTCGTCGCCCTTGCGCTGGCCTATGGGCGGTCACGACGTCGGCGTCGTTTGCCATGAACCTTTCGTCCGGTATGGCGCGCTTGCGCCACCGGCCGATAGCGTCCTGTGCAGCGGCCGGACGAGACGATCCTGCGCCAGCTGTCCCCTGACGGAGGTTCCCATGTCCGGTGAAGCGTCGCGCGCGACCCGCAGAGGGCGGCGCCGCCCGGCATTGGCTGTCATGGCCCTGGCACTGGGCCTGGCGTTGGCGTCCCCGCCACTGGCCAGCCAGGCCACCACCGCGGGGACAGTCTCCGCCGGGCATCGGCTCACGGCCGGCCAGTTCGTCACCTCCCCGGACGGGCTCAACCGGTTGATCATGCAGTCCGACGGCAACCTGGTGGAGTATTCCGACGGCACGCCCATCTGGTGCACCGACACCAACGGGATCGCGAACGGCGGATACCTGTCGATGGAGACCGGCGGCAGCGCCAAGGTCTACACCAGCAGCGGCGCCGTCGCGTGGTCGTCAGACAGCAGCGGCACCGGTTCGGCCAACTACCTCGCGGTGCAGGACGACGGCAACGTCGTCGTCTACACCTCCGCCAAGAAGCCGGTCTACAGCGCCACGGCCCGTGCCATCACGCTGTTTCCCGGCGGGAGGCTGCGCGCCGGGCAGTCGCTCTACTCGGTCAACGAGAGCTACCGCGCGACGATGGGCAGCGACGGCAACTTCGTTCTGGCCGCGGGCAGTACGACGCTGTGGTCGTCCCGGACCGGTGGGGCCGCGATCGGTGGCTACGTCACCATGCAAACCGACGGCGACCTGGTTATCTACACCTCGGGTGGGCACCGGGTCTGGTCGTCGGGCACCGCCGGCACCGGGAGCGGCAACATGCTGGTCATGCAGGATGACGCCAACCTGGTGATGTACCGCTCGCTGAGCAACAGCGCACCGTGGAGCTCGCACACCTACGACGGGCTCGCCATGACGCCCCAGCACTACGCGCGGCAGTACATGGTCTCCAACTACCACTGGGGAGCGGACAAGTACCCGGCGCTGTACAACCTCTGGACCAAGGAGAGCGGCTGGCGCTACGACGCGGTCAACCCCGTCGGCGGCGACCCGAACACGCGGCCGTACGGCATACCGCAGGCCTATCCGGGGAGCAAGATGTCGGCCAACGGCTCGGACTGGCAGACGAACTTCAAGACCCAGATCCGTTGGGGGACGGGCTACATCAAAGCGGTGTACGGCAACCCCAGGGTCGCCTGGCAGCACTCGGTCGACCACGGCTGGTATGTACCGCCGGCCGCCGCCTGACGGTCAGCGGCGGCGGCGTCCGTCCGCGAACAGGCTCCACGCGTTGACGTTGTAGTAGTGAGCGAAGCCGTACTCCGCCTCCAGGTGCGGCTGGATCTGGACCAGGTCGACGGCCGAAAAGCCTCTGGCGGCCAGCGCACGGATGCGGGGGGCGCTGAGCACGTTCCAGTGATAATCGGCCCGCGGCTGCTCCTTGTGCTCGCGGGCGCTGGTCATGATGAAGAACGCGACGAGCAGTCCGCGCCTGGTCACCCGGACGGCCTCGGCCATGGCGCGCTCCATGGCCTGCAGCGAGAGGTGCTCGAAGATGTCGAAGGCGAGCACGTAGTCGACGCTGGCGGTGTCGTACGGCAGGTCGAGCATGCTGCCCTGCTCGAAGCGAACGCCCGGGTAGCGCCTCCTGGCATTGGCGATGTTGTCCTCGTTGAGGTCGATGCCGGTGTAGTCCAGGAACGCCGCGATGCCGTAGCTGTCGAAGTAGCGGTAGTCATTGGCCGATCCGCAGGCCAGCTCCAGCACCTTCAGCGTGGGAGCGCTGCGGCCCTTGAGAGCTTCGCACCAGCGGCGCTCGTAGGTGTCCTCCCGATCGGCGATGACCTGGCAGACCTCAGCAACGGCGCGGCGTTTGGCCGTGGCGGTGAATTGGCCCATGGTCACACCGAGTTCCTGTGCCCGGACCCGGATCGCCTCGTTGGCCTCGGCGCAGAACGCCAGTTCGTCCTTCATCAGTGTGTCGAACTCGTCGCCGAAGAGCTGCCGGATCAGGTAGTGCCGGGCCAGGATGCTCTGCGCGTTGATCCGGGGGTTCTGGTAGCCGCTGACGAGGTAGCCGTCCAGGACCTCGGGAGCTATTGCCGCCCAGCTCTGGCGCAGCTTGGCGTCCTCCTCGGCGATGTACTCGGCCGCGAGCATGCGCTGTTCGAGCCGGCGCATTGCCGCGAAAAAACGTACAGCGAGCGGCCGCGCCAGGGTGCGGCCGCTCGCTGACCACGGAGCGATCCTCTGAGTGAGGTCCACGATGTCCCTCCGGTGAGTCCCAGGCCGGCTGACTGACCACATGCCGGTGCTCTTGCTAGCCACCCTAGGGTGTGGCGTGACGCGACGCTCGGCAATGCGTCACTACCGGTGTGGCGACCGGGCTTTCGGCCACGACACCGCTGCCCTTTAGGGTCAGCGCACGGTGTCGCGCAGGAACGCAGACGCACGCGACCACGCCAGCTCGGCCTGCTCGCGGTCGTAGGTGCCCAGCAGGTTTTCGTCGTTGTAGAAGGCGTGACCGGCCGGGTAGGTGAACAGCTCGGCGCTCGCGCCGCCGACCCGGATCTTGGCGAAGGCCGCCTCGACCGCCGCCACCTCGATGGAGTGGTCGTCCTGGCCGTAGTGACCCTGGACCGCTGCAGTCAGGCCGGCCGGGTCGAAGTCCGCGCCGGGGAAGCCGTAGAACGGCACGGCCGCCGACACCCGGTCGCCTTCGCGCGCGGCCAGGCGCAGGACGAAGCCGCCGCCCATACAGAAGCCGATGACCCCGACGGTGCTGGAGGTGACTGCGTCCAGGCCCAGCAGGTAGTCGACCGCTCCGGCGAGGTCGCCTGCCGCCCGGTCCTGCGGAAGTGTCTGGGCCAGCTGCATCGCCTCGGCGGAGTCGTGGGTGGTGCTGCCTCCGTAGAGGTCCGGCGCGAGTGCGACGAAGCCCTCGGCGGCGAGGCGGCGGACGACGTCACCCATGTGCGTGGTGAGCCCCCACCACGCCTGGATCACGCCGACACCGGCGCCCGAACCCGACTCGGGCACCTCGAGGTAGCCGTGGGCGGTGCTGCCGTTGCTGGGAAATGTGACGTTCTGCTGGGGCTCGGCTGCCTCGTCGGGCTGCTGGTCGGGCTGCTGGTCGGGCATACCGGGCCTCGCTTCTGCTCGGAGGCATGGGCGGGCCGGATCACTGTAGGCGGGCTGCCGTGGCGCCGGCACAGGGGGTGATCTGGTTGCGGGGTCCGGTCCGGGGTGCGGCAGGATCGGCCGGTGCCTAGCGACCTCGACCCGCGTCGCTGGCGGGCCCTGGCCGTCTGCGCCACCGCCTTGTTCATGACCCTGCTCGACGTCAGCATCGTCAACGTCGCGCTCCCCTCGATCGGCAGCAGCATCGGCGCGCAGCCCGCGGAGCTGCAGTGGGTCGTGTCGGGATACGCGTTGGCGTTCGGCATGGTGCCGATCCGGCGGACGGCTCGGTGACGACCGCGGGCGCCGGCGCATGCTGCTGCTCGGCATCGGCGCCTTCGTCGCCTGCAGCGCCGCCGTCGGGCTGGCGCCGACGCCGGGTGTCCTGATCGCCGCACGGGCCGCCCAGGGCCTGGCGGGCGGACTGATCAACCCGCAGGTGTCCGGGCTGGTGCAGCAGTTGTTCCCGCAGGCCGAGCGCGGCCGCGCCTTCGGAGTCATCGGGACCGTCGTAGGGACAGCGACGGCGGCCGGGCCGGTGGTCGGCGGCGGCATTATCGCCATCGGCGGCGAGCAGTTCGGCTGGCGGTTGTGCTTCCTGGTCAACGTGCCGGTCGGGATCATCTCGTATCTGTTCTGCCGACACTGGGTGCCTGCCGCGCCGCCACGCAGAGCGCCGAGAGCCCTGGACCTGACCGGTGCGGCTCTGCTGACGGCCGGTGTCTTCGGGCTGCTGTTCCCCGCCGTGCAGTTCGACGCCGACCACGACCCCCGCCTGGCGTTGCTGCTCGTCCCGGCGCTGGGGCTCCTCGCCGCCTTCGTCGCCTGGGAACGCGGACCCGGCGCCCGGCGGGGTCATCCGCTGATCGACCTCGCGCTGTTCAGGATCCGCTCGTATGCCGGGGGGGTGAGCCTGGCGCTGCTGTTCTTCTGCGCCTACACCGGCACTCCGCTGGTGCTTGCGCTGTTCCTCCAGGAAGGGCTGGGCTTCTCGCCGCTGCAGTCGGGGCTGACCGCGTCGGCGTACGCGGTCGGCACGGCGGTGTCCGCGCCGATCGGCGGCCGGCTCGTGCCGCGGATCGGCCGGCGGCTGCTCGTCTGGGCGCTGGTGCTCTTCACCTTCGGTGTCGCAGCGGCGGCCGTGGTCGCGGCCCGCTCCGCCGGGGCCGTGCCCCCCGGCCAGGTGGGGCTGCTGATGGTCCTACCGTTGCTCGTCGCGGGCCTCGGGGGCGGCAGTGTCATCACGCCCAACCAGGCCCTCTCGCTGAGCGAGGTCGAGGTCTCCGGCGGCTCGACGGCCGGCGGGATGCTGCAGACCTCCCAGCGCATCGGCAACGCCATCGGGGCGGCGGTGATCAGCGCGGTGTTCTACGCGGCCTCCAGCGGGGTCGCTCACGGATCGGGTGCGGCGAGCCAGGCCCAGTTCGGCCGTGCATACGCGCTGAGCCTCGTTGTCTCCGTGACGTTTGCGCTTGCTGCCCTGGCTCTCGCGATCCGGGACGGTCGCTCGGCTCACTAGGCCGTTCGCCGGGTGAGCAGGACGGCCTTGCGGACGGCCGCGATCTCGTCGTCGGAAGGCCGGCGACCCGCCGGCATCGACAGTCCCAGGCCCGCGGTGGCGTGCCGGCGTCGAGCACGGCCCGCACCCAGGCAACTACCCGCGCGGGCTCCTCGACCGTTCACCACAACCTTGACGGTCCGCCCACCTCGCAGCATCAGTTCGGCGTCGGCGCCGCCGCGGAAGTTCCCGAGCCACCGGGCATCGGTGAACACCACTATCGCTCCGTCGATGTCGTGCAGCCCGGCAGGGATGGTGTACCGCTGGCCGGTGCGCCGCCCCGAGACCCGCAGCAGGCCCAGCGGGATCCGCGCGCCCAGCGGCGAGGGCAACACGAGACGCAACAGAGGGTTGGCCGCGAGCCGGACGAGCCAGTGGGGTGGTGGCGTCACCGAACCGGGTCGCTCACAGGCACCCCTCAGGTTCGCCAGGCGACGACCTGCGGCCATGACGATCCTCCGAACCACCGGCCCCCGGTCAAGGGCCGGAGGAGCGGCAGACGTGGCCCATGGGTGTCACCACTGTCCGCGGATCTGCCGGATGGTCAGCGCGTGGTCTTGAGGCCCTCCGAGGCTCGATGCCACTGCATCGCCAGGGCCAGCGTGGCAATGTCCTTCGGTTTGGACAGCGACAGACCGGTGACCCGCTCGACGGTATTCAGCCGATTCGTCACCGTGTTCCGATGGCGGAGCGTCCGCACAGCGACTTCCGCCATTGACCCTTCCCCGTCGAGGTAGGCCTCGAGAGTCTCGAACACGGCCGCCCGCTCGTGCGGAGGCAGCGCAACCAGCGGCCTGAGTACGTCGTCGGCCAGAGCCTCGGCAAGCTCGTGGTTGGCAGCGAGCAGGGCTGCGGACCAGTGGCTGCTGAGTAGATGCACGCCGGGACCGACCACCGATTGGGTAACCATGCGCGCCAGCCGTGTCCCCCGCGGCACCCGCGCCAGCCCGTCCACGACAGCGGCGCCACACTTCCAGCTGGACAACGGATGCAGTAGGGCGACGACCTCTTCAGCGGTCCTACCAGCGAGGAGCACGACGCCGACGAGTTCCTCGCCCACCCAGCCGAAGTGGAAGGACATCCGGCGGGCCTCGAGTCGCGCCGTCGAGGCCACCAAGGTCTCCAGGCTCGAGGGGACGCCGTCGGCCACCAGGACCAGATACGTCCCTTCCGTGAGCAGACGGAGACTTCGCGCAGCCTCTCTCACGACAGATGCGTCGCCCTCAGCCTGCATGACGAGTCGTTCGAAGGCTTTTGCGGAAACGGCGTTCAGCTGTCGCGACAGAGCCTCTTCGGTGCGCAGGTACGCCTCGACCACCTCGGCTATGTTCGCCTCGACCGCTTCCCACACCAGGATGCAGCTGTCGAGGAACGCTTTGTCGCCGGCGTATCCGCGCGCTCGCCCCTCGGAGATGATGGCCTCCCACAGGATCCTGAGGTCGATGCGGTAGGAGTGCAGCAGCGCGGACAGGGCAAGGCCCTGCTCGGCACGCAGCCGGCCCACCTCAGACGGGGCGGTCACCAGATGATCGGGGATGGGCTCACCCAGGACCCGGATCAGCGCCACTGCCAGGGTGCGGCGCATGTAGCGATTAAGGTCCGCCTGGCTGACCAGTGATCCTGCGTAGGCGGGTTCGTCGGCTTGGACCCGCGCTACGGCGGTGGCCGTGATCTCGTCCAGGCGTTCGTCCAAGAGGTGCAACGCGATCGCCCGCAGCTGAGACGCCGAGACCGCCAGTTCGTCGGGGTCCTGCACCGGATCTCTCCTCTCGCCTCGCCGGCCTTCCCCGGTGACCAAGGGGAAGCCCAACCGGGTGGAGGCACATGGCCGTCCGCCGGGCAGATGCCGCAGGCACCGTCGGCTGCCGTGAGGTGAGCCACCCCCGCTGCGAGCCTACGGGTTAGTGCCCGACGCCGTTCACTTCAGGCGAGCATGAAGTCGCTGATCCTGGCCACGCGGCGAGCGCGTACCGCGCGCTCTGCCATGGCCACCTCCAGCGTCACGGGAATGAACAGTGCGCGGTCGGGCATCTTCGACTGCGCGACGCGGTCGAGGTCGGCGCTGATCACGGTCCCCACCGTCGCGTAGCCACCGCCGGTCACCGCGTCTCGATGCAGGCAAATCAACTCGGCGCCGCTCGGCACCTGGATGGATCCGATCGGGTAGCCGAGATTAACCACGTTGCTGGGATCCGCGCCCGCTCCGAACGGCGCGGTCCTGGGGACGAACTCCAATGGGGCTCCGGTGAGTCGGTAGCCTGTGCGGTTCGCCTCCACGGTCACGTGGTAGGGCGTCGAGTAGAGCCTCTCCACTGCTTGAGCAGTCAGTCGGTAATCGCAAAGTCCGGGCACCACTCGGATCTCTTGTTCGGTGGGATACGACGGCCGTCGCTTCTCGGCGACGCTCACCCCTGCGCGTGTCCTGGTTCCGGCTCGAAACGCCTCTCCGATGGTCAGCACGTCGCCGGCCTGCAACGTCCGTCCTCGGAAACCACCCAGCCGAGAAAGCGCGTAGGTGGAACGGCTCCCCATCACGACAGGGACGTCGATACCACCCCGAACGGCGAGATAGGCCCTCGCGCCCGTATGCATCATCCCGAACGAGATGGTCTGGCCCGCTCTGACCAGCTGGCTGCACCATGGCGGAACTCGCTGACCGTCGAGCTCCACGTCGATGGTGGCGCCCGTGACGGCGATGAGCGTGGTGACTGCAAACGTCATGGTCGGACCGAGGAGGGTCACCTCGATCGTGGCGGCTCGGGGATCGTTGCCCGCCAAGGCATTCGCGATGTCGTGCGCGAACATGTCCATCGCTCCGGATGGCGGGATGCCCTGGGCGTAGTAGCCGGGTCTCCCGCGGTCCTGGACGGACGAGTAGAGGCCCGGTGTGACGACCTCAATCATCCGTCAAGACCTCCAACAGCGACCGGTTGTACGCGTCGGGACCCTCGAGGAAGGCGCTGAGATCGAACTCGGAGTCGTGTATGCGGTAGCGGAAGGTGCCCTCCACCACGGATTTACGGATGGAGTCGTACTCCTGCCTGCCGATCGGACGGTACTTGAAGATGTCCCCGCTTCGGGGAAGCACGATGCTGTCGGCGAAGTCAGGAAGGCGTTGCTCGGAGTCGAAGACCGGTGCCGGCGAACGTCCGAGGAGCTGGAAGCCTCCCGCGCCACGGACAGGGTAGATGGTGGAGAACGCTCCTCCATGTCCCAGCGCACGCTCGGGTGTGTCCGTCCGGGGTCTCAGGTACTTCGGCACCTCGAGCTGTCGCTCTCGGGGAACGAGCTGGTAGCACTCCGCATTACCGGGCACAAAGCCGATGAACGTTGCAATGAATGGGCTGGACGAATGCGCCGCGATGAGCCTCTGGACGTCTTCGAACCCGTTCATATCGGCGGAGTACTGCAGATCGGTCAGAGCTGGTGCCTGATGTCGTTCGCGGAACCTCATCTGCGTCTCGCGCGTCCACGGGTCGTCGTAGTAGATGGGCATGTCGATCACACGGGCGCGGATCCTCACGCGCGCCGGCCCACCCGACCCGCGATGACTGTCCGTCAGGGTCGAGACGATGTCGCGGGGGTCGAGCACGTCTGGTGCCACCCGCAGCAGGTAGCTCACGTGCGCAGGACAGATGTCGACCACGCCGGAGATCTGCCGATCTCGCACGTCGTCGGTGATCGCGATGACTTTGAGGGTGGTCGTGAGAGACATCTCCTGCGCCAGTTCGACGAAGACAAACTCGTCCCCTCCGAAGCTCAGCCGAGAGCCGTCGTCCAGCTCAATCACCTGTTGCCTTCCCGTCCGCGTCCATCGCTGCTCGGGCGCTTCGAGAAAAGGCCGAACGCACGTCGACGCCTTCGCTCGTCAGGCGCCGCAGCACTGCGCGCGCGATCTCGGGAGCGTTGGGCCGATCGCCGTGCACACACAGTGACTGTGCGGTCAGCGGGACCCTCTTGCCCGAGGTGGTGATGACGTATCCCTTCGCCAGTCCCGCCGCTCGGTCCGCGACCTTCTCCGGGTCCTTCTCCCCAGGCACCGGTTCGATGATGTTCTTGCTGTCGTCGTCGTATTCGAGGTCCGTAGCGGCATCGAGCACGACAGGCAGCCCCGCAGCCGCCACCGCGGCCGCACCGGCACCTGGTGCGATCAGGAGAGCGAGACCGGGCTGGAGCGACTGGAGCTCCAGGCTCACGCGGGAGGCGAGCTCGGCTGACTCGGCAACCTGTCCGTACAGAGCGCCGTGTGGTTTCACGTGCGTCAGCGGAACTCCTTCGGTGAGGGCCAGGCCGTGCAGCGCGCCGGTCTGGTAGACGATGTAGTCCACGACGTCGTCGTCGCTGATCTGCAGCCGTCGCCTGCCGAACCCGAGCAGGTCCGGATACCCGGGATGGGCGCCCGCGGAGAGGGCCAGTTGGCGAGCGAGAGTCAGCGATCGGCGCATCTGGCCCGGGTCGCCGGCGTGGTAACCACAGGCGATGTTCACCGTGGTGACCAGCGGAAGCAGCTCAGCGTCCCGCCCAAGCGTCCATCGACCGAAGCTCTCGCCGGCATCGGCGTTGAGGTCGATCTGGTCGACCGTCATGCTGGCTCCCCGTTCCGGGACGAAGGAGCAGCCAGCACGCTGTCCAGCACCTCCACGAACACATCCACATGGCCCGGCCCGAAGATCATCGGGGGCTTGATCTTCAGGACGTTGCCGTGCGCCCCGGTCGGATAGACGATGACACCCTTATCCTTCATGCGCTCGCTGATGGCGAGCGCCTCTACATCGGCTGGTTCCTGGGTCTCGCGGTTCCGAACGAGCTCGACGCCGAGGTACAACCCCCTGCCGCGCACATCGCCGATCACCTCATGTCTGGACTTCAGCTGCTCCAGCGACTGCAGGAAGTACGCCCCCACGTCGGTGGCCCTGCTCTGCAGCCCGTCGCCTTGCACGATGTCCAGCACGGCGGTGCCGATCGCGCAGGACACCGGATTCCCACCAAAGGTGTTGAAGTACTTCACGCCGTCATCGAAAGCGTCGGCGATGGCGCGTGTTGTCACGACCGCCGCTATCGGGTGCCCGTTCCCCAGCGGCTTGCCCATCGTGACGATGTCCGGTACCACCCCCTGGGCCTGGAACCCCCAGAAGTGCGAACCCAGTCGGCCGACGCCGACCTGCACCTCGTCAGAGATGCACAGTCCTCCCTCCGCGCGCACCGCCGCAAACGCCGCCCGCAGATAGCCGTCCGGGAAGACGATGTTGCCCGCCGTCCCCATCAGGGACTCAGCGATGAAGGCAGCGAGCGGCTTGCCCTCGCCCGTGAGAGTCTTCGCCACCTTCGCCACCTCGCGCGCATACTTGCTCCCTGCGTCGGGGTCATGGGCACCGAAAGGTCCGCGGTAGACGTCTGGCCGAATGACCTCGTGCGTCGTCGACGGCGCTCCTCGTCCTCCGGGACCCTTGTAGCGGTCAGGGCTGATCCCCATCACCGCTGCGGTGTTGCCGTGATACGCGCCGTCGATCACGATCACGTCCGTTCTGCCCGTGACCTGTCGCGCCATCCGGAGCGCCAGGTCGTTGGCTTCGCTTCCGGTGCAGACGAAGAAGACGACTTCGAGCGGGCCGGGAAGCGTCGCCACCAGTCGTTGCGCGTACGTGGCGATCCCCGGGTAGAGGAATCGGCTGTTGGTGTTGAGCTTCTTCAACTGCGCCGCCGCCACCTGGATGATTCGGGGTTCCGCGTGCCCGACGTGCGTCACGTTGTTGATGGCATCGAGGTAGCCGTAGCCGTGTTCGTCATAGAGCCAGACGCCACGCCCGCGGACGAAGTTCGGCGGCGACGCGTAGTAGGCGCGCTGTGACCTGGCCAGTCGCCGGTCCCGCAGCGCCTGGACGTCTGGGCCCTGGAGTCGGGTCTCCTGTTCGGGCCTCGACGGCAACCTCAACAACAGGTCAGGGTCGGCGCTCAGAACGTTCCAGTTCGCCACATCCGAGACTCGGACGCGCTGTGGTGGCGGCGACACCGCGAGGTCTGCTGAGCCGACTACGTGGATCTGGACAGTGGCGCCGAGACCGAGCATGTCGCCCGAGGGAGCGACGGTGCCGAGCAGATCTCCCGGCTGCAGGCGATCGCCGACGCCGACCGTCGCGTCGATCCCCCACCAACAGGTCCAGAAGTGGGCACCGTCAGCACCGTCGAACGTATGCTCGGCCACCACGGGGCCACCGTCGGTGACCTTCACGATCTGCCCCTTCGCGGGGAAGCGTACCGACGACCCGGGCTGGGCGAGCACGACCGACCCGAGCTGGATGGTTGCCGGCTCTCGTGGTGGCTGTGCGCGTCGGTCGGCGCGAAGGAGTGACGGAGCAAGATGCCGGCTGAATCCGGTCCTGGCCGTTCGGTCGCCGAGCAGGGCATCCACCGCGCTTCCGACCTCGGTGGGATCGCACCAGTCGATGTCGTCCCACAGACTGCTCGCGGGTGAGAGGTCCAGCTCGGTCCACACCCCTTCGTCGATAGGGGCGACGAGGTCGGCATGCTGAAGGACTCGTGCCCACCGCGCCGGGTCGATAACGCGCGCGGTGCCCAAGCCGCACGCCGACCGGAGGGTCACCTCGGCATAGCTCGGGGCGATATGAGCGATCTTCCGCAGCGCCGGCCACGTATGCCGCATCCGGTCGCGGCCGTATCGGTTCTCCGAGGTGCTCGTTCGCCGAGTCCAGACGCCGACGTTGACGCACAGGCGAGCCGCCGCCAAGGGGAAGATCACGGCGATCTCGGCCTCGGACAGAGGCGCCACCGAGTGGAACCCTTGCACGACAGCGCTGGCCGCCCACAGCGGGTCTTCCTTGCGCAGCATGGCGTATGCCACCGCGATAGCCACCTCCGCCACACGTGCTGTGAACAGGGCGTCCCCCACGTCCAGCACGCCGCTGACCTGCTGTCCTCCGTCGGCGTCAGGACGCACCAGGACGTTGAAGTCGTTCAGGTCCTGATGGACCACGCCCGTTGGCAAGGTGTCGAGCTGGGGCCGTACCCGGTCGAACCAGCCGAGAACGCGAACGACGAGTTCGCGGTCTTCGGGCGCTTGGATGAAGGGCAACGCTTCCTCGACGACGACACGTGCGTTGCGCAGGTCCCATTGGTGCGACTGCGAGTGCCGCGAGTCGAGCCGTGCCAAGGACTGGGTGAGCCGCCCAGCCACACTCCCCAGCTCCACCAACAAGGACTCCGACTGGTCCTCGACCTCGGAGATCATCTTGCCGGGCAACCACGTCAAGAGCCGGGCGACGAACTGGCGTTGCCGGCTCTCGACCGTGACCCATACCGCACCGGACAGGGTATGCACCAGACGGGGGAGCGGAAGGTCCGGCACATCGTCCTCGAGATGCGTCAGCACGCTTTCCTGCCAGAAGAGCGCTTCGGTGACGGCGCCTTCGGAGACCTTCAACAGGAACTCGTCACCGCTGCTGGTTCGGATCCTGTGATTGTGATCCACCTCGCCGCCGAGCTCCTCCTGTTCCTCGACCTTCATGCCGTACTCGTCCAGCAGGACCTGGACGACATCGGCTGGTGTCAGCGAACCACGGTCGTCCTCTTCAGACACGTGCATTAACCCGCTCCTCGCTCGTTGACGACTTTCCTTCGCCGCGCCTCAGCGCTGGTGGCGGTGTCGCCGCCCGTTCCCACCGACATGGCGACCGGCTCCGCGTCCCGACGTGTCGGCACCGTCCGCGACTATGTCCGGCGCCCCAGCGTGGTGCGGACGAGAGCGGACAGGTCTTTGTTCAACAGCCCGACGACGGCGATGATGAGGAATCCGTAGATGAACGTCTGCCAGCCCTGGCTGATGCCGAGCGACTGGATGAGCGTCGAGATCGTCGTCAGAAATATGGCGGCGGCGACAGTGCCGATGAAGCTGCCACGTCCGCCGAGGATGGAGGAGCCACCGACTACCACCACGGCGATCGACGGAAGAAAGTACGCATCCCCCATGCCGAGCGTCGCGCCGCCGCCGTAACCGACGAGAAGCATCCCCGTCAGCGCCGCGCACAACGAGCTCACGACGAACGCACCTACGACGATCCTTCGGACCTGAACGCCGGCCACGTGAGCCGTGGCGCGGTTGCTGCCGACGGCATAGAGGCGCCGTCCGAAGACGCTGTACCGCTGGACGACCGTCCCCAACAGCGCGATGAGGATCAACAGCAGGATGGGGACGGGGATATGCAGCCATGAACCCAGCATCAGCGTTGCCAAGAATTGGGGAGTCGACCCGGGCACGGTTCCCTTGGTGTAACCGAGCGCGACGCCGGCGATGATCAGCTGCGTCCCCAAGGTCATGATGAACGACGGAACCCTTAGCACGGTGACGCCTACGCCGTTGACCAGGCCGATGAGGCCGGCAATTGCCAAGATCTCGATCACGGTCGGGACGGACGCGGCTTGCCCCAGCCAGGCGGTGGTGAGCACACCGGCGAGGGAGATCGTCGAGGCTATGGACAGGTCCAGCTCCCCGACGAGGATCACCAAACCCTGGCCGAACCCCACCAGCGTCAGCATCGAGGAGATCACCAGAATCGCCGAAACTGTGCTCCATGAGCCCAAGGACGGACTCACCAGCCTGGACAATGGCATCAACAGCGCACTCACCAGGAAGATCAGCAGTATGTACCGGGTCTGCCCGTCCAGACGCAGAGTGGGCCGCGCACGCGGGACGGCCGTCGCAGCTCGCATCAGCGGTCACTCCCGCTGACGATCCCGTCGCGCCGGGGGTCCGGCTCGGCCTTGTCCGGCACCGCAGTCCGAGGCGTCTGCTCCGACAGGCGAAGGCTGGCCAGGCCGATGAGCACGGCGAGGATGAGCACCAGTCCTTGGACGATGCCGGTGTAAAAGGTCGAGACCCCTACGGCGAACAGCATCTTCTGGAGGACGGCCAACACGCCGGCGCCGAGGATGCTGCTGACGGCACTCCCTCGACCTCCGCCGAACCTGGCGCCGCCGATGGCGACGGCGGCAAACACCAGAACCACGAAAAGTGCGCTGCCGTTGGGGTCCCCGCTGGCGGTCTGTGCCGTCAACATGACGCCCGAGAGCGCGTAAAAGAGCCCAGCGGACAGGTACACGCGAAACGTCACTCGCCGCGTCGGGATCCCGGACTGTATCGCCGACCCTTCGTCGATGCCGACGGCGTAGACGAAGACACCGAACCGGGTTCGACGAAGGGCCAGCCAACCGAGAATGCAACCGAGGATGACGAGGAACGTGATCGGCACTGTCCCGCCGAGCGATGAGGTCAAACCCGGTGAGATGAAGTTCGGGACGCTTCCTCCCGGCGACGGCATGATCACCAGAGCCAGGCCGCTACACATGATGAACGTGCCGAGGGTCGCGGCGATCGACTGGACCCTCAGGTACGCGACCAAGAACCCGTTCACTGCGCCGACGACCAGCCCCGCGACCAATGCCGCAACAATGCTGATGGCGCCGCTCAATGCGGTGCTCCCGGAATGGCTGGCGATGATGACGTTGGCAAGCACGACGACGCCGCCGATGGACAGGTCGAAGCCACCGGCGATGATGACCAGGGTCAGCCCGGTCGCCGCGATCACGAGTGGCGCCGCGTTGTTGAGAAGATCGGCCGTGCTCTCGAGGGTCAGGACATCCACGGACGAGTACATGTAGACGACGTACATGAACAGGAGTATCAGCAGTGGCAGCGCCCACCCGGCCGAGAGAAGTCGTTTGAGACGGCTCACCTCGACGCCCCCGGGTCTCTGGCGCCGCGATGACCGGTGATCGCCTGCAGGAGCGTGTCGACGGTGCTGTCGTCGCCAGAGATCTCGGCCACCACCGATCCCTTGTAGAAGCACAGGATCCGGTCGCATACGCCGGTCAGCTCGGCGAGGTCCGTGGAATACCACAGTATGGCGCGGTCACCGGGACCGACGAACCGTCCCATCAAGTCGTAGATGGATGACTTGGTGCCGACGTCTACTCCCCGTGAAGGGTCGTAGAGCAGAAGGTACGTTGCCCCCTTCATCAGCGACCGAGCGAGCACCGCCTTCTGCTGGTTGCCCCCCGAGAGCGCCTCGATATCCATGTCCAGATATCTCTCGCTGAGATCCACCTCGCGGGCAGACGCAAGGGTCGCCAGGCGCTCTTTCCTGCTGCCCATCAGCCCGGCCGTACTGCCTTTGTCCAGTGAGGTGATGGTGACGTTCGCCAGGGTCGACAGTCCCGGGAAGATGCCCTCCGTCTTGCGTTCCTCCGGCACGAAGCTGATGCCGTGACGAAGAGCCGCTGCCGGACTATGGAGTCCCACAACTGTGCCGTCGACGGTAACGGTGCCCGAAGCCGGGCGGGCCACCCCGGCGAGCATCCGGAACGTCTCTGCCTGTCCCTGGCCTTCGAGTGCGGCCACCCCGACGATTTCGCCACGCTGCACGCTGAACGAGATCCCGTTCACCCGGTGTCCCTGGAGGTCGGAGACGACGATGGCCGGCGCGTCCGTGGTGCGGCGCCGCGTACGTGCCCCGTCGCGGTGACCCTCCGACGCACCACCCATCAAGGCGAAGATCACCGAGTCGTCGACGTCTCCGATCCGTACGGTGTCGACGACACGGCCGTTGCGCAGCACGGTGGCCGCCTCGCAGAGGTCCCGTATCTCATTCAGTCGGTGCGAGATATACAGGACGGTCAGATCGGCCGAGTGGACCTGCGCCAAGGTGTTGTATAGCCACTCGACATCTGGAAGTGCCGCCGAAGGTTCGTCGAGGAGCAGCAGCTGAGGCGCCTGGCTGATAGCGCGCACGATCTCGAGCTTCTGCCGGTCGGCCAGCGAGAGCGAAAGGACTTCTTGCCGGGGGGATATGTGCGCGATGTTGAACTCGGCGAGCACGGAAGCGGCCGTCCGCTCGTTCTCCTTCCGGCGCAGGAGACCTCGGCCTCGGCCGAGGCCGGGGAGCAGCAGGTTTTCCGCGACGGTCAGGTTCGACAGCAGACTGAGATCCTGAAACGCCGTCGCCACTCCGGCTCTTCGGGACTCCGAAAGAGCACGTGGTGAGTACCGCTGTCCTCGGAGGGTCATCGATCCGGAGTCCGGCACCTGCAGTCCGCTCAGGGCTTTGATCAGCGTCGACTTTCCGGCGCCGTTCTCGCCGATGATGGCGTGGGTGGTGCCCTGGCCGACCTTGAAGGAGACCGCGTCGAGCGCCGTGGTCGCACCGTATCTCTTGGTCAGCTTGTCAATACTGAGGGCGACGTTCACCTCGGCTCCTTCCTACGAGGGCCGTCGGGACCGGCACCCCGGTCCCGACGGCCGTCCCGCCATCGTCGGTCACTACGTCGGACGATGGGCCGCGCTCACGGAACCGAGATGGCAGTCACGAACTTGGCGTTGACCTTGTAGAGGTCCGCGGGCTGTGTGTTGGTGTCGCTGTTGATCTCCGGCACGTCGGGAGCCTTGACGATCTTGCTCGGGTCGACGGTGGCGATGGTCGTTCCCGAGACGGGTGTGCCCTTGATGGCCGAGTCGTAGTTGATCTCCGGAACGAGGTCCGGGTAGTAGACGCCGGCGGCGAAGACGGCAGGCACCTTGTCCAGCGGCCAGGCATTCCCTCCGGCACCTGGATCCTTGGGGTCGCCGACCTCGATCTCGTTGCCGGGCACCCATGGGAGCGGGAACTCGATGTTGTGCGGCAGATCCGCTTCCTTGACCTTGCCGGTCAACAGCTCCATGGCCAGCTTGAAAGCGTATGCGCCGACAGTCGGCCCAGAGCCCGAAGAGACGCCGGTAAGTCCCTTGCCACGGAGGTTGAGCAGCTGGTTGCGGAAGCCGTTGGACATCTCGCCGGTCACCGGTATCAGCTTGTGGCCGTTCTGCTGCAGTGCCTGGACAACTCCGTACTCGCCGTCCTGGGACCATATCCCGTCCACGTCCGGGTGTGCGGCCAACGCCTTGAGGGTGTTCGTCTTAGACTGCACGGCATCCCAGTTGCTCCAGTACTGAGAGACGATCTGGATGCCGGGGTACTTGGCGAACACGGACTTGGCTGCCTTGTTGTGAATCGTGTCGGTCGCGGTGCCTGAGACCCCGCTGTTCATGAAGATCTTGCCTTTGCCGTGGAGCTGGTTGACAAGATACTGCGCTGTATTCTGACCGAACCCAGACGTGATGTAGCTCACGTTGTAGGCTTTGGGATTGGTGACCGTCCCGTCGTAGAAGAACATCTTCGTGCCCTTGGCGGCAGCCTGGTCGACCACGCCATTGAGCGCCTTGGGGGACAGCGGGTAGCAGATGATCGCATCGGCTCCGGCCGAGATCATGCTCTGCAGGTCAGATATCTGCTTGGAGATGTCAGCGCCCGAGATGACCTTCTTGAAGTTGACCTGTTTGTCATAGGGCGGCGTCTTGGCCAGCGCCTGGATCATGTTCGCAGCGGAGTTCGACCACGCATTGCCGCTGTAGCTGAGATCGTTGTAGACCTTGAACACCTTCCCGGACTGGCCGCTCTGCGCAGCGGTCCCACCGCCCCCGGACTTGCTGGTGGGTGGAGCACACGCCGCCGTGGCGACGATGACTGCGCAGGCCGAGAGGGCAGCCCAGGTTCGCTTGGTGATCATCATTGTTCGTTCTCTCTCTTGTCGGTCACTGCGGAGCCCTGCCTGGCTGATCCTTGGCATAGGAGCCCGGCCACGCTGCCGATCCTCGCGCGCCGCACGGCAAACTGATCGCCAGCACGTAGCCGATGTCGAACCGTGACATTGCAAGCCGTCGTGAAGCGCACACCGCTCGGTCGCCCATAAGTCAACTCTCGGTCGAGGCACTTCTCAATGTGCAGCACGCAGCCAATCCCGGCCGGGACTTTGTGCATGTGCCCTGCCCGCGGGCGCCCGGCAGCCGCGCCGGCAGTCCCCGGATGGGCGGATCACGGGCCGGCGTGAAAGGGTCGTCGCATGCGAACCAGGACACTTGGAAACCAAACCGTCAGCGCCATCGGTCTGGGCGGCATGCCCATGTCGATCGAGGGTCGCCCTGAGCAGGACCGGTCGATCCGCACCATCCATGCCGCGCTGGACTCCGGCGTGACCCTGATCGACACCGCGGACGCCTACCACATGAAGGCCGGCGAGGTGGGCCACAACGAGCGGCTGATCGCCAAGGGCCTGTCGTCGTATTCCGGCGACACCTCGGGCGTGCTGGTGGCCACCAAGGGTGGTCACCTCCGCCCCAGCGACGGCTCGTGGACCATCGACTCCTCGCCGGCGCACCTGAAGCAGGCGTGCGATGCGTCCCTGCGAGCGCTTGGCGTCGAGGCGATCGGGCTCTACCAGCTGCACCGCCCGGACGAGAAGGTGCCGTATGCCGAGTCCGTGGGGGCGCTCAAGGAGCTGCAGGAGGCCGGCAAGGTCCAGCTGGTCGGCATCTCCAACGCCAGCGTCGAGCAGATCGACATTGCCCGTGAGGTGCTCGGCGAGGGCAACCTGGCCAGCGTGCAGAACCAGTTCTCGCCGGCCTACCGCTCTAGCGAGGGTGAGCTGGAGTACTGCGCCCAGCTCGGCATCGGGTTCCTGCCGTGGAGCCCGTTCGGCGGCATCACCCGTGCCGGCGACCTGGGGTCGTCGTTCTCGGCCTTCGGCAAGATTGCCGCCGCGCGCGGCGTCTCACCCCACCAGGTGTGCCTCGCGTGGCTGCTGGCAAAGGCGCCGGTCGTCCTGCCGATTCCGGGCGCGTCCCGCCCCGAGTCCATCACGGACAGCAGCGGGGCTGCCGAGCTGGAGCTGACCTCGGACGAGATCGCCGAGCTGGACGGCAGCCAGGGCGAGTAGGCCTGGGCCCGTCCGCCGGCTACTTCTTCTCGCGCCAGGCGCGCTCGAACGGCAATCGCCACGCATGCGGCGCGATGAGCTGGTGTATGGCGTTCGGGCCCCAGGTGCCCGGCGCGTACGGCTTAACCGGCGGCGGCTCCTCCAGCAGCGGGGTGGAGCGCTCCCACAGGCTCTCGATGCCCTCCGCCGTGGTGAACAGGGTGTGGTCGCCGCGCATGGCGTCCAGGATCAGCCGCTCGTACGCCTCGAGCACGTCGCTGGCGCCCTCGGTCTCCTGGGTGGAGAACTGCATACTCAGCTTCTCCAGCCGCATCCCCGGCCCCGGTCGCTTGCCGTAGAACGACAGGGAAACCCGCGACTCGTCGGCAAGGTCGAACGTCAGGTGGTCCGGGCCGTTCGAGCCGACACCCGAACCGGGCGGGAACATGCTTTTTGGCGCCTCTTTGAAGGCGATGGAGATGATCCGCTGGCCTTCGGCCATCCGCTTGCCGGTGCGCAGGTAGAACGGCACGCCGGCCCAGCGCCAGTTGTCGAGGCCGCATTGCAGGGCGACGAACGTCTCGGTGTCGGAGTCGGGCGCCACGCCCTCTTCGTCGCGATATCCGGCGTACTGTCCGCGCACCACCTGCTCGGGGTCGATCGGGAGCATCGAACGGAATACCTTGTTCTTCTCCTCGCTGATCGCGCGGGGTTCGAGGGCGGTCGGCGGCTCCATCGCGACGAATGCGAGCACCTGGAACAGGTGGGTTACCACCATGTCCTTGTAGGCGCCGGTCGACTCGTAGAACCCGGCCCGCCGGTCCAGGCCGAGCTTCTCCGGTATGTCGATCTGCACGTGGTCGATGAAGTTGCGGTTCCAGATGGGCTCGAACAACCCGTTGGCGAAGCGGAAGGCCAGGATGTTCTGCGCGGCCTCCTTGCCGAGGAAGTGGTCGATCCGGAAGACGTCGCGCTCGTGGAACGTCTCGTGCACCTGGTCGTTCAGCTCGATGGCGCTGGCCAGGTCGGTGCCGAAGGGCTTCTCCATCACCACCCGCGAGCGGTCGACCAAGCCGGCCTGCTTGAGCATCCCGATCACCGCCGGTGCCGCCTTGGGCGGGACGCTCATGTAGTGCAGGCGCCGCACCCCCTCGCCGAGCTTGGCCTCGGCCGCCTTCACCGCCGCGGCGAGACCCTCGGCTCCGGCCGCCTGCGGCACGTAGGTCAGCTTCTCCGCGAAGGCTTCCCATTGCTGGGAGGTGAGCTGGCGGTGGTGGAACTCCTTCAGGGCGGTCTCGGCGAACGAGCGGAACCCCTCCTCGGTCAGCTCTTCGAGCGAGGTGCCGACCACCTCGATGTTCGGGGTGAGCTCGGACAGCGCCAGGTGGGCCAGCCCTGGCAGCAGCTTGCGCCGGGCGAGGTCACCGGTGGCCCCGAAGAGCACGATGACGTGCGGCGGCAGCTGCTGCGGCGCTCCGCGGCGCGCGCGGAGGACGGCCGACGGATAGGAGATCGTCTGTGCGGGGTTGGCAGTCACGCCGCTGATCGTCCCACTACCGGCGAACGCCCAGCAAGGGCGCCGAGGCGGCCCCTACGAGTGGGCGCTGGTGGCGAGCTTGGCTCCGAGGGCGAGGAACGACACCGCGAAGATGCGGCGCAGCCGGTCGACGATGCGCGGACGCGCGATCAGGTGCGTGCGGACGGACGCGGCGAAGATGCCGTATGCCGCGAATACCAGGAAGGTCATGACCATCAACACCGCGCTCAGAGTGAGCAGCCGGGCCAGCGCGTGGGGGCTGTCGCTCGGGACGAACTGGGGGAGGAACGCGAAGAAGAAGATGGTCAGCTTCGGATTCAACAGGTTGATCAACACGGCCGAGGTGACTACCCGCCGGGCCGCCTCATCGACCTGGACCACCGGTCTCCTGCCCTAATCCAGCGAGATGTACACGTAGTTGCCGCTGTGGTCGCGCGCCGGCAAGCCGCTGCGCTGATCCAGGACCAAGCGGTATGGCAGAGAGCTGCCCCCGTGAGGCAGGAACAGCGTTGCGGGAGGGGTCGCCTCAGACAACAGCCAGCATGCGCCGTGCAGGGGACCGCAGTACGTCCGCGCGGACACCGTCTCGACTCGAGGCATTCGGCTCTTGAGCGGGGGCCGGTCGTCGCTGTCGTGGGACATCAGGCCTCCTGGCTCGGCGCTTGAAAAGGAATTGTCATCCGTCAGTGCGTCCATTTGGTAGGGACCCTACCAGTATGCCCGTGCGGGTGCCAGGGGTGGGAGGTGTCTGGTGGCGGCGTACAGATGGCGGCTTGCGACTTGTACGCTTGAGGTATGGACGTGGCGATCAGCACCTTGCGAGCTCAGCTGTCCCACTGGATCGACCGGGCGCGGGCCGGCGAGGAGGTCGTCGTCACCGAGCGCGGCACTCCGGTGGCCCGGTTGCTGCCGATCGACTCGGCCCCGCTGCTCGACCGGTTGGTCCAGCGCGGAGTGCTGAGCAGACCGCACCGTCCCGGCCGGCCCGCGGCCCGAGGCGCCCAACGGGTGCGCGCGAGCGGCCCGGTGGCCGATTTGGTGAGCGAACAGCGTGACTGAGCGCAGTGGCCATCGTCTATTTCGACAGCAGCGCCTTCGTCAAGCTGATCGTCGACGAAGACGGCAGTGATCTCGCGGCCGCGCTGTGGGACGGGTGCGACGCCGCGGTGTCGAGCCGACTCGCCTACCCCGAAGTGCGCGCGGCGCTGGCCGCCGCGGGCCGTGGACACCGGCTGAGCCGCGCTGACCAGCGGCGCGCCGAGGCCGCGTGGGAGGACTACTGGGCGGCGACCCGGACGGTCGAGCTGACCGTGATCGTCACCGCTCGCGCGGGTCAGCTGGCCAGCGAGCACGCGCTGCGTGGCGCCGACGCCGTGCACCTGGCCAGCCTGTTGGCCGTCGGCGCCGCGGAGACGTTGCTCGCGGCATGGGATCACCGGCTACGAGCCGGGGCAGCGGCGGTCGGCGTACAGCTGGCTCCGATCGGCTAGCGCTCGCTGACCCTGAAGTCACCGACGGCACGGTTGGCCGCTCGTAAGCTGAGTACATGGCCTGGGACACCGAGGGGACCCGGCGCCGGCTCAAGGAAGCGGCGACGATCGAGTTCGCCGAGCGCGGACCCGACGGCACGACCATGGCCCGTATCGCCGAGCGGGCGGGGATCAACAAGGAGCGCCTCTACAAGTACTTCGGCGACAAGCAGTCCCTGTTCGAGACGGTGCTGTCCGACGAGCTCGAAAAGCTGGCCGCTTCCGTCGCACTTCCCGCCGGTGGCTTTGAGGAGATCGGCGAGTTCGCCGGGCGCACGTTCGACTACCACCAGGGGCATCCCGAGCTGGTCCGCCTGCTGCTATGGGAGGGCCTCGCCGGTGGCCCTGTGGCCGACGAGGCGAACCGCACGGCCCATTACCAGCGCAAGGCACTCGCCTACGCGGGCGCCCAACGCGACGGCGCTCTGGCTGGTGACTTCGACCCCGACCACCTGGTCGTCCTGATCATCGCCTTGGCCGCCGGGTGGTCCTGCCTGCCCCAACTTGCCGGGATGCTCACCGGTGCCGACGACGGCGCGTCCGAATTGGCTCGCCGCCGCGCGAGCGTCGTACGCGCGGCCGAACGACTCGCACTGCCGGCCCGCTAGCCGATCCGACCCGGCTCCTGGCCTGCGCCGGTACTCTCGGTGCCACCGATGGATGACGTGGATGCGGACAACCGGCTCGCTGCCGAGCAGCGGGCCCGCGTGCTCATCGACCGCCAGCTGGTCGAGGCGGGCTGGGTGGTGCAGGACCGCAAGCAGATGAACTTGTACGCCGCCCAGGGTGTCGCGGTCCGTGAGGTGGTCATGGCGACAGGGCACGGACGCGCCGACTACCTGCTGTACGTGGACCAGCGCGCGGTCGGCGTCATCGAGGCCAAGCCGGTGGGCACCACGCTTTCGGGCGTGGAGTGGCAGAGCGCGATGTACGCCGACGGGCTCCCTCCCGAGGTTCGGTTGAAGTCCCTGCTCACAGACGGCCAATTGCCGTTCGTCTTCGAGGCCAGCGGTTCGGAGACCCACTTCACGAATGGCTACGATCCGGAGCCGCGGGCTCGTCGCGTGGCCGGCTTCCCGCAGCCGGGCACGTTGGCGCGGACCATGCGGGATGCCATCAGCGACCCGGACCGGCCGACGTGGCGCGGCAAGGTCCAGGAGATGCCAGCGCTGGACGTCACAGAGCTGCGGCCGGCGCAGATCACCGCGATCGAGGGGATCGAGCGGTCGCTGGCGGAGCAGCGGTTTGCGCGCTCGCTGGTGCAGATGGCCACCGGGGCGGGGAAGACGTACACGGCGGTGACGGCGGCGTACCGACTGCTGAAGCACGGCGGGTTCAACCGGATCCTGTTCCTGGTCGACCGCAACAACCTGGCGGACCAGACGTTGGCAGAGTTCCAGAACTACCGGACCCCGGACGACGGGCGCCGATTCACCGAGATGTACAACGTGGACAAGCTCACCTCCGCCGGGATGCTCGGTAGCTCCAAGGTGGTCGTCTCGACGATCCAGCGGGTGCACCGCGCGCTGACCGGGGCCGAGGTAGCGGACGTCGACGACCCGGGCCTGGACAACTACGTCCCCGATGCTCCGGTGGCTGTCCCCCATAGCCCGGCCTTCCCGCCGGAGACGTTCGACCTGGTCATCGTGGATGAGGCGCACCGCTCCATTTACGGGGTATGGCGTGGGGTGCTGGAGTACTTCGACGCGCACATCATCGGGCTGACCGCCACACCGGGGAAGCAGACGTTCGGCTTCTTCCAACAAAACCTGGTCTCGGAATACACCTACCCGCAGTCGGTCGCCGACGGGGTCAACGTCGACTTCGACCTGTACCGGATCAAGACCCAGATCAGCGACCAGGGTTCGGCGATCGAGGCGGGCACGATCGTCCCGAAGGTGGACCGCCGCACCCGGGTGCAGCGGCTCGAGGCGCTGGACGAGGACCTGGAGTACACCCGCGCGCAACTGGACCGGGCGGTGACGGCCAAGGCGCAGATCCGCCTGGTGCTGGAGACGTTCCGCGACAAATACCCGACCGAGATCTTCCCCGGCCGCACGACCGTGCCGAAGACGTTGATCTTCTGCAAGGACGACGCGCACGCCGAGGAGGTGGTCACCACGATCCGGGAGGTGTTCGGCAAGGGCAACGACTTCGCCGCGAAGATCACTTACACCGCCAAGGACCCCAAGGGCCACCTGCAGGCCTTCCGCACGTCGGCCGCGCTGCGGGTCGCGGTGACCGTCGACATGATCGCCACTGGCACCGATGTCAAGCCGCTGGAGTGCGTGTTCTTCATGCGCGACGTGCGTTCGGCGGCGTACTTCGAGCAGATGAAGGGCCGCGGCGCACGGACCATCGACCGCGCGACGTTCCAGGCCGTCACACCCGACGCCACGGAGAAGACCCGTTTCGTGATCGTGGACGCGGTCGGGGTGACGGAGCACGACTTCGTGGACCCGCCGCTGGACCGGGACAAGTCCGTCTCGCTGAGGAAGCTGCTGGACAAGGCCGCCGCCCTGTCGCTGACCGAGGCCGAGACCGCCACGTTGGCGTCGAGGTTGGCGGCGTTGGAGCTGCAGCTCACCGACCCGGAGCGGGCCGAGCTGGACCAGGTCGCCGGTGCGCCGGTCCGCTCGCTGGTGCGCGCCCTGGTCGATGCGGTCGATCCCGACATCCAGGCGCAGGCGGTCGCGGTGGCGGCCGATCCGGATACCGCGGTCCAGGACCTGCTCGACGCCGCGGTCAAACCGTTGGCCGCGAATCCGATGCTGCGGCAGCGGATCCTGGAGCTGCGCGCGACCCACGACCGAGTGATCGACGAGGTCAGCGCCGACTCCCTCCTGGACGCCTGCGGCGTGGTCGACACCTCGCGCGCGCGGTCGATCGTCGAGTCGTGGGCGCAGTACCTGATCGATCACCGCGACGAGATCACCGCGATCCAGCTCATGCAAGAAGCCAGGGCGCGGCCGGTCGCGTTCGCCGACATCCAGGCCCTGGCCGACCGGATCCGCCGCCCGCCGCACAACTGGACCCCCGACCTCCTGTGGTCCGCGTACGAGGCGATCGACGTCGGCCGGGTACGGCACAGCGACCGGCACACCCTCACCGACTTGATATCGCTGATCCGCTTCACCACCGGCACGGACTTGGAACTTGTCTCCTACGCCGAGCAGGTCCACCAGCGGTATGCCGGGTGGCAGGCTCAGCAGGAACAGGCCGGCGTCGCGTTCAACGCTGCCGAACGGTGGTGGCTCGACCGAATGGTGGACGTGGTAGCGGCGTCGGCTGGTCTGGGCGTCGACGACCTCGACAACGCCCCATTCACCGAACGCGGCGGCCTCGACGGAGCCAGCCGCGACCTCGGCCCCCGCGCCGCCACCCTCATCGACCAGCTCAATGCCGAGCTCACGGCATGAGCGTCCCGGAGGGGTGGCGAACACTCTCGCTCACGCAGATTGCCAAGGGAGGGCTGTTTAGCGACGGAGATTGGATAGAGACGAAAGATCAGGACCTGCGCGGCTCGGTCCGCCTGACCCAGCTCGCAGATGTCGGAGTTGGCGAGTTCCGCGACCGAAGCGCGCGCTTCCTTCGTGAAGACCAAGCCGAGGCTCTTCGCTGCACGTTTCTGGAAGAGAACGACATTTTGATTGCCCGCATGCCGGACCCGATTGGACGAGCCTGCTTGTCGCCTAGAGCTTTGGGCCGGGCAGTCACGGCCGTAGACGTTGCGATCCTAAGGGTAAGTAACCCGAACATCGAACCGCGCTACGTCATGTGGGCGATCAACAACCCGGCTTTTCAGGAGTCTGTGGTCAGGCTGCAATCGGGCACGACTCGAAAGCGCATCTCTCGAAAGAATCTCGCCACCCTCGCCATTCCCATCCCTGACATCTCCGAGCAGCGGCGGATCGTCGACATCCTCGAAGACCACCTCTCCCGTCTCGACGCCGCCGAGAAAGGCTTGAACGTCTCAATCTCGAGATTGGCGTCCTACGAATTGACTGCCCTGTCGCGTTGCCGCGAAGGTGAACAGCGTCCTCTCGGCGAGTTGACCGAGATCCAAGGCGGGATACAGAAGCAACCGAAGAGAGCGCCGAAGCGGAACGCCTACCCGTTCCTTCGCGTGGCCAACGTGGGAAAGCATGGCCTGGAACTCGATGACGTGCACCTCGTCGAGCTCTTCGAAGGCGAACTCGACCGTCTGCGCTTGAAACTGGGCGATCTTCTCGTCGTCGAAGGGAACGGCAGTGCGAGCCAGATCGGGCGGGCGGCCCTGTGGGACGGTTCAATAGAAGACTGTGTCCACCAGAACCACTTGATCCGTGTGCGCGCCAAACCAGGTCTGACTCCATTCTACCTTGAGGCTGTCTGGAACTCACCGCAAAACCGTCGTGATTTGTCTGACTTAGCGAGTTCGAGTAGCGGACTATACACGCTCAGCGTGTCAAAGCTTAAGACCTTGAACGTGCCCGTGCCCACGCTGCAGCGTCAGCAGTCACTGGTCGCAGAAGTGAAAAACGTTCGAGACCGACGAGGAAGGCTTGAAACTGAACTAAGCTCAGCGGCTGCGACGTCCGGGCAATTGCGCCGATCAGTGCTTGCGGCAGCCTTCTCCGGTCGGCTGACCGGGCGTTCGAGCGACATCGAGATGGTTGAGGAGATGGCTGGTGTCTGACGCGCGTCGATTGGTCGACAAGTTGTGGTCGTACTGCAACGTGCTCCGTGACTACGTGTGGCCATGATCGAGTAAACGGAGCAGCTCACCTGCCTGCTGTTGCTGAAGATGGCATAGGGGCTAGACATGTGCTGACCGGCTGCGCGAGAGGCAAGTTGATCATAACAATTAGCTGCTTGGCAAGGTGATCAACTTGACCAGCGGCGGACACGACCTTGAGTGAGGGGACCGATGACCGATTCTCGCCGGTTGGTAGACAAGCTGTGGTCGTACTGCAACGTGCTCCGCGACGACGGCGTGGGCACGATCGAGTACACCGAGCAGCTGACCTATCTGTTGTTCTTGAAGATGGCGCACGAGCGGGAGAGTCGGTCACTGCGGCCGGAGCGGATCGTGCCGGAGCACTGTTCCTGGCAACGACTGCTGGACGCGGACGGCGACGACCTGGAGGTCACCTACCGGCACATCCTGGAGGAGCTTGCTCGTAAGAGCGGCACGCTCGGCGTCATCTTCCGCAAGGCGCAGAACCGGATCCAGGATCCGGCGAAGCTGAAGCGGTTGATCGTGGACCTGATCGGCAAGGAGAACTGGTCGGCGACGGGCACCGACATCAAGGGCGACGCGTATGAGGAGCTGCTTTCGAAGGGCGCCGAGGACATCAAGTCCGGTGCGGGACAGTACTTCACCCCACGGGCGTTGATCCAGGCGATGGTCGACTGCGTCCAGCCGACGGTGCGGGACTCGGTGGTCGACCCGGCCGCTGGGACCGGAGGCTTCCTGCTCGTGGCACACGACTACGCGGCAACGGACGCGGAGCAGCTGACCCCGACCGAGCGGAAGCACCTGCGCGACACGTTCGTGCACGGCGTGGAGCTGGTGGACGGAACTGCCCGGTTGGCGGCGATGAACCTGCTGCTGCACGGGATCGGCACCGCGAACGGCGACAGCCTGATCGAGGTCAAGGACGCGCTCATCGCGGACCCGGGCACCCGGCATACGGTCGTGCTGTCGAACCCGCCGTTCGGGCGTAAGTCCTCGCTGACCATGGTCGGTGCGGACGGGCGCGAGGCGCGGGAGGACCGGGAGATCGAGCGGCAGGACTTCGTGGTCACCACGTCCAACAAGCAGCTCAACTTCCTGCAGCACATCGCCACGATCCTCGACATCAACGGCCGCGCGGCGGTGGTCCTACCGGACAACGTGCTGTTCGAGGGCGGCGCCGGGGAGACCCTCCGGCGGCGGATGCTGCGCGACTTCGATGTGCACACGATGCTGCGGCTGCCGACCGGCATCTTCTACGCGCAGGGCGTGAAGGCGAACGTGCTTTTCTTCGACAAGAAGCCGGCCGGTGAGCGGCCGTGGACGACGCGGTTGTGGGTGTACGACCTGCGCACCAACCAGCACTTCACGTTGAAGCAGAACCCACTGCGCCGGGCGCACCTGGACGAGTTCGTCGCCTGCTACGCGCCGGGCCGCCCCAGGTCGGACCGGGCGGAGAGCGAGCGGTTCAGGCCCTTCGCGTATGACGAGTTGATGGCCCGCGACAAAGCGAACCTCGATATCGCCTGGCTGCGTGACGAGTCGCTGGAGGACCTCGACAACCTGCCCGCGCCCGAGGTCATCGCTCGCGAGATCGTCGAGGACCTGACCGCAGCTCTGGCCGAGTTCGAAGCAGTTGCAGTTGCACTGGAGGCGGGGGTGGCCACCGCCACGCCCCATGAGGTCATGGCTGCCGACGAAGCCTCTAGCCGATGAGGAGGCCGGCTCCTGCACGACGAGCACCGGGCGCGGCTTGCCCGCGTAGTGCTTTCCCCCGGCGGCTGTCCACACTTCGCCGCGTCTTCACTCCCCATCCTGGTCGCCCTCGTCACCAAACCACGAGACGGCCTCTACGAACCCCTGGTCCTCCAACTCTTGGCCGCTGGCGGCGGCAAGCGCAGACTGTCGATGCGCCTCAGCGGCGAAACCCGGGGCTCGTACGTCGGGCACCCAAATTTGCACCGGCCGTAGCCCTTGCCGACGCAACCGCGCTCGGTGAGCGGCGACCCGCTGACGAACGGGCGGTGTGTCATGGTCAGCCATATCCCAGCGTTACATGCAACCAGAGTCAGAGTCCAGAAGCTATTCCGCAAGCGGAACGACACACCCCTCGGGTGACCCGGCGTACAAGGACTGCGCTGGACCTGTGGGCGTATTTGTAGTCGCGGAGGACCACAGTTATCCATGCCAGACACCCCCCGCTCTTCAAGCAGGGCCCGGCAAGCGGCAACAGCAGTACCGTCAGGCGTGGAGGTCTGCATCCCCTGACAGTTAAGGGACCCAGACTCACAAAGTGGAGCCGAGGACTCGGCTCACGCGTGTCGCACCTCGTAGCGCAGGTGCAGCGTGTCGGCGGCGTCGAGGGTGCGGACCAGGTCGAGCTCGATGTGCTCGGGTGTGAGGCGGTCGAACAACTGTCGGCCCTGGCCCAGGAGGACCGGCCTCAGTTGGATGTCGATCAGATCGAGCACCCCGGCCTTCAGGCACTCCTGGGCGGTGTAGGCGCCGTGCAGCATCACGTCGCGGTCGCCGGCTGCTGCTTTGGCCTGTTGCACGCACGCCTCGATGCCATCGGTGATGTAGTGGACCCGCTCATACGGGTTCTGCACAGGTGGTTGGTGCGTTGGGACGAAGATCGGCACGCCGTCGTGGTGGTCGCCGCCCCAGTAGCCGGCAAAGTCCCCGGTCCGTCGCCCGGTGATGACGGCGCCGCTTGACATCGCCTCGTCGAAGACGATCTGGCTGTTCGGGTCGCTCGGCCGGAAATCCGATGGGGTGTTGCCGCCGTTCCCGCCTCCGGCGAGCCAATCCATCAGGCGCATTCCGTTCGTGCCGGCCGGGCTTTGGGCATCGTCGTTTGGCCCGGTGATGAAGCCGTCAAGGGACATCGCCATGGTCAAGAACACTTTTGACATTTGCTCCTCCTTCGATCGAGCCACGGGTCCGCGGTATCGCTCACCGCATCCTTGAATTTGATAATGAGAGGGTGATCTACGGGTCGCCTCGTCAGGTGTTCCGAATGCTCGTGGGGAGCACCAGATGGGTAACCCGGTCTCCCTGGATGCAGACCGTCGGGTCGCCGAGCGGGACGTCCTCGAGCGACAGCTCGCCGAAGAACGGGCGACCGCCCCCCATCACAACCGGCACCAGATCTACGGCGACGTCGTCGAGCAGCCCGAGCTCTAGGCACTGCCGGGCGATAGTCCCGGCGGTCACCGCCACCACGGCGCCCCCAGCGATCTCCTGGGCAGTCGCCACCGCCGCCTCGACCCCGTCGGTGACGAAGTGGAACGGGGCGTCCGGATGGGCCTCGACCCAGTCCGTGGGCACTCGGTGAGTGACGACAACGACCGGCACATCCATGGTGTGCCGCCCACCCCACCCGTCGGTGACGTCGAACAGCGTCCGCCCGCACACCAGGGCACCTAGCCCGGAAACCCACTGTTCCCAATACTGGGCACTTTGTGGGCTCAGGTGGAAGGTGATGTCCTGCGTCGCCGTGGAGAACTCCACTTCCCCGTTCTGTAACCAGTCGAACAGCCGACCGATCGTGTTGTCGTCCTTCGCGATGTAACCGTCCAACGACATCGACGCCGACGCGATGACCCTTCCCATGCTCTTCTCCTTGGTTCTTGGAATTGAGCCGCCCGCGTGACGGCTTCTGGATGACTGACTATGCGACGAGCGCGAACTCATCGCCGTTCTCCCTTCCGGGGCCCTGAGGCCAAAAAGAATCAGGCAGATGCGTCCAACGTGGACAGCAAGGCGCGTCGGGCAACTGTCAGGTGGCACGCGCGTCGGAAGGCGTCCGGCCACGCTCAGACAGCGCCGAGCGAGCGGCCGCGAACGTCGTACAAGCTGAGAGCCAACGTGCCTGCGATGTGCCCCGACGATCTCGCACGGGCCGTCACTGGCCAGTGAATAACGCGCGAGGGTCCAGCTCGGAACGACGGCCACCATCAGGTCCGTCACGCACTGGACCCGCTCGTATGCGTCCCTCTGGTCAGACGCTTCCCCGGCAGCCACGACCGTCTAAGCGCCGCCGCCGCGCGTGAAGCGAGCCCGCGGCGTCGCGGCGCGATCTACCCCTTTACCCGCCGCGCCGACACTCAGGGGAGTCCCTACCAGGGGACACGGCCGAAGTGGTTCGGTCTAGCGAGCCCCCGTGCAACGGAATTGCAACCAATGAAGGCCAAAACGGCGCATTGCGGTAATCACAGTCAGCCATCACCGATAGGCAACGTCAGTTCTCGCAAGGCAAAGCTGCCGGTCAGAGGCTTGAATGCTCGGGTTCGGTGGTGGCCAGGGGGGTCGAGCCGCTGACCTTCCGATTTCCGGACATAGACAGATCCGCAGGTCAGCGGCGTCACACCCAACGAGGCCGCACCGCGCTCAAAGGCCAACCCTCGACCAGCCGCCTGTCACCAACCTGATGGTCGAGTACTGCTAGACGGCAGCTCCGTCCTGGTCCGAGCTTGCCCGGCCTCGCGCAAGGATTCGCTCACGCTCGGCGGCGATCACGGCGCGGGCGAGGTCGGCCTCCGACACGTCGAGCGCCTCGGGTGCGCTTTCGGCGGTTGCACTGACCCGTGCGAAGTCGTCAAATATTTCGCGCTTGCGAGCCAGGATCTCGGTGATCCGCTGGTCGACGCCATCCTCGGAGAGCAGGCGGTGGACCTGGACCGTTTCTCGTTGGCCCATTCGGTGTGCGCGGGCGATGGCTTGCCGCTCGGTCGTCGGCTTGAGCTGCGGCTCGCAGATCACTACAACAGAGGCGGCTTGTATGTTGAGTCCGACTCCTCCAGCGAGGATCTGGGAGACGAGCACAGAGCCGTGGTCGGCGGCGGAGAACTGGTCGACCATGACCTGACGGGCGGTAGCAGGAACGGACCCGGTGAGTGGTCCGAACACGTTGCCGGGCAGGGACCGTGCCACGTTGTCGAGAACGTCGCGGAAGTGGGAGAACACGATCACACGGCGGCCGATGTCCTCGGCCTCTTCGACGATCTCGATGAGCCGAGCGAGTTTCGCGGACTTGTTGCCCTGCGACATCGCGCCTTGGCGCATAGCCATGAAGTTGCCGATCACGACCGCGCTGCGATAGGCCGCGGCATCTTCCTTGGACAATGGGAGCCACTCGTCGACCTCGACGTACTGGGTTGCTCCCGCACCACTATCGAGAAACAGATCCCCTTCCGCAGCGACGTACGCCAGTTACATCGCCACGCGGCGCTGAGCCCCTACGCCGAGGTCACGACAACCTCGAGAAGCCGCGGATGCTGCTTTGAAGCGCCACCCGCGATTTCGATAGCGGCCCACTCCAACGGGCCTACCAAGCCGAGAACGGCACGCTGTCATCTACGCCTAGGCCAGCAGTCGGTGTCCGTGCGGTCCGCAATCCGGCTGATCGGCTGGCCGCTGCTCTACCCGGTGCGATCGGGCAGGTCCCGTTCACGGCCTGCAAGCCAATCCGCCGCCACCGCGGGTTCAACGTCTGAGAACCCGGTGGCGAGCTGGCTCTAGAGTGACGTGCACCCGTGTTCTGCAGCGCGACGTGCGAGCGTGCGTGAGACGTGCCGGACACCCGCCCGACAAAAACGCGAGGACAGATCGCCGTGGACGCACCGACCGACCACACCCAGCCGCCTCGGCGCCTGGACCGTAAGCTCGCGCACATCCTTGAAGGTCGTTACGCGGCGGCCGACTTCGTCATCGCCGACGCAAAGGACGCCGACATGGCGTTCGGGCTTGCCGCAGCAGGACTGGTTCCTGGGGTTACGGCTGGTGGGGTGCGGCCGGGACGTCACCGGACGCGGGAGACGTACCTGGAAGCGATGCGGTCGCTGGTCGAGCAGGACGTCGTGGACATCCTCCTGACGTCGGCTTCGAACGGCGAGCGCCTGGCCCGCGATGGATCTTTCGGGACCTCTGTCACTCTGGCGATCCGGGCCAACGACTCGTCGGACATCTGGAACCACCGCAACGGGACCTACACGAGCCGGCCCTCTCGGCCGTTTCGGACGGCGCTGTTGTCGGCGGTTCAGCCGTTCTGCGACCTGGTGCTGTACTCGGTCACCTTCAACAATGATCGCGACGCCGACCTGGCGACCCTCGAGGCGTACAGCGCCTTCCGGCAGGAGGCTGCCGAGCTCGGGATCCGCCACTTCCTCGAGGTCTTCAACCCCAACGCCGCGGAGCTGAGCCGCGACCAGGTCGGTCCGTTCGTCAACGACTCCATCGTGCGGTCCCTGGCTGGGGTGACGAGCGCACACCGCCCGGTGTTCCTCAAGATGGCGTACAACGGCGCGAGCGCGTTGGCTGAGCTCGTCGAGCACGACTCCTCCATGGTTGTCGGCGTCCTCGGCGGCTCCGCCGGCACGACCCGCGACACGTTCGAGCTACTGCACCGCGTCGAGCGCAACGGTGGTCGGGTCGCGCTCTTCGGGCGCAAAATCCAGCACGCCGAGTCCCAGCTGGACCTGGTCCAGCTGATGCCACTGGTGCTCCGTGGCGAACTCGACCCTGGTGAAGCTGTCCGCGCCTACCACGAGGGCTTGCGCGAGGCCGGCTGCTCTCCTCATCGTGCGCTGGAGGACGACCTGCAGGTGACCGATCCGGCACTGCTCGCCGAATGAGCGGCGCTTGGGGTCCACGCGCCGGTGTGATCTGCGCCGGCTCGATAATTGTCGACCAGTCAAAGGTGATCGACGCCTATCCGGTCCCGGAGCACCTGGCGATGATCGAGCACGTCTCGCTCAGCACGGGCGGACCCGCCCTCAACGTGGCCGTCGACCTCCGCCGGCTGGGCGCGTCCTTTCCGATTGAGCTTGCAGGAGCCATCGGTGACGATCGGTACGCGGCCTTAGTGCTTGCCGAGTGCACGGCGCAAGGCATCGACACCACGAACGTCCAGCAGCTTCCTGGAGCGATCACCGCGTTCACCGATGCCATGGTCGAACGCCTAGGTGGCCGCCGAACCTTCTTTCACCATCGTGGGGCCAACGCTCTGTTCGACGGCTCAAAGATTTTGGTCGAGGGGTGTCAGGCACGAATCCTGCATGCCGGCGCACCCGGCATCCACCCCCTCATGGACAGTGTCCGGCCCGAGGGTGGTAACGGATGGTCCCAGTTGTTGCGACGGGCCCAAGCCGCAGGTCTGCGCACGAATCTGGAACTAGTGAGCCTCGGCGCCGACCGCATCACGGAGGTGGCCGCGGCGTGCTTACCGCACCTCGACAGCATCGTTATCAACGAGTGGGAGGCCGGTGCGTTGACCGGCGTGCAGGCGCGACCGATAACCATTGCTGCAGCGACAGACTGGGTGGCGGTCGAGGCGATGGCGGTGGGCTTGCTTGACAGGGGCGTCGGGTCGCTCGCGGTCGTCCACTTCCCAACCGGCTGCGTAGCCGCTGCACCCGGGGGGCGCACGTGGCGGCAGGGCTCCGTTCGACTATCACCAGACCACGTGTTAAGCACCACGGGAGCGGGCGACGCGTTCGGGGCCGGCGTGCTGCTGGGACTTCACGAGCGGTTGCCGATCGAGCGGTGCCTGCAGTTGGCCGTCGCCTCTGCCGCGGCCAGCGTCACGAGCCTCGGCACCTCGGACGGCATCCGAGCGGCGGAGGTTTGCCTTGCAGAAGCAGATAGTGCCGGCTATCGAGCGACCTCGTGACGAGCGGAGGCCCGGTCGGTGAACCGCCACTGCAGCCCAGAACCCGCGGCCGGTTGATACCAGTACACCCACACGACGGCGGCAGACTGCCCGGCTAGCCACGTCGCGGAACGACGCCACCACGAGAAGGGACGAACACATCGACTGCGATGACCGCGACGCGGGACTGGTCGACCGCTGCGTTGTCGGTGCTGGCGCCGGTGCGGGTCTCGCCGCGACCGTATGCGGTGAACCCTCCGAAAGGGTGCCACGCGCCGTGAGCTCTGTGACGAAATTGCGGACCCCAGGATCCCGCACGGCAGGCTCCAGGGCGCCCCGCTGGTAGGAGTCGAGGTGGTAGTCGTCGGCGGTGTGCGGGATGAAGTGCCCGCCGGCCCCTCGGGACCCATCGTGTCCCGGGCCGCCGTCCTGGCGATGCCATGTAGTAGCGGGTTGTGGCTGGTGGCGAAGCGGCGGACGCGACCCCAGGATGTAGGGGTC
>JAABUS010000700.1_pt1 | contig 82673 bp, 85 predicted proteins | sample 5560161 | NCBI WGS metagenome assembly JAABUS01 (sample SAMN10711885, study PRJNA513376) | rock metagenome | isolation source: Antarctica rocks | place: Antarctica: Victoria Land, Trio Nunatak nord | collected 2016-01-04
ACTGAATTGGCACGCACCCACCTCCAGCCACAGAAGGTAGCGTCAAATCAGTCAGGTGGAGATTTCCAGTCGGTCGAATCAGTCAAATTGGCACCATCGGGACATCTCGCCCAGTTTGTAGTCGGGCCGATACATAGCTCCTGTACTCCTTTGGAAAGAATCATAACTTTCTTCTAGTCGTTCTTTTGCCTCGCTGCCCTCCGGTACTGCCTCAACAGCTGCATCGAGGGCCCTATCAATGACTGCGCCGGTATGTGGACCCATCTTGCCGGGATTATATCCCAAGTCGTCAGAGTCTGAATTCCATACTAGCAAGCTCACAGAAGCGGTGCTTGGAGCTTTTATAACGTGTCAGTATAGCAATGATATGAGCAAGATCAGGAAAGGGGAGAAGCTCGGAGCTTTGTTTTCGTACGGAAAGTTTCTCGACATTCCGTACCCGGCGAGGTAATACAGTCAAGCGTGTTCTTGAAATGATTGGTAGTATACTCCAATTTTCTGGTCGCTCACACGCTGATCCATGACCCATCCCGCCATTTTGCGCATTCCATTCCCACTGAAAGATACGTGATCGGGCTTGCTTTCGCCGCATACTTGACATTGTTTTTTGGCATGTCCCCAGTGAAGCAGCATTGTCAGGCTTGTGATTGTGGCGATTTGAAATATCTACTGACCGTGCGTCACAAAGAACAGAAGGCTGTGGGGTTCGTGTGGATTCTAGGTAGTATCCCACAAAATCGAATCGCTTCCTCATGGTAAATTATTGAAGGCGACCTGACAGTCTTCGTAAATAGCCTTGCTTGGGTACGCGTAGTATCCATCACATTCAAAGAAGTGTGGTAGACTTGGCGCAGGGAAAGTAGATAGCACCACGGAGACATCCACATTTAGCAGTCTAGCAAGAATCAAGAAGGGAAACGGCGTACTGCATCTAGCCTCAGGTCTTTGTCCACGTGGATAGAGACGGCCACCGCAGGGGGCAACTGGCGGGTTGGCTCCGCGACCACATACCTCGGTCATAGTACCAACGCTTTTTGGACCATTCCTCAGAACGTGACTAACAATCTCAGACGCGTCGCACGTGCCCTATTAGTGAAAGACACCTACAACTCACACAGCTGTGTGATTGTCATTTAGAAAAGCAGGAATAGGGCTGCACCTCTTCAAGACCTCTCGGGACTAGCCCGGCTGAAAGAACACCAGCTATTCCATGTGTAAGAAGGAGGAAATCCAGTCGAATATTTACCGACGATAGTGGCTGACTAGACTGCGTACACGCTTGCCATTAGCTTACCTTCATGCACAATGACGTCTCTCAATGGCCAACTTTGCTTCCCTGATGTTTACATCTATGATCCCATAAATCAACATTGAGATCATCATAATACAGAACATGGCGCCGAACGACAACTTCATCTCGCGTACGGTACAGAACGGCGTCGCCACAGCGGGCGGATATGCAGGTGGCGTTGTCGATGCAGCAGGTAAAAGCGTTTCCGGCGTAGGGCGTAATGTTGGCAACAGGTCAGCATCCTTGGAGGCACGGGTCCAATTCAGGATATCGAGCTGAAGGATCGAAGTGTGACCAATGCAGCCGGCAGCGCTGGCGGTTCGGCGTCGAATTACGGAAACGGTATCAAGGACGCTACCAAAGCCTCAGGTCCGCGAACGCAGACCGCTTCGAATCCATTGGGTACGAGCAGCAACAGCTACGGTGGCAAGAAAGTCGTTACCGGAGCTGGCAGTAAGGGAGGTGCAGCTGGAAGTAAAGGCTCCGCAAGCAACCCTCTGGGTCTGTGATCTCGTTCAAGTAGCGAATCTTTCTTTCCCAGGACAATCAAGGGTTACGTCAGAGCATGACAATGACCAATTGCAATATTGATCTTGCGGCTTTGACACTGGTTAGAAGGTCTCGTGTTGAGCGCGTATCTACAGAAGACCCATCTCAATCACTAGCCTTGCTGTTGCTAGGATTGTTCTTCTTCTTGATAAAACACTGGATTACCGCTTCAAGACTTGAATAGTGGCAACGCTGGTGATGTTTGAATGACCCTGTGGACTAAGCTTGGGCAGTGTTGAGAAGTACAGGCAAGCAGGCCTCGTCACCAACCCAGCCAATGGCAAAAATGCAAAAACATACAGCAGCCAGTATTCGCTGATCGTCACCGACTCAACTACTAATTGACCGATCTGAAGCTTTTCAATAGCAGAGCGGACGGGATGCGGAGTATTCTTCAGTCTATGGCCGTATGTACAAGAATTTTTCTTAATGTCCCTAATGAAAACACGATCTGCTACTCGCTATCAAGCAAAAGCGCTGTCGAGTTGGACCCTTCTATAGGCGGCAGCCATATTCTCCCATAAATCCAGATGTTAATCAAATCCTTTGCCCCTACACCCACCGTCACTCTCCCGCCATACTCTTCGCTAGACTTCTCCAGACCAGAGCACTTATGTGCGAGTACCCACGCTGTACTCTCCACGTACGCTAATCTTACCGTATCTTCGTCTTGATCGCTCATCGTATCTAACAGGATGACACATGTTTTATATCTGAATGTTGCGGGAAGTGGATAGTAGTATTTGCTTGTGAGTGGTTTGCGACTGAAGGTGTAATCTAATGTACGGTCTCTGTCTCTGATGATTGCATACGTGGCTTGTTCGCAGTCTTCGAACTCTATCGGCCAGGCTCTTTCGCGGGGCATAGGTGGATCAGCACATTCTGGGATGCCGCCAAGACTGCGGTTTGAGTAAAGTGAGGAGGTGTTCAAATCCAGACGTTGTTCAATGCTGGTAATATTTATTTCTGGCGAAGTGATCGAGCTAGGCTGTGGAGTGTTCAACAGTGCTACTACAATATTCCTGGGCTGTGCGCTTGCCTCAACGAGAGCAGCACCGGATGCTGCGGGCTCGATCGTCCCAACTGGCGGCGGCCAAGTCCTTCCGAATACCACAACATTCACCACATTTTTGGGGCCAACAGTGGTCCTCCCCCCCAGAGTATATGGTCCTTGAGTACACCTCCGAGCGATATCTATGGCGGCAGTGTATGCCTTCCACAGCGTGAAAGTATCTTTGTCATTGTCATTCAGCACATCTATAGAGATAACACACGTTCCATTTCGGACAACCTTGGGCAGCCTGTAGCCAGCTATGCCTTTCCGAGCGAAAATTATAGGTCTAAAGGGCTCTCTATCCTGTATCAGTCCCTGCGCTGCGTTGGAGCAATCTTCCAAGTTGGTTGGGTAGAGTCCAGTGCGGGGTGCTGGCGGGTCGAAGCAATCGTCGTATTCGCTGATACTGGTGCTGTTCACGATGAATACCGCCTCGAGTGACGATGAATTCGGCATCGACGGATCGGGAAGACTCAGAATACCACTCTGCACATGTCCTCTCGCTACCACTGGAGCATTAGTCGATACTGCTGACGTCAACACTTCACTCGGCGGCGTCGGAATTCTGCCACCTATCCACATATCTACCACTCCTTTCGGCCCCACCGTTCTTCGCCCACCGTAGCGATTTCTGCCTGTTGTGCACCGGCTCACTAGATCCAGGGCAGCGCCGTACAAGTTCCAGAGCTCAAAAGTGTCTTCGTTGAGCGCACTAAAGACGTCGATATATATTCCGCAGGTTTCGTACTTGGAATTTGCAGGAAGCTGGATATCAACGCTATAACCAGACCGCTTGCGACCAAAGGTCAGCGGTACATCTCGTGCCTGCCTAGATACTACGTCAAGTAAATTGTCGGCGGCTTTGTAGCAGTCATTTTTTTCCGCGGGAAGGAGTGGGGCAGTTTTTGCTGTGGGTGCAACGAAGCACCCGTCCGTAGTTGGGAGATCAGGAAGGGCGAGGATCGATACGGCAACAGCATCAGATGAGGTCGTATTTGTCACAGCCAGTATTGTATCAAGCTGGGTACCGTTCAGCAGACGCGCACCGCTACTGGCATCTGGGATTCCGGCGGCAGCAGACGCTGTCCGAGACACCGGTGGCGGTAGTCTTCCTGTCATAAGCATATTTACCACGCCCTTCGGACCGACCGTTTTTATTCCGCCATATCTAAACACAGGCCCTTCTGTACATCTTTGAGCCAACGATAGCCCAGCGCCGTAGAGAGTCCAGAGATCGAATTTATCCTCATCGGACTCATGCGATGTTCCTATCTCTATTCGGCAGGTCTTGTACGTTGCGATCTTTGGAAATCTGACATCGTCTCCGTCTTTATTGCCGAAAGTGAGAATTTTGCCTCGTGGTCCTCTGTGTAGCTCTAAGAGCTTGTCGGCTATTTGATAGCAGTCTCGCGCAAGTGCTGGAAGAACGAATGTCGCTGGTGTTGGAGGATTGAAGCATTCTTTTGTTGTGGGTGGTAAGGCAGTGATGTTGGTCTTTGAGTCAATGGCGTCGAGCGAGAAAGATGTGTTCAACAAACCTGGTGGGTTCAGTTGCAAAGTTGCTGCAGAGGCAAGGATTCCAAGGACGGAGGCTGCTAGGACTCCTAGTATCCTGGCTACCGACAGGGCCATGGCGTTCCTTCATGAGATAGCAGGATTGGAGAATGACATGCGAATTTTGTTTGAAGATGTTCTATATGGCGCTTGGTCCCTCTCTTGTCGGCTACCGTTATCCCGCGATTTCGCTCACAAAATAGATGCGCTTCGTTCCGAAAGCCCATTCTGAGTATATCCGAATTTGCGACTACATTGAGCCTTATCATTGGAACCTAATGCAGGGGCTTCGGCAGCATGAATAGTTTCGTGCCAAACGACTTTACCGATGACACTCTGGAAATCTTATAACAACGATACTTGGACGAAATTGTAATGAGCTCGATACAAGAAAGGCCACATTAAAGTACCAGGATATGTACAAAAGAAGGAGCCTTCGGCGTCGAATTCTTTGGAAATCTACTTAAGGATATCATTGTTTCAGAAAACTATCGATACATGTAGCCAAATGGGCTTGAAATGTCGAATTAAAGTAAGAGAACGAGCCAAAACTCAGGTCTACAAAATGATGTCTAAGCCTTATCTGAGCCTACTATCCAGAGTTAGGAGCCCTGGGTTTGCCGACAAACAACTGTTGAAAAGAGGATATCTTTAGCCAGCCATGACGTGTAACAGGAGAAGTCGTACAACAGCGCTGGGCTCAGAAGCCAGGAAATTTTGCAACAGCAGTATACCAACACAAAGGTATATAATTTTCCGCCTAGCCGTTCTCCATTCTCTTTTCTATATTCTCCACCCAAATGATAAATAGCGCGAAAAAATACACCTAAGCAAATGAACCTAGGACTTCAAGCCCTACAATGAAAAGGTACTACGCATATAAGCTGCGTTGACTACTCCCATGTTGGTTTGTTACACATACTGATGTCCGAAAGATGTCCGGTGACGAAGAGAGTCAAAAGCGTATACAGTTCCTTAGAGGGCGCATTACAATTCTAGAAACTCAGCGTTCTACGCCAGAAGAGACTATCAGGGTCAAGGATACAGGGTTAATGCAGGTGCAGCCAACCACAAGTACCTATATGACGGAAGCAACTAAGCCTCTGCTAACGCTTCTTACAAAGGGTCGTATGCTGCGCCACCGGAAGCATTTGAAGCTGCAGTGGCTTTGCATGATGCAAATGTAGCCAAGAACACTAGAAAGCTGTGGACTGTGGTGCCCGAAGCTCCCACCCAAGTCGCGGTCATTGATAATTGAACCATATCACGACATCTGGGGACAGACTTGGTCGAGAAATACGGCCTCAAGGAGGAAGATTAGCATGAAGGTACGAGTGTTGGACAACCGTGTACTGTTGCAGCTTTGGGAGCTCCGCGAAAGCATGTGGTAGAGGGGATACCCCCTCCACGAGCAGAAAGAGGGTTTGTTTCCTTGGCATCGCGCTAAACGAGCCCTTGTTGGCAGGACATATAGATTCTTAGGGACGACTTGTTGCCTGATCGGTCGCTTGGTGCCGTGGTAATTAGCACCGCCCTAGTCCTAGGCCAACACCCTCTGCCGGTGGAAGGGGTAGGTATTTTTGGCAATTTCCTGTGGCTGTCGCCCAGCAGGCTAGGTATTAAGACATGTGGCCATCTTGAATACCGGGACATGCAAATCGCGGTTGACGCGAGCAACAAATTGGGTTCGATGTTTCACGCTTGTATACACGTTTCCCGTAACACTTAGGCTTTACGACCTTCGCAACTATCACTTATGTATTGACACCTTACCTGGCAGCCTTCTTTGAGCTGATAGCGCTAGTTAGATATTGCAGGAGGATTGGATGACCAATGGCGCAAATTGTTGTTTGGTGGGTAAAGCAGGACCGAGAATTGTGCATCGGGTGGACGAGTCTGAAAACCCAGACTTTGAGAATCCAGACCTCTCCCCGTAATTCCTCTTTGTGATACTGTAAGTATTACCTTATGCTTGCGAAGATCTGGTACCCGGATGTTGGTGCTTCTCTCTTTGTTCGATATCTCAAGTGTTAAATGCCCTGCATGACACTTCTAATATCTCTCCATGGATCCGAACATCTTTCCTTCCCTTCTACTAAATCAGGCACATTACTTCAAACTATTTCGTACTGGCAAATATTTGACGAAAGATGGAGGCTAGCGACTCTTTATGGAATCCATTCGACGTCCTCAACATCGGACCTATTGATGATGACTTCAGATGCATCGGTCATGCGCCCTCAAAAGGCCGTAAATGTCGCAACAAAATCAACATAGAGAACCGCCGAAAGTCAAAAGACACTCTGCTTCAGATGTCTAGACTTGACGTCTTGTCTATGGACCTCCACGGCACTCTCAAAATACTTGTATCTCGATTGCTCTGCCTTTCTCAGCATCAATACCAGCTGCCAGCCATCTTGGCCCAATGGGAAGGTCATCTGGAAATTCATCGAGACAGGAGAATTAGTGAGATGCTGGAGAGCTTACCTTGGGGACCTACAATTCCAATCTCGATCGGAGCGAGGAGAGCCACAACACGGTCAGAAATCCCCAACCCGGCATGCAACCCCGTGCGTAGAGCACCGATTGAGCCTGCTGTACGCTATCTACCTCCAAGCTACACCGATATCACTCCACGTGTCCCCATTCCAGCCACAACTCCACGAGCGCCAGAATCCATACACAGATCGAATGTACACCGGCAGGAGACACGTGAACCAGCGCCAGCACCAGAGTACGTGCCAGCGCCAGAGTACGTGCCAGCACCAGAGTACGCGCCAGCACCAGAGAACGTACGCAGACCTAATATAATTCGGCACGAGACGCTACTTGAAGAGCACCATCGCCTCCTCAACACGCTTCAGCGTAGAATCTTGGGGCCGTCCAGGCCACGCGTTGAAGCGGCTAACCCCCAGTCTCTTTCATCGGCGGCAGCAGATAACACAGAATTGGAGGCTCCTTGCTATGTTCCACGCCGTCAAAGGGTAGAAGGAGAATGCTCGATTTGTGTCGAAGACTTGAGTAATGGTGTCAGTCTGCTGTGGTGTAGAACACAGTGTGGACAAAATTTTCATGAAGAGTGTATTAGGACTTGGTTTACTTCGCTAGAGTTGCAGGGTCGGAGGAAGAGGTGTCCTTACTGGTGAGTCATTGCGCTGAGATCACGAGTTCAAAGATTGCCTAAGCTAATTTTTCTGATAGTCGCACACGGTGGGCTAGGTAAAGAAGTGCTTCTTCACTGTGGTCGGACGATCTATCAAAGGGAGATTGCAGCTGTCGGTGCAGGAAGGATGCCAGATGCATAGCTTGGGAGTAAAGTGGTAGCCAGATATGCGAGATGTAGTGATCTTTAAACCCGTCGTGTCGAGCGAAAGCAGTCCAAGATAAAATCCTGCATCGTGTCCAAAATATCTGTCCTACGATCAGGATTAGCCTCATGGCATTTGGCAAGCTCCCGGCTAGCATCTCCGCGCCGTTACTGCGGGCACGAGGGCTCGGAGGGCAACTCCAACTTCTGTCTATGTAGCCAATTGACCTCTCGCAAGCTCCTCTACCGCTGCCGGTACAAGGGTTGTATCCTCACTTCAGCAGCCATGAAGATCCTCACCAAGGAAGAAGAGCAAGCCCATTACAAGTATGCCCCTCCCTCCCACTAGCCACCGCCCGAGATCTCGAACGCCGGGCCTTGCTGATTGTTGCTTTCAGTGTGACCCTCAAAGGTGGCGCTCTGGGCGGGGCTGCCGGACTGACGATTGGTGTCCTGGGTGTCTATGGAGCTGGCGTACGATACCCTACCTTCAGGCAATTGACTCTCCCGTTGAGGGCCTTCTTGTGTACATCTTCTGCAACGTTTGCCGGTACGTAAGATCTTCTATTAGGTGGGATATAGGGAAGAGCGATAATGATAGGAGGGCTGCATTGCTTGGATTTTGGTGTGGTAGGATACAGGGACCTGCTCCAGAGCACGAATGATGGCTGGGTTTCAATATCGGCAGGGTTTACCAATCGAGGCTTCGAAGGAGGATGATACTGCTTCTTCGGAACGAATAGCTGATACGCTTCCCTCTACCTAGCAATCGTAACAGCCGACCGCTTCTCCCGCAACTTCGAAGCATCCCGCCACCCCGAAGAAGGCTACAAAGACGAAGCCGAACGCATGCGCGTAGAACGCGAAGCCAAGAAATCCTCCTACGAGCGCTTCATGGGCTGGGGCAAAGAAAACCGCTATCCCATCGTTGGCGTCAGCTGGGTGCTCTCCATGGGTATCGCCCTTGGGATCGTGGGCCGAAGTCCTCATCTATCTACGCAGCAGAAACTGGTGCAGGCTAGGGTCTACGCGCAGGGGTTGACTGTTGCGGTGTTGATGGCTACGGCGGTGTTTGAAGTGGGTGATAGGGGGAAAGGTGAGGGCAGGTGGGAGACAGTGCAGATTGTGGACCCCAATGATCCGGAGCATAAGCATTTGATTGATAAGAAGGTACATCATGAGCGGTATCAGGGAGAGGATCTGTGGAGAGGTGAGGATATTGTGGTTACAGAGGCTGTAGGATGATCGCTGATGTGTGTGGATAGACATGGTCGAGACTGAAGAGCGCAAGATGAAGCAGAGGGAAGAGGCAGCGAAAGAGCAAGAGAGGAAAGATGAGGCTGCTGGGAAGTTCAAGCATAAGGAAAAGGAACACAAAGATCACAAGAAAAAGCCGCAGAAGGAGGAGGAAAAGGAAGTTGAAGGAGGGAAGAAAGCCGCTAAGTCACCTAATGACTGAGATTGATGTCTCCTGGTAAACAGACACGATATTACTTCGGACCTGACAGGTCGAAAATTGGCGATTGAAAACTTCACATCTGACAACATCTGTAGCAGGGGTCGATGCTAGGTTGTATCTAGACGGTGTTGTTGTACATATTGGGTAGCGCATTGATGAAATCAGTTTTACTACAAGACTGTGCAAGCATCGATCCCATTAGTTTACTTACAGCCTAAGCTTCAAAATCCCTCATTCCTGGCTCAAAGCTCATCACATTGTGTTGGGCTATTGAAATAGCCGCTACCCCCTCCACCCTTGCGTCTACGCTTAGTTCCAGACACTCCATGGTGAGCGCTGTGCTCATCAACCACCCTCTTCCGCTCCAGCTCGTGCCCAAAATGGCATCTCTCACACCTGGGACAGTGTCCTGTGTCTCTCATGTAGCTGCATATCCTCGGAATATGAACCCTGTCACAGTTACAATCCTATTGAAGGTAAATCTGAAATTTCAAAAATGGGTGGGGCCGTAGGCTACCCTTACCGAGGGCGGCTTCTAACAGCTGTTTTCGTTGTCACACCGCGCTCCCTTGATGCAGTCATAGCCTGATAAAATGCACATGCAAAAGTCCCTCAAGTCCAATTTTAGGCCGCGAAGCGACGAAGCGATCCGAGATCATCATGGTGGTTCAGATTTGGCTGAGTGGCCGGCTCTCTGGGCTCCGCTTTGATAGGTGGAGGTAATATATAAAGCGTCATGGTTTGTATCATGGGCAGGAAGGCCCGCTTGCGGGTGAGGATGAAAATCTCACAGCTGAAGGTATTGTAGAGACATATGAGTCCGCTTGCTGACGATGCTGAAGCGAGGCTTTTACCGTCGCTGGTTCTGGTGTCGAGCGAATTGGTAAGCTGCGCTCATTGGTGTTGGCAGTAGGGTTTGTTGACACTGGAGGTTTGTATGCTTTGAACGGCAAAGATATGTAATCAGTGAGGACTTCGACGACGAAGCACGGTGTGATATGATGGCCAAAGTAAGACGTGCGTTAACACGTACCCATGCCCCACAGGAAAGGATCGGTCGCAACACATGAAAGGAAGGGGTCATTTGATCTCGAGTCTTATCCACTTAGTCTGGGATTCTTGCAATTCCTTAGCAGCGCGATAAGGAGGTTAGAATTTCACTATCTTAACCACGAATATAAGTCAAGTAATGAACGTTGCAAATAACATCTGACAGGCGCAATTGTGTCTTGCTCATAGTTGAACTCAGCAACTAGATTCTGCCTGTAAGGTAGTTTGGAGCGTGAGAGCGAGAAGCTTTATACATCAAAATGGAAGAAAGATTTTCAAGTCATTCGATTACTTAAGTTATCGATCTCCGATTTCAGCATTGGCACATACGAAGGCTCTCACTCCGTGGAAGTTAATTTGATACTCTGCAATTGGACATCCCATGTAGCGCTTGTGGCGGCTGGTCGTAAGTTCTTTGCTTGCTTGACTGACGGCTACGTCGCATCCAGAAGCGATCTTGAACCGGTAAAGACACGCATGATTGGGCAATGAAGCAGGCAAAGCCATGTTCACTTGGGTCTGTATCGACCCCGACTCGCATCATCTCGATTAAGGTGAGTTACGCTGATAGAGGAATGTCTCCGGCTTTGTGTCGCATCATATGGGCGCTGTAGTATGGTGAGGTGCTCTGTATTCAGCACTGAGTGCATGCATTACTTTTGCGTCCGGGAGACTTCTACTTTTTCTTCCCCTTCGTCTTATTCAGCACCTCAATCCAGTGCCTGTTCACACCTCTCTTCTCCAAGGCCTTCACTACAGCGTCCTTCTGTGGGCCTTGCACCATGATCTCCTGCACGGGATTCTTCGGACTACTACCCACCAACTGGTTCACGCTTGTCGAGCTCGCACACGCTTTCTGCAGCTCCTCTGCCAAAGGCTGCGGATTGATGTGGAATACCTCCACGCCCGAGAGCTTGGTCACTGTCTTATTACCCGATCGCATTTCAAGGACGATTTGTATCTTCGGAGCATGGCCTGACTTGGCTTTCACGCTATCGCGCGTTTCGTTATTCCGAAGAATCGCCCAGAACGGTGAGCAGCTCTTCAGGATGCGATCGATGAGAGCATCTCGTGGTACACTGCCTTTGGCAATTACCTCACGGTCTAACGACGAGTTCCCATCGAACACCGCATTAGCAAGTATTGGGTTGAGGTTTACCAGGCGCTTGTTGGTTCCTGCGATCAGATTCTCCGACTCGATGTAGGCTGCGATGATTGGGCGCAGCTCCACAGGGAGATAGAGCGATTTGACACTTGCTTCTGACGCTTCAAAGATTGGCGCAAAAGTATCTTTGGGTCTGAATAATTCGATTTTGTTGAGCTTCTGGCCGACTGCCTCGTCTTTTGGTGGACCGCCTGCGATGGCCTTGCCACCGCCGCCTCCGCCAGACTCTACGCCAGGAGTCTCTTTCTTCGGTAGCTTGTAAGGTACAAAGCTGGAGATGGACGGATGGTTGAAGTCTATATCAAGTACGATGCACTCACCTCCGTCGCGGTCTTTAGACTTGAGAAGCTTGGCCTTGTCTAAAGCCTTAATGAACTTTTTGGCATTTTTCCAGCTGGTCCTCTTAATGGTGAGAGCTGCTGCTTGAGCTGGAGTGTGGATCGGAAGGTATGGTAGAACGAAATTTGAGATGACTAGAGATTGATGAATGGGAAAGTTCAAACCATCATGAGGATTGCTCTTATGTGTATTACGGTGGTGCTGGACGGCGTATACAAAAGCTTTCCAGAAAGCGTCATCAATATCTGTAGACTGTCAATTGCTTTACGATCTAGGAGGGGGCTCGAAAAACCCATACCTTGAATAGATAGCTTGTTTTCCTCTACTTTCTCGAAAGGCTGGGCATCCTCGCCCTCCACATACTCATTATGAGGTTCAGATCTTGTCTTCTCGTCTACCCCATTGTAAAGAGCTACACCTCCCTCTTCGCCATCCTCTTCATGATCATCCACGTCTAGATGTGCGACACCTTCCCGCAAAGCTGCATCACCGTCTGCGACATCCCATCCTTCGATATGTTCTGGCGCAGTCCCTCCAGATTTCCCACCTGAGCTCCATGCCCAAATCTCATCACCACCCCAATGCTCTCCTCTTACCGCATGGCCCTTGGCACCCTGCACCTGCTTCAATGACGCAACGTCGATCTCGCATATACCAACAACCATGGGAACACTGGGAGTTTCTAGGCTAGCGATAGCCACAATAGCATTCTTTTTCGCTCCTGCGGGGAAGGGAGGCCCGCGTTGTATGCCCGGTGTCATCAGTGGGGCGCCAGTGCGGAGCTTTTGTAGGACGAACTCGGGGGTGTGGAGAAGAGGTACTAGCTGGGGATGCTGCCATAGAGTGTAGACTAGTCGCTGGAATGTTAGTGCTACCGCTTAACACATGCTTGGGGCCACTTGCCCGTGGGAATGAGCCTCTCCTCGACCTTGAACCATAGTATCCGCTGCTCTCCCCCCGGATAAGCGCCAGCGTACACAGTCCCAGAGACTTGCTTCAGGTCCGGCCCAGCCGTTGTGGTAAACCTAGCTGACAAGGCATTCTCCGGCAGAAGAGATTTCCGCAAGACGCCCAAGCTCAAAGCAGTAGCCGCTGAATCATTCTTATCCTCGCCACTGTCTGCCTCTTCAATAAATGGCACCTCAATGTTAAAGTCCGCGATGATCTGATCTGCTATCTTTCGTCGATCAGAAGAGCGAAGGGGGGCGAGGGGTTTGATCTGGGCGGTGTTTTAGTGGAGGAATCAGGGCATAGGACGAGGCTGTGGTACGTTTGGCTTTTTCTTGAACATGGCTGTCTACTTCGCACGGCTGGACACAAGCATTTGTGAGATAGCAAGGTAGGTAGACCTTACAGGTAACAATGACGTTGAATATCATCGAAGATAATCGCCGTTCAACGTTAGATATCTATCAATGATGTTCGATACGGGTCCTACGATGAATTTCCACATTTCCTACTTTGAAATCCTGGCCACTTCTCCTTCAACTAGAGCGGGAAGTGTGTCGATGCCGCTCCAGATGCTGGCTCATGATATTGATACACTTTTCAAAAGCGTTACATTTGTGCAGGTTTTGCCAACTTCGGATAAAGATCAGCTTCCGTCTTTCATCGCACTCATTGAGTAACTGAACCCAAAATCGTCTTATTGAGGAAGTCGCGATAGGCAAGCCTCAGGTAAGATCTAGCAAAGCTATCCACAGGAGCTCCTGACTATTAATCGAGCGGTCATCGATTTCGCCTGCCTTTGCTTTAATCATAATAGCTGCTGTAGAAATTTGGGAGGTTGTGACAGGAGACCCAAACCCGGGCACGGGTCTCTCACTTCTGCTAAAGCAGCATTGACAACAGCCAGATATCGAAACGAAAGGCCTGGCTCACCCGCCTTAATTTAAGCACTGTCGGCAGAAAATATAGATTCTTAGGGACGACTTTTTGCCTGATCGGTCGCTTGGCGCCGTGGTAAATAGCATCACCCTAATCCTAGGCCAACAGCACGCGCAAAGATAAAGCTAGTGTTCGTTTGAAATTGGTAGAGTTGCGGCTCAACGATCCCTTTATTTTGTGCGCGTTCAAATTTCAACCGTCTCTTTGCCTATGCAGAAAACGTCACGATTCGCCGACCGCACGGTCAGCGCGCTTCAAGGGCTGCACTAATTATGAGACATATCGGAGTACCCTTACTGCATGAAGTCTGGCTTGCTCAAGATCTCGGGAATGCTCAGAGATTGGCCAATGTGCCTCTTGAACACCGTTCGCTTAGCAGATACTAGCTGGGCGAACCTTTACATGCTCATTTAGAATGCGACCAGAAGACCCATAGGGGATGAAGTCACTGCGATCGCTTGTGGTAGATGCATCTGTCTTGCTTCGTCTCTCGGGTTGAAACCCTAATCCCACCTTCAAAGGCATATTCTTCAGTAAAGTCACATGAATATGGCATCCTTGAGAGCTCTGGTTTACGATTTGGTGGAACAGTGTCTGTGCCACCCCCACGGGAACTAGACTCTGCTTGGCTTCCATACAGAACACCGCTGTATCTTTGCCTTTCGCCCTTACCAGCGCAGTGTCGAACCTTTGGAGGTAGACCCGACTTTGAGATGTGATGGGTGAGAAGATTAGATATAATCCCCTGTTTGTTTCTCGCAGTTTGTCTGACAGGATTGTCAAGTCTCGAAATTGTCTCAAATGTCCTCAGCACTAATAATGCGTGATCGCTGTCTTTCATGGGAGCAATTATATTCTTCTCAGCAGGACTGGGCACATTGATTGCCTTTCTCCGCAGTACTATACTAGGAGCTCGTCTTTAAGATGTTTCATGTTCTGCGTGGCAGCCACTTATCCACTTTTTGTCTACTTTTTGATGCCTTCGCTCCAGCTTTTGCCCAATCAAACAGTGGTTTGAGCTCGAGCTCTGCTCCAGCAGGTAACGCTCAATTTACTGCCATTTGTGCAACTGCTAGTCACTGGGCCGTGCCTACGGTAAGCCTCTTTCCATGCAAAATCTCCTGCGGATCGTGGTAGCTTGCCTAAAGCTTTTGTCTACTTGAGAGAACTCAGAGAAAATTTGGGTTTGTAAAGTTCAACTTATACGCTTCCCTACTCATGTTGCAATTTCTCGATTCCATTTGTCATTCGGCCTAAGGAACACGGTCCGATAGACTTTGTTTTCCTTCAAGATCAGCACGTCTAGTATCCACCGAGTGCTTGCTAATGTCCTTCCACCACAGAACCCTCCTAATTGTGACAATGCTACAGCATGGACCTCTCTCGATACCAAGGGCATTGCCAGCTTCCCCCAAAATCAAGGTGGACCGCGGGGTCTTGGTGGCAAAGGTAGATCAGTCAACATCGATCATATTTATGAAGTCAGTCTTGTGGATGAATTCTTCGCCGCTCAAGTGGCAGGAGGCCGATACAACGACTTTGTTCGACGTAGCCGATGGTAGCAGTGGAGGGACTAGAATCAATACAGTCTTTGGACAGCTAGCTTCTTTTACGAACCCTGATTTCCCAGGGATGGAGACCGCGCTCAACGGGCTCGAAGGGTCTTTATGGAACGCCGGCTTGCAAGGGGCACCGAAAAGCCCCGCAAATACAATGGCCAATAACCCAAGGTCTCTAGCCTTTCCGCAGCAACCAATGCTCGCATTTACCAAACCTTCTAAGGAAATGATAACGTCATCTAGAACAACTGTGGGTAATGTGAAAGACCATGAAAACAGACCCTTCTCCGCGACCTGGGCAAACGCCTATTCGACCTGGATGACAGACAAGATAGCTAGCCAGAGTCAAATGATCACCACTACAGCAGCCGCTATGCTCTGCAATGCCGACGACGAATGCACAAAATGGCAAGCAGTATTCCGCAGATGTGATTGCTTAGCAGTCAACGTTCGTATCGAATTTCAACGCAGCATTCACGATCAATGCTCTGACGTTTCCTGCTCCTGAAAATTGGCCAAACAACCCGCTTCCTATCCAGAAACGACAGACTTGTGCTCTGAGCCAACCTTTATCCAACCCCACGGCCTCTGTGACAGATCCATCAAGCCAGCCCATAAATAGTAGGAACCAGACTGGAGGCGCGGCCACTCCTAGCAGCACAGCTGCCGTAGCAAGCTCTCAATTTTTGGCAGCAGTGGCAGTATTGGTCCTACAAGTAGCTCTTTGCTTTCCTCCGCTCAATCCTCGCCAGGTGTTTTCCCGCTACCGTCTTCGGCTCCCTCTGCCACAGTCTCGTAAATCCTTGCCAGCTCCAAATATCCAGCATAGTGCTGACACAGGTCTAGAACCTTGCTCGCCCCAACCACATTCTGCGAAGGCCTCAGCCCAGGAGGAGCGACGTTTGCCTAACTATCTCAGCCGGCTGCTACCCATCTCGCCCTCATATAACTACGTCCCCCAAACAACAGGCACAAGCGAGCCTCTAGCCTCCACTGTAACTATAGAAGCTCAATCTAATAGCACTTCCCCACCATCAACAACACCTCTACCACCGATAACGACCTCCACGACTCCGACAACATCAACCGCTCCTCCCACCCACTCCCGCCTCCTCATCATATACGCCGAACTCATCGAGCTTAACGACGGCGAAGGCACAACCAACGACTCTTGGTTCGCCGCCGACTTCAGCATCACGGGCCCCTCAAACCCCGGCAGCATAAACGCCTGCGCCGCCAAGAACGGCCAGGAAATGCCCAACCTCGACCAAAATGGGCACTCCGACGATCTACCCGCATCATGAGCTTCTACTTTTCCTATAGCGACAAGTTTGACGAATTGTACATATTAGGTCAGTGTTACGCCCGCGGCGTCGAGTGCGACTGGGAGATTGACTTTTACGGGTTACCGACGCCGGTGGCGTGTCCGCCTGTGGTGAGTGCGTTGGTGGGGAGCTGTTATGGGGCGATTACATTTGAGATACCTGGGTTGCCGGGGATCAGTTTTAGGGGGACGGTGGATACGCCCGAGGCGTTGGCGTTTTGTGAGTGGCGACGTTTTGGATGAGGATCAGCAAGTATGTTGAATATCGAGAGAATAGCATCATATCATTGTTTCACTATCACTTCCTTCCGATATTTCGTTTCTAAAACGTCAGAGATTGTGAATATTTGGGACTCTTACTATTTGGAGATCCTGCCGCTTTCTTGCTTTGCTGAGCGAGCATTCATCCATTCAAGTAGGAGTAAATGCTAGAGCTGCTGGATTCAGTGGTGCCGGAAGTTCAGTATTTGGTGTCTTGAACCACGGGAGAGCGAGAATCAAGCGTTCCAGCCTTTGCTGGGTCCAACCCAAGCAAATGGAAGAGCGAACATCGAAGGCGTGGTGGATGGTCTTCGTGCGCTTCACCAAAGCATCGTTGCTTGTCCCGTCTGGAAGCGGAATCTTCACCTATCTTGTTATGTTCGTTACGATGGGGAAGCAAGTGCCATCACGAATTACTGGTTTCATGAGGCCGTCTGGCTCGCACACTCGGATTTATCTAGCTGTATACGCAGTAGATTCGTGACGACCCATGTATTAAAGGAATAATTGCAAGCGCGGAAGGCTTCGAGAATCTCGTCTGAACGAGGCTTCTGTCTTGTGGCATCCCGGATTCCGCGCTGAAGTTTTATGCGTTGATAGTGTTGACTTGACAAGCCTAATCCGGTATCAATGCATTAATTCCCATGTTTTCTTTCTGCGTTCGAATTCCTCCCTCTTTGAGACCCGGGTTTTAGCTAAGATTTCTTTGACTGTGTTCTCCTTGCCCTTCGTTGAAGCTAGATAGCCTTCGGCGGTGGATACTGGTATACGCGCTTGAAGATCATCTAAACGGACCAGGAAAAGGCCTTAACCCTACATAACTGACCACAACTCTTCTGGAAATATACCCTTATCGAGATAGACCTGATGGGCTTTGGTAGTATTATTGTGTATCAGGCTAGGGTCCTGCCCCCTTTGGCCAAATGCACACATGTAGCTATCCCCGATTCCCAAAACCCCCAAGAGAAATCATACCCTGCTGTTTGCCTTGTGTGTAAATGGTTTTTCCTTTTCCTATAACTTGATAATAATAGTCTTTGAAACGCTAACCACCTATTGACAGGTTGGTTTGGGTCTCCACCGCTCTCAAGCAACATGCCCAAAACATCGACGTGCCCCCGGGTAGTCAGGATCCAATGTATCTTCTAACATGGCGAAGGCAAGGAGATTAATGGCTGAGACTGAAATGTTGCGAGTCGGGTGTTTGCGAATATTAAAATGTTGCAAGTTAAGCGCAAGGCAGACCTTAAGTCCATGCTCCAATGCAGGCGCAAGGATCCAGCTTCGATCATTCTGAATTATCACGAGCAGGCTCGGAAAACCCCATGGGAAAGGGTTGGATCTCCGCTTTCCTCAAGTAGAATGGCATGACAGGTCTTGTACAGTAGTACATGGGCGGAACATTCCCTGGAAGCGGCGACAGTAACGGAAGGGGATCTTTCATATTGCGTAAACCCCAAATGTGTCCAAGGGTGCCATTAAGCGTATCCAACAAAAGGGGTTAGGCTTCCTATTTACTAGCTTTAGCTACCCTAGGATGTGCTATAGGAGCGTCAAGCAGGTATTCATGCGGCTGAAATAAGATATATAGGAAACCACGTTGGGAAGAAGGACGCAAGAGCTCAAGAGGCTAATGTTTGCTTCAATTTCTGACCCTCGCACCCTGTTCTGGAGCTCTCGCCAAGTAGAAGGACGAAGTAGATAATCCGAGACAGTATGATGCATTATTGTCACTTAAAGGTGACTGCCCTGGGATCAAGTCCTGATACAATCCACGGGGCCAATTTGTCTTCGACCTCCAGAATGCCTCCACAACGGCTCGTCAAACAATTTCTCAGTATTGAAATTGCTTTCAGCTGATCCTCCATTGTCATCGGACCCGAATCATCATCAATAGCAGCACTACTTCCTTCATCTGTAAATGATAGCTATATGGCAGATAATGAACGTCCTGATGGTAGCACGATTTGGAAAAGTCTGGAGGCATGAGCGTGGTCGGATGAATTGACTCGCGCTAGGATATGATCGTATAGTCATTCTAGATCTGTTGGTAGAGATCCGAATCCTTTTTTGACACCTATGACCGTGTCCTCGTTCCTCATATTTTCAAGGAGTAATCTCACAGCTACGCTGACCCACAAGAACACATCAGACGACTTATCGACAACGTCTTCCACGAGATCCAGGTTTTCGGAAGGTGTCTGCGCCACGAACCTCTGCATTAGAGGGCTGTCTCCGAGTTTGTCTTGGACATACGCCCGGATATCGCTATGAGTCAAGCGATGGAGTTTCAGGCGGTGACTGCGCTCGAACGCGTGTTCAAATACTACCCCAGGTCGACTTGATACGCAGACTTTGACGTAAGATGAGGTAGCGGTAACTTCAAAACGCCGACAACAGCGTCAGGATCTCCCTCTAGCTCGTTAAGTCCGTCATTGAAAAGAACCAGCTTCAGTGAATCTCACGTCTTTCCAAGTACTTGGTCAAACAAAGGCCGAGTCTCTTCATCGACCCTTCCGAATCTACCCGTTCTCGAAACGTAGACACTTGGTCATGGAGAGGGACAGATAGCAACTTTGGACACTTCTCTATGGCTAGATGCAAAAGTGAGCGGAGCATTCCCTCCAGGCTCTTTGGAGTTCGGTACCAGCGTTCCAACTGATGAAGCTTGCAGTCACTAACGGTCTTGATCCAGCCCAGGATTTCCGACCCTCGTGGAAACATTCATCATCAAAAAATTATTTCAGCAGCGTCGATTTACTCGAGCCCGGTTTTCCACTGACCCAATACACCCCGCTACCCTCAAGCAACTAACCAACAAAGTCTGGCCAAGAGCCTTGAGTCGCCGGAGGGTCTCAGAAGATCCACTCATAAGTAGTTTTATGAGCTTCAGCTATGTTGTCGTGCCTATGGTGGATCGTCGAGTATGCAAGACTCCTGTGCACATCTTAGTAGTCCTCGGTAGTAATCACGAAATTACGCGTCGGAGATGAGCCGCGAGCATGCAGATTGGCAACATCCGCACGAGTCCTCGCATGCTGTTTGCGTTCAGAGCTTGGGCTTGCAGATGCAGCTGCTCAATTTTTTTTGCCTGGTTATAAAAAGCAGTATCGAAGCAGCTCCGGCCCTCGCGAATGAGACCTATAATATCTCGGGTCGTGGGCTCAAGTCTCCGATAACAATCAATTTGCTCAAAAGCTACCGAATTCAGAGAACGCCTAGGATCGTCAATATTCAGCAGATCCAAAATCTTACTGAGATAGAGGGGGTCTTCCCTCAAAGAAACCAGTAAAAGAAGGCCCAGCTCCTGCTCAACCCCTTCCAAAGTCTGGATCATACTGTCGATTTTGGCTATTCCTTTCACAGCTTTCAGAGTCTGAAGCGCATAAGTCCAAGGTCTATGCTTGTGGTAGAGTTTCTGACTGTTCAACCAGGTAAGTAGCTCGAATGCGACTTTGCTGCATTCCTTGCTCAAGTCGTTGCGCGCCATCTCATCCTCTGTCAGACACGTACTTTCTCCTACTGTCTGTACCCGCTCTGTAAGCTTTGCTCTGAGCCAACAAGATCTTTTGCAATCTGCTGAAACGCCATATTGCTGTCAACACACCGTCCTTAGGCTTATATCTCTCGACTTCGCAAGACAGAAATCTGCTGCTGAAGTGGAGTAGTCGACTAGTTGAACAGTGCTACTGGCGAGCCCTACAACCGCAAGAGCTTCCATCATTGCAAGTGTTGGTCGTTCGCGCTCTGTCAGCATGTATAAACCGCTTGGATCAATGCAAACCCAGTGTGCCAAATCTACGACGAATAGTACCAGCTATGGACATAAAGTATGTCACGAAACTCACGCAGCAGTCAGTTAGGCTGCAGCCTAAACAGGGCAAATGATACTAACCATCTGTCGATACGGTAGCCTCCTATACCCAAAATATGATGACACAGTCTATACTGAGATATCTTGGAGTGTATAAGCAATTGTGAAAGGAAAAGAGGAAAGGTACGAGTAGAGCTCATCGTCGTGAAATCAGCGGCGCTTAGCGTCACTTGTCTTGGCGTTCTAGATTTAATCCCCTGAAGCTCGACCAACCAGAAAATGTTGACCACAGCATCAACTTTCTCTTCATTCAGCACCACGCTGCAACGTCACGCGCTTGCTCAGCAGCTTTTTGATTCCTGACGTACATTCGCTTGTGTACCAGTATTCCACCAGGATGGCGGCAGTAGCTTCACCACAGCGAGACCGCAGGGAGAGCCGCCCTTCAAACAACACCAGACACCCTACAGCTCCTTCTGTGATGTCTGTCAACGGCCACTTTGCGAACATGGGCGAGAAGTCCACCAAAGAACAGTATGAGCATGGAATACAGGTCATCAATGGAGAGCAAGACTTCAAGTAGGAACGCCAGGGGGGGATCCCAAGGAGTTGAAGATACTGACGGAGTATAGTCCTACCCTTCCGAACTACCTCTTCTTCGAAAAGGTCTCGCCAGCCGGCTTCAATTACCACCTCATCTCGGTGTTTGGCTCACAATCGACTGGAAAATCTACCCTCCTCAACTACCTCTTTGGCACTGAATTCGGTGTCATGTCAGAAGACGATAGGCGGCAAACCACAAAAGGAATATGGATGTCCAAGAATAAGAAAGAACATGCGACCACAGACTCCAAAATGATGGCGGATAATGTTCTGGTGATGGATGTGGAAGGTACAGATGGTAGAGAAAGAGGAGAAGATCAGGATTTCGAGCGCAAGAGCGCGCTGTTTGCGTTGGCTACAAGTGAGGTTTTAATTGTTAACATTTGGGAACACCAAGTAGGACTCTACCAGGGCGCGAATATGGGACTGTTGAAAGTCGTATTCGAAGTCAATCTGGACCTATTCCTGAAGGGCAACAAGTCAAATCCTCGGTCCTTATTGTTCTTCGTTATAAGAGATCACCTTGGCACTACCCCTCTGCAAAATCTACGGAACACACTTGTACAGGACTTGACGCGGATATGGTCCGGCCTGAATAAACCTCCAGGCCTGGAGAAGTCCAAGATCGAGGACTACTTTGATTTTGCCTTCGCAGCCTTACCCCACAAGATCTTACAACCCGAAAAGTTTGTTTCAGAAGTGGCAAAGCTTGGCACGAGGTTTAGAGAAGGACATCGAGACCCTAGACGAGATCCATTGCGAGGCGACCAGGAGTTCGAGGGGGGTGTTTTCCTCCCTGAGTATCACCGACGGATACCTGCGGATGGCTTCTCAATATATGCGGAACAAGTCTGGGGCACGATTGTGAATAACAAGGACCTAGATTTGCCGACACAGCAAGAGTTGATGGCACAGTTCCGGTGCGATGAAATATCACGAGAGGTGCTAGTGGGATTCGATGAGACGATAACACCGTTCGAGGACAAGCAAGCGGAGGGCATACGGCTGGGAAGATTAGGAGTCCTTGGAGGTTTGGGAGCGGCCATGCGGACAGCAAGGATGAAGACGGTCAAGAACTTCGAGACCGAAGCGAGCAGATATCACAAAGGGGTATACGCTCGGAAGAAAGCCGAGCTTGAGAGCAAGATTGATGGCAGACTCAAGGTTCTGTTTCAAGGCCAGCTGTCTGCCGCCCACAAGTCGGGTGTCAACGACTTCAGCAACGCGGTGAGCGCAGCGGTAAAGGCGGGACAGAAGAAGGGCGCCAGTTACGACTTCGCCGAGATCGTCGATCGGGAGAAGAAGACCGCCCTTTCGAAGTACGACAAGGAAGCTAGAGGTGTGCTGGTCGAGGGTGCACCCTGGAGCAATTACAAGCAAGAGATGTCCTTGTATCAGAAAGATCTTAGCGAAGTTAGCGGACGTCTGCGACGAGATGAGATGCGACGGCTAGCAACACGAGTCGAGAGATGGGTACGATCACGATTAGGCGAATCAGTGGGCTTGGAGTTCAACGCCCTCGGCTCTGGACGAGGCGGATCAGGTGCACCCGAGACAGGCGAACGAGGTAGCGAGAAGGAGATCTGGGATCGGATATGGGTCGTCTTCACCAAGACAGTCGAAGAAGCCGAGCAAAGATTCACCAGCAGGGCAAAGAGCTTCGACGCAAGCGCTGGGGAGGTAGACGTCGGCTTGTGGCGCCTACGACGGAAATCATGGGGTGTCTTGCGCGCGAAGATCGACGAGGAGATGATGGAAGGCAATCTCCTACTCAAGCTCCGCGAGAACTTCGAGGATAAATTCCGCTACGACGAAGCTGGCGTCCCGCGTATCTGGCGCCCGACGGATGATATCGAAGGCATCTATACCAAGGCGCGCGAATCGACCCTCACTCTTATTCCTCTCCTCTCCAGGTTTCAGTCCTCACACGATTCTTCCCCGCCACCTCTCGACGACTTCATCGGCAATGCGCCGCCTGATGCTACACCTGCGGACGAAGAAGATTTGACACCTATAGGAGGGGTAGATGAAGATGAAGGCAAGAGCTTGGAAGAGGAGATGATGGTGCTGAGTGATACAAAGCGGCAAGACGTTACAACCAGGTTTAAGAAGACGGCGGACGGGGTGTATGTGGAGGCGAAGAGGAGTGCTATCGGTGGGATGACGCAAGTTCCGTTGTACTTCTATGGTTTGCTACTTGCATTGGGTTGGAACGAGATTGTCGCTGGTAAGCCATGCTTTTCGCCCTTTGGAAAACTCTTTAGCTGACTCTCGCAGTCCTACGCAACCCCGTCTACTTCATCTTCCTCCTCCTGCTGGGAGCCGGCGCTTACATTACATACACCTTGAATTTATGGGGCCCAATGTATCAGATGGCGAACGCTGCATCAGCGCAAGCATTGGAAGAAGGCAAGAAGCGGCTGAGAGAGTTCTTGGAGGAGTCGAATGCTGGCAGACAGGCTGTGGCCATGTCCGGTCAGGAAGATATTGTGATGCGAAAGTTAAATGGGCATGGGAAGGCTACGGCTGCGGCTGAGGATGAGGACGAGGAGATATGAAAGCTGTACATTATTTTGAACGGTGTTTCATTTATGGGTAGGGTTTCAAGGCATAACATGTTGCACTAGCGTGTATTGTCTAGCAGTGTGTACATGCCTCCATTGAAGTGTTGGAAGATCGTTCGAGGAATTCCCTTGAGCTTTCCCTCGCATATCTGATTTCCCTAATAAGGTAACTCTTCACTGCTAATTGCAGACAATTTTTATGAGCCTTCGATGTCCTTTCTTGCTATGGTGTACATGAGTTGTGCGATGAACGAGCAAGAGAGCTATCCCATTGTTCACACTCCTTGCCCCTGGATATACGATCTTACAGTCTCCAAGGAAGGCATCTATCTGCTTCATGCCATGCTTTTGATATCTGTCTCTATGCTACAATCACGCCCCTGAGGCCCATACAAAGCTTCTCCAGACCTTAGGCATGCGCCCATTGAAGAAAATTTTCAGAAAGCGGCAACATATATTTTCATCCTCGACGCTGAAGTCAATAGTTTGCATTTGGCGTAACTCCCGACTCGATATCCTTCCCCGGCTATTGACGAAAGTTCTCGTGCCAGTCATTGCGCCACCTGAGGCACTCGTAAAGATTCCCGCCGGGTTGGCCTCTATCCTAGATACTGCTTATGGTGATTTGAAATGGGGCAAGCGTCTCAAGATCCCCATACATTGGTCCCAGAGTGCCACGCTCTCAGGCGAGCGCGATCGTCTCTCTTTGACGCGCGCAACACAGAGCGTGCGGAACGCCGTCATGGCTGTCAGGATCAGTCCTACTTCTGCGCTGAGGAGTTGCCAGAAGGTCAGCCAGATCGGGTCAACTTGGCCGTGGTTTTCGAGTCCTGAGACTCGGATTATATCATTATGGTGAAGATTATCATCAGGTGTGTGAGGCAGAGAGAGCAGGCTAGAGCGAGCTTTTACGTCCATTGGATTCGAATCTTCCAGGATAGGCGGATTGGGATGACCATGACCGAGACTACCATCAGGAATGGAATTGGAAAGGGGGATTTGGGGGTGAGATATCATACTCAGCAGATCACCGATGTTGTCTCGGATCATGATGGATAGCGCGACGTCAATCGCCGCCTTCTCGCTTGGAGCCTGGCCAAGTCGCACTTGGATAATGTCAACTCCGCGATCGGTATTTCGATTATCATTGAACATTTTACTTACCAGCTTGTGAACTATAGCAGTGGGCGCAGGCAAGTACGGGAGCGGAAACAGCATAAGTAGAGACTACAACATGAAAAGCCACAACGATCCAGCAATACATGATCAAGTGAGGCATTTGGTCAATCAGTCTCTGAACAAAGCTAAGAAATTGAACTTGACGGAGACGATTAATAGCCACGTAAGTACTACGGTGGCAGCGTCCCATTTTCGGTAGTAGTATGCTCGATTTAGAAAATCTGATGGAATGTCGAAGTCTTTGTGTCCATCTGCCAAAGCTTTGAGCATGTACATAGTGTCCATGACACTGAATATTAACGCCAGAGCGCAGATCAAGCAGCAACTTCCAAAGATCAGAAGGCCATCGTCGACGGAGAATTGTTTCTGGATACGGAGGCGGATGTAGAAACGACCTATTATGCTGGCTAGGGAGACGATGAGTAATGTTAGGGAACATAATGCCGCGTTCGAGCACAGGTCATACAGTCAACATTTTCGATCTGCCTCAGTGAGTTCTGCCAACGGCAGTAAATGATACTTTAGAATGAGACGGGGTGTTGGTGATCCAAACTCGCCACCAGACTCGCCAAAAGCCGGTCAAGTCTGGCCAAGTGTTTTTGGTTGAAAATGCCATGACGAATTAGCCAACCGCAACATCAGCCTTGAGGTGAACGCCAGTTGGTGACTCTCGACCGAGAGGTTACAGATAACGTATGATACAAATAGAGAAAATCCTTGGTCTAAGGGGCGATGAACGTACGTGACTCGACCACATTCCGATGGCTGAAGCAGTGAGACGCAGATGATCATCCCATGCGTCACATTGTCAACTAACGCAACAGTAAGCACCGCCATCGAGCACCCTGCATAAAACGATGGGCAGAGAAAGAATGTTAGAGAATGCAATAAGCTGAGAGATGCAAAGGCACGACTCGGCATCGATCTTGGTATTGATCGCGCACGTACTACCCGTGCCCGCCTCAACATAGCTCTGCTAAGCATGCTAATATAATGATACAGTAACGTAAATGCAAAGTTACAGTGGTCCAGGAGCGCCCTCCTAAGGTACATCCTCTGCTTGCTACATTTGGATCGCTTGACACAGATCATGGCAACCCTCAACAGTGTCCCTCTTCCTCTTGGGGTTATAGCTACCACAACTAATTACACGCTTCATGATGACTATGTGTCTCTAACACGTGTGTGCAAGACGTTCCAGCGAAATACGGCACGATAACAAACGAACGTGTATTGATGCTGGGGTGTGGTGTGAGTACCCTCATTATAAAACTAATCAAAAAGATGATGAATGAAGGATAGTCATGCTCAACAACGGCGAATATGGCAGAGCTAGGTGAGAAGCAGAATTTTTCTCATTAAGCGCTCGTGACTACCTTACCGAATATGGTCAATTGCCAGCGCAAGTACCGCTCCCTCTGTACCTAAATGACTTCAATAAAACGAGGAAAGACGCATCAATGCTGGGCACAAGAGTTGTGGAAGCGATTTTTCCGAGGGGTGTAAAGCGGAGAGTGGCAAATTTGGTGCTTATGTTAAGCAAAGAAGAGGACCATCTTTCTTGGAACCGAGCTGTCGTTGGAATCCTAATGGATGATTTCTCGCCCGGCTTTTCATCTATCTACACGCTTCTTGATTACCTTAGCATATAGATGAGCACTAGTTAAGTCTACTGACAATAGAATACTCACTCTCAAGTTGCAGGCTTTGCTCCTCGACTGTCAGGTAGCTGCCAGTCAGGTAAATCGCCAAAATCACTCCGACCAAAGGAGACTTGATCGAAAAGTGCCTATACCAATATCAATGAGCAAGGCCGAAGGCAGCTGGGGCTGGAGGCTTTCATAACTTACCCAATCAATATAATCCATGTCGTTGAAGATTGTGTTCAATTCCTGACCTGGAGTATTGATTCCATCCATATTCCACGAGAAAATGCCGGAAGAGCTTGCTGCTGTTTCCATCCCATTCGCTCCATTCACCGACATGTGTGATGCACTGGGCGCATGCTGAGATAGGCTGCCTGGAGAGCACGGGATATCTGGTCTTGGTACTTTCAAGAGAACAACTGCGAGGACATTCGAAGCACGGCGTGCGTCTCGAGAAAATGCTCGTCGTGACATCCAAATACTATGTGCATATTTCAACGCGTCGTACTTCTTGGCTTGGGCCTCCAGAGCTTCTGGAGACAAGGTGGTAGATCTTGTGTAAGACTCGTATAGGTCAAGGCACGTGATCATCGCCCCCAGGAGGAAGTCGTGCAAAGCCAGACTCGAAAGCATGTACTTATTATTGCAGAATTTGCCTTCTGGCTGGAGAGCAGCATGCAACTCAGCTTGATATGACAAAATTTGCAGAGCTGCCTCTGTACAAGTCTTTCGGGAGTAGTCGAATGTTGGGTTCGATCTTTCATGGCTCAAATAGTTCCGATGCAACATGCAGAGACTCTTCAGATACAACAATTCGATGTGTAATCTGTTCAAAATTACTGAGGCCTGATCTGTGATTGATAGGCTCAAAGATTTAATCCTAAGGCTGGCAGGTACTTCGGCATATCTCGCGTGAAGTTCGCCGTCGAGCTTCATGACGTCTTCATAGGGTGCGGTTTTGGGCGACAGCGCATACCGAATGACACGTCGAAATACTCTCATTATTCGGCCTTTGCAACAAGGGTGCAGCATTGGTGTTGGATCAGTGAATGGCCGAGAAGGTGGGAGAGCCTTGCAGTCCTCGCCAAAGTCAGAATCGAATAGATTGCTCGGAGGCTCTGTGTCACATTCGTCTTCGTGTATGATAGCGGGCAGTCCAGCCTGGGAAGAGAGTAGAATGTCGAAGGCTTCAATGATCCAGAAAGTCCTTCGCCTCATCTCGCCTTCGAATGGGGAAATTTTGGCAAGATGACGAGGATCCCGGTGGTACCCCATCCTCATAGCAAGGCGTGCACCGATTCCCATCATGATCCAGGCCTCCTTGTCTGGGTCCGTATCCGGGTCTTCTCTTTGCATGTATTTGCTGACTCCGTATAGAAGCACAGCTTCCACAGAGTACGGCCTCGCCTTTTGGTATCTACCAGTCACAAGAGCTTGGGCGGCTCGTGTGAGAAATGAGGGTCCCGAGGCCGGACCAGATGAGTCTTGGTGACAGACTTGGTCAATTTGAGACCCGATATGCAATGCGGAGAAGAGCATTGATATCCAAAGAAAAGAGGCGGAAGAGGGCTCAGCCCAAAAGGCTTCGTACTAGAGATTATGAGTACTTTTGCACAATACTGCGATAGGAAAGACATGCCTCTCGTAGAAATTTACTATTGTGAATGACGGCTGAAGTTATTAGACGATGAATGCATCTCAAAGGCAGCGGACTTACGTATTGAGGCGTACGTTGCATTGAAGTAGACCGAGAGTAATTTATCCACTGCAACCCTTGATGGTAGCGAGTTGCAAGCTTCTGTTAGTGTCAGCGACCGTGTTGTATCGAGGACAACATCAAGGCGATTCGGAAGAGGCGTCGACATGATTGTCTCGCTGACTTCTTCGTCAGGTTCAAGCGCGCCTTGAATGTCACGAATCTAGGATGCGTTAACTACAACTCGCGAATAAAATAATAGGCCCGCCAACATTTTCTAGTATTGTTGCCCAGTGGGTGGCACCAACGTAATTCATCTCTGAGCCACTTTGATTTAGATGCCCTCCCGAAGACTCTTTGAAGCTGTATGGTGGGCTGTGCACCGAACCATCCGTCCAGCAACGGTCAGCTTTCAAGTTCCCTGGAGGTATTTTCTGGCTGCCATTCTCCGAGATTTGCTTGCTTGTTTGCATGAGATCGGTAACCAGTTCTTCAAGTTTTTGTAAGCGCAGCTGTGCTTCTGAGGTCTTGGGCACCCCTGCATAGCTATCGCGACTATTTCTGCTACTCTCTGAGTAGTTGCACGAAGCAGCATCAGCTCTTTTCGAGCAGGAACTACATGGGTTCTGTCGGTCACACTTTAATCTGCAAAAATTATGAGCCACCAATTAAGGGAAGCAGCATGTTACTGACTTTCGATTTCGACAAGCCAAGCAGGATACAGGATGCCGGTTCCGCTTCGTTGGTGGAGGTAGTGCGCTATTACTCACATGGCCGTGACTTGTGGAGGCCTTCTTCGCCACTCGGAAAACATGCTGGTGGGTAGACAAAGCAGACATCCTTGCCAGATAAATATGAGAATTAGGTGAGGTTGGAGTGACGAAATAGAGATCTTGATATCATCTGATAATTTTGATCAGGCCTAGCGCTCGAGTACGGCGGACAATAGCTGAAGATAGGACAAAACCAAAAATCCTGAAATGATCTGCGGTACTGTCTTTTCGGAAACCATTGGCGGAAGCGCTAAACCGATGGCCCACGCACCGAAATTTATATAGAGCAACCATTAACGTTAAGTAGAAGAGGATAGGTAGTAGGACTATAGAAGACACCATAGTAGAGTAGGTGCCCCATTGTTGCTCCATGGTATGCCCCATGGAATACCCTATTATTGCTCCATAGTACTCTACTATGGTGTGTTCTATAGTCCCATCATAAACCATATATCGGTGTATCATTCTATGGTTTACCTGTCTATAGCCTATTTTACTTGACGTTGGTTGTTGCGCTATATAGATTGAGGTGTGCAGGCCATCCGCTTGGCGTCAGCGTCGTAAATCATTTTTGGGATTTTTGGTTTTGTCCTATCTTCAGCTATCGTCAGCCGTAGCGAGACCTATTTATAGTACGGTATCTAACGATGAGAACCTCGGCAAAGTTTCTGGCGAGCAACAGGAGCCGTGCTGACACCGCGCCATTCATTGGGATGGAGGGTAGGAGGACAGCTGACGCTACGTATCTCTTTCATTGTGTCTTCACGGAGAGGTGATTTGGACTATCGGATCGTTGACAGGGCTCCTCAGGCGAGCCCACGGGCTTCATATAGCAGTGTACCGTACTGCCATAGCTTCGCCCCATCAACAATGGCTCCCAGCTCCAGCCTGCAGCTCCTCCGCGACAGGCTCGGCCTCTCAGGTCAAGCTGGCGTCTGGAAGTTCCTCGCTATCCTGTTTGCCCTTCTCAACTTGAAGAACCTCCCTTTCGCCTGGCATGTCAGTCCTCCAAATCCAAGCCTTTGGAACTACTCAATCCTTGCTGACCTCCTACCAGACCCGCCTTCTCAAAGGCCTCTTCACCCACATCCGCTCCTCCCGCGTCCGCATTGCCTCCAAACAAGGCCCTGCCGCCCTCTTTCAACCCATGATCACTTCTTCACGCTCTGGCTTTCTCGAATGCGATTACAATCTCCATAAATCAAACAGCACATACTTCTCGGACTTCGATGTTGCGCGACTCGAGCTGCTTGTAAGTTTGGCTGGATCTGGCATCGAGAAGACGAGGCAAGAGCTAGCGAAAGAGATGGGGACAAAGGATCGATTTGGGATAATGCTGGGGGGTGTGAATTGTAATTTCCGCAGGGAGATCAAGCCGTACGAGGGGTTTGAGATTTGGACGAGGCTACTGAGTTGGGACCAGAAATGGTTTTATGGAATATGCCATTTTGTTAAAAAAGGGGCTGTGAAGCCGGAAGGGTATACGCTTCAGCCGTGGAGAAAGAGTAAGGCAACACAGGCCAATGAGAGTAATGAGAAGCTGGCCAATGGGGATGCTACGAAGTCGAGAACACATCCAGCAGTCTTTGCTTCCGGCATTGCCAAGTATGTGTTCAAAAAAGGCCGTCTTACTATACCGCCTGAGCGCGTCTTCAGAGCTGCAGGACTTCTTCCTCCGAAACCTGCGGATCAAGATACTCCGCCGGTCAGCATGACCCCGAATCCTGATGCCACCTCTATGGATGCTACGGCCGCAAGTCTTGCGGAAGGCTTGACTCCTGAGAACGCAGGGGAGATTATGGCTGCTTCGCTAGTAGCGAAGGAAGGCGATGGTGAATGGACTTGGGACAAGGTAGAAGCGGAGAGAAAGAGAGGATTGAAGATCGCCCAAATGTTTAATGGGCTCGATGCGCTGAACGAGGAATTCATCTACGAGGGAAAACCTGTGCTGGGAAGATATTGATCGACCCACTTTACTCAGATATACCACGGACACAGCATGCTACTGGCGCTTCATTTAGACTGTCGGAATACAACATAGATGGTCTGTCACTGGGCGATAGAATACGAGTAACACAATAATAGAGTTCTACATCTGCTCGGCTTGCCATGTGTGCCGGGACCGCAGGCGCGCACACCTTCCACCACGTGATTTCCTTGCAAGGTACGGTGCCCCAGTAACAAATACTACTTTATAGCTCGAGAAAAAGGAACGTCGTTTCAATCTCGTCTCTATTTTCCCCATGGTTCTGCTTCTCTTCAGTCCGATCGATTAGCCAACCCCGCATTACATATATGCTCAATTTGGCCTTTGCATTTTCGACGTAGCCATGCCCGTACATCTACGAGAGGTGTTTTAGTACCATCATCGAAGCTATTAAAAAATTCAGGGGCCCCGCGTTGGCCGCTTAAGCATATATCAGTTTTGCCTGTTATGCCAAGATGAAATTCTTTTTTGCGATTTGTGCCAATTTGGCGACATTTGCTACTGCCGCAGTTCCACGATACAATGGTAGAGCTTTAGATAGCGTGCTTAGCAAACGTCAGAATAGTGTGAAACAGTCCTTGTCGAGTCTTGTCGTCGATTTGGGCTATGAGCAACACAAGGGAGTGCAAAACGCCTCAACTTGTTTGGACACGTGGAAGGGGTACGGGATTTGCTTTCCAATTGACTAGAAGAGTGCTGGCACTGGATCGGTCAGGCTGTAATCGAAGGCTTTTGGTGAATATGTTGGTGAATCGCTCTTTAGTAATGTGAGTGGGCCTTCGTAAATTGATCCCTTTTAGGTATTTAAGCAGTGGTAAGGTCATTGCGGCGTCTCCATAGTTGCCAACGCAGTGCGGCTATGCGGACTTCGTACCCCCGCAATCGTATTATGCGTTTGCTTCGGCTGCAGGCTGTTTCGGACCGCCAGCTCTTCCGCAGAGTAATATCAGCGCATCAAGCTGCCAGTATCTTGTTGGAAAAGATATCGAGAAGTTACAAAATGCCAGTGCGACAATTTCTGGATCTTCGAGTTTTGGCACTTGGATTTTTTTACCAGTGACGGACGGTGTGTTTGTCCAGCAATTGCCATGTCAGCAGCTTTTGAAGAAGCGGATCAAGGTTAACCGCGTACTCGTAGGGGTAAGTAGCTAGCTATTCAGAAAAGGATTGTTGTGAAGCTAACATCCTGCAGAACAAGGCCAACAAAGGACCAGGCTTCATTCCCCAAAATATAGTAACAAAAACCAACCGCGGAGACTTCCCTACAACACCTTCCCCCTCTTCACCGACGACGATGTCTCCCAAGCCCTTCTCTACTACCCCTCCACCAACGCCTCTGTAAACCCAATCGTCCCCAAGTTCGCCACATCCGGCGACAGCACACCCACCGGCCTCAACGAAAACACATTCGGCACGGGCAAACAACAACGCGCCGACAAAGTCTGCGCAGAAACAACCTTAGTCTGCCCTTCGTACTGGCTCGCCGAGGCTTTCACTTCTACTGCCCGCGAGTGGTAGGCGTATGAATACCAGTACAGCGTTCATGCCGCTTAGCACGGCTCTGACGTAATTTCCTACTTCGGCCCACCAACACCGAATCGAGGCCCAGATTTCGCCAAAGCCTTCATGACCATCTGGGGTAAGTTCATCACACAAAATAACCCCTCCATCCCCCTTTCCATCACCAACGGCACAGGTGATGGTAGCGCGGTGACCGATTGGCCTGTCTCGAGTCTGGGGCGCGCGGGGCCGCAGATAGTAAACCTGAATGAGACGGGCGGACAGCCATTTCAGGCAGGCGATTTGGCGACTTTTACTGGGGGGAGCCCGAATGTTACGGGATTGGAGGGGCCGGGATCCAGAGATCAACTTAGTGTTGTTGATGCGTATACGTGGAGGGCGGAAGGGGGGTTCGGTGGTTGTTGGAGGAATGTGGGAGCGATTGTGCCCGAATTATGGTGTGGAAAGCGGCAGGCTCAGACTCCATGCTTAGGGAGATGAGGTTCTTCGAGAATCTTCCCTAATCTTTTCTATGCCGATTCCTTTGCTTGAGGGAACTCCTTTTGATTGGATGTACTCTATGGAGTTTAGGCCATCGCTTTAGTGGACACCATGCGGGTGGAATTGCCTTGGCTTCTTCACCGCCATGTCGGGCGCTCGACGCAGGTGAAAGATCTAGTAGAGGTCAAATGCATCCCATTTTGTGTCCCGTGTCGCTGCTTCGCCCTCCATAATGCCAATCCCATAACACATGCCAAGGAACGGTTATTCGACCTGGACCTTATTTTTGTATCTTAGCCAGAGGACGGAAGAGGCTGTGCTAATCCTAGCAAAACGGAGCGGATGATGCGTGGGAGGGATGAGCTGAGAAGGGGAGCTGTGGGTTTGGGAGCATTACGGCTATGAGGTATAATGCAGATCACTTGCCATGATGAAGAAGATCTAGTAGAGGTCGACTGCTTCCCACTTCGTATCTGGCATCACCGCCTCGTCGTCCATGACACCGTGCAAACAGCAGGCGCCAACATATGTATAATCATTCCAAAGCATACGAGGTTGCCAGTCGTTAATGGGTCAATAGACTGGGCGGAGGGCAAGAGTGACCTTGCTTCCTTTTGCGATAAGTATTCGATCTCTTGACGACTCGCATGTGATGCCATACCCAGAAGAACCCGAGGGGTCACAAAACTTCCGTTTTTCTAGATGATTTCTTGGAAGTATATTTGCAATTTGGACGAATCATTTTCGTTATAATGATCCGGCTTGCGATTCTCGGACACGATTCAATCCCACCACCTCTGCACAGCTTTGATGTTGTCGGACGAGATTCTTCTTAATTCTTCTCTGACTGTATGGAAGATATCCCTGAACACCATTCTCAGCAGCGTTTGCATATCTACAGGCTTTTTGACTCCAGCGAGCTCCCGCCATTGCTGGATCTCAACAGCAATATCTTCCGCCTCGTCATTCTTTATGATACTCCTAACCTTGGAGACAAATCCAACCATGGCTACCTCTATTGTTAGTGTCTGCGAATTTCGTGGTTGTCATCTCGTGCTGCTGTCCCTTAGACGCGTTATAAAAGGAGCTAGTAAGAAATGTTTCTTGACTCTGGCTCCGGTCACACGCCCAAGACACGATTTTCAAAGGCTTTGGATTACTAGTTCCGACTGTTTTGAATAATAGATCCAGTGATAGACTCTTCGAGGACACTGCTGATGTTGCCTGTCGTACAGAATCATAGTGGTCACACGATAGTCCGGTAACTCGACCGGAGAGTCCTTTGAAAAACGCCTAAGACCATAGATATGATTATGAGGGTCTTCAGTTTCTCGGATCCTGGAAGCGAAACAAAGCGGTTTAAGGCTCAGATGACCGGACTGATACCCTTGCATCAATAATGCAAATTCTTCTATGGTAACAATAGCAGCGTAGAGGTCTTGATAAATACGAGACTTTCCATGCCCTAATGTCCCCATGAGGTACAACAGCCAGATATGTGCTCGTTGAAGGCCCGTGAAGCGAGTAAGAATAGCGAAACAGGTACCTCATGCGTACCGATAATGTACTGAGGCAACAGACGACCGAATATTTGCTTGGAGGATCCAAACCCGACGCCACCATGGCCGAGCAAGTATTGCGGTAAGTAGTCTCAGGCTCTGTACCAGGCAGGCAAGACTTTGACCCCCATACGTGGAGCAACGCTAATGAATGGCATTTCATGGGAGTGCCTGTCCTCTGCTGAAAGCTTCAATATATCAAAGGCACCAAAAATTTCAGTGTCAGTCGTTACAGTCGCCACTGATTTGAAGGGCAATGGATTCGCAAATATAGATGGCCTTAGAGGAAGCTTTCAAAGTGCTCAACATCACTACTCTTGTACCCCACGAGATCTAGATCCACATCGCCGCTGCCAGCTTAAAGTTGTGTTTCTTCGATCTCTTCAAGCCAAACGTGGAGCTCTTTAGCATTCCTATAGACGTCACCCATAATGCTGGGGTAAGGCTAACTATCAGCCAGGTCATTCTGGTTGACACAAACTCCATCAGCCCATACAATTCTACGTACGTTGGTCTTTCGGAGATGGCAGAGTGCCGTATGGAAACTAGTCGTGAGCATCATCGTGCCCCCGTTGACAGTTGCCTTCTTATTGAGATTGGCTCGCCCCACGTATAAGACAGTAATTCGTATGCTGGCTGATTATCTGGGGAGAAGGTGCTCAAGATACATGCGAGTGGATCATCAAGGTCACCGGGAATTAGAGTGTAAAAATGGATTTTGCGTCGTTGGGAATCGAGCTTGTCGTACGAGAAAGGAGCCATTCTCCTTGAATCTCGATAAGGCGACAGCGGCGAAGACAAAGATTATCCCTCCTGGGCTAGTCTCTTGGGGCCAATCGAAAAACGTACAATAACGAGATTTCATGGGCTTCCTCGCTCACTGAGGTTGACAAAAGCGGCAAGTAGCATCAATCACAAATGGGACTATGGCGACAACCGTTATCACGTATGTTGATGTTCCTGAGTACTTTCGACCAGAGAGATAGGTTCTAGTCGCAGCACTCGACAAACGAGCCAGTACTCTGAGCTGTGCTGTAGGCGAGATGATCGAGCTGGCTCTCCGAGGTCGATTGAATGTTGCTTTCCAGCTCGACGAAATGGCCAGGTAGCTATCGTCGTCACTTCCTGATAAGGCTCAGGCTGAGTGTCAAGAGGGGGAATATCCCATTGGCGGAGAATCCTTATGTAATTAGTGTCTGGGCAGCGTGCCTTTCTTTGCCACTTGTTTGTTAGTATTCTAGCATCCTGAATATCATATATAGCTGGCTAATAGATAGCTACCAGTGATGAATCAACTTGTTCTACATATGTTGAATAGTGCTGCTGAGCCATATTAACGGCTTCCTTCCATTCCTCCTGAGATGGACTGAGTCCAATAGAGCACACTAGAAAGCCGCGTATGACGCGACGCGCCTTCTTGGCAAAATCTTAGTCTGTTGACTCGGCTTCAACCATTTGCCAGTCACCGTTGCCAGCAGCAGGGACGACTGTGTACTGTCCAGTAAGCTTCTTACCTGATTTCTCCTTCGTCAGAGCGCGACTGCGACAATGGAGCGCCTCCCGATCGAGATCACTCACATGGTCTTCGCCAACCTCAAAGGCAGACCGCGAGGCATTGCACGCTTGCGTCTTGTCTGCAAGACTTTCGCGGCCATCGGGCTCCACTATCTTGTCCCTGAATTGCACTTGATCTTCATATCCGGCAGCTTCGAGCCCCTCGCCAACCCTCTCAAACCAATCGAGATTTACACTCCGTCTCTCTCCTCCACTGGCACAGCAACCGTCACCGCAACTGCCACCGCCACAGACCCTACCTGCCCCACCGCCACTATCAAAGTCCACGCTCAGGAGGCTGGGGTGTGCCGCCGCATGGCCTGCCCTATGGTGGCCGACAGGTGCATCATTGAGGAGACAATACCATGCGGTTGCGCGAGTCCTGTGCCAACGGTGACGGTGACCACAAGTGCTTGTGGGGAGTGTCCCTACAGCGGATGTCAGACTGCTTACGTTGGAGGAGTTTGCTCGTGAGGAGAATGTTTCCTGGAGTTGAACCTCGATTTAGGGAAGAAAAAAGCTGTAATGGATGTATCGTGGGCCAAACTTATCGCTAATGTGTTGCATTGAAGCACATTTTGGGCGCCCATATCGACTTTGCATTGCAAAAAAAAACCATCCCATGTACCAATAGTCACATCGTCGTGTAGTGTATCCAGCATTGACATGAAATGCTTCGTATATCGGAAATATTGCGAATGGAAACATGCAGTGAATTCTCAGCAGTCCTTCAGATCGCACATTCGCACAACGCTATACTATTCAATTGTCGAAGCTCCATTGCGCGAAGCACATTATCATTGCAATTTTAGGGACTTCACTATGATGTAATGTGCGAGAAATTTCCACTTTGCCTGCTAAATATGTTTTAAGCCTTTGTTCTACTAGTTGGAATTGTTCTGCTAATTGATGTCAAAGTCCGGTTGTGGAATGTATGACTTGGTAGATGGGAGTCTCTTTCCATTGATATTTGCGAGGCACGAGTACTCTGCCTCTTTATTGCAATTACCACATCCAAATTTTGAGACAAAGGCCGAACACGAGGTCACTAATTGCAATCTTGTCTGTGCAAGGCCACCACCTCATTAGTCCCTACATCTCCCTCGAATTCCATCCTTGCGATAGCTCTTCAGGAGCTGTCCCTTCGTTTTCTTGTGTGGTAGCTGCACACCATGCATCTCTCTTTTCTTTCCATCGTCGCCTTACTGGCCAGCGATGCAGCTTGCCGAAACGCCCCCCGCTGCCTCGGCCAACTCCACGGCAACGTCGCCTGCCTCTCCAACGCAGCCAACCAGCCCGACCAAACAGCACCCCCGATGGCTGCCCCAACAGGCAAAGCATTGCAACCCCAATCGTGGCCCTATTGTGCCCAGCTATGTGCCAACGAGACTGTCCCCGCATCTGGCTGCAACGTAAAAGACATCAACTGTGCCTGCAGTGCAGATTACAGGAGCAAGATGGCAGCTTGTGTGCAGTCGAGCTGTAGTGCGAAGAGCGATATTAGGTTGTCAAGCATGCTGAGCCAGCATCTTTGCGGACCGAGCTATGTGGCTAATGGAAGTTTGGCTTCTGCTGTTCAGAATGCGGTGGCTGCTGCGACCACCGCGGCGGCGTATTTCACGCAGGGGGAAGATCCGACTGAGCCTTTGAATTATCCTCCTTGTGCTGTGGGTTCCACACTCGTGTTGTGTTGGGTCTGCGACGAGTTACTGATATGGTGATCGCAAAATTGTAACAATGCGCACGACTACGGCGGTTGCAGTAGTCTTTCCAATACGACTTGCGTGTGCAAAGGCCCTGCCTTTTCTGAGTCTGTTGGTTCGTGCTATACCGCTTTCTGCAACACGGACGATCTGCAAAGTAAGTCGTTCGCTTGCAACAAGATCTTGAGAGAGTTCTTACACTGATGGTGGTGCGCTTTTAGCTGTCACAGACTTGAAAGACAAACTCTGCTTCTCCGTCGGCGGTATCTCCAATACATCCAACTCCTCGGTACTCGCTTTCACCGGCGAAGCGCCGAGAACTTCGTTCGACGCTCGTGTCTGGGTGGGCACGGTCGTCACTGGTGGAATCATCGGAGCGTTGCTCGCGCTGTGACATACTTGAAGTTGTCCTAATCATGGCCAGATAGCGCTTTTCTCAAGTTTCAGAAGGCAGCATAGAAAGTTTTCCTTTCTTCGCATTTGGCTAGTGCGGAACGCGGGGACAGTGCCTCGCAATGGTATATTTGCCATTTGTTCGGCATGCTTTGGTTTCTTTCATTCCGTCTCTAATCGCAAGCTTCTTTTAGTGAGTGGCTTTATCGAACGAATCTGGAGGTGGTGAAAATATTGGGCGATGTCCAGAAACAGTTCCACAAAGACAAATGAATTCGCGATTCCACTAGACTGATACCTTGATTCGGGTGATCGGCATTGTATACTGTGCATCTTTCATTTGATTCCGACCTTTTCCGGATCATTTATTGGGCTCGACTCGAGAAAGCCTGGCGCGCATTCATGCATCCTGCGGGTTTATCGGTTCTGGCGGCAGGGCCTCTCCTAGGCGCAATTCGCGTCGTATCAATTTGGGGGGTAGTCCCAAGCTGACGGACAGCTGCATCATTACCTTCTTCTTTTGCTACCTTGTAGAGAGCGTGGTTTTTGCCCAAATACCTACGGACGAAAGCCTGCACATAAAGCATGGTGGGCTCCCACCTTCGGCGAATTTAGCCTTGCAGATTTCTACTTTGGTTGTGCGCTCAATCAGGATGAATCTCTTCCTTTTGCTTATAGTCGCGCTCTTCGCTCTCGTCGTTGCAGTACCAACGTCTTCAGACTTTCGTGTGGACATCTTCGCATCTCATGATCTCCGACTCGATTCCAAGTACTGGCCTCCGAGTCAGAAGGACCTTCGGCAGCCTGACCAAACTCGAAGCGAGCATTTTACCTCACTTTCTGACCTAGAAGAATTTCAATTTGACATCGTGATTGAGGCCAAAGAGCAGCGACGCGGGCAAAAGAAATGATTGGATGAAATCGAAGAAGAAGAAGATATAATTTCGGTCCGTTGGACGCAGAAGTCGTCTACTTACAATCTCTTTAGCAAGCCCCGGTGCACCAGCTTAACCCAAACCTTCCATCACCACTACTTCCGTATTGACAGGGCCGAAAGCCACTCGATCACCAAAGGCTACCATGATGCCGTGTTGTATGCGTCTGACCGCGATGAAGAGCAGGGACTGTGAGAATTGCAGGAGAAACTACCACCACCTTTGTTGGGTCACAAAACGTGCATTATTAGATTATCCGAATATGGAGGGAACTCCGTTTCATGGCGTTTTGATACCCATCTGAGATTTAGATAACTTGCATCGCATGACGTGACAGTGGGTCTACTTGTAGAGTCATGAAAGCAAGCCAACTCTTGCCAGCCTCTTCCTGCAGCTCATGGCTACCCACTACTCTGAAGGTGGCTAGCATATTGATGGCTTTAGAGGTAAAGCAATACTTTAGTGTAAGATTGACCAGCTAGGCTGGGTACGTCTGGTCCAATCTTGGGGCTCTATTCTAGCATTGTCGATTTTTTGGCGGACATTGACACGCTTCGCGTCGAGTCTTGACCTGACTCGTCCTCTATTTCCAAATCTAGCTCAGAGCCTGCAGCCCAAATGAACACGCCAATCCCAAAACTACGACCTATAGAAATAGTAAAAGACGCCATGTTAGTTTCAAATTCAAACAGCGCAAGGCATAGCATGAACTAGATAATCGGCAATAATGACACGATAACAAGGAAGCGGTTCAAATTTTTTTCGCAACCATACCTGTCTGCTCCCACCCTAAATGTCCTTGACCGTCCGCACAGGTATGAACGAGGAAGCTGGCGACAGTGTATAGGTTTCGATAGGTAGCGATATCTGTAGGCTGTGTAGGACCAACATGTTCACTACCCGGTAGCTCGCTGCGATTGAAATAGTCTACCATTACTATCGCAACTGAGCAAGTTCCTTCAAAGATATGTCAGCAATTAGCGCCACTCTCAGGTCCCTTTGTAGCAGTAGAAACACTGCCAAATCAGACACGTTTGCTACACAAGATCCCTATGTTCTTTCTTGCTTGTATTGAGCGTAGTTCTTTGGGAGGCTATCTTACTGAACGTGTACTTTCGAGGAGTGGGCTGGCCTTTCCTTCTAGTTGTCTTCCGAGCACCCTGCGCCATGAACTCAAGAGTTTTGGCGGCGGAGGTAGTCACCTCAGTGATGTAAAAGTACTCGACCGCACTTCTGCAATCCTGGACATCAAAGCCCGGCGAGAACCATTTAGGAGGCGTTGCGCAATGGCGTCGGTATCCATCGCCAACCACGGTCGATATATTCAATAGGCTAGGCGGTTGAATGGAGGAGATGCCCGGGAGGAGGAAGGTCTTGTTATTATCGAGATTCAGTGTTAATGGGGGCACAGCAGCGCTAATAGGTGGAAATGGCGCGAGAAAAATAACACAGATCGATAACGTAGTGAAAACACCAGAAAGATGGTAGAATTGCATCATGAGAATGTAATTGCCATGTTTACCGTCAGTGTGAGATTAACAGCGGGGTCTAAAGTGAACTTCTCGAAGGAATGTGCGCTACAAAGTTCGCGGCTTTCGGGCTGCGCATAATTCATGACGCCGAGGACGCGCATTCCATCACCGGCGACAGCAGACCTGTTTCTTTAGAAAAGCACTTCACTGCACAACTTGACTGCATTGCCTTTTCGAGAATATGATATGTGATAATACCATACCTTCCATTACTCCCTCAGCACCCTCCCCAACACTAGGGATGAAATATGTGCGGCGGGTGTGACGCTGTGGGCTAGGGCTCGGATTGGGGGGGATGAGGCGCATTGGTCTAGATCGACGGTGCTGCGTCCCACGTCGGATAGATCGCAGTTCATACCGAAAGCTTTGGCGTTGCCCATGTATCTAGGCCTTGAATATGATGTTGAGGTGGCATTGCTTCCTACGCTTGGAGGGACCGCTTTATAGCATCAATCGCATGCATGAGGACGAAGGCGTGTACAGCTTGAGCGTGGCCGTCTATGCCGTTAATTTGTCAGATATTCTGTTTGTCCAATTATTTCACGTTCCTTCTCAGGTCCTAAGCTCTTGCGAACACTATGTAATCGTACAGGTAGACGAGGAGTAGGGTAATTTGCAGCATCTTGGTGACCGTTTCAATACAGCTTCTCGAAATTCTCCACACGATGGCGTTCTAGCATAAGGGTCGTTCTAAAGCCATAAAGCAACAGGACTCGCGCCGGTCGTGAAAGGTTGGAACGAAGTCATGTGTTTAGCTACGATAGAGGCTGGGGTGGTACCCAGTATTATAAAAGTCATGCGTGGTAGTCAACAACGATGTCGATATTAGACATTGGCGTTTGGCACCCCATGAAGCAGAGCGTTAATGATCACTTCCCTAATTATCAATTGTGAATACACCCAGCGGCGAATGGATATTTGCAAGGATCAGGATAATCCACAAGAGATTTCATCGCTACCATGAATATCAACGATGTTGCTTTTGCTTCAAGAGGTGCAGCCAGCAGCAAGCTCGATATCGCGAGAAATGTTAATGGCAAAGCTAAGGAAAGCTTATCCGAAGATTTAGCGTATTTAGCGTATTCAAGACCAGCCCGAAAGCTTGGCATCCAGGATTCCATCCGCCCCCTATACTACCCTACTAAACCGAGTAAGCCTACTATTTATATTTCAAGCCTTGTAAATTAATAGATACTTTCTTGATTTTTTAATTTCTAGGGCGTTAGAATCGCCCTAAGCATGGTTATCCACTCATATAAGGTTGGTTAATGAGAAGATTTATGTGTAGAGCTGTTACTGGGTAGTATACGGAGGATGACACCAAAAGTCCTGGCAAGCGCTAAGGATAATAGTGGCTTGGCAGATATCTAGCCCTGATAAGGGTTGCCTGGACAATTGGCATACTGCGCCCCCCGTAACTCTCTCGGGGAGTGCTCGAGGGAAGCCTAAGAACCGAGTCCCAGGGTCTAAGCGCTAGAGAGATAAGGGGTAATACGCCTAGACACATACACAGGCAGGCCATTAAAGCAGACCATCCGAATTACTAGTCCGGGGCACTTCCACCCAAAAGACATAGAGAGTCTTCAGGGGGCGGGCGGATGGAATCCTGAATGCCAAGCTTTCGGGATGGTCTTGAATACGCTAAATGTGCCGTCAATAAACACCGCCAATGCTTGATCCCTTTACAACATATCAGGAGTGATGTCAAGCCGAATACGTTATGGGACGACGATGGACTGTTATTGCGTGTGATAGTCCTCCGAAACTCCGGGACCGACGAAGAAGTGCTCGAAGTAGAGAATGATAGATTCACGCCAGTCCCGTGGAATTGTGCTTTTAACATAGAGTAGGTGGACATCTGGAAAGAAACAATCTGCGCGTCGATTTGAGTGCGGATCTCAAGGAAGTCAGCATAATCCACTGTCGGAACTTGGCGGAAGGCCCTACTGCAAAAGCAGAAACCTTGCAGAAGAGAAGCCAAGTAATATGACATATTTTTAGCACTTCGAGCCCTGGCTGGATGATAAACAAGACGTTTTCTCTTGTTCTACTAGATTGTGCATTTTTAGAAATTGGCATTTTGGTAGAAAAGGGATGGAACAGTTGAAAATGTCTCTTTTTATGAACAAGCGATTCTGATGCGAATTATGAGTCACCCAATTAGGACAACATTGAAAACCATTGCCAAGGTCAACTTTGATCCCGGCGTGAGCGGCAGGCTTCCGTGATTAGTGGGACTAGAACGTTCGCATCAAATATGTCTGCTGAGGTTGGCTGATGGTAGATGACGGGCATTTGTTGGTTTCTTGCCGTGTGAAGCCTCTACTTTATTTACTGATGCCCGAAATGGTGCTGATATATCGACGAGAGCTCTCATATCGCCGTCTATGGCAAAGCACTCTGGAGCGATGATCACTATATGCTGTTCTGCCGGTTTTGCCATTTATTGCTACACTAAGCGTGTTGTACTGAGTCACTGTCATTCATTCGTGTCATCATACCTTGCCTTCCTTGCTTCTGGTGATCATCTCCATGTTTACGAATCTCAAAATTGAAACTCATACGCCACAACTCCGACAGCATCATCACCAGAGTACTAATCAAATGTCCAGGTCACCTTGGAAGGGGCTTTACCAGCTTTGCCATCTGAGATCAGGTCAGCCAACTCGCTCGTCAGAGGGCCTGGCCTATCGTCAACTTACTTGGTGACAAAGCCAGTAGTCCAGCTCTCGTGAGCCGAATGCTGTCACCAGCGCATGCGGTGCACTTTCCAACGACGATGGCCTTGATCGTCTTTTTCGTGGCTGCAAAATGTTAATTTTGACTCCATAATGGCCGCCAGCTGGTGAGCACAGCCTTACCTGGATTCGTGACATTAATGGGTGCGTCGCATGGTGATTCACTGGATGCGTTTAGCCCAGCTTCTCGGTTGATCAGTCTCATCCGTGCTGCTACTCACTCTGGTGGGTCATAGAAGGCCGCCGGTACGCTGGCGTATATGGAGTTGGGTAGGGTGTCTTCCAGGCCACAGTAGGCTTGATCTGGTTCTGCTAACAGGGTGACTACGCGCTAGTGTTAGGCCCCATTCGTATTTTGGGGTGGGTTTTTTGAAATTACTTACGATTACCATTGAAGACGCCTGGGTGAGGACACATTGTGCAAGCTTGGGCTGCGATAAATATGGACGCAAGAGTAATTCCAACGAAGAAATGCATGATGTAGTTGTCCTAGTATCTCAAATATCTGTGAGAATGTTTCTCGTGACTGTATAAATGAAGCAGGTGGAGACCACGATCCTTCGAAAGAGTATATGCTAATCTGCTCTGCTTCAAAATAGACAGAATCAAGAACCAAGACACTGCCATGATCTATTTTATATATACCGTGATCTTCTTCTATCTTAAGAATCTGTAGCACACCTCGCTTGCGTCGCGAGCCGGCTAAAGGCGCTCTATCGCTTAGTCGCGTCGCTAGAGCACGCATGTACCAACCTACGAGAGTAAAGATCCAAAGATCAAAAAGCGAAGCTATCAGAGTTTGCGCCATGAAGGCTTAGAGGACAATCGCGAGCCCCTGCTCGTTAGTCTGTCTGTGGTGCCTTTGTCCGGTCAAGGAATGCCTTGGTCCAAGTTTGTTGATGTGCAAGGCGAGTCCTTTACTTCGGTGGATAGCATGAAGGGGTACTATAGTGCATAGAGATGGGACAGGGATTTTGGTATAAGGTCGACTATAAAGAGATAGTGTCACTCCTGGAAACAAGACGTGGAAAAGCTTGGGACTGGTACTAGAGTAACAAAACAAGACAGTGCCTGGTCAATTTCAATACAGCATCCTCACCATTGCACCCCAAAACCTTGAATCATAGATTCTTCTTTGAGAGTACCGAATGCTACTGTGCATAGATTATCATGTAATCATTCGATAGCGTGCCGCACGCGCCCGAGCGCTGGGCGGATGTGTGGAGCGTCGAGCCAACCCTAATTAGCTCCGATTTGCGACAAGGCGACAATGCGAAGAGTGACATCTCGTCGTGCTATTGCTGCCAGGTGTAATTTGCGAACATGTAAGCTTGGATCTGCCGCAGTCAGTCTGTCTTGTCTTTTACGCACTGCGCATAAGGAGACCTCCGACTGGCTAGCTATAGCAAGCCAACTGCAACTTGCACTATGACCGCGTCCTTGAGAGTACAAGTATCGATACAACATTGCAATCCTCTTTCTCAAGCATTCCAAAACTCTAGGCTGCGAGTATTTACGCGATAATGCAGCATCCGCTTTACATCTCCTCGCTTCTCACCATCTTACCCCACGCCCGCTCACTCCTTGCCGTCGACGTAATCCTCGCCTCCGCCGGCCTTCTCTTTCCAATCCGCATAACGCAAGAATGCCGCGACCTCTCCCCGGGCCAATGCTGCCGCAGCGTCTCCCCCAACAGCGGCTCCAGCCGCTCAACCTTTATCCACCTCCTCCCCCTAGACATCGCCGCCGTATTCCAGAACCCACAAGGCCTTCAGGGTGCGCTTACCGGCCAGCGCTGCTCCGGCGTGCCTATCGCGTCGAAGGCTGGACCTGCTCCGACCTGGATTTACGATGCGAATTCCGAGCCAGTCAACCCACACGTCGATGGCGCGAGCTATATTAAGCTGCCCACCACCTACCCGCCCTCACAGACGGAATCGAATAGGACGGCCGTAGAGGGGCTGTTGGCTCTGGCGTCGGGCGGGGAGAAGTGGTTCAAACCGGGCTTGGTGAGTAGAGTTTGAATTTTGGGGGTTTGTATCTCGGTGCTGGGGGGTCGGGGAAGAGGAGGCGGAGGAGAGGTATTGTGTCGGCGACGACGGGACAGGTTTATGTGGAGGCGCCGCCGACATGGACGTATCCTCAGGTTGTCAACGTTAATGGTACTGATTTCTCGGATGGAGGCAAGGGGAACCTGTTTTACACGAATGCGGCTGGTGAGGTATTGAACTTGGAGACGTGGGGTTCGTAGATATAAGATAGATTAAAGGCTTTCGTACTAATTGGTATCACGCTGATAACCAAGAAAATGACAGTAGGTTCAAGTCCGAATTCTATACCCAGTGTTGGCCTAAGACTAGGGCGGTGCTGATTACCACGGCGCCAAGCGACGATCAGGCAAGAAGTCATCCCTAAGAATCTATATGTTCTGCCAACACCAGCTAGTACTCTAGCGCCATACTAGCTGGAGAGAGCTATGATTCAGTTGGGGTGGGTAGGCCCAGAAACAGATTAGAGTAGTATTACACATATATGAAAGTGAGATAAAAAAGGCTCCTGTGAAACGCAGTACGTTAGGCACCATATCAAAGTTGACGCCCATCGCTGTTTCCAACATATGAAGCTAGCCATTTTTGATGACCTGTAGTCAATTACCCGCTATGTTGCTTCTAACAAACCGGCTGTGGCTGGCTAAGAGTGGATAAACGCTCTCGAGCAAAGGCGAACAAAGATGTCGCACCTTGTCACGCAGTCATTGTTCCTCGGAATCCCTATAATCGTCGATGTCGAGTACTTTGTTGTCAATGAGTGTATCGGACGTATATTCGCTTAATTCATTGCAACGCCGTAAGAATAGAAGACATGTTATCGCCAAAGGTTCTACAGGCGTTGATGTCTGTAACAAGGCAATTCACCATTAGAAGGTGCGGTTAGTAAGCTCAGTCAGGCAACTGTTCGTGACCTGGATGCAGGAGTTGCTCATCGAGGCTACGCAGGAATAAAAGCACGTTCAACGACCAAGAAATTAATTCCCTCTCTAAGCATGTTGAACGCCTTCAAGAAAGCCTTAGCTTTTTGCCAGCACCCAATGGAAGCATTTGAGTCTGATTGTGTTTGTAATACGCCAAGCAGTGTCTCAGCCCGGATAAGTTTTGCAATTCTTCAAGGAGAATCGGCTGGCCCGGCAATGCTCACTTTGCATTTCACGCGCTCGCAAAGCGCCCGACTGCTTTCATGACCTCGCGGTTTGAGCGCCCGTGATCCCTGTTACGTGACTCTCTGTTATCTCCACTCGACACCAGCATCAGCCTCCCACCTGACCCACAGACGCTCCAACTTCTCCTTACTCATCATATCAACACTTGAGAGACGCCGAGTCATGCGATCCCAGTAGCCTCCGCCCATTCCCCTACCCACAACATCTCTGTCCTGCGTACTAGCAAGCCATACCCCAGTAGCAGCACCCTGGCTGACATCTGTAGCTAGGAAAGTAGTCACTGTCAAGATCCAGAATAGCGGATCGTCCCAGATCGTCTTCACCGTGGTCTTTGCAAAGATAGGTGTATGTGTGAAGCCCGGCGAGAAAGCGTGGGCAACCCTCCGATTCTGCTTCCCTGCCTCATTTGCCTTACGGTCGAAGTGATCCTGAAGTAGCCTAGCAAAAGCAGCTTGCATTGCCTTAGAATTGCCGTAGGCCACACTATCATTGGCATGAGCCCCGGCCTTCACTGCCGCGACAGGAACATGGAAGCCGGGTTCGAGACGCTCTTTCGTGGATCCGAGTGAAAAGGTGGTGGAGAAGGCGCCGGAGTACTGACCTGTGCTGGAGGTCAGAGTAACCCGCGCGTCTTCAGAGAGATACGGTTCAAGCAAATAAGTGAGCAGGAAGGAGCCAAGGAAATTTGTTGCATAGATAGTAGGGAAGCCTTCGGTTGTGAAGGTCTGTCCATTAGGTGGGCCGCTAATGCCAGCATTATGGAAGAGGAGATCGATTTCGGTGTTGAAATACTTCCATGTCTCGACAAATTCTCGGACGGACGACAGAGACGATGTATCAAGAGATAGTGTCTTGACTCGGTCTATGGAGGCAGGTACTCTGGTGGTAACCTGAGATGCAGCTTCAACCGCTTTGGAGGGGTTGCGGCATGCAAGGTACACTGTAGCACCTTGCCTGGCCATCTCAAGTGCGATCTGAAGCCCAATACCGCTGTTGGCGCCGGTAATGACTGCCACTTTGCCAGTGAGATCTGCGGGTGGGGGCTTCAGTGTTGGGTACAGTCGACCGCATGCCAGGGTGATCATTGATAGAATCAAGTCGCGCATGAACGCTAAGCGGGAGGCTGTATTATTAGACATGTTCTCGAAATTATCTGTTCGGAGAAAATAGCGATACTTTCCTACCTCAATCCTTTGCAAGGTGTCAGTCATGACGGAACGGCCACCCTGCAGGGCTGAGTACCCGGAATTTTTCCTTTCGGGGGTCTATAGTAGATCTTAAAACCATCGAGACTTGCGCTAAACGGATGGCCCGCATACCTTATTTGGGCGGGGCAACCACCAACGTTAAATAAAATAGATATAGACGTAAATATACTATAGATCTATCTCTAATAGTTAAAATTAAAGTTATTTAAAGATTATAGATTTTTATTTTAGTATTTATTTACCTTATCGTCGCTCTCTTTTTATTATTATTATATCCGTCGTTATTCTAGCCTCTATTCGCGCCCTTATCTAGTATAAATTTAATTTAGGATATAATATCGATTTAGTTACTACTAAAGTAGTTTATATAATATTAACCTAAATACTCTATAGAGGATAAAGAGGATATAGAGGTTTTATAATACTATATTTATACCGAGTAAAAATATAAAAGAGTAGTTTAGGATTATTAATAAATTTTTAAAATATAAATTTTTAAATTATTTTAAAGTAGGTTAATAATATATTTAAACGAATTAATTTATTTCTTATTAAATAAGTATAATATTATCTTTAATAAAGATATTATTTAATAGTCTCTATACTAGTTAAGTTAATCTAAGAAGATTTAATATAAAATTATTTAAAAATATAATTAAATACTAAAGAATATTTAATTTATAAAGTTAAAGTAATAATAAGTTAATTAATTAATCTTTCTAGACGAGAGTATTATTTATAAATATACTAGTATATACTAAACTTTTATATATAACGTCGATATAATTAATTTTAATAGGTAATAGGGAGTATAACTAGGCCTTTATTAATATTATACTATTAATTATTTAATCTCTATATAAGAATAAGAGGTAGAGTCTTTTACCTACGTATATTATTAATAATTACCTCGACTAGATTATTTATTAAGAGTTAATAAAGGCGGCGATATTTAATAATTTTATTAAATATTATATCCTCTTTTATTACGGCCGTTTCGAGAATAATAACGCCTTTTTAATAATAGTCTACGATAATATTAATATATATTATAATATAGTTTTAAAGAGATTATATATTAATACTAGAGTATTACTCGAATATCTTTTTCTTTACTCGCCCGATCTTAACTTTATTAAGATATTATTCGTAATTTTAAAGAGCTAGATAAAACGGTATTTTAATATTATTTAAATATATATAAACGAGAGGCGTTTTAGTTATTTCCTAGATTTTATAATAAAATTATAAACTAGTTATAACGATCTCGGTAATTTATTCTAGTAGTTAAATATTAATTATAAAGATGAAATAAACCTTTTAGATAAAAAAGGATTTAGATAATAATATTTATAATAATTTAGAGTAAGAAAAGAGTATATATATATAGATTTATAGATAGTTTATTTATTTTATTATAGTTTAACTATTAAAATTATTATTTAAATTATCTAGATTATTATCCCCCCTATAGGTACCGCCCTAACCCTTAGGAATTTTTTTTTTTTTTAATAAAGTTAATTATACGATTCTTAGTTATAGGCCTAGGCCTTAAGGTATTTAATATATTATATAGATAATTAAAACTAACGAATCTTTTATAGAAATATTCGAGAGATATTTAAAATTAAGAGTAATTTTAATTTAATTTTAATTCTTTTTATATTCAAATTAACCGATAAAACGAGTAAATAAATATTTAATTCTAGGTATAATCTTTACCTTCTTTTATTTATATTCGAAAATAATATTCTTTTATTTTTATATATCTTTTATAATATAGTCTTTATCTAAAAGTTTATTCTTTACGTTCTTTAAAATATCCTTATTACGGGGGTAATAGTTTAGGTTTTATTTATTTAATATATTCTATTACGTCGCCGTTAACTAGGTTATTACCGCGGGGAGAAGTAATAAATATAATAAAATAAAAATAAAAGAGCTAGTAATAGGACGCCGACTCTCTTTATTTTAAAATTATTTTAATATATAACTTAGCTTCTAATTAAGAGATTCGAATATTTAATAAAGACGGAGGTACTATAAACTAAATAAATAGAAATAATATATAAATAACTAAAGGTAGGCCCTAGCCTAAAGTATAATTTATTAACGGCGGTAAATTAAATAGTATAATTTCCTTTTTCTATTATTATCTCTTCTTTTTTTAATTTTTAATTTTAATTTCCTCCTATTTCTTCTTTATCGTCGTTAACGATTTCTTTTTATTTAATCGTTTCAAAATATCTAACTTAATACTATACTATTAAAACGTAGTATTATTAATATTTAACGGATAGTATATTTTCTTTTTATTAACCTAGTTATACTTTTAATTATTATTATATATATATTTATAATACTCCTAGTATTTTAGAGTCTCTCTAGTTAAAGTTATTTTAAAATCCGTTATATTCGATTCCTCTAAGGTAATAAATTAATAATTTATAAAAAAATTCTAATTCTTTACTTTAGAAATAAAGTTATTAATATTAACTCTAGTATTAAAACTAATAATAGGAAGGGCGCTAGCGACTAGTTATAAAGAAAAAATAGTAGTAAATATTTTATTTATAGAAGTAAGAGTTTAAGATAAGAGTAATTTAATTTTTAATTTATTTTTATTACTTTTAAAGAAGTAATTTAACTAGTTTTTAATAACTCTCTAATCGCTAATACCGTTTATAGACTACGAATATTATTTAATTAATACTAATTTATTATAGAATAGAGTCGCCGTTATAGAAACCCGGTAAATAGAGAATCTATATTTAAGAGCGTATTTATTAACCTTCTTTTAATAATCTCTAAAGACTCGCTTTAATAAAAATAGTTTTGAATTATTAATATTAGAGCTCTTTAGCTCGCTATATAGAATAGTCGCTTTCTTTATTTAATATAATAGGATACGTATTTAATATAGTATCGTTATAAATTTATCTTTAATAATAAATACTAATATATTAATTTTAATAATAGTAGCTTTAGTAATAATTTAAATAGTAGTAGTAACTTTAATAATAGTTAATTTAACTACTTTAATAACTACTATTATATAAACTTTACGCGCCTTAGCGGCCTTAGTAATAATAAATTTAATTTACTTTATTTTAAATATAAACTTTACTTCTTATTTAAAATCTTTATTCTTATTTTTATTTTTATTTTTATTCTTTTTATTAAACGATCTCGCCCTCTAAAAAAATAAATTATTAAAGAATTTAGATAAAATTATAAAAATAAAAGTATTTTTAATTTATATCTTTATAAACTCGCCGAAGCTCTTTTAAGTTATAAAAGATTTAAAATAAAAAAAAGAAGTCCGATATTTAAATTTAATTAAAATAAAAATAATAATAAAGATTTTAACCTAGGTTAAAAGTTATTTAATTATTTACTAAATAAGATTTAAAGTCTAGGAACTTTATTATTTTTAAATACTTTAAGATAAATTATTATTTTTGACTATCTTAATATTTTAATAAAAGTTAAATTATAAATTTTTAAATAATTTAAAGTTTATTATAGGCGAGGCTAAAATAATTAACAAAGAGTTAATATAATAATATATAGTATAAAAGATATTGATTATTCTATAGAGGATTTGGCCTTAATATATTAGAATCCTAGAGTTACCCTAGTCCCGATAGGGCTAGCGGTAGGGCTCAGCCCGCCGTCTTAATAAATATTTATAATAATACTCCTACTAAAGTCTACCCCGTAATAGATCGCTTAATTTAAAAGAAAGAAATTAACGCCCTCGTTAATACGCTTATATAAGTAATAACGTAAATAGCGTTTATATATAAAAGTAAATAAATAAATAATATATATTTTAAATTATCGATTAATTACGGGTAGGCCCGTAGAGCCTTAAAGTTTAGTGTAGAGCCGTAAAGCTTAGTATTAAAATCGCGATAACGAGATAAAGCGATAAGGCGGTATAAGGATAACGTAAATAACTAATAGTAAAAACTATAATATTAATAAAATAAGGGCGTATATATATAACGTTATAAAAGTATTAATATTAAAGGACTAAGGCCCTAAATATATATTAATAAAGTAAAATCTTAGTATAAATCTAGGCTAGATCTAGGCTAGATCTAGGTAAAAGTCGTTTAACGGTACTTTTAAAATTAAAATTATTTTAACGCGGAGCTAGTCCCGATTCGGCTAAATAATTATATAATTTTTATATTATTCGAAACTCTTTCCTATATAAATATACTACCTAGTTAAGAAGTAACGATAACGAGGGGTATATACCTAAGTCTATATAAAAAAGTATATAAATAATATTATACTAAAATATTCGGGTTATATAGCTCTATATACGACTAGGCGAATAATTTAAGACTATTAAAGAGTAATTTTACCGGTTCTCGGTATAATACCCCTTTAATATTATCGTAATACCCGTACTCTAAATAGAGCTCGATAGGTAGATTTAATATAACGGTTATTTCCTAATAAAAGTAGGTAAAGGGCGATAATATAAAAGAGAAATATAATTATATTTCTAGAGTTATCGACCCTAGAAAAAGAATTTAATTTAATGTTTAGCCTACTATTCGTATTCCTTAATAAATTCGCCCGCGAAAACGTTCTTAATATTTATCTAACGATTTTATATAAATCCCTAGCTTTTCTAGGATAGAAGGTATTTAATAGTATAACCCTTCCCCTTTTTAATAACGCGTTTATTAAGGATATACTCTAGTTCTTATTCTAACTTTAAATCGTCTCGCTCGGTTTCTACTACTTTAGGGTTAGTAGGTCGTAGATATTTAAAAGAGTCTTTATCCGGTAGTAGGTATTACTCTAGCTATACTATTAAAAATATATTATAAATCTTCTAATTTTCCGGGATATTAAGGCGGTATACGAGCCTACCGATATAATTAAAAACCTTAAATAACCTAGTTATTTATTAACCGTATTTACGACTAGTAAATTTATTTACTAGAATATTATAATCTTTATATAAGTGTAATAAAACCTAGTCCCTTTAACGGAAATAATAAGAGTAATAAATACGATTATAATACTCCTTATCGTATATTTAAATATAAGTAATTATATCCGAAGTTTAAATATATATTAACTCCCTTAATAAAATATTATTCTCTTAACTTCCTAGGTTTAACGCGTTATTAACGGTAAAACTGAAAGTTATTTTATTTAGGGTATAGTTAATAGGCTAGGAGAATATATTATTATATTATATAATTATAAAAGGTAATACCTCTTCCTAGGCTTTAAGATTTTATAAAGTAGCGATCTAGAATTATAATATAATTTTAATAATTTAATTTATATACTCGCTTAATCTATCCGTTTATAAATAATAGGTAATAGAAAATATTAAATTTACCCTAAATTTATTAAATAGAGTCTTTTATAGAGTATTTATAAACTTTTAATTATAGTCGGAAAGAATAGCCTTCGGAATACCCTAGTCCACTAAATATAAACGACGTAAAAATATATATATTTATTACTCTACCTTTTATATTAATTTTCCTAGAATCGCGGTTACCTTTCGGGAAAATTTATATATAACGGTTATAATATTATCGAATCCTTTCTACGAAAGGGGTAAGGCTAGGATAAAATCGATAAAAATCGTATAAAAAGAAGAGGGTGGTATAAGAATAAACTATAATATTTTATAAAGCTTATACCTAGGAGTATTAAATAACTAGTATTATAAATAATATTATAAATACTCCCCTAGTTTCTTATCTAGCTTATATATATACTAATACTTAATTATTATCTTATAGTATTTATATCTTCCTATATATAAACTAGAATATACGACGTTAAATATAATTTTAATATATAAAGAAGGTATATATAGGCGCTCCGGCGTATATATATAATTAATAATCAAATTATTAGTACGTTATATTAAACTGTTATCCCCCTTCGAAAAAGGAAGATCTACGATATCCTCGCTAGTTTCTATATTATAGTTAAGTATATAACTTATTTTAGTTTAATAGTCGTTATTCTAATACCCTTAAAGTAATTCTTATTTAAATTACGTGTTTATTTCTATTAATATATAAACCTTATATATATATATTTAAAGTATATTTAGCTCGCCTTCTAAAAAGTCTTTAACTACGTCCTTCTACTATAGTCGGGATAGAGTATCTAGTATTATATACTTAACACTAAGGTTAAAAACCGAATTGATATTTTAAAAATACTAAATATAATCTAAGGCCCGTACGATACGTAAATTAATCTTTACCGTAGATAAGGTAGTTATATTTATTTATTTAACTATATTAAGTATAACTTTATAATTAATATAAACGATTATCTTAAAGATTAATTCGACTATATATTTAATCTTAGTAAATACTTATATTATTCCTACTAATTCTATTTTAATAAGTTAATAGCGTATTTCTATATTCTTAAAGAGTCGGTTAAGGAAAAGAATAAACTAAATCTACTTTTAGTCGGGATAAAGGTCTTTTAATTTTTTTATAATATAATAAATTATAACCCCGTAACCGAATTCCTTATTAATATTAAAGTCGATAAATAATTCCTTTTTATCGTCGAAGTAATATAGAAAGAAAGGTTTAGAAAGGGTATTTTAAATAATTTTAAATAAACGGATCTTCTATAAAGAAAGTAATTTAAAACTAGTCTTTTTAATATATTCTTATCGCTAAACGCCTATAGGGGGTACTTTATTTAATAGCGCGGTTTTCTTATTTTATAAAGGCCTAGTTAAAGTAGTATAATCTTTAATATAATCTTTTAATTAACTAGTTATTCCTAAATACGTTTTAAATATTATTAATATTTAAAAGAAAACTAGTTATTTAATAATTATAAACTTTTCTTTAGAACTTAATAACCCGAACGAGTTAACTTTCTAACTAAATAATATAATTAACGGATAACCGATAAACGCCTTCTTAGGGTTAACTAAAATATTAAATTTAACGAATAAAGAAAATATTATATATAGGTACTAAATATAATCCTCGAGGGTCTAAGAGAATACTATAACGTTATCGATATATACTCGGGCGAATACTTTATAAATACGTAGGATCCGGTTTATTTACCGTTATATATACGTAGGCGAGTTTTTAAATCTTATTACCGTAATATTAAAAGTCTCCTAGCCGCGGTATAATATAACGGTAAACTTATATTTATCCTTAAAGTATATACGCTATTAATAGAAGAAATTAGCCGCGTCGATAACGGTAATTTAACGATAACCCTTAACGGCGCTAATTATATTATTCTATAAAAGTAAATAGTAGACGTCTATTATAACTATAGTATTTAAACCTCGAATATTAATAATAGTACGGCCCTTTTTAATACCGTCTAATTTTATAATCTAAATAACGAAGACTAGGAAATTAAATAGAGTAATTTATATCGTCTATTTAAATCGTCCCTAAATATATAGTTTATTAAAAATTTCGTTAATAATCTTCCGGCTCTCGTTATTTATAAGATAAATATATATCGTTTTAGGTACTTTATTTTCTTAGTCGGCGCGTAGTAATATACGTATTTATTCGTTTTCTAGAATATTAATAAAACCTCCTTCTACCTAAAGTATAAGGAATTAATTAATAATCTTTACTAACTCCGGTTATTTACTATAAATAGTAATATTATTTAAGAGAATACTATTCTTTACCGAAATAGTTATCTCTATTAATAGAATAGAAGGCCGGGAACTAGTTAGGTTCTCTATATCTTTACCCTCTAAAAACTATTTAAAAAGTAATAAACTAGAATTAATAATAACTATACTATTAAAAACGTTCTTAATAAAAGTTTCTTTATACTCTTAAAGAGGCCTTCGTATAACGAGCTCGCGAATATCATTATCGTTTATAATAATACTATAATAGTTATTAAATTAAACCTCGATTATTTAACTTAACTTTATATTCCTAGGGATTTTAACGTATTTATCCGTCTTATTCTTTATAAGTACTAATTTTATTCTATTATTAACGATTCCGGTAAAGAGGTATAAGTTAGTATCTACCGATTTAAAGAAATAATCTCGTATTAATAAATTAAGTTTATAGACTTCGATAATTACTATAGTTTATAGAGGGATAATCTTTATTTTCGTAGTATATACCGGCCGGTTTATACTTATACCTCTTAAGTAAACGTCGATAAGGTACTCTATATCGTAGTTACTAATACGGGCGACTTATCGAGATACTAATATATTAATCCCTTTAGGGGTCATAATGTCTATATTAATAAATATATTTACTTTAAGATTATTTATAATATAGACTTCCCTAGGGGCGGTTTCGGCTATTATTTTATTACCGCTTTTATCTTTCCCGGGGAAATATAAAGAGGTAACGATATATTTAAAAATAATATAATAGTTAGTATTAATACCGGTAACTTAGAGTAAAGTTACTATAATACGGATTCTAGCTTTTAGAAGGAAGTATATTATAAATTTATAATCGGCGATAATTACCCTATAACTAATATCTTTATAACTCTTTTCTATTTTAATTTTAAAGTCTAAGCCGATCCGAATACCGGTATACTAGTACTTCCTAAATATTTATCCTATTCCCGTATTTTTAGAAGAGTCGTAGTTTAATTTAATAATAAGTTTCTATTTTAGTAATTCGTTATTTATCTTAACTTAATAATAAGTTTCCGTATTCTCGTTTATTACTAAAGGTTATTTACTTTTCTAAATAATATTTATAATTAAATATTTAGGGTAGGAGGTTTTAATAGGGTTTCTACCTAAATTTTAACTTTTAAAATATATATATAATACGTTTTTAAAAGAGAATAACTCCTTATAAATACGACACTCGATTTATTTAGGCGAATTAATAATAGTTATTTAATAACTAGTTATTTCGTCTTATTTATTATAGTAATCCTCTTACTACTAATCTTGGCTCTATTTATTAACGTAATTAATATTAGGCGTAGATTATTCTTTTATTTATAACTTTATAACACCGTCTTCTTAAGAGCGGTCCTCTTATACCTCGGTTTTATAATAAGTAGTTATATACCTAGGGGGTACTTACTATTACCCGAAATAATTAAAATTATAACTACCGGTTATGGGCCCGCGGTTTTCTTAGCGCGGTTAATAATTAAGACGATTTCTATTTCTAAGAGGGAAAAGTACGTTTTTAGTATTATTATTAATAATTTATAATTAAATAGGTAGCGGTTAAATTTAACGAGGCTACTACTACGTTTAAAGAATATTTAGTATATTCTAATAAACCGGATTAATAAATTAATAAAAAGTAACCTAAGGTAACTAGTTCTACTATAGGCGGAACCGGTTAAATTATTAATAATTCTACTAGTTTTACCGTAAGTCTTTTAACTTAGGAGGCGGTAAAGGCCTAATTATTTTATTATTTCGTATTATTCCTAGCTAGGCTTCTTCCTTAGTATTAAGTAAATTAAAGAATTTATCTAATAAAACACTAGGTTTAGGCGGATTAATAAAAGATTTAAAATTAAAATTAATATAATCGTAGATTATAAATATTTATTAATATATACTAAGAATATCGGCGGCCCTAGTTAGGTTAAATATCTTATTTATATATTATTTAGGTATTTTATTAGTACGTACTTAAATAAATTTATATTTATTAAAACGAAGTTTATATATAACTTCTAGTGTCTTTATTTTAAATCGTTTAATAAAACGACTTATTTATTTAAAGTTAACGAAGGTATATATTAACGCCTTAGTATTAATATTTAATTTATTCGAGAATTACTTAAGGGCTACTCCTTTAAGATATAAAAATAAAAACTTTCGTACCTCCTCTTCGCTATATTATTTAATTATATCGTTAACGCGATCCTTAAAGTCGAAAACGTTCTTATATATAGTATATCTTTTTAAGGTAAATAAGTTATCCTTTTTATTACTTTTAAAGTCGAAGAATTTAATCTCTTCGAGTTTTAACTTATTCTAGGTATTTACTTTAATACTAGTATTATTTTAATTAATTAAATTATTTACTTTTAATAAACCTTAAGGTTCTACCGGGCTTTCCTTTATCCTAGTTACTAGTTTAATAATAAAGGCCTGAATTTCTAGCGATTCTATAAATTATATTACTTATTCGGAATTTATAGTAAACTACTCGGGCTCGGGAGGAGTTATAGTTTCTTTATCTTTAAATTCGTTCTCTAAAGACTACTTCTTTTATAAGTATTAATATAGTTCTTTAATATCCCTTCGGAAGGTACCGATAAACGGTATTACAAATATTTTATCTATAATTTAGGGTAGCTATATAATAGGTTATTTAAACTTAATATACTCCGAAAGGTCGTTATTAAATTACTTCGTTTTCCGGCCCTTCTTTAATAAATATTAAAGGGGTACTTTAGTAGGAGGATAAAGAGACTATATAACTATCTAAATAACTATTTATTTAATATTAAAAGTAACTTTTACCTATTTTAGGATATATTTATTTAATAATAGGAATTCTTATAAATAGAAAGTAAAATCAATCGTAGTAAAGTTTAACTAAACTTCTTCTAAGGTAATAACTAAGATAATAACTAATAATAAATACTAAAAGTAGTAATATTAGGCGAATAATAAAAGTAGTATTAAAAAACTAATATTCTAGTATTCTTTTTTTTATAGCGGAAGCGTAAGAGATATAACTAGTAATATATTTACTAGGCTAGACGTTTACCTAATAGGTAGTTTATTAAGATAAATAACTATATTAATAAAAAAGAAATAAATAAAGGGACGTTCTAAATATTTAATTTAATATTTATTATAAATACCCTAAATAAAAAGGGTATTAAATAAATTACTTTAATAACTTAATAAAGAGTTTAGAAATACTTATTCAAGGTAGTAAAATATAGTACGGAAGCGCTAAATAAATATAATATAAATAAAACTCGCTGTCGATACGGAGTAAGTTATTTTAAATATAGTAATTAATAGGGAGTATATTAGCCGTTTTAGGGGTTATTTTACTATTTATAATTAATATAATCGTTCTTACTAATATAGAAGAGGTATGATTCTACGTTAATATAACCGTTACTACTATTTAATAAGGGGTCAATATAATAGTATATAATATAAAAGATATTAATTATTCTATAGAGGATTTGGCCCTAATATATTAGAATCCTAGAGTTACCCTAGTCCCGATAGAGTTAGCGGTAGGGCTCAGCCCGTCGTCTTAATAGATATTTATAGTAATACTCCTACCAAAGTCTACCCCGTGACAATAATTTTACTTATTAAATAAATAAAAGAGTTATAAAAGCGGCGTTATTAATAATAGTACTTCTTAATAATATAAATAACCTTCGTTTCTTAAAAGGAGGTCTCTTTAATAAGGGCTTTTTACTACTACCGTTTCTAATTTTTTTAAAGGTATTTTAGAGGCGGTAACGACGACTATATCTTTATAAAAGCTAGGAAAGGGCGGTTTATATACTATACCATAAATAGGCCCTAGTTCAGCTTTAATTTTGCCCGATTAGGGCACTATTACGGGCCTACTGCACGAAAACTCATTATATATACGTTTATTTAACGTTGGTGGTAGGCTCCCGGGCAGCTTTAGGGCTCTCATTAAATTTTATTTTGGCGAGGGCGTGAGGGGGCAAATAATCGAATCACCATGACGTGCGAAGCACACCAGTATGAATAAGAATGTAGCTATATGTAAGTGTTGTAGAGATTAGCAAATACTATAACTTTGGATCCGTTCTAGCTGGGCCTCCTTAGCTTCAGGGTTCGTTCGAAGGTCCGAGGATCCCGAGTAGCTCCCCTAATGCACCTCAACGACTTTGCCTCTGCAATTACGGCTTGTCCATCTGCACATAGAGTAAGCAAGCAGATACCTGGGTACAGTGACAGTGTTCAATGTCTATACTCTCTATGCTTCTCTCATGTCATGCCGTGATTGTCCTTTACCTCGGACTTGAAAAGTATAGTACCTCCTGTCGATGATTCCTTCACACTGATAGCCATTCCCAGGCAACGCAAAACATATTACAGAAGCAAAGATACTGCCCTGGATGAGGAGCCTTTAACAATATCAGTCCATGTATGATTTCCATTGGAGAGGTAGTGCGCTACAGATCAGCGAGGAGAACAGAGAAGGAATGCACCAAGGATGTCTACTAGGTGCGTGGATGCGAATACAACGGTAGTATAGGCTTAATTAAGAGTTGCTGCTTCCTGAGTGGCTTGTGGCTCTCCGTCAAATCGTATTTTGCCTCCTGACCCTCCAAAGAGTTTGCAAGATACGATGATCATATCTACCATGGACATCCTCGACAGTCGCAGTAAAAGGATGTGGGTCATCTATCACGTAATCTTGCGCTTGGCCCTCGTCCCAAGCTACAATTGTTTTGGTTTGTAATCGGCCGAAGATCACTTGGCCCCTGAGAGAGCAATGCGGATGCAGTTGGTGAGCTTCCGTATTCACCAGCATTAACAGGACTTACTAAGTTCGGCGTCATTGAAATCGTAGTCAACAATGATAGCACCCAATAGACGCGGTAAACGTGGGGCCTGTTTTTGTCTCAAGTTGATACGCGCTTCTTGCTTACGCTGGGGTCAGTTTGAAAGTCGGTTTTCCTATTTGTGCGGCTCGTAATGCCTATGCCGCCTTTGTTTGATGGGGTACTTCTTTGCTTTTGGATATGCATAAAGAAATCGGTGCCTTGAGCATGGCCCTACACGAATTCCGTGCCGACCTCGGACTTTTTCGTTCGGTGCAGTGGAGTAGTCGGGATTTACAGGTGTGTGCTTGTAGCAGGACGCTTCCATAATAGATCCAGAACAAGAGAAGAGCCGCTGGCCCCAGCATTCCCCCAAAAATGGTGGGATTAGAAGGTCGAAGCCCTGAAGGACATGAACATGAGATGCGATACAAAACATGAGTATGTCTCGCTGCTTTTCTTTTCAATTTTTACTTTTTTAAAACTAGAGCCGATAATATACTAATTCTGATAGTTAATTCTACTGATCGCAATTACAATCTCCTGCCACTGCCATACGCGCAGAAATATAATCAAAATCATCGGTAGTGATCTCCAAAAAAATGAGCACATATTCCTCCTCAATTGCAACACTCGCCCTTGTCGGTCTCCAAGAAGCTGCAGGTTGTGGCATTTGTATAAGTCTGGACTATCTTCACAAATGAATCGAAAAGAGATTGATATTGGCAGGACTGAGGTGAGGCCCTGGGCCTTCCATCTTGCTCAAATGCTTGCAATCAAAGTGATTAGCAATAGTCGTCTGGTCCTTTGGGCGCTCTCACTAGTCTTGGGGGCTTGAATTTCCGAGGCTGCTCAGTGGGCAAATTGGGGCAGCATTCTCAAAAGAGACTTCATTCTTCGAGTTACCCCATCAAAAGCAATCTAGGAGCTTTAGGGGGTTTACTAAGCTTGAATGGTGGCCTACCAATGACTGTTGTTGCTGTAGCAGAAGCATAGATAGGAGATGCGCGATCTGCGGGCTCGGAGGGAGGTGATGGTGTATGTGTATGAGCAGGGTCTGTTGAAGCTGTCGTGGTGCCCAATGTCGTAGGAGGATCCCAAGCCCCGTAAAGGGCTAGAGTACATGTACTCCAGGCTGGATCCAACGAAGTCAATGACGATGGAATCAACAGGAAGAAGTCTGCGCTACTCAAGAATAGTCTCCAAACGTTGTGTAGTCGATAGAGATGTAAGTGCATTGTGTCTGCTGAGGTCTTGTAGACATTGCCGTTGATAGATCTTCAGGTGCATAAGAGACCGTGGTGCTATATGATCTCCCACGTGCAACATTTGCTTCGGGCGAACACGACACATAGGCCTCCATGTTGTGATAGGCTATGTATACAGACGGCGCAACGCTTGAAGAACTGTTAGATATCGATAGCCTTATCATAAGAAGAGGCTCACAATGTCATACCATTCGAAATTGCACTGGAAGGTGCTGGTGCCATTGAGATCAAAGTACCGGTAATATAAGTTGCATTGCTCTCACTAGGCCAAACTGTTGGCCAATACATGATCTAGACATCTGATGCTGCAGTCCAGCATATCCCCGAGCAAGTCAAGTTGCCGGCATTATGTTGTGAATTGGTGGCTGAAAGGATCTTGCCCTTCGTCGACAGTAAGTCAACGGGAGGAAATTGACAGCAAAATTGATGTGACGTCAAGGAACCCGAGAGTAGATAGAACTAGGTCTTTTTACTGATCACCAATACCCACTACTGAGATGATACAAGGTTTCAACGTAAGCCAAATCATGGAGCATAAGAGCACCTCCTTGGTAATTTCTCTAGAGAAATAGCACAAGACATCTTAGAACATGAATGCAGGACCTCTCGTTATAAGCGAGAAAGAAAAGAGAGACATGATTTGCATCACAAAGCAATTCAAAGGAGCATTAAAATTGAATCTGCGGCCCGTTACCTAGTCAATAAGCTTGTTGCAATAAATGCCTCCTATATATTATCAAATAGCGTACTCAACTGATCACTCTACAAGTCTACAGAATGTACTCCACATCTCATCCATCTTAAATTTCTCCATCACATGCGGTTCTAAACCAATCATCACTTCAAAACCACCTCCCAAACGATCAGGCAGCGCTGGAAGCACAGTCTGCAAGCCGTTGAACATGGCCAGCTTCGGCGCCCTAACGCGTTCGCATTTAACTCCCAGCGCCGGTCCCCAGTCGTACTCGTAAAGGGGGAACGCAGCCCAAGAAGTCATGACAGTATCGCGACCTAAAAGGTCCACAAAGCTGCGAGGCACGAAGCGACCAAAATCCGCGACTTTGCGCATCATTGCGACAACAGATTCTATGTACGGTGCAGTGACTTTCATGATGGATTGACACACCATCAGTGCCATAACCGGGAGACTCTCAGGAGTCAGGATGCTGCTTATTGGAAGGTCGTTGGTGGCAAAAGTGAGAGCGCAACCAAAATAGTCGGCTGGCAGTGGCGGATCCATTCTGGGGCGGCCATTCACGGCAAGCTGACAGCAGGACATGGCTCGTCCATATACTCAGTCCCACTATAGGTGGCAACCATGATGGACCGCCAGATCAAAGCCGTGATGGCGTCGTTTGTAGAGACCCAAATGGTTCGTTTGTATGACGCTCAGTCTTAACAACTGGTGTTGCTGCGACTTTCAAAGCCTCAAGGGAGGCTGGCGAGATGTGAAAGACCTCGACTTTGAGGGAAACGGTCATAAACGATAGTAGACCCTTGGGTACCTCGAGAGCCAAAACGTATTCAGGGTAGTCCAAGAGCCGACCTTTGTCTCTTATATAGTCTCGATTTGTCAAAGATGTCAGAAGGAAGCATTGATCCAACTTGGCGTTGAGTGTTGCCGTCCTGGATACGCGGACAGTTGTGCGAGAGTACTCGAAGAGCAGTGGCGAGGGCAATGCCATCCATAACCAGGTGCCACATCGAACGCCCGAGGAGGAGGCCACCTTGAATGAAGTTAGCATGTAGCGAGAAGACTGTCATCTTGTCTCCCGGCGACGGTAAAGCTGGAGTGCCCCAAAATGTCTTGTCTTCGAAAGTCGATAGTGGAAATCCTCTGACGCGAAGTTGATCGTAATCCAAAGGCGTAGATCTGAGATCCTTTACAAAGAGCTCCTCGTTACCTCCTGGAACGAGGTCGTACGTTCCTTGTTATTCTCTATCATTCGTTGGTACGAGTTGCGCTTTTAAAACCGGTAACCCAATAAACGTTGTTTCGAGAGCTTCCTTAAGGATCCGTATGATTTCTTCTTTGTTATAGTCAGGTTGGAGTTTGAAGTAGTAGAGGCTGCGGTTCTACTAGGGTGGAGATGCCTGCTCGAGAGAAGAGACTCTGGGCTCTCCGAGCCCCAGATAATTCATTTGAGCCGACATGTCAAAATGGTAGGCAGTGCGCGAGGATTGCTAGTAGTCGTTGCAGGCCACCTTGATGAAGTTGTGCGTAAAATACCACCGCACTGTAACTCCCAGGTTCTTGGTTTGAAACTTCACATCGTTGCAGGAGAGGGTAATTCGACTAGGATTGCGGGGCAGAAATTAAGCAGCAGATAACTAATCAGTATCAGGGAATGTGACCTCGAATATGCGTCAACCTAACGTATCCGGCGCCGCGGTACAAAAGTCTTTTGGATGATTCTCACCTTTTCTATCAGTGTGTATGAAGCGCTAGACCAGAAAGGGAAAGCTGGAGTTGAGGGGGATTTCGCTGGAAAACCGTATACGACATATTTCTTGCATTTAGAAGGATCTCTACAGATACTTGCAGCCTATACAGCCCGACCAGCCTTGGGACCCCAAAAGTGCGACCTATTTCCGACTTTCAGAAGCGCCAGTAACGCCCAAATACCTCGTTCATCTAGCAAGTCTTCATAGTAACATCGTAAATAAGAAGTCAATCGCTTCTTTTTGCAACTGTCAGCGCTAGGGACCAGCTCTGGCCGCGTGGAACTCTGTATGTCCATCATGGCAGAACCGCACCATGGAGAACATGTCACTCGGCCTCATATCTAAGCCTTCTCATCTCATTGTAAGTAAGCTCGGACTCGGTAAGTAGGATAAACGAATCGTTCTTGCCATGATCCAGGAACGTAGGCGGAATATTGGACGTCAGCGGAGTCTGAAGGGTGACTTGAGTTGAGCAGCAGATCAGGCAGCCGAGCTCATACAAGAGCCGAGAAAAATCATAAACGCAACTCATCCTAAGCAATTAAGAATAAATCTCTTGCTCTTCTGCATGTATGCACTGCGATTCTCGGGCTCTGTAGCCCTCGTAATTACTACTCATCTTGATAATTTGCCTGCTTCGATGCTGAGCAAGCTCGGCAAAAACAACATCGTCAAGCCGAGTCCTCCTCCAGACGACCTCAGTCACGCCAGTAATTGTAGGCAATGGGGAGTTAATCTTCAACCTCTATCTGACTATACGTATGGTCAATCGTATAAGAAGCCGTACAAGCTCAAGAAAAACGATTAGCTGTAATTATGACCCTACCCATTCGTACCAAAGCCTTGCCTACTACTATGATAGCCATTCGGACCAGAGTGCCCGGCAGTATGACCATTGTCGTGCCCAGGGGCTCCATATACTGGCCCATTGGCATTGCCATTGATATTGGAAAGTTGGTAGCCAGACTGGCCACTAGGGACTGGCTGCGGTCGAATCGAATGTTTGTGACCAAAGACGCCGCATGTGAATAGCCACACCACTTGATGTCTCTTCCACCATCCCACGACGATTGCTACCAGTATAGCAACCGATGCTACTATGATACCTCCTATTTCGCCCTTGGAAAGCCCGGTTTTGTTCTTGTTGGGTGAGGGAGTTGTAGCGTTGGACGGATCAGATGTGGAGGGGCTCGTGGGAGAGGATGCTGCTGCAGCAGAAGACGATGTCAGCGTAGCTCATGTAACGGGGGTAATAAGATCATCGCTAAGAGACTTACCAATGCCCCCAGCAGCTACTGTCGTGGGAGATGCAATTACTGCTCCCTTGCCGCGCGTGGTAGTAGCAAGTACCAGGATTGTCTCAGCACTCGCAGCACATGTCAACGAATGATATGTAGATATGGCACCCAGACTTGCAGATCTTGCGAAGGTAGCACGTGAAGGTGCATCGGATGAGCTAGAAATCTGTAAGCATATGGTAGTACTTGGTGAACGAGAGGTGCCCACCAAGAGAGGATCGAGATGTATATACTAGAGCAGGATGCCGGATCCAGACCATCACAGAAGTTGTCGCCCTCGTTTACGCATGTTCTGTAGTTGCCTTGACATTCGATCTGATTACAGCATGCCCACTGGACCAAGTCTTGAATGGTAGAGGTGCATGAGTATCCCGACGGGCAAGTGAGAGGGGATGCTGAGATAGTGAGTGTGTTAGCTGCGCAACCAGATCTTGTGCTCCAAAGCAGGTGGCGGTGTATCTGCATACCTCCGTTCCCACTAACGTATCCGCATGTTGTGACAGCCTGCCGTTCTAGAAGGATATGTTCGTCGATTCGCGGGCCATCGGTCACAAGAGGGTGCGCAGCAAGCACGAAATACCGGCGATCTTGGTGTGCAAGCTGTGGAGGAACAGCACTCGTAGCTACGGGACCGAGGGCGATGACTGCACGATACAGACACAAGGCTGAGACAAAGGACGCCAAGAACATGACCGCTTTTTCTTGTCGCTAACAACAAAGACTTTGATACGAGTACTCCAATGAGGGGCACGCGTTCAATCCGATGCCCTTGTTCATAGTATGTGCTCAGGGCGACTTAACACTGCTTTGGCGCAGAGGCAGACGCTGACCTTTGCCAGCGGCGCGTGACCTCGTTAGGTTTGAAGATAGGGCGCAATAAATCCAGAGAGGAATCGCTACACTCCGAAAGTGGCGATGAGGCTATAGTAGGACTCGGCCCTGATTGGCTTTATGGTAACAAGGCGGGCGGCCATTAGACGGTGAATTTCGCCTGAAAAGGCGCAGCGCCTCTTCGCTTAGTATATACTATATGCAGTGTGACAGCTACCAGCCAATGATAGCCTTGGCAGCCATCCTTTCGTTATCAAAGACTTCTGTAGGTACAGTGTGCGTGGGCTATAGCAGAACTTGCAGGCAAACCTCAATCCCTATCAAGGATGACCGACAGGCTGGGTGTCAAAACAATTGGCAGTCTTGAATGCCAGAGTTCGCGAAGCGCAGTCGACTTAATGACCAAAAGTACCTTTTGAATTACCTTATGGTCGCAAAACACCCGCTCGCGACTCACGTTGAGCGCGCCGTATCCGAATTCACGCTCCTTTACAAATGCTTCTTATGATAAAGGGCTCTATGTACCTTCAGAACTACCCACTTTTTTGACAGCTTGCCTGCAAGTCAGTTGTGGTGAGATTCAACGGAGTTTGAATTGGGGTGGGGTCCCCAGTCTGACACTAGCAGCGAAAGACATTCGCTATCAAAAATCATGAATTAAGCTGTATCGACGATGTGGTGTCTTCCCAAGACAGAGAGCTGGGAACGGTATTCGAGTCCACCTTAGTGTTTGGCCGTCTGTTTTGAGAAGAAATGAATTTGCTGCTGCGACTGTCATCTCGAAAACTCATTCTCCTCGTCTCAAAAGTGACGACTTCTAAGTTGTAACTCTCAAGACTTACCATCCCAATTAGATGATTCGTCGAGATAGATATCGCGAATGGCGAGCAGTTGCCTTGTATCCTATTCTACATGTGGTGCAATTGGCTGAGGGCCTTTGACGTAGTCGAAATGGCCTAGCCTCTTGCTCATGACATTATCCCCAGGTCCTTTTGCGGCGTTTGGTCCGCCACTCAACATGTTGTGTGGGAAGCCGACGTCGAAATCGTATGCTCCCTCGATCTCCTCTATGTCGGCATCATCCAACTGCAGCCCTAATGCTTCGATGTTGCCCTTGAGATGCTCAACCTTCCTACCGCCGCATATCGGAAACACGTAAGGAGACTTGCGCATCACGTACGCTAGCGCGACGCTCGTGATCAACGTATTCTTCCTCTTTGCAATCTTCTCCAGTACTTCTGACACCTGCTCGGCTGGCTTCGACCTGATGTGCGTCAAGTTCCTGCCACCATCGTTGTGTACCAGCTCTTTAGGCTTGAAGTACCCACTTCCAAGTGCACCCCAAGGCGCCAGTGACATGCCTTCATCCATGCACATGGGTATGATGTCGCGCTCGAAATCTCGCTCTGCAGCTGACCACTTGCCTTGGTATACGGAGAATTGGCGCAGACCGTGCTCGCGTGCGTACGCGTTACATTTGACAACGATCCAGGCTGGGGTGTCGGAGATGCCTAGGTAGAGGACTTTGCGCGTTGCGACGAGGTGGTTGAGGGATTGCATAATCTCTGGGATCGACGTAGTCATATCCCAGAAGTGGACGTACAGCTGTGCGATGGGTACAATGTCAGTCCAATTTCTTAATCTAGCAGCGGGCTGGCTTTCTGAAAAGAATCTACACACCAAGTCGATGTATGAGGTCTGCAACTTCTTCAAGCTGTCCTCCACTGAGACGTGCAGACTCTTGGCCGAATTGCCGCCATAGTTGGATCGCATTCTCTTGTCATGTAGTCCCTTGTATACGGCAGTGTATTTAGTCGCAAGGACGATGTCATCTCTTAGCCCAGTCTTGGCCATCCATTCACCAATCCATGTCTCCGACTCTTGAACTTGGTATCCATTGGCTCTACAAAGCTTTCGTCAGCGTCTCATTTAACGAAGACTTCACAGGGCCAGTTTTGTCACGTGTCAATGAAGTTACCACCTTGCTCATAAAAGTAGTCCATCATTGCAAAGGCAGTCTCCTTGCTGCATTCGCCCATGATCTCCTTCCATGCAGTGCCAAAATTCATCGCTCCTAGACATATTGGGCTGACATGAACGGCGGCTGTGGGGGCTAAGGTTCGATGTCGGCCTAGAAGGCTCTTCGGTGTGGGAGGCGGTCGTGCAGTCATGATCAATTGCTGCTGAGGAGAACGATTAGGATGGCTTACGTATTTGTATTTGGATGGACGGACGGGGGGGCGGGCGGACTTGGACTCGGATTCTGATTCGGATTTTATGGACGGATATAAGAGCCAGATCCTTAACTCCGTCAGAGGATCGCGATTTCAAATCGGATGTTTGACTGATCAGCAACCAAACTCTTGCCAAAATCTTGACCTTAGCCTGTTTAGTGGCTGACATTCTAGAATACTGAGTAAAAACAGATAACGGACTTAGTTGATCCGACTGAAAGGCAAGTAAAAGGCTCTCTGGAGACAAACAACCATCGGGCGGACGAACCGCATGCCAGATGTTCATCTGTCCGTGTTCGACCCTGCAAAAGCCTACTGCATGTAATAGCAATCTCCTCCACAGTGCTGTCGAGATGGATCGGACCCACGGAAGTATTCACACCAGAGCAAGTGGCGGTAGAATACCACGTCAACTGCCTACGTCCCATCGCTGACAATCTGCGATCGCATGATGGAAAGGGACCATTTCGTATGTATCAAGACAGGTATCAGAAGAAGTGGAAGTTCTTGATACGAGAGTTTTCACTGAGACAGGAAACGTTCTCGGCTTGAACAGCAACCCAAGCTTTCGAGACCCTAACAGAGCCATGATGCACTTGAGCCCGACTCAACTTAAGCAGGAGAGTGGAAATGCCAAAGCTATTTTTAAGCCACACATTAATTGATCCCGACTCATCCCGAGGAACAGCCTCAGCTCCTGATCAGAGTAGGGGACCACGAAGTACGTGAGCGGGACTCGGCTTGAGCAGCAGCCTAAACATTCCGACCCATTCTAGAGCTACTCAGTTCTTTTCCCGGCTCAACTTGACGGCTCATGCACTTTCTCTAATGATACTTTCACAATCTCCGTTACCAAATCATCTCCATTCTCTTGTCCGTTACCTTGGCGAGCATCCTCCCTCTTGACAATTCCGGCAAAGTACGCTCTTCCGAAGCACGGTACACCAAGACGCTCGTCGGGGGATCCAGCCTCATTATCGGAAGCGACGACAGTAATATAGCCTTGGATGCCGGCAGAAAAATCCGTAAAATTGCTCATTCGTGCAAGTGTGGCGTGCATAGTTTTGATGGAAGCATGCGTTCTCGTTGGGTCGCCACAAAACACCATGATGGTGAATTTGCCACTAAACTTGGTCAGTGATTGTAGGCGTACGGGTAAACGAATTCCGGGTTTCTGCAAAAGGACATCAGGAACTCTCCAGCCAGGCGTTACCTCCTCGTAGTCAACTTCTGGGGTAAGGACTGTGAGACCATCGCAAGGGTAAGCAATGCCTAACCCTGTGTTCAACGAAGCATTTGCTTTGTATGTATCTATCAATGTCTTGTGCGGATCGGCGTCGGGATCCTTCTTGAACTGGTGTGGAATTTCACCTCCTGTAAGTACTGAGATGATCTTATCTTGTTCGATTATGCTCTTTGCGACAGATCGGCGTTCAGCGTCATATGTATCAAGCACGCTCTCGGTAAGCCAACCATTGATGCATCCAGCGAGCTTCCACGAAAGATCAACGGCATCATGTAAGCCTGTGTTCATACCCTGCGCAGCGCCGGAGGAATGAGTGTGCGCTGCGTCGCCAGCAATAAAGACTCGATCATTCCTGTAGTTGCCAGACAGGCGTTAGCCCACAGAATACACAGTCCACCAATCGACACTCTTAAACTCGAGAGTAAATGGTTGCAATGCCTTTTTGGCTTTCTGGATTACATCTTCACGGGTGATAGTTGCACCAAATTCAGCCCACAGCTTTTCCGGCAGGGCAAACCCTACGCGAGTTACTTCATGATCAAGGCATGCCCAGAGAATAGAGCCATCGCTTTCCGATTGGATACACAAATGCCTCGTCTGGCCTCTGGCATGTTCGTTTCGACGATTCCGTCAATGCGGATCCAGTGACGGTTACTGCGGTCTCCTTCAAATGGGATGCCAGCTAGTTCTCTGACTTTAGAGCGTCCTCCATCGGCTCCGACGATGCACTTGATTTGTATGATGGTCTGTTCTCCGTCTCCAGTATCTATGACTGATCTGACTTTCGCTCTTTCACCTTGTCCTAAAAGTGAGAAATCGAGCATTCGGGCTCCATAATACACCCTTTTATCACTGCAGTACGTTATACTTACAATTGAATCAAACAGTGTCAAGCACGACGGAGACTTCTAAGGCTTACGGCAATGCCACAATGGGAGACGCCTCCACCGTCCTTACTCCCCCGAGCCATGTACTTCAAGAGAATCCATCCTTCGACATATCGGAACACGAGGGAACAAGAAACACGGACTTTGACCCTTCGGGCTGTATACGTCAAGGAAATCTGTCCTTCGGCACACAGAGCTTCGACCCTTCAGGCTATATACCTCGAAGAAATCCGTCCTTCGGTACAGCACATCAAAAGTGGCTGAAGCGTTAAAGCGGTAATGTCCTTATATACACTTAGTTGCAGGTTCACCAGTAGCGGCATAACCTTCGCGTCCAGTATCTGGTTTGGCTCATATTCTCGATTTCCAGAAGCGTCCTGATCGCGCAATTTGGTGCGAGGAAGCTCTTTTTCAATTTCCTTCAACAATTCTTTACCCTTGGGGATGATCTCGTGGGTCTTAGTGCCGGACATAGTGATATAGCACCGTTACCGATGGCTGCAGTCTTATAGACGTAACGCTCGTGATACTGCCTCTCCTGAAAATATATCAGCGCGATAACAAGGTCTTAATTACAGGAGGAGCTGTACCTTACTATTTGTGGTTCCTTTAATGGAATGTACTACAATGTACTCATAGTCCACACTATCAGCTATGATAGCGGGGCGCAACGGGCCGGTGGATCCTAGAAGCGCTATCTGGCAGTATTACGTAATGGGATCTTTGGCCGGCAAGCCAACTCATACGTTAACGAGAATCGTCAGTATTCGTCTGCGAAGCCTACCACCTATACTTCTTGTCGGACCAACACAATGGCGCTGCCAAGTCTAGAGCAATATGTACGCCCTAAGCTAGGAGCTTACTCGAATGAGTAGGACCCTACCACCGCTTCTCGTGGAGGCCATGAAGTAGCCCGTCTACAACAGCAAATGGATATTGCTTTAGAAAATGGGAGTAGATGATGAGTCAGTCCATTGCCGTGCAATCTGTGATTAATGGTCGGGTCAGGAAGCTCATTACCTAAAGGCGCCTTGAAGCTGTCCTCCCTCATAGATGCACTTGCAAATGTCTGCACTGAGGCTTGCATTAATGCATGTGAAATTGTGTTTGCCAAATGGACAATAAGCCACAGGAACTTGTGCATTCTAACCAGGTGGTCTCTGAGGGCATATGATGAAGAACCGAAATCGAGCGGTTCCTAAACTTGAACCCTCTTTCTCACAGACAGAGTGGCGCAGATCAACATAGTAATTCTTCCGTGTCTGAAATATACACCTGCGATATATTGGAGGAGAGTGGAGCTGAAGGAAAGCTGACACAGCCATGCTCCCATCTATTTCAACCGGAAGAATTTGGGGCGTAGGGTTGTACTGTTCTAGAACCTGGTGGCCCATAGCCCGCAACAGAAGTCGTCGCGAGCGTCATGCGTGCTGGTGATAAGCTGGCACGCTCGATGCTGATTCGTACCATTCGTTTCGCAGGATCGATCCTCCCTGCTGAGAAAGCAGCACGGCCTATCAAGATATTGTTCCCATAACACACGAAACCTGTTTTTATCAGGATGCACGCGCTAAGCTAATCCTTTGGCTGAGATTCTGTTTCGAGCCGAGAGGGAAGAAGGAAGAAGGAAGAAGGAAGAAGGAAGATTGGCGACGGTGACGGTGGCTTGGGTGATGGCCACTTAATTCAGCTATGACGTCACTTCCCACCAGTAAGTTGAGCGGCTTCCGAAGCTGGGTCCCTCCATACCTATCAGCATGTCAGTATCGTTCTTCAAATCTGCGCAAGACTAGCTGAGCCCGACAGATCGCGGAGGTCCAGGCTTTGCTCTTAAAGGACAGGTTCTATTGTCTTTCTCAGTGACTCCAGGCTCTGCGTCCCATACCGGAAACAACGCGAGGGTACAGCGAAGGGTATGGCTTCAAGAAAACAACAAGGTGCGCGGGTCCCCGGCTTCTGGCTTCCACTGAAATGGCAGCAAGAAGAAGACCAGAACCGGCGGCACTTTTACAATACTTTTCTTGATTCGGCACTTGATGGTTCAGAAGAAGGGTATGAGTATCTTCGTTGCAAATATTACCACGACTACTGATATTGTTGCAGTAGAGATGGACCTGACCCTCTTACTGTCGTAGAGCGCTCAATCTTGTCACTAATTAACAAGATCACCGACGATTTCGACTGGGTTCAAAAGGTATTCCATGAACGATTTATAGGCGATTGGAAGCGTCAAGCGTTTTCTCAATATGCAACACTATCTCCACAGATGATCGAGTGGGTCCGTTGCAATGAATTTTACTGCAACGACCGAGCTGATCCTAGAGTAGTGTGTTCAAGAAGCGCAAGAAAGAGCAATTCACGTTCAGGAGTCAGGATTTATTCCTGCTCTAGATCACGGAGTATATAAATCCGACATAAGAATCTCTTCTGCCCTTAAGACTAGTTTGGGAGCTTCGATCGGACGTCTCGAGCAAGGCAATGAAGACCATAGTACTACGTGGTCCGAGACCGTGGAGAGCTCAGTCGTAGATCCAGGTCTATATCCGTTTTGCTTTGGCAGAACAAGATATCGGGTGTCTGCTTTTCCAAAATCGAGGACAGTATCAGATTATGCGGCAAAGGTAGGTCGAGGAGTCTCCTACAACCCGAGGAGAGTGGGGCGCTCAGGGGAAAGGATTGTTATGTGATCGACAATGCATGGTCTACGAGATATCAATGGCTGCCATGTGACATTATATTCGACGAGCACACAGGCAAGGCATGGTAAGCGGATCCATCCATAACGCGACTCCCAGAGATTTTGATGAAAAGTAGTATCACAAGCGATATCAACAATGTGCATCCTCTACTTCATCAGCCCTTCTATACCGCCACCAACGAACTTACATCTTGTCTATTACCGATGCTGAATTATACTTTGATGGCTCTAAAAATGCCGAGACTATTCAGTCGTCGAATAGATCCAGAGGAACGTGTGAGCGGCAGGAAGTTCCCAGACCTCGAACCTGGACCCTATCGATCACTGGAACAGCGAGCTCGATCGGAAAGCCTAAACACACAAGGTAAGCTGCATACATCGGTGCACGTAAACCTACAGAAAGAATTCTGGGATGTGGGCATCCAAGCCATCATCCAAGTCTCCAGCATCGACCTGGATACAGAAAGGCCAGAATACCCAGGAGAAGAATGGCACGTCCAAGGCCAACTAGTAAGCACCCCTTGCCAGCTGGCGAAGACCATTACGCAATGACTTTGCAGATTATCCGACTGATGCATTACGAACAGAATGAGCGTATCTGCGCTACGGTGCTCTACTGCTACAGTAGCTCAAACATCTCCGAGGTCTCAATATCATTCCGACATCGAGTCTCAAATGATGAAGCCATATCCCTAAGCAGCGTCGCAAGATCCGTAAAAGAATGCGAAGACGCGTATGGGATCAAAGATCTCGGTCCTGCGGTGCAGATTCTAGGTGATGTGAAAATAAGAGAGGACAGGACTATCAGCTATCCTAATGTAGAATCCTTGAGCTCCAAAATCTGATGCCAGGCTAATCGTTACCAGGTCTTCCAAACCAAAATCAACCCCTTCAAGCTTCACGATCACTCGAAGCCAGGGCATCTGAAGCTCTTTGTTTTCCATCTCGTTGATCCCAATCGGCGTATAATGTCTACCTCAATGGTGCCGTGTCAACGACGGGATTGGTGGGCTCGCGAAATCCGTCAGCTGGTGCCTGTTCTGCGACGACTTCCTGTGGAGATATTCGACAAAATTGTTGATGTGAGTTCTCATAGCAACGTACACATGGGTTGCTGCCAAGCTCACGTTTGTCATCATAGGAGGTCGACGATTTCCCAATCTCGACTCATGAGGCTGAGAAAATCAGAAAAGACTTTTCGCAGGAGAGAGCGCAATTGTCAGTGAAGCTCTTCTCGTATGCTTGAGTCTTACTGATCTTTGATATGTTAGCACCCAAAATCATACAGAGGCGATGCTCTCACACAAATTCGACCTACTGTCGGAAGCACGGCGTCATGATATGAATATGGGGTACTCCTAATGTGCTTGAACGGGCTCAACACGCAACACACACCACATGAACCTACATATCGTCAGCTTTGAATTTGGGGGCCACGAGGTAGTCAGCTCGATTGAGAATCGCGAAATAACAAGGCTTCACAATATTCCTGTTTAGAATTCATTCACTAGTCATAATTGAAATGGGGCATTGTCTTCATCTCTCTTCGACGCCAACGACCCTTGCAAGGCTCGACCAAGATGCGCTTGATGCACAGACCCAATCAAACCACCATCAAACCTATCTTTTCCCCTTCCCAACATCTCATGCGACGGATCCGCCGTCTGTATTCTCGTCCCACAGCAATTCCCGACCTTTAACACGGCGAACCGTCAACAGTGTCCCTGTTCATCGTCGTTCTCCCATGATGGACCGCCTCTGCGAATCGCAGCCTAGAAGCAAATGGTGGGCCCTCATCACGCTGTAACGAAGCCTCGGCCTGTGCTCCTGAGACGGGAGCTTCCTTCGTACCTAGTATGCCGTTTTCTGATTTGCCAATAATTTATCCATGTACTAGAATTATAGATAAGTATGGAATTTCTTATGCTTTTCTATTCTAATATCTATATTACTTGATAGCTACAGCGTTCTCGTTTTATTAGAGACCTTATAAGGACGACGACGCTGTCGGCGTGGAGGATCTGGATCGTTGGCCTTCCAGCTCCAAAGCCGTTGGGTTTTTATCGGAAACAGTGTCTACCGAATCCGTGAAGGAGTTGATCTAGGTAGGTGTATTTATTTCCCTAAACTACGATCTAACTTGTCCAGCATCCTCTTATCGTGTCTCCGTGGCGGGTGGAAGAGCTGAAGTGGATAGTGGAACCAGCTGGGATTTTAGTGTATAAGGGCTACAGGTATCTACACTGGTTGATGGATTCGTACCAGCTTTGGGCGTAAGGTTGGTCTTGAAGAATGAGATTGAAGGGAATCCTCGTTGAATCCGCTGGATTAGAATACACGTGATCCTGAGGGCCCTAAATATAGCGCTCTGTCGACATCCACGTCAACGCAGCCAAACTTCACAGAGACCTCTAATTCTGGATATTATTCCTGATACCTTGAGACCCCCTAACCCTTTCGTATTCTTCCAGCTACCCAGAATGTACAAAACGGCTTCCTCGGCTTTATCTTACCGTGTCCCGCGTTTATTCCTTTACCCACCCCTTCCCTTCAGATATCCTGTAATCGTTTCTTCCTGAGATCTTCCATATTCGTCCTTGACTCGTCTGAATATGGAAAACACCTAAGCGTACGCTACTGCCGCGGGCGGCATCACTATTTTTTTCGTCCTCGCCAACGCCCTTCCCCATATTACACGATTGATAAGGCTTGTCTCGTCTTTCACGGCCCAACACCTCACGTATCCATATTTCCTCAGCCGTCATCGATTCTTGGGTCCGTGGACTCGAGCCGACATTCTTTCTCATTCAGCTGATCTATATAATAGCGAACATCTTCTGCCTCAGCTTCCGAGTTTCCACAATATTACAAGCTGGCCTTCAAGCCAGGACGCTTTCGCTGATTAATGCTATCCCCCTGTTCGCTGGGCCCTACCTCAGCTTTCTCGCAGACGTACTCGGGGTTCCTGTGAACACGTACCGACGCGTTCATCGATCGGCGGGGTTGGTATCGTTCTGTCTCGTCCTCTTTCACGTCCTCGTCGCCGTGGTCGGCCGAGGTTCATTTTCCATGGCCACGGGCAAGCACCTGTTCGGCGCCATCGTAAGTCTTGTGGCTGATCCTGTCGTGTCCTCACTGACTGCCTCAGGGAAGGGCTTCCCTCTGTACACTGATTCTATTCTCCTATCCTTTCCTCCGCAAGATCTCTTACGAAATATTGCTCCGCACGCACCAAGCGTTGGCTACGCTCTTCCTCTATTCCGCCTGGCGGTATCTTCTATCCGACGGATTCTTCCCTCGCCTATACCTTTACCTTTCCGTCGCCTTATTCTCGGCAACGCTCCTAGTTTAAGCCGGGAGTGTGCTGTATCGGAACGACACCATCCGCCACGGCCATTCGCGAGCTTGCATCACCCGCCTCGACGAGGGTAGTTAAAATCACTATCAAGCTTTCGAAGCCGCTCAAGATCGAGTACGGATAATATTTTCTGGATCCCCTCCGTCAGCTTCTAGGCCTTTCTATAGAGCCATCCGTTTATAGTCAGGTCATGCGCGGACGGGAGGTAGGACACTCTAGAGCTTTTCGTAGAGCCTCGTAAAGGCATTACCCGAGAGCTCTTAAGTTACGCCGGGACCGACGGGGAAGACGGTACCAAGAATTCTCGCTTAGTGCTATTTAATAGTCCCTATGGAACAAGTACGGCCGTGGGCGACTACGAAAACGTACGGTTTCGGGACAGCGGCTTATCCGCCGTGCTTAGGAAGGGTAATTTATGGATATAAGATATAATCCTCGTAAAAGCGGCAACCGCACTGAGCTGGGGGCACATTTTTGTCTTCTTTTCACGCCAAGAAATGAAAAATGCAGGGATGCTCTACCCGCTGCTACCAGCTCGGCTTGGCTCTGGATCATAAAAACCCCTCTAGAGATACCCTCGCTTTCTCATCCAGCGTTTGAGGCATGCAGAAGGGAATACGGATAGCTTCTAGGTTCCAGCGCGGCCAAAGACTCGGGGGCCGTAAAACCTTCTATAAAATACTTCAACCACTCCGTCGGAAGGAGGAGAACGTCTGGCTTGCAACGTGAGAGGCTTTCTCGTTTCTCCACAGCGCACATTAGAAGTGGATAGTGACCCGAATACTAAAGTCGTCCTCATCAAAACCCCCCCTTTGCCTCATTTCAAGAACGAGATTGAGGCTCTCGAGCTTTGCCAAGGCCATCAATCCATCCGCCCACTAGTTGATGTGATCGATGACCCACAGTTACTGGTGCTAGAGTTTCTCGACAAGACTCTTTACGATGTATCGTGCGAGAAAACGCTTGAATGGAGAGATATCAAGCGGGCAGTAAAGACCGCGCTTGATGGACTTGCCATCTTGCACGCCCACTAAAAAAAAAATCTTTAGTTAATCTCTAGTAATGAACATGTACTCTTTAATATTTGATAAACAACGATAATTAATTAATTAATAAATATTTTTAATATAATCTTAATTACGTCGATATTATTATTATATAAATAATAATAAGAAAGTAAATAAAAAATTATAACTATAATTTAAATTCTATTAATATTCATTATTAATTATAAAATCTTTATATATAATTATATTAATATATAATAAATTTAAATTTAAATTTTATTACTAAGACTATCGTATTAAATTAAAAATAGAATAATACGAGTATTTTAATAATTGGTAGTTATAATAAAAAGAACTAGTAGATATAATATTCGAATTTTATACTTAGACGTACTACTTAAAGGTTCCGTAGTAAATAGAAGGCGCTAACCCAAAGGGGCTAAGCGAGCGGTAGCTGACCCGAAGGGGCTTAGCGGAGCTTGGCACACCTCTGAGGGACTGAGGCAAAATATGGAGTACTATACGTCAATAAGACCTGCCTCGAGTGCTACATGCTGATCACGGTGAATTCGCCAAAAATCTCATCAAAAGTGGCGCCGATGCTGGTGCTCAGCTCTGCACGGCTGAGAGTCAAGGCTCGGTGCAACAGCTTTCAAGGGAGACATTACAAGCGGTCTCATCTCATCCAACACTACACGAGGTTTGTATTCAGCTCTGAGCGATGCCCAATTCATCATCGCTCGAGGTACATGCCAGCTTGCGTCTTGACACAGACCGCGCTGGTCTGCAACTTGTGCATTCCCTCACACGCCCTCGGGGCCGTTACAAAACATTGCCAATTCTGCAATTATGTTATATATGAACCATTCAAAATCAGATCCTGCAGCATACACGTCACACAACACCAAAAAACGACCCCAAGCGCGACGGGCGACGCTTGCAAATACCTTTTCGACTACCACATCTCCGACAACAGCAACACAAGTCGTTGGCGCACAGTACGAACGAATTGATCCGGCAACGGCAAACAGCGCAATACCTTCCAACGTCATCATCACCAGTGGCGCTGTCGATGCTGATCCGTCTCTTTCAATTATCGAATGATCCCCTCCGGAAAAGTGGACGAGCGATGACAAAAACTTCTCCTTATACGATCGATCTCCATGCGTGCGGCGGAAGATGATTTGGCAAAGACCCTAACGGTCTTCCACGCTTAGCTATTCAAGCAGTGTTTGGACCCGATTTGCCAAAGGCAAGCGAACAAGATACGTATGGAACCGTATCGAGTCATTACGACACACTATAAACATACAACTCAACAATATACCCAACGGGCAAAATAGCCACTAGCAAAGCAGCGGCAGTAGCTCAATCCGCTACTTACAGTAGTTGACGTCTCTCCCTTTCGCAAAAATCACCAACTAAAACAACGATCTAAGAACGCGACTTCCTAACGAAAACGATCTGCAAACCCACAGTGCGCAAGCACCGCTACTACCACATTCAGCACTTACTCGCCGAATATTCATTACTTCTCCTCTTCCAACCAGCCAGCCAGGCGTCTGGTTCACGCGCTAGAAGCCTTGGCCATGCTGTATACGGCCTTCCAGTCTTGGCGGTGAGCGCTTCTATTCGTGTTCACCGCGTAATCTGCAATAATCTTGAGGAAGAGTGTTGTTCGGTCCCGCCGTTCCTGCAGTGTGGGATTGATTTGCTACGACTTTTCTAAATCCTCAAAACCAATTGTTTTATTTTTCTGCGCCTCTGTATGTTTGACGTGAGAGAAACGTTCACGTTATTGGCGCAGGGGGCGCCATAGCAGAAGTCATTACCTGCTCAGATTTTTTGTGTACTGAGATAATGTCTGGAGTCTGCACCCAACGAGGTGATGCCAACGAATGTGTGAGGTGAGTGCTTCTTATATTTCGTACATCTCGTGCTCGTTGTACACTTTTTTTGCTATGCTATACTATATCCCAGCTTGAATGCCCGAAGCTATGCATCACAAACCCATGAAACTTCCAGCAACACTGTCGAAGCCAAAGTCCGCCCTTATGTACTCCAAGCCTGTGTTGTACTCTACACCTTCACGAAGCCTTGCACCATCTTCTATACAGCATCTCCATTCCGCACCTCTCTCACCCCACCTCCTCCAGGTCCAGGTGCACCATCTTTCTTCTCCCTCCCAGCCCCCAGTACATCCCCACCCCCCAGCCCAGCCAACCCACCACTCACGCCCTCTCCACCACACTCAACACCAAGCGCCCCAATCTCAATCTCCTCAAGGATCCCACACTGCCGCTTCCACATCCTCCAAAAGACCATACTGCCATGCAACTGCGTCGCACTAAACGCACAATGCAGCACCGGCGTCACGATCTTGAAGGCAAGTTGCCATTGGGGCCACAGCGAGCCGAAGAGGTAGAAGATGACGGAGGTTTCGGCGAGGGTGCCGAAGAGAGTGCTGACGAAGGCGAAGAAGAAGAGGCGGGAGAGGAAGAGGTGGGATGTTGGGCGCAGCCGGTAGAGGATTATGGCTATGTGGGGGAGGAGTTCGCATACGATATCGAATGCGCCTGTGAGTACAGCAAAGAAAACGCGTCAGCAAACACAGATGAGGGGTTTGTCATAGAGAGAGAGAGATGAGAATGGAGAAGGGAGAAGGAAGGGCGAGAGGAGTGGTGTGTGGGGAGGGGAGGAAGATGTACCCCATACTGTACAGAGGATGAATTCGATAGTAGCGTCTTTTTCGCGCGTCAGGTTCAGGCTTATGGCTATGGCTGCTTGGGCGACTGTGATGGTGCCGATGTGGTGCATGGAGGATATGTGGCTGACTTTGACGCGGTAGATTAGCTCGAAGATGTACATCCCGACGAGCATTTGGGTGCAGACGACGAGGATGTCGCCGAGGGTTACGGGGGAGTGGGGTGCGTAGGGGGTGTGGAGTTGGGCGTATCTGGGGCCCTTACTCGTTAGCATCGAAAGGAGCTGGAGGGGGAGAGATTGGGAAGAGGATGAGGATGGGGAAAGCAAGGTTAGGAAGAGAGGGAAATTGAGAACACACCGAAAGGCAACATCGATGAATGGATACACCCCCACGACTAAAATCAACGCCTTCATCCCACCCGCTATATGATGGTTCACGAATCCCCGCCGGGCTAAGTCATTGAGCGCTGTATATTTCTCCCTATAGAGCCACCGGAGTAGGAAGGCGTCGAAGATGTATTGTTTTATCAGAAATAGGATTACCAGCACAATGGAGAGGATGAGTGCACTGTAGGGTGAGAGGATGGAGAGGGGTGTGAGGGGGACATTTTTGATGTGCTGGTCGCCGTGGATGTCGAGGTCGGGCATGGTGTATGGTGGTTTTAGTGGTCGTGTTTATCGGGACTGGGCGGTGGTGCTGTGATTGGTTTTGGGGCGTGCGATTGTAAGGCCGTTGCTATTTGTATGGAGAATTTCGGTGACGGGTGCGAGTGTGTATGAGTGGAGAAAGTGGGGAGGAAGATATGTGTCTTGGATTGGGCTGGGGTTGTATGAACAACGGGGTCTTGGTTTGAGGGTAATAGTCATGTTAATGAGTCTTAGTCACCCATGGGGTAAAGAGAAGAAATGGATTAAAATCAACGGCCTGTTCGTACCATATCTCCGTCTAGCGGTTGAGGGGAAAGACAAGGTCCATGCGTGCTTGCTTTTCAGATGGCCATCTACAGTCCTTGAGGGTCATCAACATTCAAGCATTTGTTTTGTTTGTAGCAAGAAACGGGATTGTTTGCGGTGAAAGAAATGCGAGTCAGACAACGACTCTTGCTCCCCGGACAAGCGTTGAACTGTTCCGCAAGATAAGATAGATTGTTCCAACGTAACAAAGACAAGAGAAAAAAAATATACGGAGATTGACACAAAAAGTCCTGGCTAGCGTGGAATTTTGCCCTACCCCTAAGCGCTTGTGGCACCCTAAAGGGTCTCCATATCTTTGGGGTAGAAGTGCCTCGGACTAGTAATTCGGATAGTCCGCTATAAGGGCCTGCCTAGGTATACATCTAGGGTATACCCCTGTCTCTTTAACGCTTAGACCCTGGAACTCGATTCTTAGGCTTCCCTCAGGCACTCCGCGAGGGGGTTACGGGGGCACAGTAAACCCATCGTCCAGGCAACCCTTATAGGGGCCAGATATTTGCCAAGCCACTATCATCCTTAGCGCTTGCCAGGACTTTTGGTGTCAATCTCCGTAATGATGATCTAATCCGAAAGTATGGCTCGGCGTGGAACCGTTCGCACCAGAGACGAGACCCAAGATTTCACCAGTCAAGCTTTGTCCCTGCAGCGGCTAGGCCCGTTTTTGCGAAGCTTCTACTCACCCAGCCCAGAGTGCCCCAGCTCAGCCAGTTGCAATCCTGCATGCCCTCCGATGGAACGTGCCACGATGCTGCGGGATCTGGCGCTAGTCGAAGGCTGATTTGGCTTACGTGGAAGGATAGCGGGGGAAGGCTCGGCCGAAGGCGCTCGGGGGTGAATTTGAGGGGTCGCCCCCTTATTTTAGTGCCAAGCCAATGAGTGCCAAGCGCAGCAACCAACTGAGGGCTGATGGCATGAAACACCCGTAGGATTCGTAAAGAAGCTCAGCCCATGAGGCTGTGTACGTAATATTATATAAGTTACGGGGTTGATATATGGGCGGAGTTGTAGGATTGGAGGGTGCGCGGTGAGACGGGATGAAGGATTAGGATGCGAGGAGGATGCTCGTTTTGCGGTTCTATCCCAGTCGGCCACCCTGTAGAAGGGTTCACCCCCTAACTGCTCGCACCCCCTAACCGCTCGTCCCGTAGGGCTGAAGCCCGGAAGTCCCTTAGGCGCCCAAAGAACACCCCTAGGAATTCGTCCTCCGGGCAAGAATTCGGTAAGTTGCCGGGACCATTCTTGTCGCGAAAGTGATCAGGACTAGGGGGTCTCTAGGTGGCTTCCAGGCATCAGC
>JAABUS010000701.1_pt1 | contig 82637 bp, 80 predicted proteins | sample 5560161 | NCBI WGS metagenome assembly JAABUS01 (sample SAMN10711885, study PRJNA513376) | rock metagenome | isolation source: Antarctica rocks | place: Antarctica: Victoria Land, Trio Nunatak nord | collected 2016-01-04
ATTTTTATAATATAATAAAGTTGTTTTAATATTATTAACTTTAATATTGTTAAAAAATAAAGTTAGTAAACTAGTATATAATTAATTAATAAAAATATTAGCTATATAGAACTATTTATATATAAAAAATAAATAAAAATACTATAAATATTAAGACGCTAAATACTATTTATAATATATTCGAAACTAAAAAGACTAAAATTAAAAAAACAAAATCTATTTTAATTAAAATTTATAATAGTATCTTTTTCTTTAATTGCAAGTTTTAATAAACTATTAATATTATTTTTAATTAAAATTTTGAAAAACTTCGAATAATATTAAATATTGTTAAATAAAATATTCGATTAATATTAAATATTGTATTAAGTATTTATTAAATACAAAAAATAAAATTCTATTAAATAAATTATCATTTATATAGTTGTTATTATTTATTAATAATTTTGAAATTCTTGTTAATAATACTATTAGTAACTAATAATTAAATTAGCTAATATATTAATATATTTGCTTTATATAATTAAGCGCAAAACTAAACTACAATTAGTAGAATTTGCAAACGCGTAGTTGATATATATTTTGTTAAGATTTAATTTTGTATATTGTTAAGTTCTACAAACGTTATCTATAAGCGTTTTTTATAAACACAATTTATAAACGCAATTTAAAATTATTATACGTACAATAAAAGACGTTTTTGTCGATATATAACTTGTGCATAGAAATTTTACAAACTATTTAATTCTATTATATAAATTACTATAATATAAACAAATAATAAATAAAGATATAAACAAATTATTGCAAAAGTCTATATATATTTTAAATATTAAAATTGAATTTTTATTAAATAAGTGTTAAGATTTTTCTTGCTAAATAAATTTTAAGCTAGCTAATAGTTAAATTAATGAAATTCGCAATTAGTATTTTCTAAGTAGAGATTCTAAAATTATTAATATTGCAATATATATTACTTTATTTTTTTTGTCTTTGCTTATTATATATTTGTTTTTTAAATTTTTTTTTGCAATTTAATTAATATTATTTAGAAATTTTTCTTTTAATTATTAAAAATATTTTTTGTTTTAATTTATTTGTTTAATTTTTTATTATATTTGTTTCTTTAATTTAATTTTTATTAACGTTTTATTTTATTGCTTAATTTAATAATAGTTTTTCTAAATTTTTTAAACTTTTTAAGCTTTTTAAGTTTTTTAAGAAAGTCTAGAGTTAAAGTTAAATTATATAATATAAAAAATTAATTTAAATAAACTAAATTTATATTTTTAGAATTTTTTTTTTTTTTTTAATTTAACAATTTAAAAATAATTTTAATTAAATTTAGTTTTAAAAAGTTTTAATATTTAAAATTTATTATTGCGTTTAATAGTTGCACAATTGCGTTAATATTAATATCAAAATTTTATAAATTGCAAATTCGATTAATTCGAACAAAGTTTACTTAAAGAACAAATTTTAACAATTTGAATATTTTATCTATATATTAATATTAATATTAAGAACAACAATAATATTTTTAAAAATTTAAACTTAATTATATTAGATAAAACAAAAAAGATTCTAATTATTTCTTAAAAGTTTAATATTTTACTAAGAAACACTTATTTAGTCTTTTGTTATTAGTGTTTTTTAAATAATAATTGTAATTCTTAATAAAGCTCTAAATATTTAAACAATTGCAAATATTAAAATTAGAATATAGTAATTTTTAAGTATTTAATTTTGTTTAGTTTTGTTAGTTTGCTTAAAGCAACTTAAAGCTTTAAAAAAAATTGTTAATATTATTTAAAAAAAAAAAATTTCTAATAAATTTTGTTATTAATAAATTTCGAAATTTGTAATATTTATTTTATTTATTTATTACTAGTACAATATAAGTATTATTTTTAAAATAGAATATAAAAAGTATTATAAATGTAATAAATATTAAATAAAGTAAGATAATAAATTTGTATTTTAATTTAATTTTTAATTCTAAATAATTTAATATACTTATATAATATATTTTTGCTAAAATTTTTTTGCTTTAAATTTTTAATTAAAAGTATAATTAATTCTTCTATAATAAAACTTTTTAATTTATATTTTTTATTATAGTATTTTATCTATTGTACAATAGCGTTTTTAAAAAATTTTGTTAATTTTTTTTTTAAATTATAAATCTATTTTACGTATTTTTATATTAATAGTATCTTTTTTTAATAAAATTATTCTTAACTTTATAATAGATTTTCGAATAATAATTGTATATTAAATAGAACAACAAAGTTTTAATTAAAATATAATAGCTATTGTTGTAAACAAATTTTGCTATTAACAATAAATTTGTTTATTTTGTTTATTTAATATTAATATAAATATAGAGATAATATTTAAAAGTTAAATTTTGTTATTTAATTAAATTATTTATCTAAAAATAAAAAACAATACTTACTTATTTTCTAATTTATATATAAAAATATATAGCAAACTAAAAGATATTAATAAAAACAAATTTTTTATTGCTTATTATATTAGCTAATATTTCGAAATATAAAACAATTTTTTCGAAAAATATTTTTGCTAATTTTGCAATATAAATTTTAATTATTACAAATATATAATTAATTATTTTTGTATAGCAATTAATTATTATAAAAATTAAATTATATATAGTTTTATAATACTTGTTTAATAACAAATTTATTATAAAAGTTATAATAATTTTCTTTTATAATTTTTTTGCAATAAATAATAATTAAAATTTATCATACAATTTATAACAAAAAACTTTAATATATTAATAAATATTATATATTTTAATATATATTTTTATTTGTTTTGCGCAAACAAGTTAGAAATATTTTTGTTAAAATAAATCTAAAGTTTTTTTAATTTTAAAATATTTTGTTAAAAAATTATTATAATTTTTACTAATTTTTTTTTAATAATTGTATTTTTTAAAATATAAAACAATTTATTATATTTAACAAATTTTTTTAATCTAGAATTTATACTTTTTGTTTATAATAAAATAAATTTTCAATTTTAATTTAATTTTTTTAATTTAAGTATTTTTAATTTAAAATTTTTTATACAATTTTTTTAATATATTTTTAATTATTTTTTCTAAAATAACAATCTATATACTAGTTAATTAAAATAAAAATACTAGTTTTTTTAAAAAAAAAAATTTATAATTGCAAAATCTTTGCGCTATTAATAGATACTTTTGCTAATTATAATATAAGAGTTAAATTATTTAATATTTTTTGTTTGCTTTGTATTAGCAACTTTTTGTTAAACAACAATATTAATTTATTTTAAAATATAAAAATTAAATTATTTATTGCTTTTTGTTTGTTTTATATTAACAAATTTTTGTTAAACAATAATATTAACTTGTTTTGCAATATTAATAGCAATCTTGTATTTAATAATAAAATCTATTTATAATTAAAATATCTTAACAATCTATTTGTTAATTTTTTTTTAATTTAAATAGTAAAAGATTTTAAAATTATAAATAATTAATTTAAATATTTAGCAAACTAATTTTAAGTTTAGCTTCTTTTAATCTATAAATTTTCTAAAATTATTATAATTTAATTATATTTTAATAGAATAAGTATTTCTTTTTAGATAATATCTTTATTGCTTAAAAACAACTACAATAAGTAGCAATTTCTAATTATATATCTTATAATTTTACTTTGTCGAATTTTTTTTTTTTGCAATTAAAATATTATTAAATATTAATTTTTATTATTATTTTATTAATTTAGAATATTTGCGATTGCAAAATTAAATATATTAGTTTTTACTTCAACTTTCTTGTTTAAATTGTAGTAATAAAGTAGTAAAATTAATATAAAAATATTGTAAAATAAACAAAATATTTGATTTATTTGATTTGATTAAATAAAAGAGCTATATATATTTTTTTTTTTTTTTTTTTTAACAAATTAGCAAAAGAAATAGCTTTTTTCGAATAGTAATATATAAAGCGTCTAGAAAAGTTTATAAAACTTAAAAATAAATAAATCTTGCAATAAATTTATTAATTTAAATTACTTTTTAATTGTTTTAATTTTTTTTAAATTTATCTATATATTTTTTAAGAATATAATAAAGTTTAGAAATTTAATCTTTATAATATTAAATTTACACTTTTTTAGATTAATATATAACAAATATTTGCGAAAACGTTCTAGCATTTATCTACTTAATATAATATTAGTATTTTGTCGAATTATTACTATATATAAGTATATTATCTATATAAATTATGCAAATTATATCTATTAGCTTTTGCAATATTTTTTTAATATAAATCTAGAAAATTGCAAGTATATTTGTTAGTTTAAATAGCATAATTTAGTACTTAAAATATTTATAATATATACAAAATATTTTATTTATTTATTATTATATTTAATACAAATACAATAGTAGATATTTTTTAAATTTAAAACAATAAAACGTTTTGTCTTGTATAGATAATTAAGTGTTTATATAATTAGAAACAATAAATAACAATTCTTAATAATAATTGTATTTAACTTTCTATAATTAATATATAAATATAATTTATTGTTCGATTTTAATATAAAAGAATAAAAATATTTGTTAAATTAATGGTTAAATTAAATTTCGATTTCAATTTTAGAAATCGATTTAACTCGACAATTTTAACTCTAGAAATAAATTAATTGTTAAGTCAAGTTTTAATTTTAACTATTAAAATTAACTTGATTCGACAATTTCAATATTAGAAATCGATTCGAAATTCGATTAAATTAATATTATTTTAAAATCGATTTAACTTAACTCGACTAACACGAAAAGAAAGACGACTGTCGTAAACACAAAGCAAGCAAAACAACTAATTGCATAGTATAATAATTGATAATCAAACTAGAAACGAATACTAGCTAGATAAATTTTGATTAATAGCAACTAGCTAGATAGACTTTGATTGATAGCGACCAACTAGACAATGCTTGTATCAAATATTTTTTTTTCAAAAAGCTTATAGTACTTTTGTTGATAGTTATCAATCTTGTCTTTTCTATCGATTCAATTATTTTGTCGAACGTTTGTTTTTTATCAAATCTATTTGTTTTGCTAAATATTTTCGATTTGCTAATTGATTTCTTTGTTAATCTTAATTTGTCGACTTTTATTAATAGTAATACGTTTTGCTTGCAAATTGTTGTGCTTTTATATTTTGATTTTTTAGTTGTCGAAAATATTTAGAAATTCAAGAAATTTCGAATAACTTTTTTTGTAGCTTGTGTTAAGAATTTTGTTATAGATAGCTTTTAGATTGCTGTTTATCGATTTAATTAAATAAAGAAGTATATTTTCTATTTGATATTGTAGTATTGAGAATTGTTCAAAAGCGCAATCTTTTTCTTTATTTTTTTTGTTAACGAAGTTTCGAATTTGAATTAAGATAATCTTTAGATTAATTTGATTGCTATTTGCAAATATTATATCGATAGTTTTTAATATTGTTTTCTATTAAATATCTTTCTTTGCAACTTTTGTAATTTGTATATCAATTATATTATTCAAACAATTGTTAATCTTTTTTGCAATAATTATGTTGTAAATATTTTTTGTAGAAGATATAGAAAACAACAATAATAAAATTTTGTATATCTTGTTTTTGACAAAAATCTTTCTAATTTGTAGTTTGTCTAGAAAGTTCTGCTTTATACTGTCGAATATAACAAATAACGTTAAACTAAATAAGACAATAACAAATAGTTTAAATACTTTGATAGCAACTTAAGCAATCGAATATATAGACAACTCGATTTTCAAAAATAATAAAAAAAAAACTTTGATTGCAAAGAGAATAGTTGTATTCTAATTATTAATTTTTATTTGTTCGAAGATATAACAAATAATTAAAAAAAGATTTGATAGTATTTTGTATTTGTATTTTTCTACAAATTTTAGTTTTGTTAATAAAATATTGTTAATTTCGAAATATAGATTGTCGATTGTTTTTACAAACGTATTTTGATTGTATTGTTAAAAAAAGTAATTAATAATATATATTCTAGAATTAAGTTTGTTGCTAAGTATGTTTTCGATAAACGCAATATATTGTTTGTAGATATAAATTTGATTAGTTGTATTGTTTATAGTAGCAAAATTCAAAAACAAACAATTGTTTAATATATTTTTGTTTATATTAAACAATCTTTTCTATATATTTGCTTGTAATTTAATAGAAATTCTTGTTGCAATTACGCAACAAATATTATAACAACTTAAATCTATATATATTTTAGATTAGATTAATTTTTTATTTATTAAAACAATATTTAACAATAGTAAGTTTGTAGTATTTTTAATTTAGTTAAAAACAAATTAATTGTTCTTTGTTTTAATCGACTTTTTGTAGAATATTTTAAATACTTTTGTATCTAATATAAGATACTTTATATTTTTTTGTTGTTTAATATATTTTAGATCGATAGTAAATATAATATTAATTGTATAAAGAATCTAAATATTGTCTCGAAAAAATTGCAAAAGATATATAATATTTGTCTATCTAATATCTATTATTTCGACATTGTTGTATTGTAGAGAGATTGCGTAAACGCTCTTAAATTGATAAACAATATAGCAATTGTTGTTCTTGTTATTGCTGTTAATTTTTGTAAAATTGTTGCTAATTTTTGATTTTTTTTGTATCGACTTATTGTTTTTGCTAACTATATTCGATTTTTCGATTAAGTAAAATAAATCTGCAAATAATATTTAATAATTAGAATTTAACATAAATATTAGTTTGCTATTTACAAATTTTTTAATAGAAAACAATACAAAAGAAATTTTAACTTCTAAACTAAATAGATTTTTAGAAAATATAAAATATAGTTGTAATAAATTGACAACTAAAATAAATAAAAGAGAGTTAAAATATATCGATAAAAAAAAGAGTACTAGATAAGATTTGTAATTGCGCTAAGTAAATAAATAGTAAATAAAAGTATATTATGTTGCAACTCTAAATCTAAGTCTAATTGTTAAATATATAAGAACAATATATATAAGAGATATAAGTTTAATATCTTTAGTATAGTTAGATATAGTTGCAAGATTTAGATAAGATTATTTGTTTTTATTTTGCAAAATCTATTTTGTCGATATTTAATAGAAAGATTGTTCTATTTAATAGTCTATAGTAGATAATTATTGTTTTGTTTATTAAAACGTAAAAGCAATAGTAAATTGCTATTTTGTTTGCTATTTTATAAAGAAGATAGCGTATTGCTATTTTGTTTGTTAATTTGTAAGAAGATTTAAGCTTTCTTTTTTGTAATAACTTAACTATCTACTAAATTGGAATAGCAAATAGTATTTGATATAAATATATTATATTTCTTTTTGTAAATCTAAACAAGCTTTTTAATTTTATTAAGTAGATTTTTATTGTATTAACAATCGAATTTCGAATTATATTTTTTTTATCAAATTAAGAATTTCGAGATAAACTCTTTCTATCTATATTTGCGTATTCGATAATTAACTAGAATCTTAATTTTATACAAGTATTAATTTTTGTTGAATTTCTCGATCGACTTAGAATAGTCTAATATTAAATAATTGTAAAAGTTAGTATTAATTAATACAAGTTTCAAATTCGCTATAGAAATAACTAAATAAATTTTTCAATCTTCTAATAGTTTAAGTCGATAAATTAGATTTTTTTTTTTTAAGTATTTTAAAGAAATCTACGCACTAAATAGCGAATTTAAACAATTTAATTAATAGCAAATTGTATTTTTTGTGCAATTGCAAAAAAGTCTTGTTCTTTATTTTAAAAAATAAAGATTAATAATACTTGTTATAGATAAGCTTAAAAATTATATTAGTTTAGACTATAAAGACTTTTGTTTTGCTAATATTTATTGTTCTTTTTTTAAATTAATTTTTGTTTTGTTTGTTTAATTTTAGCAACAATATCGAATTCTATATCTTAAAATCTATAATAAGTTTGTTAAACAAAAGTTCAATTAATAAATTAAAAAGATTGTTAAGTTTTGCTTTTAGTATAAAAAGAATAACAATTTAGTCGAGACTTAGATTGTTAATTATTGTATATCGAAACACAATTTCGATTGTTTAATTAATTTGTTTGCTCTAATTGTTTGTTTGCAAATAGTAGATAATTAAAATTAAAAAACTAACTTTAAGCTTTTTAAAAACTATTTTTTAGAACTTAGAAAGAAATTTTTGATTTTAATTATAAATAAATACTTTTAATATATTTTAGTCTACAAATCTATCAATTAGTACTGTTGTTTAATTTTTTGCAATATAGATAGTCTTTTCTAAAAGAATAATAATTTTCTTTAAAAACTTGCAAATAATAGATATAGTAGAATCTATATTCTATATACTTAATAGTATTAAAATAAAGTCGAAACATATTGTATAGAAAAATACTAAAAAACTAATAATCGAATTAAGATTGTTATACAATTGATATTGCTTAATTTAATATATATTATATTAACAATAGTAAACTATATATTGTTTTAGTTGCTTAATTAGCTTTCAAAAATAGAAATTTGTTGTAATTGTTTTGTATATTCTTAAGAAGTCTATATAATAATTATTGTTATAAGTTTGTTCGAAAATCTTTTTCTCGAATTTTTTAGACAAGTATAGATACTTTTTTTGCGTATAATTAATAAAATAGATAAGTTTGTTGTTTAATACAAATTAAATTTCGAAAAATATAGAGACTCTCTGCAAAGTTTTCAAAATTTTTGTTTATTTAATAAAGCAATTGTAGATATTAATAAGATATATTCGAAAGTCGATATTTATCTTAATAAGATAAATATAAAAAGAAATTGTTTTGTCTGCTATATTTTGTATAGCAATATTCTTTTTCTCTCTAATTGTTTGCTCGACTAGTCTATCTACAATATTTGTTTCGATATTAATTTCGACAATTGTCTCTATTTTGTTATAGAAGACGTTAATATTGTTAAGTATATTTTAATTGTTATTTAGTTTTTTCTTTTTTGTTAAAACAACAAGTCTTGATAGAATGTCTAAAACAATATTGAGTTTGTTTAAACAATAACAAATATCTAGAGTAAATTGCGACAAATACTAAAAAACTCTAATTAGTTTTAACTTTAATTTGTCGATTAACAAAGATAATAGAATAGTTTGCTTAACAATTTCTGTTGTTGTTAAGTAATTTGTATAGACTACAATAGATTATTTAAAAGTTTCAATAAAATATCGATTTTTTCTAATTGTTTAAATTAAAGCAGCGATCTTCAATTTAATAAATTAATAATAAGATTTAATTGTAATAAGTATTTTTAACAAAAACAAAATATATTAAATATTTATCTTTCTAAAATTGTCTAATATCGAATTGTTCTTAATATAATATATTTCTATATTAAAGTTGCGCTTCTTTGTCGCATCTAAATCAATATAGAAATGTCGACTATTATTAAAATAAATTAAGAAGTTAAAAATTGTTAGAATGCGTTAAAACTAAATATAGAATTTTTTTAGTATTAATAAGTTTTCGATAGATATTGTTCTAATATATATTTTGTATTTCTAATTGTTTAGAATCGAAACTTTTTTTAACAATTGCGTTTTTTTGTTTTAAAGAATATCGATTTTCTATATATATTACGCAATCTTATTTTGTTAATAGTTAAAAAAATTAAAATAGATTTTAAGAGTTGTTAGATTTTTTGAAAATCTAATTGTTTTAATAACAACTATTTGTTTCTTAATTATAAATAGATCGAAAGCGTCTATTTTCTATTTTAACAATATAATATTTAAACAGTTTAAGAAAATCTTTTTTAAATTTAAGATAACTCGAAGTTTAATAAATTTGAGAAAAAGTTAACTAAAATAATTTGGATATTAAACAAATGTCTTAAAAAAAACTATAATATTGTTGATATAAATATATACAAATTCTCGAAATTCTTGCAGTTGTTTGTCTATTACTTGCTATATATATGCTAAAGAGTTTTTAAATTCTATAACAACTATTTGTAGTTTTTCTTTTTTTCGATAACTAATAAGAGAGAATTTATATCTGTTTGTTATAGTTACTAAAAACTAAAAGAAAAAAGTTAAACTATTTATTAAACTAATATAATTGCAGTTTCTTATATAGACGATAATATTACTTTGTATTGAGATAGAGTAACTATCTATAATAGCAAGTTTATTAAATTTTCTAATATCTATTACAACTTGTAACTTTCTCTTGAATCTATTTAATTTATTAATAATGCGTCAAACAACAAACACTAAAAATTCGAAAAAGTTTAATTTTCTTAATTACTTTATTTTGTTTTGTTGATAAAGTTTGTTAAATTTCTTATTAACTACTTGTCTATCTCGAACATCTAATAGATAGACTTTATAAACAATATAAAAAGTATCTATCGAATTTTAGTTTTTTGTAAAAAATACTATTATTTAGTTGTTTTTCGATAGATTAATTGTCTTTTTACTATCGATCTATAGATCAACAAATTTGACAATTAATATCTAAAGAGAACTAATTTTATCTAAAGATTTGTATATATAAATGTTGTTTAACAAGATAGTCTAACAACTATTCTTCGATATATTTATTTATATTTTTTCTTTTGTTGCTTATAGATATTTTTCGATATTAATTTGATAGCAACTCTGCTCTTTATATTCTATTAAAAGATTAAGATTGATATATCTATTAATAATTATTAGTACTAAACTAATATTGCAAATATAGATAAAAAATACACTAAAATCGACAATATAAATATATGTATCGACAAGTTTTGACTCGAATAGATAGTCTTTGTCTGACAAAAATTGTAGCAAACAAATAGATAATTTAATAATTGTATTAATATTGACAATTGTTTTTCGATTTATTTTTAAAATTCTACGAACTCGTGTATTGTTCTTTGCTATAATTTTAAAATCGATTGTTAGTTTTCGACAACTATTAACTGTTAGCGTTTTATTATTTAGATTTACTATTATTTGTTCTAGAATTATAATATCTATTTTAAGAAACATTTTAACTTTTAGATAATTTACTATATAAATCTCTCGACAAATATAAGTTATTGCGCTCTTACTATCGATTTGTTTTTTGATATATATATTTAGAAATAAATAGTTGTTTGTAAAATATTTCTCGATATCGACTTTATATATTAAGATAAAAGTATCGATCTTTTTTAATAAATATTTTAGTATAAACTTGTTTAGAAATTGACAATCGATTAAAAACATTATATATTTTGTGTCGACACAAATAGAATATATAATATTGCGCTAAACAAATTTCAAAAATATTGTTGTATAATAATATAATCGAAAGACTAATCTAATATTAGCAATAGCTATTGCGTCAAATTTAATTATATTTAAGTTATTAATAATTTGATTTAAATCTATTAGATTAAAATTTGTTTAAAAAATTTCGATATAATCTTTCTTTACTTAACAGTTAAGATTGTAACAATTTTGTAAATATTTGAATAGTTTATTTCTTAAACAAAAAGTACGCTAACAAGTTTGACAAATTAAACAGTTTAAAATAATATTAATTTTAAGATCGATATAATATGCGTCAACTTAATAAATATTAGTTAAAATAGTAGAGAAATTTGCACAATTAATTTGCTTTTTGTTAGCTAATTGCTTGTTCTCAATATAATAGATTAAAGTTTTGTCGAATAGTTTCTTGTCAATATATTTTGCGCTAAAATAAGTTGAAATCTTTGATTGCTATTTATTATAAAAATCGAGAACAAAGAATATTATATAATATATCGAAATAATATAGAATTGATAAAAATCTTACTAATATTTCGACAATAGATATTTCTCTTGCTAATACAAATATTGCTAATAGCTATATAATTGATAGATTAATTGCTATTCTTAAATTCGATAGAAATTGCAATTTTGATTTTTTCTAATATTATTGCGTCGATTGTCTATCTTAAAGAAAGAAAGAAAATTATTTTTGCTATTAATTTAAGTTTTAGTATTAGAGACAATAATAGTTAGATATTTAGATATTAACAATTTTTTTGTCAAATTAAATTGCAATAGTATAGATTGTAAAAATATAGATTACAACAATTGTATTATTAATCAATATTAATCGACAATATATTTAGAATTTTGTACTAAAAAACAAGATAGATATTTAGCGAGATTTTAATAAATATTGTAGTATAGTATATATAAAAAATAGATTGCGTATATTTATATTAATACAAAGAATTAACAATCTATTAGTTAATTAAACTTAAAATTTTTGTTATATTTATTAGTTTTTAAACTATATTTTGTTTGTTGTTAAATAAATATAGTTTTAAAAAATTCTTGTTTTGTTTCGAACTTCTTAATAAAGTCTTAAATTGTAATAGTTGTTATAGATATAATTACTATTGTTTTAAGTTTCAAATTAAGTTGTTGTCAAACTTAAGTTAGTTAATTTTGCAAGTCGAATATTTCGACAAATTGAAAGTAGAGAATTATATTTTAAAAATAGTTAATTATTTTGCAATTGTCTATAATATTTTTTGCAATAAAAAATTTCGATATTAGTTTATCTAGAGTTTTATTAATTTGTATTTTGAATTGCGTCTAAAAATTATTTGTAAAATCGATTAACAATATTGTTCGAAAAACTTTTTGTTTAAAATTTTCGATCTTTTTAAAATACTATATTATTGTCGATTTTCGAAAACAAAAGAAAAGATTTTTGCGAATAGCAATTTTGTCAACAATATAAATATAGTTGTTTATTCGATCTACAAAAATAAAAATCTTGCAATAGATTGTTTTTTTATAGACAAAAATAATAAATCTTGCGTTGTAATTTTTGAAAGTATCTAAGTAAAAAAAATTAATATTTGTAGTTTTAAACTTAATCGACAACTATTTGTTGTTAATAGTCGAAAACTTCTTTTTATAAAAATAATTAGTTTGCTATTTAGCGCAATTTTGACAAAAAAAAATTTGTTAAAGTTTGAGATAATTTGTTTAATCTTATTATATATAATATCTCGAAGTTAATCGACTATTTAAAAAATAAAAGTAAAGTTCTTTTGTTAAAATCGATTTTAACAAATATATTTTGATTAACTAAAATATTAATCGAAGTTTTAATTTTTATATTATTTTTTGTTTGTATAATTAATTGTTTAATTAAAAGCGATTTGCTATTTAATTTGCTATTTAAAAGTAGTAGTAGAAACTAATTGTTTGTAGTTAATAGTCGAAACTAATTGTGCAAAAATAGCAATCGAGATTGATTGCTATTCGAAAGTAGCAATAGAAGTTAATTGTTGTTTGAGAACAACTATTATTGTTGCAATAATCGATTGTCTAAAGCTATTTGTAGAAATAGATAGAGAAACAGAAGTTTTTTGTTTCTAACAACTGTTAGTAAGTGCAAATAGTAGAAAGAAAGATGTTTATTCGAAAGTGTTCTAATTTTATTAATTGTTTGTCAGTTGTCTGTTCTATTGACAAGATTTATTAATAGATAGATCTAATATTGCTTCGATTATTAAATACTATTTATTAAAAACAAAAGAACAATTGTTGCGATTTCTAGACAAAAACAAAAATAATCTTTCTTAATTTAAATTTGCATTCTTATCGATTAAATAGTTGTCGAATCTCAAGATATTCTTATATTAAGAATTATTATTTGATAAATTCGAAAACTAATTTTTAGCAATCTAAAAAAATAAAAACTAAGTTCGATTGTCTATTGTCGATAGATTAAAATATAAAAAAATAAATAGTTATTTTGTCGAGTTAGAGCTGCTATTCGAGTAAATATTAACAATAAAAACAACAATATTTGTCGAAAAATATCTTCGAGATTTGCTAAATAATTAATTGAGAATATTTTAACTATTTTTGATTTTTTAAGATTTTTTGAATAGCAATTGTTGTATTATATTCTAAAAATCAAAAAACTTTTTATTTGAAAATATCGAATTAACAAAAGAACAAAATTTAGACTCGAATATCTTAGCAACATTTATAGAAAGAAAAAATTTAGACTCGAAAGTCTTAGTAATAAAAAGATTGTTCGAGTTTGATATTTAATTGTTAGCTAATACAATAAATGTTTTTATAACTTTTCGATATAAAATCTTATCGATTGTCTATTTCGATAATCAAATAAATAATTGATTAGCTTTTCTATTATTTTGTTGTTTTTTTGATTCTACAAAGATAGAAGACAAAGTTTGTCAAAATAGTTTTTTAGCTAGCTCAATAGTAAATAGAAATAAGAGAAATTTAAAAAAATAATCAATTTTTGCAAAAACAAGAAGTTAATAAACAAATTAAGAAAAAATTTTGATATTTGTTAGCTTAACAATTGTTTAGTTTGCTGCAAAGATATTCGAAAAAATCTTCTCAACAATAAATATTAATTTATAGTAGAAGCTCGAAACACAATACTAAATAATTAAAAAGATATTAAGTAAATTGTATCGACAATATTGTTGTCGATATTTGTTTGAAGTTAGTACAATAAATTAGTTAACAATCTTAATAAGATAAGTATTTGATACAAAAATTCAAATACTTAAGATCTGTGTCGATACGTTCGAACTAAAGCGAAAAAGATAGTAATTAATAGCGCTCAGCAATTGATACAATAATTTAGACAATAAAAGCTACTTGTTTTCGAAACTAATATTGAAGCTATCAATTAATACAAAAAGAAAGACAATTGTTGTAAACACAAAGCAAGCAAAACAACTAATTGTATAATATAATAATTGATAATCAAACTAGAAACAAATGCTAGCTAGATAGATTCTAATTAATAGCGGCTAGCTAGATAGACTCTAACTAATAACAACTAACTAGACGATGCTTGCATTATCGACTCAATTTTCGATTTTAATATTAGAAATTAAATCGAATTGTTAAAAAATCAAAAATAACATTATTATGTCAAAAATTACTAAAAATAGTATAAAAAAGTTTAAATTCAGATTTATTATTATTATTGATAATATATTATAGTAATATATTATAGTAATACTATTAGAAATAGATATTTCTAATATAATTATTAATTAAATGCAATAAATTAACTATTTCTATCAAATTATTACTAAAAATAATAGAATTTATTAAAAATAATAATTCGAGTCGATTTTTCAAGTCGAATTTCGATTTTATCTTTAAATCTTAACTTAATTTAAATCGATTTTCGGTTCTAACTTTAGAAATCGACTTAACTTTTTAATTCTAACTTTTGAAATTAATTTAATTCGATTCGATTCGATTAATCGATTCGAACTTAATTAATCGATTCGACGCAATTAATCTATCTAGAAATTAACTTAATATCTAAGTTGATTTCTATTATTTTAAAATTAACTCGATTTGATTTAACTTAATTTTCGATTTTAATATTAGAAATTAAATCAAATTATTAAGAAATCGAATATAATATTATTATATTAAGAATTACTAATTTTAGAATAAAATATTTTATTAAAAAAATATATTATTTGTATTTATAGATTCTATAGATCTTATAAATATAATTTATTAATTAAATATAATATTTGTATTTTATTTATAAACTTTATAAATCTTATAGATACAATTTATTAATAAAATATATTACAATTTGTATTTATAAACTCTATAGAATCTATAAATACATTTGTAACAAAATAGTTGTCTTCTATAAAAATTACTTTCTACAAGTATTTGTAATACACAAATATTTTGCAAATACTTTTGACAACAATTTAATGTTTATTTTTATATAATAGTTATAGCTAAAAATTTATTGCAAATATTTTATATATTATTGATATCTAAAAAATTTACTTTTAAATTCAATTTAAACTTAGTTAAAAATATATAGATTCTATACTTTTTTAAAGATAACAATAGATAAATCTCTAATTTATTTAGATATTTTTTAAAGATAATTATTTTTTAATTTAATTTCTATCTAATAATCTTTTATCTTTTGTAGACAAAAAAATAACAAATAGCAAAATTAGTTATTAAATTTAATAAAAACTCTTTAAATTTTTTAAAGATCTTGCTTTTCAATTTAGTACTATTGTTTGTTTTTAAATATTACTAGATAAAAATATTGTTTTTTAAAAATAGTATATAATAGAGAATTTTATTCTTATTTGTAATAGAATATATCGAGAATCGCATTATATTAATATTAGTTTTCTAAAATTAAATAATATATTTATCTACGCTTAAACTTTTGTATAATTTTAGTTTTTCGAGTTTTAGAAACTTAAATATTATCAATAACAATACAACTAGAATAACAAATTAAGAAATTTCAAAAGTTTTTTTTTTAATTGCTATAGTTTAAATTTGCTAAGTATTTTGCAAATCTTAAATCTTTATTATTAAGATTTTAATTTGTTAATATAAAATTAAAGCTCTAATTGTATTTAAACTATTTTCTTTGTTATTATTATATTAACAATAATTATGTTTGTTAATATTTTGTAAACAATTATTGTTTTAAAAGAACTTAAATTCTTTAAACTTTAATTTAATCGTTAAATAGTTATTATAGTTTAAACTATTATAGTTCAATATAATACTATTATGTCTCAAATCTTTCTTTTCGAAAGATAAAATAATTAGAATTATAAGATACGAGTATATTTGCTCTTTGTCAACGCACTAAAATATAAAAGATATAAAATATAATAGACTTGTATTACTATATCTCAACTATATAAGATAGATAGTAGTAGAACTAATTGTTAAAAAACAATAAAAGACAAGCTTTCTTTCTATCTAATACTTAGCTCGTTATAATGTACGAGTCTATTTCTCGCTATCTAATTAGAAAGAGATATTATGCTATTCGAGACTTTTATAGACATCTAAGATTACGTGCTCTGCCATACTCTAAGACGCTAGCGCGTCGGAGACGCTATAATATTACACTAATAGATTTAATTCTATTAGTTGATAATTAGATATCTAATTTTCTCTTTAATATTCTTATAATATTGTAAAGAAGACAATTGTAACAAGAGAAGAATAGTATATAAACTAGATATATTATAAAAAAAACTAGTAATTCTATAACAAAAAACTCTTTAAATAAGATTAGTAGCATTTATGTTAATTTTTATACAACAATAATTAATATTTACTTAAGTTTCTTCTATTTATCAAGAATCTTTCCTATTTTTACAATTATTACAAGTATTATAACAACTGCTTCTATAGATTGAATAAAAGAAGTTTTATTCAAATACTAGGACAATATTTTTCAATTAAATTAGCAATATAGGTTATGAGATAATATAGAAATTAAGACGTTATCTATTCAGAGGTGCTTGTCGGCCCGACCCATTGGTACAGTTGGATATTTCGCAGCTATATGCAGTAGAGAAATTGGAATGTGTCGGACTTTTCGGACAGCTAGCTGCCCTGGAATCGGGTAGGAAGTAGGAAGAGACTATGCGCGATGCAAGCCCAGCAATAAGATCGCAATTGATAGCTCTCTCTAGTATCGGACCGTTACAGTTATCTTTGAACATACATTTCCCTTAGTATCGACTCTGCTGTAACATGGTACTTTTTATAGCGCTTCCAGGAGTTGTCCTATTTTTTGGAGTCACTTGCAGCCTTTTGTGTCTTGCTAGAAGCGAGAGAGGCTCTGGATAATCAAGCACCGAACTTCTGATTACGCTGACTTTGCCTACTTCATGCGCGTGACTGTGTATAATGTCTTGTCGTGGTTCTGGTCTTACTGATGAAAGGGACGGAATTATTTGCAAGCCTCTTGTCGAGTGTGGGTTTTGGGTGATATTCTAATAAGTTCTAGAGCCACAGTAGTTGGTAATTTGGCCTTTGCTATATAATAAGACCGGCACCAGAACTCCCAAAAGTTTGTTCTAGAATGGTGGTAGATAGAACGGATATCCGCCGTTTTTAATGCGAAACACACTGAGTAGGAAACTGTACATCAAAAACATGACGCTTCCCCACAGTACCACGGCGATCTGTTGGTTTTTTGCGTCTGCCATCCGTGGTACTTTGAGCGCTAGTGCGATAGTTGCAAAAGAAAGAATGCCATCTGTGGATATCAGTACCTAATGTTTCAGGAAGGCTATAAGCCAAAACTTACACATTGCGGCAACAATCTGTGTTTCCAGACCGAACTGATTGGAAAAGCCTCCAGCAAAGTAGCTCATCCCACCTCGACCGTCTCCAGCAACATATGGCACCTTGCGAATGCGATTGAACATGTGCCCACTGGTGAACAGCAAGACTACGATGAGACTGATGGCGGCCCAGAGATTGCGGTTCTGTACAATAGGAAGGATATAAGGCCATGCCACGCTCACAAATGTCACAGCACCTAGTAGCACTGTCGTTGTGATAACAATACGGACGTAATTCAGAGGTCGGTAGATGGATGGTTTAGGGCCGTCTGGTAAATGCCGTGAGAGCCATTCCCGGACATGCTCGGCAGGTTGGACTCTGATCTGGCTTTAGCATTACACGTGGAGTGAAAATCGTGACATACCCCTGTGTAAAATCATATTTAATGGGCGCGCCATCAGACTTCGCTTTTAGGCCCGTTGTGGGGGGAAAGAGCAGTAAGACGGGAGCGGTTTGTAGCATCAACTGTCTCGAGGTCAATATCGATTCTTATTAAGAACGCCGACTTAATGAGCTACAACGGACTTTCTGAAAAGTAGCTTTCCCATCTGTAAAATCCAAAGTACCATATAGCATCCGGGATTCTCCCTTCTTGTCTCCTTTAGCCCAGCTCTTCGCAAGGATGTCCCATTCCGGCTGGAAGTCTCGACACAAAGCACAGCCAAAGCGAGCTTCCAAAGCGGTCAACAAGATTGCTACACCGTAGTCTCGTGGCGCTGTCGTCAATGCCTCATAAGATAAGTCGTCAAGCTTCAGCGGTGCCGACGAGATAAACCTCTCGTGATATTTCTCAAAGGTTCCGATGGGCTTCTTGGCCGCATAAGAAACGAATGGCAATATGATCAAGCCTAGCAGCTGAAAGATCCTCATGATTGCTATCGAGACGTGACAGAAAGGTAGCTCAAAGGGGGAGAAACCGAACGATGACAATAATGGAGACGCTGGCGAGGTGTAAGTACCTTACCTTGTGACAGCTGCTGATTGTCCTCTTGGCACCACGGGAGGAGCCGCCGCTAGTGGTCGCGTCTTGGCGTTTGTTTACAAAATGCCACTTCGCGTCCACCATGATCGTTGACCAGCAGCAACAGTCTTAACACGATTTAGCCCAATACCTATTCTCCGGCATGAAGACACTAGTATCTGCTATGAAAGTGCCTACCGTTGAAGTAAGAGTGCCCCTTGCCATCAGCTCAATGAGCCCGCAGTACTGACAGATCTTCGAGATGCAGGATCAATACGCGCTCGCACTAGCTTATGAGAAGAGCCTTAGGCAGACGGACATTGTATATGTCGAAGAAAGATCGAGACAATTGCGCCTGCAAACCTTATTATTAGAAGATGAGATTGATAAGCTTCATGAGCAATTGGCGCAGGGTGACGGTCGCATCGATGGATTAAACACTCTTTGCAGTGAGCTTCAGGGCAGTCTGGATGCGACTCAGGGTAGCCTTGAAACGGTCCAGAGTGATCTGCGGTTGAGATTACGCGAGATTGAGACCCTCAAGGTAATGCACCGGATCACTCAATCTACCCAGGCATACGACTGATGAACGGCCTAGGTTGAACTGAGTTCCCTGCACGAGGTGACGATGGATTCAACCAAGCTTTTGACCGAAAAACTCGCATTGGCACGCGAACTGTCCGCCCTGAAACCTGAAATCGATCATTTGCGGTCTCAGGCTACGTCACACCAGACCGTGTATTCAGAGAAGCTGACGCTGCAGCGTCAATTCAGCACTCTACAGGAAGAGCTAGAAATGGAAAAGCGTGCCACAGAACGTGTGATGGCAAAGGAGAGGAAGTGGCTGGCAGAAGAGGCTAGAGTCGCACGGCAACTGGAAACGCTTCAGGCTGAAATTGGCAAGGAACGCAAGGAGCGCCAGAAATTAGAAGAGGAGTCACAGAAGATCTTGACAGATCGGGAGACAGAGATAAAAACCCTTGAATCGCGCTTGGATGCCTCCAGAACCAAATTGAAGACAACAAAAGATCAGCTTAAAGAATCGCAGGCGGAGTTGCGCGTCGCTCGTTTGACAGCCGAGGCTAGCCGGCCAATCTCGAGCAATACTACAAGAAACGCAGGGAGAGAGGCTCGAAAACGTACTGCTTCGTTGATGGAAGACGATACAGTTATAGGTACACCAGGTGACCTAGAGGCGGCAAAGAAAATCAAGAGAGCATCGGCGTTGCCTGGCGACAAGTCCACGTTCTCCATAACCCCATTCCTAAATCGGACGGCAAGTTCTGGGCCGGGCCAGCTTGACCAGGGATTCGATGATAGTGGAGCTGGTCAAGACGAAAAAGCAGCTGCAGCAGCAGGACCCGATAGCCCCCTGGCGAAACAGAAACGTGCTCCAGCTGTGGCAGGTCAGCAATCTTCCGAGAAACCTCAAGCTGCCAAAGCTCTGAAACACTCGAGCGCGCTCACCACAGCGGAGAAAGGTAAAGCAAAGGGAGTCAAAACTAAGGCAGTACCAGCACGCATACCGCGGTCAGCACCGGCTCTGGAGCAAGTGGCCGAGGAGACGACTGATGCAGTCGTCGTTTCAAGGTTGGCAAACACAATAGACGCAGAGATAGAGATTACAATAGGGGATGGAACAGAAAATCAGGCGGCCAAGAAAAGGAGACGGAAACTGCTTGGAGGTGGCCTTGCTAAAACCTTGTTTGACGATGATGATGGAGACGCAGTCAAAGGCGGTCGGGTCACCAATGGAAAAGGAAGAGTGTTTGGTACTCTGGGAAGAGTAATGCTTGGAGAACCCAAGGCCGCTCCCCGCTTTGGGGGTTCTGCGAGCGGCTTCGGTGACTTTTCACCTTTGAAGAAAGACAGGAAAACCAGTGCCGCATAATCAGACTGCCCCTTGGCTCTCATAATCTCACTATGGACCGACGTCTCGTGGACAGTGTATTCAGCCTCGTAGTGGGCAGGGTCCATATTTTGTTGTCCCCAACGGATGAATCTACATCAAGAGCGTATCATTGCCATTATAGGAGTACTTCGGTCGAATTTCGGAACTGAGCGGATTTACCGGAATTACGTGGTCTTGTGCGCTTGCAAAGATGATTGTCAAATGTTACGAAAGCTTAGCAAAGGTACTGGGACCTCTTGAGGGATCTCAGTTCTCTTCAGATTGCCTGCTCGAACGGTCTTATAAGGAAGCCTCTGCTAGATAAGTGGTCTTTCACGTCTTTGACACTGTACTCGCCACGGTGGAACTTGTCCTGGGTTAGTCCGACTCTACGGCGTCCGCGGTGAGGGATGCTTACCATGCCCGCGCCCAGAGCAGCGTCGGTAGTCGTGTGCCCAAACACTTCCTCGAAATGGGCCGGGACGCCGGCGCCACTCGATGCTATCACAGGTATCTTGATGGCTTTCTTGGTATCGTTTATTAGCTCAAGGTCGAAACCGCTGTTGCTCCCGTCCTTATCTATGCAATTGAGCAGGATCTCTCCTGCACCCATCTTCTCGACTGCCGTAACTAACTGCTTGACATCGATATCCCGGCTTTCACGGCCTCCTTTGATCGTACATTGGTACCAGCAGTACTCCTCGCCGAGCGGTCCCGGATGACCAGTGCGAAGGGTATGATGTTTGGTCGCTTCGGGTGATTTGACGTATACGCGCTTCGGGTCGACGCTTACAACCACGGCTTGGTTGCCATATGCTGCAGAAATAGTTTCTATGGCGGACATTCCAGATAAGTGGTGGTCGTTCTTGATATACTGTTCAGTCACCGTAACAGCATCGGATCCTATGCTGACTTTGTCGGCTCCGGACTGAAAGTACAATGTGGCGACCTCTAGAGCAGACACTTTGGTGCCGTCCGAGTCTATGGTATCACGTATACCACCTCCAACGGTGAGCGGTACAAAGACATTTTCGGACGTTCGTTCCAGGATCTGCAACATAGGAAGATCAGCCAAAGGGCAATTTCGGAATGAGGTTATATTCAGAAATGTAATCTCATCAGCACCCTGCTCGTAATAATTTTGGGCCAAGTGAACCGGCTTTCCCAGGTTTCTTACGTTGCCTCCAGCGGCGGTCCGAGTCTTCTCACGCACGTCATACTGGTCACCCTTGGTAACGACCAAGTCACCGTCATCATTAGCTCGCACGTCGAGGCAAGCAATGATTCTTCGTGTGAGTCCTTGGCCAGTCTCAGGACTGGACATACCATCGACAGGGTACCACTCCACGTCTTTCAAGAAAGCTCGCAGGACTCTAAGTCCGGCCGCACCACTTTTCTCCGGGTGGAACTGCGTAGCTAAGACGTTGCCTCGGCCAATGGCGCCCACGAACTTCTCATTGCCATACTGCGCTGTTGCCACGGTCCAGCCTTCTGATTCAAGGCGGCCGTCAACGTAAGGTACGGCGTAAGAGTGAACATAGTAATACTTGCTACCGCTTTGAAGACCATAGAAGCACCTGTTCTCGGCCGAATCCGTCCTTGACGTGGCTGCTGAGTTCCAGCCAATATGTGGCACGCTTTTGTTGGTGTCATCGAACCTTTTCAGACAGCCAGAGATAATACCAAGACCTGGGACTGCGGGGTTCTCCGCCGATCCTTCGAACATTGCTTGCAGGCCGACACATATGCCCATGAAAGCTTTGCCAGATGCGATGTATTTACGAAGAGGTTCGGTATATCCGTCCTGACTGAATCTGCTAAGACAATGGCCGAAATGGCCAACGCCAGGCACGATGAGCTTCTACATAGATTTGATCGACTAAGCCTGTTGGCAACATCACACGGCAAATGTTCGTTGACGGCCTACCTCAGCATCTTCAAGTTCCTCGGGCCGCTTGACCCATTTTATGTGATATCCCAATTTCTCAATCGCGTTCGCTAACGACCGCACGTTGCCGGCGACATAGTCGAGGAGGTGGACTGTCGGCATGCTCGGTCTACCTCATCGCACGACAAGAGATTTCATGTCTTTCCGTCTTTCTCCCAAATAGAATCGCCCCAATAGTGCGGTTTCGATACGCTAGCGCCTGTCCTTCCCGCTCGGGTCGCCAGATAAATTACTAGTCACACTACCGGCTACCTTATGGCTCGCTTGCCAACCAAGCAATCCATCAGGGTCACATGGATGTGTGCGATCGTGCCTTCTCCATCAGAGTCTGGGAAACTGATGAATATATTTGGCTTGTGCTTGACGGTAGGAAAAAGGTCACTCCAAGTAGTTCCTCCCGTCTCCTATGTGGGCTTTTCGGTACCCTCTTCGCCTGCAGAGGCTTGTTATGAAGTAGACGAGTCCAGGTCGATCAAACCTTTCCGCGGCTATGAATGGATTATCAGAAGATCCTAGCTACGCCCCATTGAAGACTTACAGAGGAGAATTGGCGAAATTTTACACCACCTTCTGAGAAGACAGCCGCAGTCTGTACGTCATCATCAGCCTTTTGCCATGTCAATGCTGCACACCATGGTACCCACGTCTTCGTCCATGCCATAACCTTGGGAGTAGACGACTTCCGAGATACCAACTTGCGTTATCTTGACACTGCATGTCAGGCAGGGGCATCTGTGTATCCAGGTGATCAGTATGCACGAGAATCGTCGAACTTATACCTACGTATCACAATATAATATTGAACTTTCACGAATGCGCTCTCGGCCCGCTTCGAGCAGGGCGTTCTCTTCCGCGTGAAGGCACAAGCAGGTTGAAAGACTAATTCCGGCTTTCTGGCCACTGTTGCATCGTGGGCCTGATGAAGTCAGCTCCAAAGTTTCAGGCATCCGTCAATATTGCAATCACATACAACCGCCTTCGTTGCAATTCCTCAAATTCCGTGGCGTACCGTTATACCCCGTGCTAATGACCCTTCTTTCCCGCACCAAGACGCATCCAACTCGCCTTTTCATACAATTGCTCCTTTTCGCAGCTAACGAGGCCAGCTGCATAAAATACTCATCCCAGTTTGGACGCAGGCGTTGATCGTTAGCCAGGTCCAGCTCGTTGAGCGCTCGATGGAGCGCCGGTATAGAGGAGCCTTGGTTTACAAGCCGGATTTCAGCTTGGTTAATCAACTTTGCAAGACCGGTATCATGATCATACAGATGCCGATCATTCTGTATCACAAAATGTTCAAGGCCTGGTGGCTCTTCATCGCGTGTTACGCACCTAGAACCCTTGACTGTCAACTTGGAATGGCGAGAGGCGTTGAACTCACCTCTCCTTGTAACGCTGCCACCGCAAGCTTACAGGGGCATCAACGCTGATGAAGATAAAGGAGGGTCGTCGCAACAATGATTTCAGTATAGTTTCATTCCAAATGTCCGTTGTGACCCAGCGCTCTTTCCACCTCTCTGTCACAAACTCAAGCATTGAATATATATCATTGAACAGAGTCTCATGGCTTCCGTGCGACGGCGAGACAGTGTGCTCCGAGACAGTACTCTGGGGAACCGGCAATGATACAGTGCGTGCGATTTGTAGATGCACGAAACCGTGTCTTTCAATCAAATACCCGGCTACCGACTGTTTGCCAGCGCATATCCCTTCATGACGCTGTGAGCGGTTTATCTAGTTCGCATGAGACAATCGATGAAAGCTTACCACCGCATAAGCCTACCAACATCATTCGAGACGGGCTGATATCCTTCGAGGCTGTGTACTGAGCTCAAGAATCCAGTGATGCAGGAAGAATGCCAGGACACAATGTTACAAGACACGGGAAAATCCATCGACCTTGAACATTTGATTACCTTAGCCATTGACCGAGGACTCACAACGCGTTCGAGACGCGTCTCTTGGCGTCGCGTGCTGGGGCGGCAGATCGTCCCGGTGGCCCTGTCACCTGCAATAGCCGATAAGCCTCTCCATCTCCAGCTTCACCATTCGCGGTGTTTGCGATCTTGCATACATACGATTAGCTATAGCATCGCATTCCTAAGCTTCAGAACTTTCCCGCTCAGTCGCACCTACTCCTTATTCTGATGCGACGATGCTGAAATTTGCGACCTTGGCCTCCGACATCGAACTTCCTTTCTACACCTCCTTGGCCTCACACAAAATCGACCATGACAGACTCGACGACTCTGCGCGGCGGCTCCTGGGGCTGTATGAGGTACGGCCATCGGAGGCGCCTGATACATCCTGTCGCTTGCAGCTCCACGGCAACGCTCTGACCGCGGATGGGTGCGTGATCCATGCATGCATAGAGAGATTCGCGAAATATAGACTGATAGCAAGGTTAGAGTACCAGCAGGCTATTATCGTGCGGAAGGCATGATCAAGAACGTCAACACCATTGAAGAGTACAGGAGTCTAGACAAAGGATCTATATTGAACCAGCAGGCGCATACCGTGAGTCTACGCTATGAAGCGCTTCCACACCAGTACGGTAGCTGAGGCCTAATAACCAGATATGGGATGCGATCAACGACGGAACAATATACTCCTGTCCTTCACTGCTAGCCTCTTTCACAGCGATATGTTTTGCCGACCTCAAGACATATAAGTTCACGTACCTCTTCGCTTTTCCCGCCCTGCATTCTGAACCCGTCTGGAGGTTAGCTTCTAAACAAAATAATAATAATTCATCAGCGCCTGAGAGTGATAGCGATTTAAATCTCGCAGAGCTTCGACTCTGTGGCCCGGAGACAACAGCTTTGGTTGATGCGGTCCAGACCTGGAGATACTCGGTAGAAGTAAGGCAATATGGATTTTTCCTGGCGAAGAAGAAACGGCCCGCCTCAGTAGGCGAATCCGGTCAAGGTGATATCGAATCTGCAGGTGGAGATGGAAGGCCAACAACACCAACCACGCCAGGCGGTGACCTTGGCTATGAATGGGTCGTCAGCTCTCTAGCGAGCTTCGAGAGCGGCTTTTTCAAAGGCACATCGAAGAGGGATCGTTTTGTCTGCTTCGCGGACCCATCAACATATGACACTTATCCTGGGTGGATGCTCCGGAATCTGTTGGTCCTCATTAGCAGGAGGTGGAAACTGGATAGAGTTCAGATCCTCTGCTATAGAGATATTCCGGCCCGCCGGCATGAAGCCCACAGCATGATCCTGAGATTAGAGCAACCTGTGTTGGACGCTGCAGCACCAGTGGAATCACCAGATTCGTCGAACACAACTGGACTGCCCAAGGTCACTGGTTGGGAACGAAACAGCGCAGGTAAAGTGGTCAGCAGAGTCGCGAACCTTGGCGAGTACATGGATCCGCAGCGGTTAGTCACTTCCTCTTCTGATGATCTCGAAAGCTGAAGAGCTTTGTAGGCTGGCGGACCAAGCGGTTGATCTCAACCTAAAACTCATTAAATGGCGCATTGCACCAACACTGGATCTGGATAGAATCAAAGGCACCAAATGCCTCCTTTTAGGAGCTGGTACACTGGGTAGTTATGTGGCACGAAACCTCATGGTATATACGCGTTTTGATGGTGTAGTGAAAGCTAAAAGTTGTGTGACTATAGGGATGGGGTGTTCGAAAGATCACATTTGTCGACAACGGCGCTGTCTCGTTCTCCAATCCCGTACGACAGCCATTATTCAACTTCGAGGATTGTTTGGCCGGCGGTGCGAAGAAGGCCCCTCGAGCGGCCGCTGCTCTGAAGGGGATCTATCCCGGGGTTGACTCAGCCGGTCACGTCTTGTCAGTGCCAATGGCAGGACACCCGATCATGGACGAGGAAAGTGTAAAGGCCGATTTCGAAGCCTTGCAAGCTCTCGTTGAAGAACATGATGCCATCTTCTTGCTGATGGATACCCGTGAAAGCCGATGGCTGCCCACAGTGATGGGCAAAGCCGCGGGGAAAATCGTGCTGAATGCAGCTTTGGGCTTCGATACATATGTGGTCATGCGTCATGGTATGGGCGACGAGGAGCATCCTGGACAGGAGCTCGGTTGTTACTTCTGTAATGATGTGGTCGCTCCAGCAGATGTAGGTTTTTCCAATGACCAAAATCATCGGTATGCTAACGCGGCATTCAGTCTATGACCGACCGAACCCTTGACCAGCAATGCACAGTCACCCGTCCAGGTGTTGCTGCAATTGCGTCCGCTCTTTTGGTAGAAGTGTATGTTTCCTTGCTACAGCATCCTCTGGGTGCACGAGCTCCAGCCCCTGTACTGGCCTCAGATGATCGGGGAGATCACCCCCTTGGTATTGTACCTCATCAAATCCGGGGTTTCCTATCCAGCTTTGACAACAAGGTGATCAAAGGCCACATCTACGATTGCTGCAGTGCATGCTCGGGAAAAGTTGTCGGTGCTTACCAGACCGAGGGATGGTCTTTCGTGAAAAGAGCGTTGAACGAGAAAGGCTACGTTGAGGAGTTGAGTGGGCTTGCAGAGGTGAGACGGAGTCTTCGAATCATGATTCATACTTCAAAGGACGGATTTTGACGTACAGAGCAGGTACAACGATTAGCAGAGAAAGCCTTAGCCGATATTGAGTGGAGTGACGATGATGCAACAGAAGAGGGCGACGGCGAGATGATTTAGGCATGAGTTGATTGAGATACCCCAATGGCATGCATAATGCGGCGTTACTTCTAATTTGTAAATGGATTGTGGTCTACATACAAACATAACGGTATTGCATAGCCAAGGCGCCCATGCCGTGATTAGAGGCATACCCCGACGAATCCACGGCTAGGCGTTGGTCTCTTGATGTGGAATGATATATTACACTTCGGTCAGAACATCTTCGCTCTTCGCGTCTGGCTTCCTACGTAGAGCAACGAAAAAGGCCTCTTTGGATTCCTGATTAGGTCGTTCAGCACATGTCGCTCTGAATGGGAATCCTGCAATCTCACCTTGCGTGAAGATTCGGGTTTTTCCCTGTGCACTTTGGCAAAAAGTGCCCTCAGACGTGTCTCTAATACTTTGTCTTCTGTGCCCTGGTAGAACTTGCAGACGAAGTGCCCACCACTCCGTAGTGTATCGAATGCGAACCGGAGTGCTGCAGAACATAGATCCTAGAAAACACACAGCGTCAGTACGCTGGTGTCAGCGTATCGTCCATCGAGATGGTACAGACCATGCTTCCTGCGTGATCCCTCGTGTTGATGCCACTGGTATTCATCATCCTGTAATACGGGTTACTCTTACTCCTCTTCCAAAACCCTTCGGTCTGATCCCAGGGCGCTAACATATCGCTCAATACCACATCCACCATCCTTTCGTTAGCCTCTTCCTTCAATCTTTGACGAGTTCCATCACAGGGCAATTCGGGTTCTCCGTGGACAGGCCAAGGATGATCCGTCCTCTTTTCTAACTCGAAGTAGCTTATCGAACTTGCGGCCAGATCTTCCTCAGTAACATGATCATCCTCTGCGGTCGAGCTGAGAGAGGGTTGACGCCACGTTCTGCCCCGATCCGGCTCCCGCAAAAATCTTTTCACCTCGTCCTGGACTGTCTGCGAGAGGAAGTTGCCCTGGATCGTCGAGACGCCTCTGGGCGGCTGAGCTGGGATGACATCAATGCCTATGACACGGCCATTGGGCCTCGTCCGGTCCACCGCAACCTTTACACATAATCAGCTGCGCGCATTCCGTCGCTCTGGTTCTTCCATGTGTACCTGCGACCAGGAGCCGGGTGCATATCCCTACGACAATAAGCTTTTGAGTCCTAGAAAAAGGGTCTGTATATACGTACTAAGTCAACAACTGTCTGGCCGCTCTGAAAGATCTTATATTTTTCATTAATCTGGAATGCTCGATTAGCACCAGGAGAAAGTCCAATCGGCAGTTCCAGACCTCTAGTAATTTGAAAGCTGCGCGGCTCTTTAGGTTCTGCACTCTGGCTTCGGTGACATATCTGTCCTTTCCTTGTCTCGTTTGCCATCGCTTCGAAGAAGAAGAAGATGCATGCTTTACAAGGGCGGTCCGTTGACAGCAAGGGATTGTTCGAGTGAGCAATGATAATCCCTTTGGGTATGCCTTGGCGCAAAAGCTACCGGCGAGCATATACCTCAGGTGCTCTGCAGGTGAGGATGTTGACAAAGCGAGTAAACGGACTAGGATAAGGGCGTCGAGCAGCTCATTGATATCGATTGCAGCTCTTTCGTAATTCTTCTCAGGCCGGGTTTCTGGGATCGCACATCATGAAGGAGCAAGATGTTTGCCGGTGAGAATTGCGACGTTGATCGATCTAATGTGTGCACAACAGTATGAAGGAAACTTCAGAGTGGAACTTCAGCCAAGTGTGACATTCGCTTAGTAACCGCAGGCCGAGTATGGCGCTAGAGTGATGAGCGCATAAAGAGCCTCCAGCTTCCCACCCTTTGTCCTCCTTCACTTTCTGTCTTGTCTTCGAACATAGAACAGCTCATCAAAAACACAGCCATCACTTCGCACTCCTGGGTCACTCTTCGTAATCATCCGCCCCTTCCTCCCCCGCTCTCTTCTCCTGACAGTGTCACTCACACCACCTCACGTCCCTGGTGAGCCGTCTCCCATCCAGATTGCGACCACATCGGTTTCATCACCCAGGATCCACATTTGCATCGACTTCGTTTAGGTGAGGCAACCTGTATCGAAAGGAAGTATCAAGGCGGTCACTGGAGTTATACTTTGGGGTCGGTTCATTTGGGGTTACCGGAATTCGCTGGAACAATATCCTACTCTACAACGCATTGTGCTGTATCTCTGCGCTGCGCTTCTTGTAACCAGACCATACTGCTATCCGTTTGTGCTTGCTCGGCATAGAAATCAAAGCCACGATTTGTGCTAGGAAATAGCAACATAGCTGATTTCCTACTGACACCTTGACATCGAGCTGAAGTCCGCAACTTGATGGTACAGCGACCTTTCTACTACACGACCTCACCTTTTGGGACCGTCAAGAACACTACTCTACATCGTGCCGAAAACTCACAGAGTGTCTAGACCAATCTCACCCTGATTTCTTTGCCCCTACCACGATGTCATCCTCCGTCTTCTTTCGCTTCAAGTCTCAGAAGGAGCCGTCCCGAATTACATTTGATGGAACGGGCATCTCTGTCTTTGAGCTGAAGCGAGAAATCATTACTGCCAACCGACTTGGTGATGGAACAGACTTTGAGCTTGCAATCAGTGCCGAAGACTCCAGTGAAGGTAAGTCGCAAGAATCCGAGGTACTATCATGTAAACATGGACATTACTAAAGCTGAGTAGAATATGATGACGACACAACCATCATCCCTCGATCTACCACCGTAATAGCAAAACGCCTGCCCGCGACGAAGGCTGGAAGAGGTGGAGCTGCCAGATATGTTTCTGGCAAGATGCCACAGAACTCCAAGAACTCGCACAGAGCAGAGGCTTCAATATCAAAGCCAGTGAAACAGTCAAAGTCCACAAGTGGGCCCCAGCAAGTGTCGGATATCAATGGTGCGCAAACAGAAGAGGAGAAGATTGCTGCCATGTTCCAAACTAGTAAGAATCAGTGGGACGTGCAACAGCAGGAGATGGCCAAGTAAGTGGAATTTTTGAGTCAAGCCAGTGTCAAACGTTCACTATCGCAACAGTGCTAACAATGTTCTCTGCGCAGTGCGACACCCATCCACCGCGGTGGCCCAAGCAAGGGGAAGAATTTGAACGTACCAGACCATCCGCCTCCTCCTGGGTATATCTGCTACCGTTGCGGAGAAAAAGGTATATTAAGCTCGGAGATTTCTATGAGATATAGATAGCTGAACCCTGCTCCAGGTCACTTTATACAAGCATGTCCTACGAATGATGATCCTAATTTCGACGGCCGCCCACGGATTAAACGAACAACTGGGATTCCGCGCTCATTTCTCAAAACCGTCGAGAAACCAAGCGCAATAGCTAACGATGGTACCGTGGATGATACAAAGCAGCCGTCTGGAGTAATGGTCAATGCGGAAGGTGAATGGGTCGTGGCGGAACCCGACCAAGCATCTTGGGATCAATACCAGGCCAAAGCTAAAGTTTCAGCAGCCGCCCAACAGGCTGCTGCTCTTGGTAGCAAAGAATTGCAAGAGAAAGGACTGGAATGTCCCATTGACAAGCGCCTTTTTGTAGAGCCCGCTAAGACTCCGTGCTGCAACACCACCTATTGCAATGAGTGCATAACCAATGCGTTACTGGAGAGTGGTTTGACATGTCCTTCATGCTCTACTGAAGACATCGTGCTTGATCATTTAGTACCTGACGAGGAGACTGCATCCAAGATTCGCAGCTATCAGGAACAGAAAGCCCCTCAATATACTTTCAAAGATCGACTGAAGAGTCCCACTACTAAAACAGAATCAGACAACGAACGAGGCCCTGTGAAGTTACGATCCCCTGCCAAAGGCGATCCGAAAGCGGAGCATGAGCGGAAGAGCCAGTCACCGAAATCTGAGCGATCCTTGCCTGACAAAATTTCTGTGAAAGCAACAGCACCAGTCCCAAGCCCAGCTTTAGAACAAGGTAAGAAGAGATCTGCCGAAACAGATCTCAAAAACGACCGAATTCCCCCAGGGCCATCCGCTACAGCCATGGCAAGGCAACCATCCGCAGATGGCACCACATTTCAGTCGAGCCAGAAGCCAGTATTAGCCCCAAGCATGCCTGCGTACCCTCAGGTACCCTTCAACAACGGAAATTACCTGATGGGCCAGACCATGAACGCTATGGCTTTTTCCAATATGAATGGCATGAACGGCTTTCCAGGAATGCCTATGAATGCCGGCATTTATAATCCAGGACTGATGGGAAACAATATGTTCATGAGCCAGGACGTCAATTGGAACATGTGGGGACAGGCATATCCTCAGCAGCATATTGGTTTGACGGGGTCGGGTTACCAGAACGGAATGTACGCCACTGCAGGCTACAACGCGCAGAATATGAACATGCCGATGGGCAACGGCTACTCCGGCCCTAACGGTGTGGGCACAAAAGCACATAACTTGGGCTCTTTTCCTAACCAACAGCGGAGCCATTTCCAAGGGTCGAACGATGAGGACAGCGCCTATTTTCGAAAGCCGGTCAATCCCCACCGACATCAAGCACGGCGAAACATGAACCGTCCTACTGATTATCGCGAGATATAGGGACTTGGCATATGGAGAACACCAGGGCAAAGGCTTACCGAAGCTCCAGGCCCGTATGGAAGCATGCAGGGCGTTTCTCGGTCAGGTTGACCGATGCTGGTAAGTCTGGCATACTTGACGGCCCTTTTATGATACCCCAGCATTCAGGTTACAGCAATGACATGGCGATGAAGGTTCTTCGAGAGCTGCGAGAAGGATTGAGCGTCGGCGTTGATGGACTGGATGTTAATCCTTTGAGGTAATTGGGCAGGCACTATGTAACTACGTGGTTTGGCTTGGCTTAACAATGACAATGCTTATAAAGACCTTTCGAATGATCAGGCACTCAACAAGAAGCTTTGCTGATCTGATCTAATTCCCTATTGCCTTATTGACAGATTCATTGTGTGACCGCGCCTTCACCTTGCAGCATCCAAGATTTGGGGCTGTGGCCTCTTGTGACCTCAGCATCTTACACTAATCATGTTTTCAAACCAATGCTGAATCGCCCATGCCTGGACGTCATGCACCATCCAAGTCTTACCTTTTTGTCATTCACGTCAGCGCTTCTGTAGATGAATCCCCGTTGCTCACCGTATCACGATTTTGACTCTTGACCGATGGTCAGCTCGAGTCGAAGAGTCTATCGCTGCCCAGGTTACTTCTCTGATCCAAACGTCTGCTAGCTCGTCTATCACTGAGCTACTCAGGACTGGGAAGGCTCAGCAAAGGGGCTCAATGCCTCGCTAGTGCATGGTATACAGCCTCTCGATCTGTAGGTCAGGATTACTGAACAGGGGTTACTCGAGTGGTGAGGTTGGGAAAAGGGAGTGCTTGTGTTGAGATCTGGCGCACCAAAGTCATTGCCTTGAAGTCCATAGAAAGATCTTCAGATATATGGTATATCAGAGAGCAACGGTACTGATTCAAAATGCTATAGACGCCATTCTGCGAAACTCGTGATGAGCCACCCATACAAACAAGGGAGGAAAGGCCCGACGCTATTGTCACTTTGTGCTGCGATTGGCCTGTCAATATCCCGTTCGATCGTTTTTTGCTAGCATACACTATTCTTCCTGAAACAAGGACAGTTGGCTTTACACCAGTTTCCACCTGGCACAAGTCCCATATCATCCTTCGAACGGCTCAGTGTAGGTGTCGAGTACGAAGGCGCTGCTGCGATGGTACTTGTCAATGTTGGTGATCCTTCCTGCATGGCACATGATATAGGAGCAGCGTCCGATTCACCTAGAGCGTAATGACTCGGATCATGCGCGGCAAGATCATTGAGGTTTTTGACTGCCATCTCGTATGACTTTAATACCAACACCAAACATTTCCAAGGCTAATGCCGCGATTGTATTTCATTCGCTGGAAAAGTCAGGTCAGTACAAAGAGTCAAGAAAAGGGTGAGACTAGACGAGTGAGCGTATAAGCTCACAAAATTCTTGTTGTAGTTTACGTCGAGAGATGTAACAAGCTTGAACGAGGCGGTCTCGCCCTGTCTGAATGCAGCTACCAGTCTAAGACGGTTGTCAGCCTGCGCGCGGTGGTTCGAGAGAGGGCTCTGTGCTCTGGATGAAGGTCCTCGCGTTGACATCGTGAAGCAATGACGAAAGGGAAGTAAGAAGAGCGAATAAAAGTAAAGGTACAGGAGCTGTCTTCTTTCCTACGAAGCTGCCTACGAGGGCTTGAAAGCTCACTGAGCTGGAGCATTTGGATGAACCTGGGTTCACTGGGCATTCAAACAAACGAACGATAAAACCCGCGTAAAAGTATACTCTGCTTAGCCGTCGAATCCTATCAGCCGTTGTGTATGTTTTTGAAGGAAAGGACGCTTGTAATCGTCATCCTACAATTGCCGTCCTGAGATTCCCCTAGAGGACCGCCACGCTGTAACAAGATAGCACCGAAGATCGATGCTAAAGTTTCTCAGTCGATGACGTCCCCACCATCCTGCTCCTTGTGAAATTCCCAAGAATGCTTGAGCTCATCCCATGTGCCAGTGCTAGCTTCCATGCCCCTAAAGTAAAGCGAAGAGTTGTTAGGCCAGGCTCTGAGAGAATCGACAGCCACTCCATCATCGGCATAGCAGAGCATGAGGGATCCGTCCTCCTTCGTCCGCTCATCAATTACAGCAAAATACACCCGATTCAAATATGCCTTGTCTGATGCCTTTGCCAATCCTGCTGCAAGAGTGTTAATATCTGTTCCTAGGAAAGGCGAGGTATAACTTTTGACGGGTGCTTCGGTGCCGAGACGGTCGGACCCGTCAGGTCGTTTGGTGTGCGGCAGGGCATCCTCGAAATTGTCTGTGACGAGCCAAAAATACCACGCTCTTTTCAGCGCTGCGTTGGAAGCTCCATCGCAGGCTTCGGTTAAGATATCATTGATTTGCTGATCGGAGGCCAGGTAAACTTTTGGATAAGGGATGTGATGGATGACTGCAATTTACCTCTAATGGCACGTCTGCGGTGCAGAAGAGCGCAAACCATCCGTCTCTCTTTGGGTTCATGTTGAAAGCACCACACAGTGTCTGGATGGGATATTGTCATCATGGAAGGAATATATGCTATGGGAAAGACTCGTTACCCCAGTATTCGGAATGTGGTTCACCCCGAGCAACTTTTGAAAATCGGTTTTGTTTTTCGACCTTGAATTGCAAATGCTACCAACCACTCAACACCATTTATCTATTAAATATCTTTAATTTTGAGCACTGTAGATACGATGTTGTATAGCTATTGTTGTAAAAAGACTTTGATCAAGCGCATTTGATGGGGGCTTGGTGGGGCTTGATGGGAGTGCCCAAAGTGTGCCGAGGCGAAGCGTTCAAAATCGCAACTATGCATGTAACTTCGATCGCAAGTCAATTTAAGATCTTGAAAATCTATAGCAGTATTTGTAGATATAGTTATATAAGAGCAGTTTTTAAATAAATAATAGCGTTGGTGTTGAGTGATTGGTGGCATTTGCTATTCAGGGTCGAAAAAAAAACTAATTTTCAAAAGTTGCTCGGGATGAACCACTTTCTGAATATTGAGATAGCGTAGCTGTGCCTTTACCAACAACGTGCGGAGCAGGTTTCTGCGTCGTAAGACTGCTTTACGGTGAACTTATGGTACTACTACCATGTAAACCTAATGTACCTACTCTATGCAAATAAACTGTTAAGGAAATCCAAAAAGTAAGGTTGGGCATGAATACCTTAGGTCGGAGATAAGATCACGTGAAATGACAATCTTGGCGACAAATCATAGCCGATCATGCCAGCCCATAGCCTATAGGCTTGGTATCGCAGTATAAATGCTGTATACATTAAGGGCGGGAGGGGGAGTCTGTACATCGGCCCAGGATTGTGCAAATGACAAGCCTGTCCTATGAGTATATTTCACACAAGATATTTCAAGTTCGGTCTGGAACAATTATATCTAGAAGATGTCTTGTATTGAGAGGTAGTTCGACAATTCAAGTCTTTGTACAAGATTCTTCAAGTTGAGATCTCTCAAGAGGCTTATAATATTGATCTTTGTATTCAGACAAAGATACTGTTGTATTAAGATCCGGTTCTCGAAGCGTTAAATCTATAGATTTACTTGCGCGTATAAAAATACTTGTATTCTGAATTTTTTATATCTGGACTTTAATCTCGAATTAATCTCCGAACAATCTCGAGACATCTTAATCGTTTCCAAGATATCTTGAGACATCTCAACTTTTGAGAATTAATTTGGGAATGACTTAGCATCTCAAACGTAGAACTTATTAGCAAACGAAATCTCCCGGAGGTACTCTGCAATACTTTTTGAACAAGACGAATTGAGACGTCACAACTTTTCAAGATCTATCAACACATTCCTGGGTCAATCTCCGTTCTTCCCCTCCCGCCCTTAATGTATATTGATGCGATCGGACAACTTGCCCAAGGTATCTAGCAATGGGTCGCTACTGGACCTTACTCCATCATCCTGTCGTCGACACGTTCACGAGATGCTGTGTCCCCTGGAAGATTACATCCTGAAGGCCCAGTGGTCGCGCTCTGGCCACACCTTCATTCCGTTACTTCTGAACACCCTTCGGCAACCCTTCAGGACCACCGACCACGGTGCACAAAAAGATTGACAGAAGGAGGAAGAAGAAATAAAAATGAGATCGATCTCCATCGCACTCGTGCGATACAATGGTCTTTTGATTGGATATTGCTAGAGCGTGCTTGGCTGGGCCACGCTCATTGGCGCACACTTTCACTTTTCGTTTTCTCGCATTCAAAGGCCGTACCTTATTCTACTTGTGCTTATTCAACAGCACCGTCACGTTGATCATGATGACGACAAAAGCAAGCGCGTGCGAGGTGGTGACGGAGTGCGCGAACCTAATAAAGAAGCTCCGCGCCCTCCTCTCTGGACTATACTTTCGCTCCATCGCCATTTATTTGTCTTCAAGGCATAATGCGTCCGCATACCTTACAAGCGGTCGTTACACCTGGCTTGATTGGCTTCGGCCTCGCTCACCAGAGCAGTGGAACATCGTTGGGTCCTTCAGCGTACACCGTCACTGCAGGCTTCCCTTCATCAGCCTTTTCTTCCTACTACATTCAACCAGCGTCGACTCAGGAGCCTCAGCCTATCTTGCATGATCCTGTGCTTAATATCACATACCCGCGGAACCTCACCGATCCCAGCACCATCCCGAAAGTCGACAATGATCCTGTCTTCTATCCAAAGGCGCACGCTAATCTTTCCAGTGCCACTGCGGCATCTTTGGTGCAGGCTGCAATTGCCAATATAACTGGCATTATCGAGGCGAACAACGGCGCGAGCAACTGCTCCAAGTGTCAGCAAGCTCTGGCGGTTGCTAAAGAGGTTGCATTGGTCGTTCCAACAAGCGTCCCGGGTATGCTTGTGAGCCTGTGCGAAAGATTCCAGTTCAGTAGCAATGCTACATGTACGAACAATTACGCCGCGACCAGCTTTGGCGCTATCTGGACGCAGGTTCTAGCCTTTGCCGATGTCATCGGATTAGATGGTAGGTACATCTGTAATGATCTAAGCAAGACGTTCTGCCCGGCTCCTACTGTCTCACCTCTGAATACGACTACCTTGTTCCCCAAACCGAAACCTAAGAATGCAAAAGCCCCCGCCGCCAGTGGAAAACGTGCCAAGGTCCTTCATCTGTCTGATTTTCATCTGGATCCTCGATACGCAGTGAAGTCTGAAGCGAATTGCTCGAGCGGCCTATGTTGCAGGACCAATGTGCACGCTACAGGCTTGACTTTACCGCAAATAGAGCTACCTGCGCCGCTGTACGGGGCGTACCGATGTGATACGCCTTATTACCTAGCATTGGCTGCTTTGCAGTCTATTGCGCCTTTAACGGGCACAAAGGGCAACTCGACCATTGCGTGGACGATTTATACTGGAGATTTGGTGGCGCATGATTCTCAGAACCAGCTCTCAAGAGCGTATACGGAGTATGCAGAGTACAGTACATACAACATGTTCAAGGACTATATTGGCAGCCCCGTTTTCGCTGTACTCGGTAACCACGACTCCAACCCGGAAGCCATCGATGCTCCTCACAGTGAGCCTGATGGGCTAGGGCAGCAGTTCAGCTGGAATTATGATCATGTCGCGGGTCTATGGCAGCACAATGGCTGGATTGATGCAGCTACCGCACAACAAGCACGACTGCACTACGCAGCGTATTCCGTCAAGAACCATTATGGGTTGCGGATCATTACCTTGAATACCGACTTCTGGTATCGATCAAATTTCCTGAATTACTACAACATGAGTAACCCTGATGTTTCTGGAATGCAGGCTTTTTTGATCCAAGAGCTCCAAGCTGCTGAGGACGCAGGGGAAAGGGTCTGGATATTGGGTCACGTTCTTACTGGATGGGATGGATCCAATCCACTACCCAATCCCACAAATCTGTTCTACCAGATCGTCGACCGCTATTCCCCACATGTCATTGCCAACGTTTTCTTCGGACACACACACGAGGACGAGTTCATGATATACTATGCCAACAACGGGAGTGACATCTCCGCTGCTCATGCACTCACGACGGGCTGGATTGGTCCCAGTGTGACCCCTCTTACGAACTTGAACAGCGGGTTCCGCATGTACGAGGTCGATACAGGTTCTTTCGACGTCTATGATGCCTACACTTGGTACTCGGATGTCTCGAGCTTTCCAATTCTGAACTCTTCTGGGCCGACTTACCAGCTCGAATACTCGACTCGCGAGGCGTACAACATTGGCTGGCCATCAGACGCTCCCCTCAATGCAACCTACTGGCATGCAGTGACCGCGGCAATGGAATCAGATATCTCCTTAGTGTCAAAGTTCAATACTTTCGAGGGCAAGTCAAGTGTGAAGACTCCCAACTGCACGAGCCAGGCGTGTGCGCAGGCGAAAATCTGTTATATGAGGAGTGGAAGTGCTGCACTTGGAAGAGCGTGCCCGCAAGGGTGAGTAATGCTCCTTTTAAAGAGCCGTTGTTCTCCCTTATCATCTACTGACCAGATTCTTTGCAGGTATGCTTCCGTACAAAGTGCTTTCAAACCCAGCACTTAAGCTTTAATATACAGCATTGCTATTTTCGGACGGAAGTCTCATTACACCTGGTAACGATAATGCTAATGTCATGTCGTCGCGACTACAAAGAGTCTCTGCCATGCAAACAAAACATCCATTCCATTCACGTACATGCTATCGAAACGCTCCCAACTTGAAAAGCAAAATCCAAAAATTCGTTGCAAGCCGCCCTCTCCATCCACCACCAATGCTCCTCTCATCCCAGAATCCTTAGTCCGCTGCCTTTCAGACCTCCTTCTCATCAATCCACATCTCCTTCCTCTCCATATTCTCAATCATCCTCTTCTGGTCCCCGTCTAAAGCCGCATACCCCTCCCTCACAGACCCTCCTTCATCACTCTCAAAATTGCAAGACCCATTCTCGGCAGCCTGCCTCAACTTCTTCTCTGCTCTCTTCTCCTGCACTTTCCCTGCCACGTACCGCCCCAGTTACACCACAAGCGGGCCACGGCAGCGACGACCATAGCAACCGCGGCTTCGTCGGCCGTAACCATGGCTTTGGTGGCCACAGCCGTGAGATGCGTGGCCGCAACCGTGAGCTTGATGGCCACAGCGCGAGTGGCAGCCGGCGTTGTTACTAGGGCAGTTGCTGAACGGGCCGTGTGGATCCACAGGAGCATAGTCTGGTGGTGCAATGGGAGCGGCGGCGGCAGCGGCGGGGCGTTTGTGGCACATTGCTGCGGAAAGGATGTTCTGAGTCGAGTAGTGCTCTGGGTATGTTTTGGAGTTTGGAGTTTGGAGTTTGGAGGTTGTGGTTTCGATAGATTACTTGGTAGAAAGTAAAAGCTAAACAGGTAGGCAAGCAGAAGACTCAATGGTCCCTCGTGGGCAGATGGGTATGCTTTGAAGTTGTGGTAGAAGGGAATTTGCTGATGTTGCTGCTCATTGTCCTTCCAATCAAAGGCTTCCAGGTCCTTTAAGTACCCATTGTCTCCTCGTCAACGGCCACCAACCCCTCCGACTCGGCCCATTTATGGTCTGCAAGTCTCCTGCCTCCTCGACCTAATCCACGAGCCAATTCAGTAGGGCGAAGATGGTTTCGCGAAAGTGAGGTCGCATCGTGAGACGGTCGCTTAATTCTCGTATGGGAGCGGCCGTATGTGGAGGTGACGTCACACCTCTAAGCTAGGGTTTGCGGGAAGCTTTGGGGTTTGGTTTCACGGGCAAGGAACGGACAGGCCGATATTGCAGGAATGAAAAGAGAAAAAGCTGGTCTACCTACATAGGCATTGCAAGCGATGGTGTCGGGATGTCAGTATGATGGGGAATGCGTTGACGAGAACCGGCGGCCTGGCATATCTACCCAATATTGATCTTGACATTTATGCGGTCTGCTACGTTGTGAGCTTGGAGGGTTTTAGTGAAGCTAGTTTAGTGACAGTGCCAGCACTGTGAGTATTTCAACCTCTGAGATGCACAAAGCGTTTGCTAAAAAATTAGGGGGATCTGACAATAATATTGACAATGCAAAAGACCAGCGGCGAAGGACCTTGCTTCTTTGTGATCGTATTCTCCTATACATTAAGTGTCTTTGGAATTCAAGGATGACGCCGAAAAGAGACACTTGTCCTGCTCATATCCAAGTAATCTCCCCTGTACTTCCTTACCAATGCTACTCATTCCCCTTCGATCTCGTTTCCGCCCCTTTGCTCTTTGTGTGCGTGCCACCTTTTTCTGGTGTCGCCGTTGAAAACAAGCTCTGGCAATGAATTGGGAGTTCTCGCATTGCCAGCCAAACGTTCCGGTCAACCTCCGACTTGTATCGGAAAAGTCTCGGGCCCAATTCTGGAGAATCACGAGGCCAGTGAAAGTTGGGCTATTTCCATGCTACCTCCGAACGTGAATGTGGACCCCCCTCGATGTTAGACATGAAAGCCGAACTCTTTCGCCGTTATGGCGAAATTCAGCCAATCAAGACCCTCTTTCATCGTATTATCGGTCTGGTGGGAAGAAAAGGGAGCAGTCGTGAGACATGTGATCGAGCCGGTTCCAATCATGTACAAGGTAGCCGGTGACTCCTCGACGGCTTCGGAAATCGTCGAAGGCGAGTTCGAAGGTAGAGACGCTTGCTGGGAACGAGTCTTTACCTTTTCCACACGAAATTCTGTACGTATGGTTCGGAGGTGTTGCAACTTGAGGCAAAAAGGCGATGTTTCTTCCTGGTCTGATATTGGCGGAGCACGGCTTCTTGTAACGTTCAGCCTGTCCCAAATCCGCTTCTTTTCGGCTTCTAGCTGTTTGATGTGTGCTTCATTTGCTCTGGTTGGGGATCGATATGCCCCTGACCAACCCTTCTCAACGTAAGTATCTTCTGCTAACCATGCCGACCTCACTCCCACAGCGTACGTAACATTTGATGTACCCGGCCACTCTGAGCAAGCCATTCTTCATCTTTTGTCCACTTTGGCATGCAGTAGCAGGCGTTTCTGATCCCTCATTCTTTCTATGAGAAAACCCCCAGATCTGACGTGCATGATTAGAGAAATATGTCTATTGATACTGGTTCAGGACTGAATTTTCGAACCTGGACGATCGTACTGGAGAACTGCCAACATTGTTTCTCAACAGCTGCTATATCAGACATCCACATGCACGTTTTCCGATCAAGTCTCTCCGACTTCTTCTTCGACGAGCTTTCGAAGTGATCATCAAGGCTCATTCTGCATAGCGGATAGCCATTCCATCGTGTCTAGTCGCCGCAGTGCGTTCCGGATTCATCGACATTTCCGTCAGACAGTACAGTCCGTGCCGTTGAAATGGTTGTTCAATGAGACTTTCCCAGCCCTTGTATCCCGGGATTCCCTGTGTGATATCTATCTAGGAGGCTTCCAACCCCTTCAATCCATTTGAGGGTGCTGAATTGGTTGAGGGACTCCTCTTCTCGCGGGGCTGAGGCTAGATATCTTTGGCGAGCTTGCAGAGAAATCAAGCCGTATAATCTCGCTGGTAATGCATTTTGAGGTATTTGACACGGTAGAGCAAAGCGAAAGCCGCGGCGCTTGGTTTCCGAATGTAGTAGAGCTCGGATATGGAGCGACTCGACGAGTCATTAAAACCCTTTTATGCTACTGTGCTTCATAATAGATCGCACGATCATGGAAGTATTCCGGATCCGTGTGTAGCAGCCAGAGCTCGTCATAGGCCTAAGAAGCTTGGTTCTAACTCTCTCCATCATCAGATTATTGTCAAATTTTGGTTGGGTGAAGATTGGCTGGCTTGCTTAGACTAAATCAAGCGGCGCCCACGATTTGTTTTCGGTGGGTTGAGACGTACAATTTTATCAGATTTGCCCATTTGTCGCAAGTCAGGGCTTCTTCAGTTGGTGGGCGGAAGAACAGGTCTCCGTTCACCTGAGCAGCCCCAAGGACTCTTATAATGTATCTGCGTAAGAACAATAGCAAATGCTGTAGCGCTTTGAAGGTGAGCAAAGTCCTAGGAGCTCAATACGCATGCTAGGGGTGAACCTCTTCTTAACTTGAGATATCTCCATTCGCTACATCGGTCTTCATGCATAGTAATACCATCCATCAGCAGATTTCTCTGCTATGGCATCACGGTCCCAAACCGACTTGATCTGCGCGTTACGGAAAACTACCCAAAATTCTGGCCGGGACGTGGTTCGATGATGTAAAGACCAATCGGGTTGCCACACCCCACGGAAGGTGGTTGACGATGAGATATAGCAAGATGTAGGCTATGCGGTACCGTTCCAGTTCGTCCTTGGGCTTGTCGCCATGTAGGGTAGCGAGATCGATCAATGGGGTGTTGGTATGTTAAAGATCTGGGTCACTTTGCAACAACAAGGCTTTGCGCTCATTCGGGGTACGGCGCCGCTATCTCTTTGGTGTTGCATCGCCGGAACTGGCGATCTCGTGTTGCCAGGAGCCTATGTGTTCCAAGATAGACTCCCTGTAGATTTTTGCAAGACTGCATACCTCCGCAATTCAGAGGTGACCAAAGTATGCACACTCAAGAGTACAATGCTGCGGGTCGTCGGCTTTGTCGTATTGTCTCAGACGATCATCACAATGGCGTGGAGGCCGGAAAAGGAACGGTGTGAGTATAATAGCGGACTGGTTGTTCTCATGCATGCTGTAGAATCATAACCATCGGTCCGTCTTCTGTCCGGTGTATTAAGAACGACGTGCTGATGAACTACGTCGTAAGTATGGGAGGTAATGATGACGTCGGATAGATAAGCTGCACAGGGCGTCTGGACCAAAAATGTAGGGTTTCCAACATTATACGTGGAGAGTGGATCCAGCTGCGGCAACTTGATGTGATACGATATCGTCTCAAAGCGATTCATCGGGTGGAATATGAATACAAAGGCACCAGCGGCACCAGCGGCAACCTGTACTCCCGGAGGCCGTCCAAACTTGATATCAACAGGCGAAAAATGAGATAGGATTCGGCACTAAAACCATTTCTGAACGTTTTTGACGGACAAACCAACTTGTGAGTACCAGTAAGATGCTCTCTGAGGACGCGATTACTGTTTCATACACTTCTTGAGCCTTAGCAATGAGCTGGTCACCATGAGCCTACCTAGAATTGCAGCAACATATCGACGAGAGAACGAGCCGGCCTCAATAGAAGGCAGTAGTAAAGCAGTCGACCGGTTACTTTGTGGACCCGCAGTGATGTTCAGCGCTCGCAGCGGGCCAAGCAATTACGCAGCGGTACAGGTAATCTTGCCAACATGTGACGATACAATTACTTTAGGCTATCTCAATGTCCAGCCATTGCTTCGGCTTGGACAAGACATACGTGTTGCCTAGCTGAACCTGCAGTAGTCGATGGAGACGGCCCTTGAGACCGCTGGTTGACTTCCGCCATGCTTGATATGTTCCGGTGTTAGTGTGGCCAAACAGAAGCCGTGGCGAACGTGGTAGAGGCGATGTGCCGATTACCTTATGCCAGTACCCAACAGTACCGTACCTTACGCATGGATAAGGTACCTGTATAATAAGAAAGTATAGTACTTTAAGCATCTTCACGCCAAGACGTAGGTTCCGGTGCTGCGGGATACAAGGATGGTCATCATGCAAGGCGCAAGGAACGAGATACATAAGCCTGACCACACCTCGCAAGCTATAGTTCCGCCATATGTCACTCTGTAAGACGGTCTTAAGCTCTATGTTGATGGATCATATTCCGAGGAAATGAAGTGGTAAACTCTCGAAAGCCCCCTTGGCCGCGTGTGATTGGTGTCCCGTCGAATGCTATCCCTTCTGGGTCTAGCGGCGCTGGGAAGAAGAGATATTTCGACTTTACCGCAACCGAGGAGGATCTACTGTTTCTCTTCTTGTTGTGCAAGCCTCTTCTTCGGTAAGGGCCTCCTAACGACCGAACCCTCTCGGTTGCCGCTCTGCTGCTTTGGTGGCCAAGGTTGAGTACAAATCGGAAGTGGGCACTACGACATCGCAGTTCTGGCGGCTATCTGCCACGGCCCCAGCGTGCTTAGGTCCCCTATTAAGAACGTGCAGCATATGATCGAACCTGGCATGCCGTTGCACTGCACAGCTTAACGACAGAGAATACGGCGACTTCGAGGAGTGCGATCCGACATCCCTAGATTACAGATCGACTCCGCCTTTCTCCCTTCGTCGCCTGTTGTCGCTGCCTTTATCCTGTGAGCCAACCGTTTGAGGGACATACGTTGACTAGGAGCAAGCGGTTTCTGACCCAAACAAATGCGAATTCACACAAGGGTGTTGCTCCTCTTTCCATAGCACGAGACGCGCCGCTTCCTCCACCTGAATCGACTGGGAGCCGCGAATCGGTTGAGTTGGGGATCCCGCCTCCTGTCTGCTCTCAATCATACATGCCGCGACGGACCCTTCGACCAGCCTCGTACTACATGTCATGGCAGACTTCAGGCAGAAGTTCGGTTCCGTCACGGTAGGCTAAGATAAGGACGACGAATACGAGACTGACGAGGTTGTTAATTTCGACAACCGCTCATTCAAGCAGTGAGGATTTTGCTTCGAGATCTGGAATCTCCTCCGTCCTTGTACATGACACATTTCATCCGAAAAAGTCATCCTAGGCGTTTTACAATCATCGTTCAACCGGAGCCACAGCAGTTTTCGGTGTCTGCAGGCCAAGCAAGTGCCAGGGTTAAGCGAGGCTGCAACTATACGCTGCGTTCGAAGAGACCTGCAGGAAACACATCCCAATCCGGCGAAAGGTGCCAATGTGGTAGCGCCAACAAATCGTGTCCCGTATTTGAAAAGCAGCTCGTCAGCGATTTACGGGCCGGCCTTTTGGGTGTATTGCATGGTTCCGCATTTGAGATCGGTTCGTTGTCCCTTGTGGAATCATGGCTTCGACAGTGTCGAAGCCTCCCACTCAAACACGTCAGAGCTCTCGCCCCAACTCTACCTCCACTTCATCGATCATTACGGTACAGCGCGCTGCCTCGCTCAGCTCGAGGAATGGCACCCATCCCCCGCCCTCCGGTCTAAGGTCGCAAAGCCCTAATGAAGCTATCGCTCTCCCCGTTTCCTTCTCTGCGCGGACATTGTCACCCGAGCCCAGTCGGAGAGCTAGCGCTATCTATCCTAGATCGGACAGTGGCAATGGAGTCAGGGAGGGAATTGGGAATCTAAATCGCTGGTCTCAGTCGACTGTCTCAAGCAAATCGTCCTCAACCCATAATAGAAGAAGTAGCTTCTCAAGAAGATTATCAGGATCGTTTGGTTCTTTTAGTGGCCTTGGAAGCGCCCAATCGTCACCTCCACCAAATGCAAAAGGTGCGCCAAAAACACGATCCTCACCTAGAGATAGTCCGGAAGGCCCACCGAAGAGAATATCTCCCAGCCAGCCGCCGCCCGTCCTCCCACCAATTTGTACGCTCACCTCCCTTTCGCAAGCGGTCGATGCCGCAGAAACACCTTCTACGATTGCAACAGTCACACCAGCAACGGCAGATTTGCTCCCGCCCTATAGCTTTGCTTTAAGCGAGCCAGACTATTTCGGAGAAAAGTGGAAGGGAAGGTCGCCATCGAAAGCGAAAATTGCAGTACAGCGCACTCCTACCTTTTCTCCCAACGCAAAGCCCTCGTCGCCGAAACGGGTACAGTTCGAAAATATTAGCCCCCGCCGCCCATCTGCCGCAGCTCCAGAGCTTGCAATCTCAGCGTACTCTGAAGGTGGTCGATACCGAGCGGAACACAGGAGTGGGCGCCGGTCGTCGCGTAGTGGGCATTCCAGGAATAGGGACGAGCCAAGCAGAGGCAGTGGGGGCACAGAAGGGGAGAGCTCTGCATCCTCTGTTCGAAGCAATCGTGCAAGGGATCATCGACGCAAGACCCCTTCCCAGAAAGCCATGCTTTCGAAAGCATTACAGAAAGCAAATCATGCAGTCCTTCTTGACAACGCGCAGAATCTTGAGGGGGCTATAGATGCGTATGCAGACGCTTGCGCTCTACTGCAGCAAGTGATGACACGAAGCTCAGGCGACGATGACCGAAGAAAGTTGGAGGCTGTTGTAAGTTTCGAGTAACGCTGTTATTGGTATTTGATCCTGACATGCTAAACAGCGCAATACGTACACCAATCGAATCGACGAGTTGAGAAGTGCCGATCCTGTGTATCAAAGTGCAGATCACAAAGCTTTGCCAGAAAAGCCTAAAGACAGATCCTCCCAGGACTCGAAAGGAGATGAACCGCTGTCGTCACTGACCGACGAGGAGGATGATAGCGTCTATATGAGTACGGCGATCAAAGCGCGTATAGGCGCTGACCGCCCGTCTGTCGCAGAAAGTCGATACTCGAGAACAAGACCTCCAGTCCAGCCACCACCAAGGCGGCAATCGTTGCAGCCTTCTGCTTCGAATGGACATATCAGAGTAGCACATTCTAATGCCGTGACATACGGGCAAACAAAACGACAGCCGTGGGGAGCCAGTCACCCTCCAGACCAAATAGTGGAATCTTCCATAAATCTGGAGCCGCTACGATCTCAAAGCTTTATGCCTGCACCGCTCTCGCCGCGACGACCAATCTCACCTGCACCTCCATCTCTATCTGACGACCCATCATACGCGCCGAAGGTTCAAGCCTCTTCTGTAACGACAGACCACGTAGTGACTAGGATCCACCACAATCGGCAGGATGCTGCTGAATCAACGTCATGGCTAGACACCATCGACGAATCCGGTGGCTCGTCATCATCATCTGTGCATTCTCGGAGCTCCGCCATCGGATTGCGAAGAAAACACATTCGAGCTGCTAGTGGCGCAACCGAAGCTGAGTTCGACGCCGCCTTGGATGCAGCTGTGGAAGCAGCATATGATGATGGCTTTGAGCCGGCCGACGATGAAGGTGAAGAGATCATTGAGGAGTCAGCTACCGCCCCTTGTTTCGAGCAGGACCTAGCCTCCGATACAAGAAATAATGTCGAGATAGCAAAAGAAAGAGTGCGAGAAGTCGAAAGAGAGGCGGCCATTACTCTAGCCAAGGAGCGCGAGCAAAGGCGTTTGCAGGAGCTCAAGCGGGGCAGAAACAGTCTCGATCTCGGGTACGACAATGACGACGCAGACGAAGAGGAGCGAATCCTGGAGGAGCTAAGCAAGGAGTACGTTCTGGATGATGTCGATTACGATGTCGAAGCCAAATCGGCATTGCCCCGTCAGTCGGATTCCAGTGGGTTTTCGGGGAGAACCTGGGGCAGCTCTAATGGCTCTAATTTTGCATCGGCGGGAACTTCTCTATCGACGGTTGCTGAGACTTCGATGCTCCCATCGCTAGTTACCAAACTTCAGGCAAAGTCACTGCCACCACCGACGCACCCGCCGCCGATGGGGGCACTTCCCCCTCCGCCGCAGATGCTGGTTGGGCCAATCCCGGGTCTCCCAACGGATGGTACTGTTGCAAGGCCTGCCAGCCTGGTTACAACTCCTGGCGTTCGAGAGCGAAGGCTTTCCGGCATGAAGGTCAAGCAGTTGAAGATAGAAACCAACACCCAAGCACCTCCTGCACCAGGCTCGGCAGCTCCGACACTACAGCCTTCCCGTGCACCGGCTTCTCTGCTTACATTTCAGCAATTGCCAGAACCTCCGCAGTCGGCATTCGCGACGACACAATCTCAGGCTTTGCTGCCCAACCAGGCCTTCAAACCTCCCGCAATAGGCTCAAGCGACACTTTTGGCCGACAAGGATCATCGCCACTCCCTACACCGAGCCCAGCAGATGGTGAAGGAACACCGAGTACCCTCCCAGCTACGCCGACGCTTACTAAAGTAACGTCAGCCGACAGCTTCGAGAGCATACGCTCGGTTCCCGATTCGCCTGGCCGTTTTGTTACGAAGGGCGCCTCAGGTCCAAGGAGCCTCAAGAAGAATTTTTCATCATCAAGCCTGAGAAACAGGATACTTTCAGTGTCTGTACCAGAGCCCGAACCGCCGAACCCACCAGGGAGCAGCGGCCCGTCCATGACAAAACAGCGTAGGCTTCCTTCAGCTGTACCGGTCCTACCGACACCCACAGGAGCGAGCTTCATGGCCAGCGCCTTGCCTGCTGACGAGATCCACGTTTTCGACAGCGATATTCATTCTCCTACAAGTGCCGGCTCACCCAACCTCCTGGTTGTGAATCCTCCTCTTCCGCTGGAGCCATGTCCTGAATCATCCTTTCTCCGCCCTTTCTGGTTCCTTCGCTGCATCTATCAAACTATCGCACATCCTAGGGGTGGTTATCTCTCCAACAAATTGTTCGTTCCACGCGACATCTGGAAAGTCAAGACGACTAAATTAAAGAGTGTGGAAGAAAAAGTCGCAAGCTGCGATCTGTTGACGGCTACCTTACTCAAGCTTGCTAAGGTCGATACACTTGATGCCGGTGCCGTGCTTCGAGAGATGCAGTTCCTGGAAACGGTCATGGAGCAAACCCAAGCTAGCCTGTCAAAGAGGCTAGGCAGCGAAGTCGGCACAATTGGTGCGCCGTGGCTCTCCAAAGGCTCCAGCGTTGTCGATGACATGCATTCAACGTCGGATACCCTAGCAGCGAGGAGTACAAACATGAGTACAAAGTCATACTTGTCATCATGGAAAAAACTGCGATCGAAGAATTATACTGGGCCAGGGTACACTGCAGCTGCTGCCGTCGCCGCTTCCAAGGACAGCTCGAAGGATGTGCCGGCGATGAAATCACTGCCCATGACGACAAATACCAATCCCCATTTTCCACGGCGGGACCTCAGTCAGGCGCAATACGGCGGTCCGAATGCTAACTACATGGCGGCGCTTGCGAGGCTCTGTGATGCTGTGCAGATTCTGGGTGGGTCATGCTCTGTCTTCATACTCTGTCCATTCTTTATTGACCATAAGTACAGATCAGATTGCCCGGCAGGTTGAAGATCCAGGATTGAAGCACACTTCCCAGACGCAAGTTGGGTTGGAGCTGAGCACTCGACACGCCGCAGAGTTCTTCGGCTTCTACGTTTGCAGATTCGTCATCAACGATGTTGGCATCATGCTTGACAAGTTCATCAAGCGGAGTACGGAGTGGGTTAATTCATGACCCGAGATGGCCGTTGGTCTAATGATGGATTATCGACAATCATGGTAGGGAAGGTTTTGGAGTACTTGAACGGCTCACAGGGCACGGATACGCATCCAGTGACCTGATGCGACACCTTTCGAGGGGATATTCTCGCAGATTTCGCCTTTTACTGTTCATATTCTGCTTTCTGGGTTGGTGTTCTCCCTTCGTTAAGACGACGTGGAACAGTCTTTGTGTCGATATGAAGAAAGATCAGAAGAGATCTACGTTGCGTATGAGTATAGTGTGGGGATTAGATGCTCTACATATTTATAACAACTCAATTACTGTTACACATTGACCTGTCTCATGGGCTGAGTCGAAGTGGTGCGCATTGTCCTAACACTATCTGATGATGGCTCGGATGGATTGGTGGACGAAGGATGACCACAGCAACATTAGTCGATGATTGCACCCAATCAAGGAGCTGGCTGTGTGATCTAGCCCCAGTGAAGCGCACTAGTAGTCTCATGCCAGCGGATGGGTTCCGGATTATTAATAACGGATCCTTGTGGTGAAGATCTGAGTGACGGGCCCCGCTACAGCGTACACCTGATAGGTGCAACACCCCCCCTAGCCCCCCAAGTACAACAGCTGCCGAATACTACGCCTTATCGTGGGTATCGTGACTGATCATCAATTTCTAGACTCGTTCCCAGGAGTCGCACATCTTATCACTCCATAGAATTGCACCATCTGGGTCGGCATTGGCTCTCATGAGATCATCACCACCCTTTCTCTTGCGAACATCTCCAAGAGATGTCCTAAACGGTCACCACCCTCGCCTGCAATAGCGACACCGATCTATTCGCTTGTTGAGCACCTGCGACAGCCTTGCAGAGACCATATACAGCTATTCTACCATCCTAATCTACATGTGAGCCGCTTACATTCTTCGACTACTGGCAAACTGCACGAATCACCCTGTGGCTTCGACTTGCTCGAGTTGAGAAGCCTTGACAGAAAGCCCCCAGGATTTGGAAAGTGAAGAACGAGCGCGCTCGGCACTATGGCTTTTTACCAACCTACTGTTGCTCCTCCTCGCCAAGCTCCTTTCCACATCGACGATCGTACCTCAACCCCTGCGTCCGCTGTCCAACAAAGACCTATTCAAGAGTCTCAGGAATGGGTTCTTTTTCCTTCCCACACTCGCTCATCTACGCAAACACAGACAACATCAACCGAGCGCACACCTCGAACAGCTGGTCTGTCGAGGCTTAGCGATCTCGGCTCGTTCGAGACAGCTGCGAGATCTGACGATGAAGGCGCTATTGACGACGACGAGCTGGACAGCCTGGATGACGGCCTACACGCCTTTCACGAGCCTCTTCCTCTGTACCAAGAATCTAGATATGGCGACCAGACTGACTCCATCTTACCTACACATGACGGGCTAGGTACCTTCCCGGCTTCAAGCCCCCCTGTGCAGGAGCAACTGTGGCATTTTGAACAATACAATCCGCGCAAAAGGACAATCGATGGGCATCATCGGCGAAGGTCTAGCGTGCTCAGGAGATTGGACGCTGTTGCAGACCATGAGGAGGCAGTCATGGAGAAAGAGCGAGCAGAGAGAATTCAGAAATGGCGCTTGGAGCAATCAAGGGCTCTCTTGGACGAGGTAGAGAAGCAGACAAGGAGAAGATTGAATTACGCAAGCCAGTGCCCGCGTGCGACTGCGGAAGTTACACATAAGAAGGTGGTACCCAACACTGATCAAGCAGATGATGAAACTTCGAAGGTAAGGAGTCCGGTGCTTGAAGCCAACGAATCATTCTGGCAGCGTGTCACACGTCACTTAATCCGAGACTTCATTGGAATCGACGAAGCTCTTCTTTCTGTCATTCTTGGCGAGTCCCTACCCACGGAAATGTCAAAACCGTCTGTCGGCCTTTCTGCATCAAAGTCATCTCTTGATCTCTCGCTAGCTACTACATCATATTCCGGATGGGAGAAACGTCTGCTCGATCGCCTAGCCCGCGAGTTAGGCATCGTTGTCCAGCAGCTCTCTGATCACCCCAACGCCTTCAGCACACCCCTTATCCCCTCTCTTTCGGACTACGCTGGCATTCCCATCTCTCCATCGCCCACCGTCGAAAGCCTTCCAAAAACGATACCGCTACAAGAACCAGGCACCACCTCTTCAACAAATCCCTTCTTCGCACCCACACTGCAACAACGCCCGACATCGGCCCATTCCGAATCAACGCACGCGGCTCTATGGGGCATCGAAGAAGAACCATCCTCCGCACAACCACATCCCCAGACCGACCTCGAATACTGGGAGCGCCCACCTACTCTCAAAACCATCTTCCGCTTCCTCCACCAACGCTTCACCTCCTCCCGCCCCACTCCTCCACGACCCACCAATATTGCCACAGCAATCACACCCGATAGCTTGCGTCGCGCGGCGATCATCAGAGCACACCACCCACTCGTGTCCAGAGCGCAGGCACGGAGAAGTGCGTCCTTTGGGTATGGGTTCGGATACCCAAGAAGGGCGGAGAGCGGCTGCGCGAGTGTAAATGCGAAGAGGAGGCGGAGTGGGAGTAGTCGGAATTATTGGGATTTGGGCGGGAGTACGGCGAGTGGGAGTGGGATTGTGGCTGGGGGTTATGGAGTTGGGGGTTGGGGGGAGGTCTAGCATTCGCTGGCATACATGGAAAGGGGACTGTGGACGTACATTTGGATGGGAAGTGCATTCTGGAGGCTTAGGCATGGTAATGATTGTGATGATAGATACATCCCTGGGTACGGTAGGCTTTCGGGTTTGGCGCGTTCTCGGCATAAGAGTATGGACTACGCTGCTTCCTCATTGGCATGATAGAAAGCATACATCTATCTGGTAGCTTGATCAAGCGATCAATTGTCGAGGCTATTAATCTAAGATTTGGGCGACATGACTTCTGCTTGAGTTGGCTGCAGCTACAACACGTTTGAAGCGAACAACTTGCTCACACATACTTCTTCTTTAACCATCGTAAGAGCCTACAAGACGCCATTCTGGCCATCATGACGCTACCCCACGAACACGGTGCAAACAGTCACATTGTCCTGGCAAAGCAATTGTTCAGCTTCGAGAAGTATTTCATTGAGCTATGCACTTCATTGTCATCCTGTCACATGCCTAGCTTGCACTTCTCCCCCTCTACCTCCCTTCTCAATCACGACTCCGCCTCCGTCTGGAAAGCCTGCGGAAAGCGCCCCACATTCCGCTCAATTGGTCCACGGTTTCTCAAGAACTGCACATACGCCCCATCGATCAACAGCTCGCCCGCAGCGCGCTTCTCCTGGTACTCATCCCGACGCAGAGGGGTGAAGCCCCAGTTCTTGCTGACGATGATCTTTTGGCGGCCCGGGAATTTGTACTGGGAACGGCGGAGGGCTTCGATGGCTGTTGCGCGGTCTTGGGCGTGAGAAGTGTGTCAGCATATTTTCCCCAGGAGAAACATTGAGGGTCGAGGGGAGGGAGCTTACGGTTGTCACGGGTGCGAACAGAGAGCAGGATCTGGCCAATATTGACGCGGGCAACAGTGCCGTTAGGCTTGCCCCACGCACCACGCATGCCGGTCTGCAGCCTATCGGCGCCGGCGCAGGACAACATCTTGTTGATGCGGACGACATGGTAAGGGTGGGCGCGGACGCGGAGGTGGAAGCTTTCTTTGCCAGCGACTTTGACTAGATACCTATTCCACAGGCCACACATCAGTATTTGACCCTTCTTTTCGTACTCTCGGCCTGATTTGCGAGGATCTATTGGATATTGGTGGACGTATGGTGAAGACGAGGGAAAGAAGGGCGACGTACTTGTTGGCACAGATACGGGCGGCCTCAAGTGCTTCGGAGGAGAGTTGCTCGTATTCGTTGGAGACCATGTGGATGCAGAGAGGAAATTCATCGACGTTGGCGCGCTTGCGGCCGAGGTCGAAGATGCGGATTTTGGGGTCGGGAACACCGCGGTTGAAGCGAGATTTGGGATAAGGCTGTTTCGATATTCTCGTCAGTATGTGTCCAGGCTTTCAAAAGGTTGAATAAGGGCTATAGAGCTCAGGGTTTGAGAAGGAGGATAAAGCTGGAGGCTGGATTTCGTGCTGCAATATAGTCCAAGGAAGAATACCGACCTTGTTCTTGCAGTAACGGTAGCATCTCGCTGGACGGCGTGCCATCTTTAATGATTTCTCCGGTGGTGATACTCCTCCTACGAAGGTTGAAAAGATATTTAAAGCCCGTATCGCACGCTGCGGTCATATTCTGATTTCCAAGCAAAGAAACGCCACTAGCGCTAGCGCCGGGTATGCCCTAACCCTCTGATATTCCGCTTTTGGTCGATACGTGAAATATCTGGATGGGAACCTTAAAGCCCTCGTGGAAGCTTTACTGAGAACGAAAGAAGTGTAAGTCTACAGTGGATAGTTGGCAGAACATCTCTTTGTTAGAGCTGCTTCCTAGAGAAGCGTCCAGTGGCCAGGATTCTCACCATTGGCATAGTACTTGGAAAAGCCTCAGAGAATCATCAACCGCAATCTTTCATGAAGTATGATGTTGTAATTGATAGATGCTAGCCTTGATATTTGAAAACACGTTCTACTGCGTCTGGCCACTCAAGATATCCGAATCACCAGCATCCAAGACTGCCATTGTCGAGCATCTGTATAGCTTTCCGCACGCCGTTCCGAGCTCAATCTACGTCAACAATCAGTATAAGTGTTGTCCCTCCAAAGCCTTATGTTGGACTTCTTCGCAGGGTTGCCCTCAAGACCGAAGTCTGGTCGTTGAGCGGGAGGTGGGGAAACCTCAGGAAGGTAGGGGAGTGGCTTACGTTGTTGCCAGCGAAGTGGTGAACATTCGTTTTCGATAGCATAGAATAGTCTGTAATTTGTCAACGTGTCTCAGGCAAACTGCCGAATTAGGAGGCTTACATTCGAGCTCGCTCTTGCGTAGGGGTGGGGTATTGCCAGCGATGATGACAAGCTTTGCTTTGCCTGAACGGAGGGTCTTGAGAGTGGATTTGTAGCCCAGGGTGACTGCATTACAACATATGTCAGCGGGCTCTCTTCCTTTGCCCAGCTCTTTGGGTTGCGGAGCTGAGAGAACTTACCTTTGCCAGACTTCATGACGAGCGCCAAACGTGAGTTGATGCTGTCCGCCGTCTTCTTAGACTTCTTTGCTGGTGCCATCGTTGAGCTTTCGATAATCAAGTGGTCACCGAAGAGATTCGACACTGAGGCGCTCAGGGTTGAAGGTCGTCCAAAGTATTTAGAATTCCGAGATTAAGGTTTGTGTGCAGTAGGCGACCCGCAAATCGGCCGGCAGAACCCCTGCGGCCGACGATCTAAGCCACTCTGCATCAGCATCATCAGCATCACATCTGTACAGTGAGCACGTGAAATAGCCTCAGTAATATCAATTCTACAAAATGCATGTGTGACACCATGATAAAGAATCCTTACTTGAGGCTTTAGTAAGGAGAACGGCAGCTGCGTAGCTTCAGCATCAAGATCCAAATCTCTAAGCCAGGGCAACCAGAGGTATTTGGTTTATTATTGGAACCGGTCAGCTCTACACTACAGCCGCAGACTCGCTTACAGACTTGAGCCAACATGACATGATAGTCGTAGGACAGGACAAGTTCAGGTCTACAGTTCCTACCTGCTGTCCTCTTGGTCTCCCAAAGTCTACACGCTATCTACTATCGATCAGTCCTATTTTTCTCTAGAGAGGCGCGGATAAATATAACCCTTGAAGGTCAGCGGACATCCTATGGCAAGTGTTAATAGGAGGCCACAGCCTCCAAACTCTATGTCATCAAAAGGTGGCAACCCTCCAAGTTCTCCACGCCCGTCAGCTTCTAGCCGGCAGAACTCGGCAGGCCTTACGGCGAACGGACTCGGACGGTCACCTCCACTCCGAGGCCCCAATGGCACATCACGACCCGCGAGAGCGAATATGAAGAAGCCTTCACCCAATACGAGCTTTCTGGATACGAATGCCAATGTCTCGGATGAAGCCAGTGAGGATGATGCAAGGGTGGAGAACAACGCATTGATGGACGAGCTGAGAGAACGAGTACAAAAGGCAGAATCGGCATCTGAAGAATATCGGCGTCAATTAAGCATACTGCACGCACGGTTAGGTGAGTCCATGCAGGATCAAGCAAAGCTGGAGGACCGGGTCCACGAGAACGAAGCCAAGGCCAACCTCCTTGAAGAGGAGAAGGTAACATTTCTACGCCAAAAGCGGGAAGTGGAGAGACAGATTGAGTCAGAACGTACGGCTGTGATGCAGGACGAAGCGCAGCACAAAGCTAGAGAGGTTGAGCAACAGTCCGTCGTCCAGAGGCTCAAAGAGACACTTGCACAGCGGGAGCTGAAAGCCAGCGCTGAGGACGATAAAGGCTTGTCCAGATCCTGTAAGTACTCTATTTCTTCAGATTTCATTTGGTTCGACTGACAGATTTCAGCGAGCTCTAGAAGCAAATCTTCCGCAGACATGGAGAACGGGCACTTTGCGCCACCATCTTCCCTCGAACGTAATGACCCCATTCATCCCTCCAAGCTCGTCATGCAAAAGGACAGAGTCATTGAGTCGCTACGTCTCGAGCTAGCCGAGGCACAGATCAAGTTAGCGGAGCTTGAGACTATGGGTGGACGTACGGTTCAAGAGCTGGAGAAGACCCTGTTGGAGACCCGTATAGCCAACGCCCGTTTGATGGAGGATAATGAGAGCTTCCAACTTCTACTTAGCGAGAAGACTCTCAACGGAGACTTTAGCAAGACCGATCTTATGCACAACTCCTCCGGCCCGGGTTCTCTCGCGGAAGAACTCGAATCTGCAGAGGGCGAAAGCGAAAATTATCGGCGTCTGGAGCTGGAAGCCAAATCGCTTAGGGACTCGAACAAAGCTCTTACACTGTACGTGGAGAACATCATCGGCCGTCTCCTCCAGCACAAGGAGTTCGAGAACGTCCTCGAGAAAAACCCGGACCTCATGTCTGGCAAACCCCGCCGTCCATCTTCTTCCGCCAACGTCGACAAAGAGCTTCCGCCCCCACCACCGCCCAGAGAGGACGCCCGGCCCACATCCCTCATCCAACGAGCTCGCTCTGTCGTCGCAGGAGCTGGCCCTCGACGGCCCCGTCCACTTACGCAAACGTTTTCGTCGAGCCAAATAACCCCCACCAACGCCCTCGCCTCCCCATCTCTAGCACCAACAGCCGAATCCGCAAACGAAGATCCCTCCACAGCTCCCAGGATTCCTCTCGGACGCTCTCAATCAGTCCGCAACCGTCCCCACCGTCGCTCTCAGTCCGACATGCCCGCCCCTCTTAACGACGCACCTCTCGTCAATCAAATGTACCGCGGTCCACCCTTAGGCGGCTCCCCTCTAGTGGCCGCTCGCATATCCCCCTCCCCCTCCGCCGCCACCGCAGCTCGGAACTCTTTCTTTTCTCCACCGCCTCCCACACATCCTGGACCCACTGCCACTACCACTTCCTCCCGTGTTCCAACTCCCTCCTCAAACACCAACCCTGTCACTACTGCTGCTCCCTCCGCCTCCTCCCGCGTCGCCTCCGGAGCCTCGGGCCTCAATGCGCACCCCGGCAGCAGCTCCAACAGCACCTTCAGCGAGCACAGCAACAACGCTGCCGAAGTAAGCAGCACGAGTTCTCCGCCCCGGAACGTCAGTGGGCATGGTCCGCAGTATACAGGCGCGGTGATGACGCAGAGTAGGCTTAGGCCGTTGAGGCTCGTGCAGCAGAATGTAGGGGAGGGCAGTGAGGAAGAGAGGGAGAGGGAGAGGGAGAGGGAGAAGGCGCGGAAGAAGGCAAACAGGGGGAGCTGGATGCCAGGCTGGATGAATAGAGGTGTTGGTGAGGGGGCGTTTTAGATTTAGCACGGCGGACGGGGCGGATGGATGGTGTTTGGATATGGGCGGGCTGTAGGAGTCTGGTGATTTTCATTTCTTCTTCGATCGTGCTTCAGTGTAAGATTCTTGGGTAGGGCCTCCCTGAGGCGGCTTTTCGCCTGATTTGCTCTCGTTGGTTGTTGGCTCGCCTTGCAATGATACCCGTAGCACTCTCGATGAGGCTTACCGATGTCTTTCGGTGGGATCAATCATATTACTGTCTCAAAGTGCCATGCATTATGCTGCCGCCTCTTGAGCGTAGTGGTTTCGAGCTTCGATACTTTACAACGCATTCCCATTGTCAATAGGCTCATGGACATGCCGACCCCTGTAGTCGATGGCAGCAAGAGGGAAGTCAATTGGTTACGATAGGCAGTCTTCCTGTCGCCAAGGTCCACGTCTACACTGAGGAGCACATTGTCAGAGGAGAGTTCTCATTGATTAAGCTAGCTATGAAGCTGTCGCTAGCCGGGCCCATCACGATCACAAACCGAAGTATGCTATGTAGCGAAATGCTGAACTTTCCCACCACCACATCCATCGCCTATTTTGAACTCAGAAGACCAATATCGCTTCCCCAAGCCGAGATATGCAGAAGTCGGTCAGATTCGTTCATCGGGTATGGATCTTAGGATGCCGGAGCCTCGGTGCCTGTGTGACGGCTGTTAGCTGTGTGATATCTGGAAGTGCACGGTAGAGGAATCGACGGTGAAGTAGAAACTTGAACATGGAAAAGGGAAGTAGAGATGAGAGGGGATGGCATATTTATGCTACATCAGACAAAAAGTGATACATGGTAGACAGATCCAAAATTGTGGGTACATGGTAAGGTTTCCCTAGGAACCATCATGCTCCAAAAAAAGGCAGAGCTATGTATGTGTATTTTATCCTGACTCTTGCATAAACAGTGTCTGCTGTCCTGATCAGAGCATGCCAGAGGGACCCATCGTTATGCTTGACGCATTCGCGGAGTGCCTTGCTATAAGTGTAGTGAAGACTGGAGAGGCAGTGTTCAGAGTGACTCGGAGTGGAGCAATGTAGGCTGGATATGCCTGCATATTTGTTGGTGATTGCAATGAGCCCGCGATGCATCGGCCAGCAATATCGCGGCGGCATTCAACTGCTGGGCCAGCTTGTGAGGTTTTAGAGAGGGTTGTGAGCATAGCTGTGACAGTCTGGGTGACTGTGACCATTTGTCCAGTTTTGTTCGTTGTTGTTGTGCTGTTGGTGGCTTGGTTGGGAGTCAGCCTTGACACGAGGCATGGAGTACTGGGGACTTACCACCGATGCAGTACGCATAGCCTGCTATAATATTGCTGCACTGGGCGTCGATTAAGGGATTGAGCGACCGAAATTCGGCGAGATTAATGTTGCCTGCAGAGAGAGCCTCCATGCAGGCGAAAGGGTCCGGTGCGGTGACATTGTACCAGGAGGTACAGTGCATGCTAGTCCCTGGCAGCACTGGCAAAGGAGTCTCCCGTGGAGACCAGAGACCTACGCGGAAACAGGTGTTGGAGAGATGAAGATGACAATATATATGGCATGCGAGACAAACAACAACTGGAAGGACAGCAGAAAGACCAAGGAAAGGTTATAGACTTACTACTAACACGCTTCTCATGAAGGCAGTAAATATCATCTTCACCGTGATGATAGCAGACCGGCTCAGTAGTATGGTGTCCGGGGGCAAGCTCGTGGACATCGTCGCGCTTAGACTTGCAGACAACGCAATCGATCTTGCCATCAGAGGTCTCCCAGCAGCACCAGCCACCCTGACGCTTGTCGACATCACGCTCCTGGATATCCTTGGTATTGTCGCGCTTCGATTTGCACACAACACAGTCGATCTTGCCATCAGCAGTTTCCCAACAGCACCAGTCACCCTGGCGCTTGGTGACATCGCGCTCCTGGATCATCTGGACATCTTGACGCTTGCCGACAGTGCAATGAATCTGGCCGTCTGCAGCTTCCCAGCATTTCCACTCTCCTTGACGCTTCTCAAGCTTATCCTTGTTCTTGCAGACGACACAGTCAATCTTGCCATCGGCCGTCTCCCAACAGCACCAGTCACCTTGGCGCTTGGTGACATCACGCTCTGAGAGATCTATGAGGTCATCACGCTTACCAACGACACACTCAATCTGGCCATCGGCAGTCTCCCAGCATTTCCAGTCGCCTTGGCGCTTCTCGAGGGGGGAACGCTTTGGGATACAGTGGATCTGGCCATCGGGAGCTTCCCAACAGGTCCAGGAACCATCGCGCTTATCCACAAGCTGGCTACGCTTGCTAGAGATGGCACGCTTTTCGTTTGGTGGATTAGTGCAGTGGATCTCTATGTATCAGGCGTCAGCTTGGCATAATAAGAAAAGGGAAAGACATACGCCCATCCGGAGCTTCCCAACAGGTTTCACGCTTCTCGACCGGTGGATTTGTGCAGTGGATCTCTGTATACCAGGTTAGCCTGGCATATTAAGAAAAGCTAAAGACGTACGCCCATCCGGGGCTTCCCAGCATGTCTCACGCTTCTCGACGGGTGGATTTGTGCAATGGATTTCTGAAATCCTTGTCAGCTAGTTATGGATCGGTAACTGGGGCAGAAGCTTACGGCCATCAGGAGCCTCCCAGCAATCTTCGCGCTTCTTGATAGATTTAGGAGGATTGGTGCAGTGGATCTGTCCTTCAGGAGCCTCCCAACAGTCCTCACGCTTAGTCATGGGACAGATGGTGTCACCACCAGGAACTCCAAAGCAGGGTTGGGCATGAGCGTCACGCTCCATTATAGGGCAGTGAATGGTGCCATCATCCTGGCCATGCCAGCAGGGATGGATGCCAGGATTGGCATCTTCAGTATCACGCTCAACAACCAAAGATCCAAACTTGCCACCAGGGATTTCGACGACTGTAACACATGTTAGCTGTGTGTATCACATACGAGAGGTACGGACTTACCAGCTTCAGGCACTGCATTGGCAGCCACCCCCGTGACGGCAAGAGCCGCAGTGCCCAAGACTGCAAAGACAGTGAATGTCTTCATGGTGAGAGTCGACTGTTGTCGATAGAAGGAACAAACCTGCAATCAGATTAGTAAAATTGCGTGGTAGATGAGAGCTAGATAGCTCAGATGCGGCAGCTGTCAGGGTTGTAGAAGACCTCTGAACCAGCTGTTTTCAAGGTAGATGTAGAAGTTGGACAATAGGTTTGAGGCAGATGTAAAGCTCTGATGACACGTTGCTGATGGACTAGATGTGTGGACGACGGAATGAGTGTGGAGGTGAGGTGAGAAGATGGAGGTTCAGAACAGTTTTCAGGGTGAGGAACAGTAAGAAGGTGAGGTTGATTGTAGAGATGTGGGCAAGCGCACGGTGAAGGACCCGCATCGACGTACACAGCAGTGAAGAGGGGTGTGTAGCTACAGGGAGGGGAAGTGGTGTGTAACAACGCGAACACACTGCCAGACTTACTGTAGTTGATAGTTGGAGTCCAGAGTGCGGATGTGTAGAAGCTGGAATGATTTGGATGGAGGATGTACAGTACGTACTTGATGGGAAGGAAGGAGGATGTAGAGGGAAAGAGAAGGAAGAGCGAAGTTTGTGCGATTTATCTTAATGCTATGCGAGGTACTTCACGCTAGCGGATGAATCCAAATACTGATCCCATTCACGGACAAAGACACGGATGACCTCATCCACAAAGTGGAGCCGGCATGGCCACACAGCAAATGCCCATTGGTTGAAGAGTGAAGTGAAGATTTAAGATGAGGTGCTCTATGATGGGAATCACTTGTGGGATCTCGATCGTCAATGACCTCCAAGGATCTGAATAGTGTAGTCAGACCTTTCTAATTGGAGGCAACGGGTTCTGAAATCGACGATGGGGCAATGGCATAATTGTTCCTAGGGCTCGCTTAAGCAAGGCTCACGTGACAGGCCAGGTCCAGGAGTGCGCTCAAGTAAAGTACTTACCCACGGCCTAGATCGATATCATAGTGTAGGAAAATCCATGTAGCAAGGGTGACAAGTAGGCTTACTGTAATCACAGTGTTTATCAATCGAAGCAAAGAAATGAAGACAGTCAGGCATTGCGAGCTTGTGTAGCAAGACCTGCCGGCCCCAGGAGAAGAGCTGAATACCTACCATCTAGTTGTTGCACAATAGGGAATCAATCTTGATTGCTGAAGAGATTTAGGCATGGTACTATACATAGTTGCTGCTCAGGATGAGTGGCTACGCTTGAAATGCATCATGCACTGTAAGGACTCTACTGCCTACCCGTTCAGGACCATGCTGCATTGAAGACGCAGAAGAGAACTGCAAAAGCCGCTGCACTGATTGTCCACAAGCTGGTAGACAGAGGTGCAGCGGCGGCGCCCTTCTTTCCTGGACCCGCATTGATACCGAAGGGAAGCCCTTGCACGCCGAATGTTACATTTTGGCTAATCGTCGTATTGACGCATCCGCCGTCATGCGAGATGTCGAGGTGCATAAGATCATCCTATATAGAAATCAGCGGACCGAAGAAGATTGTGGACAGAAACCCTGGCGGCTGGCAATTCACGCCACTGAGACTTACCGGTACGTGAAAGAACATGTAGGTCGAGGTGTTCAGATCTTTAAAGCCGCTTGTGTCATATGGAAATTTATCTCCGTCGTCGGTCGCCGATGTATTGCGTAGCAGAATGCATTGGACCTGTCCAGGGAACTCCGTGACCATTGCCGGATAGTCTCTCATCACGTCGCTGTTGCTTGTGTCGGCTATCAAAATGAATTTCCGCTCCGGGAATGTCTGAAAGACTTTTTCGAGAAGAAATTTTCGAATACTGAGGGTCGCACTGACGTCGCTGAAATTAAGAGGCCGCGTGTCGAAAGATCCACCAGGATAGGTTTTGTAGATAAAGTCCATGTAATTGGGAGTCGCTTGTTCAGGGGTGGTGGTCAGGTAGTGGAAGTGGAAGTTGGGGATACTACGAGACCAGTTGGCGTAGATATCTGGCATGTTCATCCAAGGTGTGAACGGACGAGCGAAGGAGTTCAGCAGACCCTCTTTTGGCTGGTAGATCTTAGTCACTCGGAGGATGTCATCTATATCGGACACGATTGTGAGACCCTTCGGAGGCACGAGGTATGCGGTTGCATTTCCGTTGATATCTCCCTCGGTATACACATTCAAGCGCTGGATCTCGCTTGTAGTGTTGCCAGACAGAAGTCCTTCGTCCTTGATTTGAACAAACCCGTCGAAGTCTCCTTCTGGGGTTGTCGGTGTAGGAAATTTGACTTGTTGACTCCCCCCTGGTGGTGTGACGGCACCGCCGCCACCTTGTTCGCCAGATGCGCCAGCTGTTGGGGCAGGTTTCAGACTGAATGTGACGTTCTGGTTCGACTGCTGAAGGACATAGATCTCAGCGGTAAGATTCCGCGCTTGTGAGGCTTGCGAAGGCGGTAACGACTGCACCGAGGTACCGATAAGAAAGCCATTGGCTAGATCATCGAGTTTCGACTCGCTGATGTTGGGTTGTTTGAAGACATTACCATGGAAGCGTACGTTCCAACCCTGGTTCGTCCAGTTTCCGTAGGGTCTACGGTGGTTCGTCAATACTGTCTTTGATCATTGGAAAAGACGGCGAATGTAACTTACGGTATGTTCAGCACCTGTATCGGTAGGGCCGCGATTTGACTGTCATTCAGCCCCAGGCTGCTCTTCACCTTGTCCCCCGTTGGGAAGTCTTGGAAGAAGTTGGGTACGCCCGAAGCAACGTACGATGGTATGTCGGAACCCAATGCTGATAAGACGGAGTTGACGTCGCCTTCAAGATCGCTGACGACGCCTCTTCTGGACTTGAAAGTTTTTGTAGGACTCCATTCTGAGGGCGAAGGGGTAATCATAGGGTGTTCTGCAGCTGCTGCCGCCGCTGGTATAGGAGCTGGAGAGCATAATGTGAGTGGTAAGGCTAACAAAAAAAGAGCAGCCAGAGTGCTCAGCATGATGAGAGGTGATTGACGAGGACAATTGAGTGACCAGGGCACCAAAAAAGGGGATTGTTGATAATTTCGCCCTGAGGATCGCGGGTATGTGTATAGTACCGGCACGTTTGGCACCTGAAGATAGGTTGTTGTACACAGGATTGTGTTAGGTGGTAGAGACAGGTCAAAGATCTTCCATCAACGAAGATTCCCTGGTCGTTCCCCAACAACCGATTCCAAGGTCTGGACAGGCGTAAACAGGGAAGTCGCGTCTGCGGGTAGTTAAAGGAGTCTAGTACCGTACTTTAGCTGTTTCGTACATGTACCTTGCAGGACCGCGGCTCCTCTTCTTGGCACGCCGAGACCTGATCTGAGGGGTCGTGGGTGGTGGCATCTTCTTCAGACAACAGTGGTGTCGACAAAACGTAAATACGTTCATGTCCCACGGCCACGACAGACCGGAGTTGCTGGTCATTGTTAGGCAGCCAACATGCCCATCAGAAGAGCCTGGCTGCCGCGCGAAGGTCAATCAAGCATCTCCCGTTCGTCATGACCCCGCTGACAGTGCTTTCGTAGGTTTCACAGCGGATGTCGTTGCTCGTATCGTGTGTCCAATCTGTCCATCCTGTCAACCTCTCCCAAGATCTGACCTTGGGCAGGTCCAGAGTACCGCCTTCAACCCCGCTCTGACGCTACCGTTACTTCTCTTTGCCCTCTATACAACGAAGGGTCGCGAGCTCTCCCTGGGCCATGACAGAGCTCTGAGCCGACTCAAGCTGCTTATCTACATCGGAATCGCACGAGTTGTCAATGGTTTCCTGAGCAGAGGCGCCCAAAACAACTGGCAAAGCTCGAAGTATGAATGGGAGAAAGAGATAGCGGTTATCACTGGAGGAAGCGATGGGATCGGCAAGAACATCGCCTTTTTGTTGGCCGAAAGGGGCGTTAAGATTGCTTCCCTGGATATGCAGCCTCCCACCTTTGAGTCTCGTGAGTTCTGGAGACCGTATTGCTGTTCTTCAATGTTCTAATACTCTTTTGGCCCTAATATCCACCACTTTACCTGCGACATCACATCGCCCGAAGCGGTCTCCAATGCTGCAGCCTCCGTCCGCTCGACCCTCGGGCATCCGACAATCCTGATCAACAACGCCGGCATCGCCAATGAATCGACAATTCTCAAATCCACGGATACCTCAGTCGAGCGGATCTTTGCTGTGAACACCCTCTCCCACTTTCGCCTTGTTCGCGAATTCCTGCCCTCAATGGTTACTGCCAACCATGGAACCGTTGTCACGGTTGCTTCATGCGCTGCTTTTCTGACCGCCCCTCGGATAGTCGACTACAGCTGTACCAAAGCCGCTGCGCTCGCCTTCCACGAGGGTCTCGCTGGTGAGCTGGTTACCCAATACGACGCTCCGAAAGTGCGGACTATATGCGTGTGCCCAAGTTGGGTGCAAACAAATATGACAAAGACGATTGAAGTGCCAGATAAATTTCTGCTACCAATGCAGAAGGTGGAGACAGTAGCTGAGAAGGTGGTGCAAAAGATCTTGAGCGACAGTAGTGGGGTGCTGGTGATCCCGGAAGCGGCGAGTTGGGTCGCCTGGCCATTGCGTATGATGCCCATGTGGTGTAGGTCATCCTTTCCGAGCATCTTCTACCAGCCTCCTTTGAAGCGTTTCATGAGCTTTAAGATACGATTAGCGAGCAGCTGCTCAAAAGACATGCCTTATGTCACTATCCCCTGATTATAAGATGAAGTGCTGACTTTGGGAACTTACAGGGCAGGCATTCGTGAGGAATGGTGTGGGAAGATCTGTCAGGGGAATCGAGAGGCAAGAAGAGACAAAGGATGTTGTGGAGAACGCTCAATCGTGATATGCAGCCCTGATGAGTTCCTGAGCTGTTTTGCAGCTGTGTACGAAGCAGTCTGGGCATCTCTCCATCTTGATTTTCAATTCGGGCAGGTTGGATATTATCGAACGCAGAGCTACGCATTAAGAATATCAAGATATCCAAACTCAGGCTAAGCAAATGGATGTGATTACGGTTTACCAATCGCTCTGCACTCGTCGAGGTGCTCGTCATGATGTCGTGCAAGCGCTTTAAAGGGATACATGGTTTTAGCTACTCCCATGGCTTGTTGGAGATAATACTTCACCACGAAGCGCGTGCCAGAAAAATGGGTGAGTAGAATCCACAACGATGCATTTCCTTTGCCTGTTGACTCAATTTCTGGAGATGATATTCTTTAAGCCACTGTTTCATGCTGAAGTCGTGATTTCCAATGGTTTCAGAACTATATGCCTGCCTGCAAGCATCTCCTTGTACATCGTTCGCCCGAACTAATGCTAGGGTCTTGCTTCCGAGTCCTACGGACCTAAAAAACGGTGGGCGCAAGCGAGGAGAGTCATAAACCATCTCGTCCTTACTTACATAACGCTCCTGATCCCGAAACGGGTCTAGGACCCCATCCTGCGCCGTCAGCTCTTCGTGACCATCGTCCAACGTTCTGTTCTTTGCATAGCCAACATGAGCCTTGGCACCCTACCTACTCGAGTTCCACAACCCATCGAAGACGCGTCCAGGGTGGAAGATGGTCAGGGGAGGCCTGGATATTGGCAACTCTGCCAAAAAAGTCGTCAGCGAATTCGACGATGCGGTAGATGGAGAGGATGTGGATCCGGTTCGTTGTGAAGGCGATGGCTACTTTCGGACTGACAAAGTTCTTCAGTCGTCCATATCGCCAGTCATACCAAGCTCCACCGTAACAATGACCGCCCTGCCCTTCCTAGTCTCATAAAGTCCCATCTCATTCTCTATCCTCAAACAGACCTCCTTGATTTCCGCGGTCACTCTCGCCTCCCCTTCCGTCAAACTCTTCCGCTCTACACCCTTCCAATCTACGTTTTGTGACCCTGCTATCCGACTGGAAGCCAGCGCTTTAGCTTTGGGCGAGCCACGAATTACCGTGTAGCCCACATCGCTAAGCCTCACGCGCAGTTGACTTTCTAGCTCTCCAATCACCGCACCTCGTCGCCAGAAGTCAAGCGCGTTCTCTGCACCCGAAAGACGGACGATGGTCGGGTTTTCCGTTGAGTGGAATCCGACAATGCTTTCGTGGGAGAAGGCTGCAGGAGATGTGGAAGTCGTGGTTTCGGGAATCAGTGTTGAAACATCTGAGGGTATGAGCACGAGGGTGGTGATAGGGTCGCCGTGGAGGCGAGGGAGGATATGAGACTCGACGAGCTTCGGAACGCGGGAGGCGTGACCTCGTGGAGCGGAAAGACTTTCACTATACGATGGCGGAGGGGCGTTAGGTGTAGAATAGGAATCGAGCGGAAGAGGTGACTTTGAAGCTGACATAACGCCGATGAATAGCTAGGTAACGTGTTGGCGGGTTGACAATGGGCTAAACGACCAATAGAGACCCATCGCTGTCAAGGCAATCCGTCAAAGCACATCGATCAAAACGACCCAGCAGAACGCTCCGAAGAAGGCATGAAGATATCTGTAATCCGATCGATCCCTAAGGAGTGTATCATACCACACCGGCGGCCCGGACCATTGTCACGGAGCGAAAATGCCTCGTCGCAAGCCGCCTCCGGATAGCGTCGGATGAAGTACGTTGCGATAGTTTAGTGGTGTCTAAAAAAACCTCAGCCTCGCGCATCCGCGAGGCTGCGGTAAGGCTGTCCACGATTGAGACCCTCCATGCTGGAGGATTCCAGGCGAGGTCGAGCAATCAGGGGGCAGATTCATTCCGCATGTGGCCGTCTGAGCACTGTGTAAGGTAGCCAATCTGCCAACACCGTTGTGGATCAACATGTAAAGTAGGCTTCATCACGTTTTGGTTGTTTTGGCGCGGGATCCTGCTACCTCGATATTCAGAATGTGGTTCACCTTACCTAAATTTTGAAAATCGTTTTTTTTTAATCGTGCAACCTGCAAATCGACTTTTCTGCATTTATTACTTATATCTTACTTACTTAATCAATTAATGCATAGACGATTATTTGTCTATATTAGATTACTCTACTACTTAATTATTGTTTAATTTAAATCTTATAATAAACACTATTAGAAGAAAAGTTGTTCTAAAGACTATTACAAAGAAAGTTGTTGTCAACGCATACAAGTTTTATAAGTTTTTAGAAAAAAAATCTTGCGCAAAAATATTATTGTTGTCTACTAATACTGTATTGTTGCTATCTTTTTCTATTTATATTTTTTTGTATTATTGGCAACAATTGCAGAGTTAACAATAGTATTTTATACAATTTATTAAAACGTCTAATACAACAATACTTTTATTTAACAAATTATAAAGCTCTCGACTATTTTCGATTATTATTAAATTAATGTTGTCGATATTTAGAAACTAGATACAAAAGTTAATAATTGTAGTATTATTTAATATTTGCGTATTGTTATTTTTTAATCAAATTTCTTTAAAAAGATTGCAAAATTGTTAATAGAGAAATTGAATAACTTTTAAAAGCTTTATAAAATTATTATTCAATAAATTAAAAATAAAAGAAAAAATATACAAATTAATATTATTATTAAATACAAAAGCAAGTTTAATAGAATATTAATTAATATATTATTTAAGTCTTTTGCAATTAATGCGTTATTAAAAGACTTAAATACTATCGATAAAACACAAATATTATTGTCGAAAAACAAGCTTTGCAATAAAAAGCAATAAAAAATAAAAAATAAAGATAAGCAAAAATAAAATAAAACAAATATTGCAAAAACAATACTAAAGACAAAGCAACAAAAGATATTTAATAAAAAAATAAATTAAAACAAATACAATTTAATAAAACAATAAATATATAATATAATTTGTTCTACAAACAATAGATTATATTATTGTTAAATATTTTTTAAAATTAATAACAAATATTTTTTATTTAATATTAATTATATATTATAGTAAAATAAAGAAATATTGCTTTTAACTATAATAGAGAAATCTTTTAATATCTTAAAAAGCAGATTATACTTAATAGCAATAACAAACAAGAACAAAGAAAAAAAATTGCAAAAAAATCTCGATTTTAATTAAAAAACAAATTAGAGAGACTTTTAGAAAAAGTTTTTTTCGACAATATCTCTAATATTTGCGCAAATATTATTATTAATTGCAACAACAATTATGCAAGCTTTAAAACTATATAAAATCTATTTATTTGCGTCGACAATATATAATTTCTATATATATATATTGTTAGTATATTAATAAATAATACAATTTTTATAAATAATATAATAGTTATTAGAGAAAAATTATTATAAATATAGTAGTTATAATTAAGATTTATTGTCTTCTTATTATTTTTTTAATAATTATTTGTTATCTAATTATTATTCTAAATATTTATTATTTTGTTAATATTTATTGTATTATTAACAATTAAAGTCTCTACTATCTACAAAATTAATAACAATTAAAAATTAATTTACAATTACAAAAAAAATATTATTGTCGAAGTTTTGCAACAATTCTATACAAATATTGTTTAAAAATATTATAAAACTTCTTTAAGAGTATTTCGAATAACAAGTGCAACAAAATTCTTCAAAAATTAAAGATATCAAATATACGTATAAAATATTGTTTAAAAAGCGCTTTTTATTAGAACAAATAAATATATTTAATATATCTAATTGAAAAAAATACAAAATATCGAAAAAGCTTAAATATTGTCTAAAAAAATAGATAAAGAATTTCTTAATATAACAAAAAAATAGAAAAAAAAATAGAAAAAAAGAAAATACAAAAAAAAAACAACAACAATAGACTAAATATATTAATAGAAACAATATTTGTACTTTATAATTTGTTTTATAATTAAAATATATAGATTTAAAGATACAAAAAAGTATATAAATAGAAAAAATATTATAAAATGCAAATACAAATAGAAATTAAGTTAGAGAAAATCTTTTTTAAAGATTTTTTTTGCAATAATTTTTTGCAGAAAGTCTTAAAAAATAGTTATTATAACAGATATATTATTGTTAAATTTATATAATTTTTTAACTCTTTTTTTGTATTAACAAACAATCTAATAATCTATTTAATAAGATCGAATTAATTGTCTAATTCGATTTCGATATAATTGATTTATTATATATTTATTTCTATATATTTAAAGTATTGTTTAACAACAACACTATTATTGCAAATTTTTATTGCTAATTATATAAATTCTACAAAGAACTCTTTGTTTTAATAGATTTTATAATATTGTTTTATTTATTATTTAAATACAAAAAAGAATTTCTCGATAGAATTATAATCTAATAAGTAAAAAGACAAATTAATAATGCAAATACTTTGTATTTTATATATTTGTTTAACTATCTAGAATATCTAATTAGCAAATAGATAATAAAAAATTAAGTTAAGATTTACTAAATAGATATATATTAACGCATTATTTATAATTAGAATAGATTTAAAATCTAAATAAGAATTGTATTGCAAAAATATTTTGTTTGCTAAAAATTATTTAAAACGTAAACTATCTATTGTATCTTAATATATATTATATATTAAAATATTGTTTATAGTATAAACTAATAGCACAATATATTTTTTTAATTATTTAACTAATAAAATAGTTTGCAATATAATATTATAAAAGAATTATTTATGTTTGCAATAACAAATATATTTATTAACAACAAATTTATTCAAAAAGCAAATCTAATTTTAAGAGTTAAAAAGTTTCGATATTTTAAGTATATAATTGTTGCAAACTATTTGCGAACACTTTAATATTTTTTTTTGAATAATTTTTTGCAATATGCGATACTTTTTAAGAGCTTTAAATATTGTAGATTGCAAACAAAGAATTTTTCAATTATTAAAGAGATAGAGAATTATTTTATTCTAATAGATTTAAAAATAATATTCGAAATAGATTTTTAAATTTATTGTTATAATAATAGTAATAAGAGATCGACAATCTTTTGCGATCAAATTCTGCAATATTAAGTAATTGCTATAAACGTTAATTCTGTTCTTAATATATTAGATACTTCTAATATTGCTTTCTTTGACAAATCTAATAATGTTATTGCTGCGATTGTCGATAAGATACTACGAAATTCGATTCTTTTAATTGAATAAAAGATAAATTTCTGACAAACCTATAACGTTAACAGCAACAATAAGGGAGGCAAAGTGTAGAGCAATATGTATAGCTTTAATACTGTCTTAATTAGATATATGCAGACAGTAATGTAAGTAATAGATGCAGAAAAGTCGATTCGCAGGTTGCACGATTAAAAAAAAACGATTTTCAAAATTTAGGTGGGGTGAACCACATTCTGAATATCGAGGTAAGCCCTGTTTGGCAAGGAGTGCCAATTGAAGCAGAATGCCTCTGTCCCGCCTTGTTCAACCACTGAGGAGGCCAGAGAAACGAACCAGCTCTTCTAAGTAGAACTCACTTGGCATTAGCCGCTAGTATGTCGTGGTTCTACCTGGATCACATGGTTCTGATGGATCGTTGAGGCTTTCTGAGCAATTATATGGATAAGTCTTCAGCCCTGTAGGTGGGTTCGTGCAGAATAAATGTAAGCCGTGTCTCTGGCTGCTTATTTCTTTCTCGCTTTCTCTTCTCTTCTCAAATAGTCCATCGCAAAGATATCCAGAGGTGCTCTCATTTGTGTCCTCAATCTCCTTGCACTCACAAAACATCTGGTCTCTGCCCACAACCTCTCTACCATATTGATAAATCAGCAACTATGGGCTACAACATCTCTGACGCAAATTCGTACCTTGTCATTACTGGTGGGGGCATCGAGGATATCAAGATTTGTAAAAAGGCTTGGGTGTACCCATGGCAGAAGCACAGCAAAATATCAATCAGTCCTTTTGACTTCGAAATTACCTTGCAAGCCATGACCATTGAGAAGCTGCAATTCTCCTTGCCCGCCGTTTTCACAATCGGCCCGGACGATCACATCGACTCTCTGGTCAAGTATGCCAAGATCTTGACAGGGAAATCCGCGAATGCTGCTGCGCACGAAGCAACTGGCCGCGGTCATGTCCAAGACATTGTCAAGGGCATCATCGAGGGCGAAACTCGCGTCATAGTGAGCGGGATGACCATGGAGGAGATCTTCAAGGAGCGCCAAGTCTTCAAGACAAAGGTCATTGAGAATGTGCAAAGCGAGCTCAACCAGTTCGGGCTCAGGATGTGAGCTTTCCTCTACCCTTCGTCTTGCTTTTCGATCTATTCGTCGCTTGCTAAACCTAGTCCAGCTATAATGCGAACGTCAAAGAACTCCAAGATACTGCCGGCAGCGAGTACTTCAAATTTCTTAGTCGGAAAGCACACGAAGGGGCCTCCAATCAGGCTAAGGTGGATGTTGCGAACGCTATGATGATAGGCAATATAGGAGTATGTGATGCACCCAAAGCTGTTTTTGCCTCCTTTGCTCCATCTACAAAATGCGGGTTGAGTGTTGGCTCGGGGTATGCGTCGAAGCGTACCCAAGGGCGTCTTGGTAGGAGAGAGCTGACTTGGAAAATCTTTCAGGAAGCCGAAAAACGAGGCAGGACCCGTCAGGAGATAAGCAAGATCGATGCTCAGACAGCCGTTCTTGAGACGCAACGTAAGAGCGAAAAGGCTCAAGCTGATGCCGAGGTATTTTCCTGTCAGCATCGCGGCTGTTCATGAGCTTACCTCCTTCCCAGCTCGCAACGACGCAAACGAAGCTGGACATGGGCATCAATCTGGCGAAGATCCAAGCAACTCGCAATGCGGAAGCTAAGGATGCTGAATTGCAGCGTAATGTCGAAGTTCAGCGGGCGCAAACCGAGCTTGAAAGGCGAAGAGCTACAGACCTTGTGCATGCGAAAATTGAGCGCGAGTCAGCACAGCAGAAAGCGGATGCCAGATTCTACGCTGAAAACAAGAACGCCGACGGTCTTCTTTACAAACAACGACAGGATGCAGAAGCTAAGTTCTTAGGGACTGTCAAGGGCGCTGATGCACTGGTTTACCAGCAAAAACAAGAGGCAGAAGCGAGTTACTACAGTGCCACAAAAGCAGCGGAGGCCTCGTTCTTCGCGAAGAAGAAAGAAGCTGAAGGTATCACAGAGATGGCGAAAGCCTACGGCCACATGGCGTCAATCCTGGGTGGCCCACAAGGGTTACTTCAGTACATGATGCTGCAGAACAATACCTACGAGAAGCTTGCCAATGCCAATGCACAAGCCATCAACGGCTTGCAGCCGAGAATTACTGTTTGGAATACCGGAGAAAATGCCGGTGGTAATGACTCGACTGCACCGATTCGGAACATCCTGCAGAGTCTTCCTCCGCTGTTGAGCACCATCAATGAGCAGACTGGAATAGCGCCCCCCAGCTGGCTTGCTCAAATGGCTTCCCAGCAGGAACATCAACAAAGCCAAGCGATGGTCAAAGGAAAGGAAGGCGGCCACATCAATGGTGTTGGTGGGAAGAGGTAGAGGGTTCCAGTGGAAACGGACCATGGCGCCACCAGGTGCCGGCAAAAGTCATGCCCGATTTTAGGCGACCCCACCAAATTTCATGGGATACTGGGTCACGAAACAACGTTTTGACGCATTGACACTGGGCAATCCTTGGGTATTGTCTATGCTATTTGCTAACTAAATTTCGGGGAACAGATCTTACCAAAGATCAGTTTTAATAAGTCTTTCTCCGTTTTTAGCTATGCGTTTGCAACGCATAGACATCTTGTCAAAGCGTCTTCATTGTACTTCTTTCGCACGCGCTTTGAATTACGTGGTGTTGTTGATAGCAATTGTGATTGACGCTTGTTTGTTTGCTTGTTTTTTGGAGGCATTAATAGAGCCATGGATGCGATAAAGAGGTGTGTAGTTTAGGTGGTAGGGTCGCCTATAATCGGGCATGACTTTTGCCGGCACCCAGGTGGCGCTGCTGCGCACAAGGCATCAGGTCTAAGACTTGTTCTTTGTAGGGTAAGGCTCGCTGGTAGGTCGATTCAATTGTCTGAGGCTTCTCGATGGTTGCGGGTTACTTTCGGTTGAATACCCCTTTCCACTTTGTAGTTTTTGTCCATGCTTTACCAATGATAAAACGTATCTCTCAACTGTTCAATACTACCTTTTTCTGCTTTCTTTATTGCGTCATCGTCTGTCTTTGCGAGCTGAGGAGCTCGGGCAAGCGCTATAGTATGAGCACCGAGACATTCGCCCTGCATCTCGATGCTCTACTGCACGTTGGTTATCTTCGTCATTGATTACCTGTCCTACGAATGATATAGAAACCGAAGTTCTGGACAACCATGTCGCCATGATGGTCGAGTGTGATCTCTCGACAACTTTGATCATCAGCCTTGTGGGTGTTCGAAGATGAGATGCCCACACGCCGTCGAAGGCGTTTCAACTACTCATCCAATTGCGATTTCTCACACTTCTCGTTTCGGTTGATCTCGTGCTTGGTTTTCTGTCTTGAGCCAATAGACATTCGTCAACTCATTCACCGACCAGCTTCTTCCATGAGCTTGTATTAGCCTCTTGATTACCGATAACATGAAGCACTTGAAATAGCGTACCTGCGGGCAAGAGAGTTAGGCAGGGCAAGCGGCTGTACCTCGCGCACACCCTCTATTGCCACTCACGCGATCTTTCTCTGATTTGTGCTCAACAGCCGCCCGGAGTAAGCTCCGCCGCTCTGCTCTTCGTATCTGCATTTATCGAGAGTTAGCAACAGCGCAAGTACCCCCAGATTACCTCGTCATCGCAAGTCGCGTTCCCCGCCCGCGACAGTTCTCTCTACCCTCCGTAATATATCCTTCGTCACTCGCCTCCCAGTATCGCTCACAAACAGTTTCTCCGCAGCTTCACCATGCGCGTCCATTCCCTCCTCTTGCTCTTCACCCTTTCAACGTTCTCCGTCGCAGCGACCCTGCCTGCTTCGTCGCATGTCTTCAACCTGACCGCCCGTCTACCAATACGCACCCAAATTATTGACTCCCGCCACGAACTCCAAATCTTTCACTACGAATACCAGGCGCCAGATCGCCAATACATCGCCGCGCTGGTCAGCGCCTCGAACCAGAATTTTGTCGCTGTAGGCCCCATCTGTTTTTGCCCGCCGTCCCACCCTTCTCATCCCTCCATCTCCCAACCTCCGCGCACCACCCTAAGTTTCCGAGAGTTTCTCGCTTCCACTAACCTCTGCCATAACGTAGTACCGCTCCTCCTACTCTCACTTCGACCTCCCGCGCCATTTCGACTACAACGCCTACGGCATCATCATCACAATCGAGAACGGCCTCCAGCGCCTTACCCATGAGCTGCTTGGCGGGGTTTTCGAGGCGCTGGGCAAGTTCCTGGTGGAGCAGAGGATGAGCAATGCGGATTTCGGTATTAGGGAGGAAGGGCGGTCAATAGGGACGGGGTTTATCATGAAGGATCCGATGGGGCAGCCTAGGATAGGGAATGTTACTCGGACTGGATGTGTGGGCCCTGGACCAGAGGCAATTAGTGCTTGACTGGGATGGGCAGGCGGAGGGTAGTGAGAGGGGCTTGCGAGGGGCGGGTGAAGGTCAAAATGGATGGTGGAGACTCGGTGCTAGCGGAGCGATGATCGCGCCGTATAGCAGAAATTGTGTTGCCGACTCTATGCTGATATGCTAGGGTATCTCTCTTCCAGAGGGTGAATCGTCAAATCGCTCTTACGTTAGATTGGATTATCTTAGACATCACTGGCGGGACGGTACGCATCTGTTCCCCAGCAGCTCATCGCAATCTGAATTCGATCGTGAGTAATCATCCTTCGACGTAAAGGTGCGTTGCATCGGTCATCCGTACCATCCCACCAATCTTCGCTCCGGGTCCTGGATCAGGAGGGAAAGAGACCTTGCTATTCCAGCACTGCGTTGAGACTCTGCCATTCAACCGCTGGCTGTACCACTATATCCATGTCCTCGGCATGTACGGCTACTGTTTTGTCCATCTTGTGGAAGTCGATGCAAAACCCGCCTCTTGTAGCAAGCAGTAAGAACGCCAGAAAAGCTTGTCCCACCTGAGTAATCCACAGCCGGTACGTTCCATCTGGAACATATCTATACGATTGCTTTGACCTTGGAAGTATTGCATGGAAATACCACCAAATGAGGTGATTGGGAAGGGGGCGAGGGTGACCATGAGGTAGACGAGTGAGCTCGAAGCGTTTCACGATCTGAAACAACATTGTCAGCACCCACGGTGGCCGCAAGTTTCTTGCATGCTTCAGACATGTTCTTCTCTTACAGATCATGATTCAGCAGTTTTGTGTGTGACAGAGGAGTAATCGAGCAGTTAGCTGCGTTATCCTCGGAGCGGAGACGGATATTGCCTTCTTCCAAATTTGCCATTGTAGCTACCGTTTGTAAAGTAAGGTGATCCTCGTTCAGGATTGACGTCGAGATATGTTCCACAACGCTTGAAAGAGGCAGCAACAGATGCAACGTAGTGAGAGCTTTTTCTGGGCACACATAGTAAATGGTGGACCTTTGCTATAAAATGGTACACGTATATGTCAAGGTAAGGTACGGCTTTTCCAACATGAGAAATTGAGTAGCACGGAAACCAAAGATTCTGACAGTACCTATGGGACCTGTTCCCTCACGTACCCACGCGCCGAGTACCAAATCATAAGCCAAGTAAGGATCTACCTTAGTTACCATCCTGCATTGCTTTGTCGACCGTAGTATCAATACGGTATACAACCCTAACTAGACACCTTTGTAGCCAGAACTCCTGAGTGCTGAACAGAGAGTAAGCACAATCTGCCTGCGGATTCGCACCAACCGAAGCGGGGTTTCCTTCCATGAGTTATGTTATCACCCACCCAAAAAAACGAGACTCGAAGGAAGATTCGGGCCGGGCGGAAAAACATCTAAGCGGCACCGAAATGCGTTGACTTCAAGTTGTTAGTGTTAGGGTTACGGTCTTGGTGGAACAGCTTAGGGCTAAGGGTGTAAACCTGCCTTGCCTCGTCGATTTCGAGCATCTTTCGCGCCATGTGTCGATGTCGTCCGCTTTGCCTCTCACTTACCTTCGATCCGACAACGCCTATAAGACCTCAGTGCGGATAGCAAAGCTTAGCGTGTAAAGATATGTGGCGAGCTGTCGACTGAAAGGAGCAATCTCCCAGCAATAAAGTGACTATTGAGGTGCCACAATACTAGCGTCGGATCATTACTAGCAATCAGGTTCAAAGAAGGCCACTGAGATTGGTCGCTGAGGGAAATAATTCATACCAAAATTGCGTATTCCCTGGCCGAAAAGTCTGCTACGGTCCGTCCGACGGAGATCGGTTACGATCATACTGGACGACGTACCCACTCAAAGTGGCACTGTCCAGGTGCTCTGGCGATACCGTTTCCAAGACACTACCTGGTGTCCAGAACCTTCCTGACACCATCCCACAACGTACCAAGCCTACGCATATAAACTGCTGGACCATGTTGGGCAAGATAGTCGGCACAATATCATGAATGTCTCGTCAAGCGTTTGAAGGCATGGGCCAGTTCGGCGACTCTTATTGGTGGTAGAGTTGACATACAGGGGACAACCTTTGAATGATGGGATTTTACAACGTACGTGTCAAAAGGAGATGGCGCAGAGTCAATATCCATTGGCATTCTAGTAAGTCGAATGTGCTCATGATCGTGCGAGTCCTGAAAATGCGATCATTCTGGGCATTGCTTCCTTCGGTGGTGTAAGACCACAGCAAGCCTTGCCGTGCTTTACACCCCTTCGTGTCCCATGTCTGCGCCTATGTTACGCTGTCCTTTACATACTATCCAGCTTCTTCTGCGCCGCGTCCTTGCCCTCCTGAGAGACCTGAGGGTTATTGATGGCGGCCTTCAAGCCTCCGGCGACCTGGTTCGGATTCTTGGAGACATTCTGGTCCTCGCCGCTGTAGAAGGGCTTGTCCATGGAGTCGAGCACTTCCTTGGAGTGAGCTTTGGAGGCTTCAGAAGTGTCTTGAATTTCATTAGCCACAGCACAAACGTCGAAGGAAGGGCGGGGAACGGTACTGGGGTTGGAGAGGTTTGCCTTGTGCCCTTGGGCGGAGTTGGAAATATCCTCGGGTGTGTTATTCATGCTGACTTTGGAATGGTCTTTTAGAATTTTGGGGGATTTCGGTAGTTTCAGTGGGAAAACAATGACCCCTTAGGTGGAGAATTCGCTGGGAAGAGCTTTGGGTAAGTACTTTCCTGGGACAGGGCACGTCGGAACAAGCGCTTTCTAGTCAAATTGATGACGCTGTGAGGAATATGATGAGGTCAGACAGAGAGCTTAAGGTCCGACGTGAGCAAATAGGATTGTGGTGAGTGGGCACGGCGGGGAAGCATCGAGGCTTTCATATGCACATGGGCGGGGAGGCGGGAAGGGACCAAAGTCAATCGGGTAAGTGAAACATCTCGTCGCAACGCGGCCTTCCAGCAGCGCCGACATTCGACCAAGTAGGCGACATATCCTTTGCGCATCGCTGTGACACGGTATCAGATATCAAGGTCACACCGATGAGCTGCCGCAATCTGCTGTCAAGCCGCGGATTTGGTCGTTTGTCGACGCCATCGCCATGCAGACATCCGCGTATGCAAGGAACACATCAAGCCTACGAGGACCGCCAGCCGAAAGCAAAGCCTGGTGCAGGTCCGTGGTACCGAGTGCGACTATCAAAAAGCTGCATTGACTAGGTTCATTGCAGCTTCTCGCTTCTCTTTCCAGGCGAGGAAACAGACTTCCCTTCTGCAAATCCGGACGTCTTCGTAGGTACTCGAAAGCTCTGTTTTCCGCCATGATTTTGGTATGGGGAGCAACCAATTCTCCGTATATTCTGCTTGAGCGTCTGAATGTGCCCTTTGAGATATTTTATTTCCCTTTAGCAATGCAATGCAATGCATCATCCTAGAGCTTAACGCAAGCCACCGCACCGATCTCCACCGTCGCTGGGCTCGCGGCAAGCACCTATCAGGGTTCTCCCTTACACTGCGTTTGTTCCTTTAGATATCTCAACAATTTCTTCTATTTCATTTGCTTCACCGGCCCTCTCCGCCAGGTGCAGGCGGACGGCAGCGTCGTTCTGCGTGCATGCTCCCGCTGCGTGAGCGGCCCGCAAGAGTCCCACTTGGAGATCCTCGATGCTGGAAAGATCACTTGCTCCGTTTGGATAGACTTGTCCAACATCATTTTCGTACTTATCATCTCTTTTGCGTAGTAAAGGTCACGTTGTTCATGTAGTCGTACCTTGGAGGGGGATTTCCAGGGTCCAGGCACGATCTTGATATAAGTTCCATGTTAGGTTGATAAACACTTATTTCAAATGTCAAGGGTCCCGAGCTGCGTATGTGCGTCGTAAGGATGTCTCCGTGGAACCTTGCATGTGATCACCGCAAGATGCATCGAATTACTTTTATCTGAGCGGCAGCTTGGGGAGGGACATTGGAACATGACCATTAGCTCGACCGAGCAGCATTGCGGGAGGTATAAATCAAGGTATCGCCTTGTCTACTCGAATTGTCCTTTACTCGTCTTCGTCTTCGATCGTTCCGCCACAGGCTGCCTTCCCTCGTTACTAACCAATAGCTGCAAACTTCACATTATGCGTCGCGAATCGCTGACATTGGGAGGGCTTCTTGCTCTGGCTGCTGCTGAGCCGGTCCCTGGTAAGCTGAGACTTATCTATTTGAGAGCCCAATCCGCGGTCTATTGAGGACAAAGAGGAAGGGAGCATCACTACAGCCCTATCAACATGCATCAGCCTTGATGTTTTTCCTATGTTACATCTCGGATACTCCTCCAACACGAACATCCATTTCCCTTACGCCTCAAAAACGCTGCATCTCAAGCTCTTAGCCTCAAGTCCAGACTCGCTGACTCGCTCACAGTCCAATCCCACGGACCTCTCAAACCTCGCTGCTCCAACCATAGCGATGCTCCCTACCCCATTGCGACGGGCGTGACCGTTGGACCCGTTGGCATTAGCACAGGAGCCACAGTCTTGCCGATCGACCCTACGAGTGCTGGCATCTACACTCCAATTCTCAATTCTACATTGGCAGGCACTGGTCTATCAAGCTCTCCCACCTCAGTTGAGCCATCCGACCAATACACTCCCTCAAACTCAACTATAGTGCCGCTCAGCACGGGAAGAAGCTCTTCGTCGACCGGCTCCCCCGTCTCGGCCTCCTCGAACTCCACATCGACCACTGCTGGGTCGGTCTATACTCCCTATGGATATAGCTATGGCTTCCCTCCCCTCGTACCAACGACAACAGCTGGACCTATATCTGCAGCCAGTGGTCTGCTCCCTTCGTCGAGCAACTACACTGGTAGTACAGCCGCCCCTCTCAGCACAGGCAATGCCAGCAGCAGCGCATCCGACCCACTCAGCACTGGAGGCTCGGAAGGGACCACAATAGGACCTCTAAGCACCAGTAGCAGCCCCACCGCGCCGTATGGAAATAATTCTACGGTAGACCCTACCGGGACATCAAGCCCTAGCACCGTCTATGGCTACACCCTAAGCTTCCCTACCGGCAATTCTCCACCGAGCACAACAGCCATCACCGAGACCATCAGCGCCACTTTGACGTTCACCAGCCCTTTCCCATCCAGCAACGTCACACTCAGTGGTACCGGCGTCTCAAGCAGCACCGCTGACGGCATAACAACCAACATGAGCTCCACCATCCCTTATCCCTCTCATGGACCCTACACCCCTTCGTCCTACCCTATCTCATCTGGCGCAACACCTAGCACCGGTTCTCCCACCGCTGGCTCAAGTGGTTCCAGCAACAGCCCCGTACAAGCATCCAACACCCCCGACCCAGCCAATCCAATTCCCACCGATCCCTACACAATCGACCCCACCGCCTCCGAGTCGCTAACTTCAAGCCCCGTCCCAACCCCCTCCCTTCCCACCACTGCAGCCAACACATCCAGCACTTCCTCTCCCTTCTCCTCCCCTCCGCAGCCAACCACCTTCTCAACCAGCACCGCCGCTCCCCTCAGCGCCTCCCCAACATCCAGCACCGAGTCCACGACCAGCACCGCTGACTCAATCAGCACATCTTCCGGATTCGAGACCAGCACTGCTGACCCCGTTGGCGCCTCCTCTGGGCTGCCCTCGACAACGCCTGTGTCGCCTACTTCGATCACGGCGACGGATGGTTCAAGCGCGTATACCTACGTGCCCACGAGCGTGACTGTGAGTGTGCCGACGGAGTATTTCCATCATCATGGGAAGGGCGGGAAGGGCGGGAAGGGCAGGAAGGGGCGCAAGGGGAATGTGAGTTTTCTCTTTTTCTTAGTGTGAGTGTGGAGTCCTCGGGCTGGTAGTTGAGGGGGGCCAGCACGTGGTCCTTGGCGGGGGATAGTTCGGAGGGGTGAACGGATGGTGTGGAGAAAAAGGGTGCTGACTCATAGATACAGGGCGGTTATCCGTGGTATGAGAGCGGACGCGGATATAGCTATGATGATGGAGAGGGGGGGTATCCGTATGGGTATGATGGGGAGGGAGATGGGGGTTATGAGTGAGCTGGGTTGAGTGCCGTTAAGGGTGGTTGATGGGTATTGTGGTAGAATGGTCGTCAGGGGGGGAAAGGGGTGGGACGAAAATAATGCAGACAGTGGGCGGGGAATGATAGATGGATTTCGATTCGTGATCGGGAGCAGGGAAGAGCTTTGGGGGACGAAGACGTTTTGTGCATAGACACGACCACTCATTGGAAAAAGACTCTGGAGTTGTGCGCCGATACAAAATAGACTAGGAAACCCCGAGGCTCCCTTCCTTCTTTGATCTGTATTTCCCTGCTTCGAATCCGTTCTTTTCATTCAGTCTTTCATTCCTTTTCCCTCCGTACTCCCAGCCCTTGAGAACCAATATTGGCTCTTCATCCTTCCCGTCCAACCCCCCTTCCCCTTCCAGAGCCAACCCCCACTATCTTTCCATCCACACCCGCTCAGGCTTCAGAGGCCCCAAGCCCTCCTCGCCTCCGCAACCCCCTCCCCCTCACCCTTCATCCCCGCCCCATCCACGCACTTACCGTTCCCGCATTCAACCCGCCCTTGCATGGGCCACAAGGCCCCGAACGCGAAGCGGAGAGGCTGTTTATGTGGGGGAGCGATGGGAAGAGGAAGGGGAGGTATCATAGGCAAGAAGTGCCGCGAACGAGGATAGGTCCTGTCAAGGAAAGAGGCTGCGCGTTGGGTGAGGGGGGGGGAGGGATGAATGCTGCCTGCTGATGGAGTGTGCAAAGAGGGGACGGAGAAACAAGGCGAGAGAGACAGTCCCGCAGAGGCGTGACGGTATGGTGAGGTTCGATGTTCCGGATAGGTATTCAAGGACAGCGTCTTGGCAGATAGTTGGACTCCTCTCGGAATCGCTGCGGTTCGTATTGACTTACTGAAATGGGTTCTTTTGATTTCGGAGTGCGGTCTTCTTTTTCTTCCAGGATATCTCACACGCTGATCGACCGTCATCCCCAGCACCGCTAGCTGTCGACCCCCTTCCGAACATCTATGCCTGATGGGACACTTTCGAGATTTATCGAGAAGCACAGGATCTGCACCCGTGCTAACAACGTATGTTGCTCGCGCTTGGTCATGGCATAGGAAGGAATGCGACGCTGTTTTTGCCCTGAGAAGGCGCTGGATGAGGGGAGGATGTGGGAGGGGTGGAGGCAGGGGTGGGGAGAGGAGGACTGGTATGAGTTATCAGGGGCGTGGGGAAGGGAAGGGAGAGTTGGGGGAAGGGGTTTAAAAGTGGGTGGAGGAGGGCGAGGACAAGGGACGGGAACGGAAAGGAAGGAACAGAGCGGAAAGGTCAGAGGTAGGATTCTTAGAAGGGGTTGAAGCGATAGGGGGAAAATGGTCGAAGGCGAGGTGATCGTCCATCTGGGGTGGGCGGTGTGGGAATGGGGGGAATGGGGGTACCCTGCGCAGAAGGTAGAGTTGTAAAGGGGGGTTTGCAGATGGAAAGAGAAGATTTGAAACGGTGTGGAGCTTAGAGGTAGGATGGAAGGGGATACAAAGGGATGTGAGAGAGGAGATGGAGTTCGAAAGGTAGGGTAGAATGAGATAGTATAGGATTTAGAAAAGAAGACGGATTGATAAGCGTATCACGATGATAAGAACGAATGGCGCTATTGCGTAAGTAGGTTCGTGAGATTATTGCGCATAGCTGCGTGAAGAGTGTTCGTTGGGTTGGGTCCTGGCTTGGTCTTCTCGGTGTGAGAGTGCACAAAAGGCCTGATATGCTCTGGTGTGGGTAGTGAGGCGATCGGAGCCTTTGAAAGCTCCCGGGGGGGGGGGGGGGGGGGGGGGGGGGGGCGGCAACGGGT